>Ga0209902_100151_pt1 | contig 120412 bp, 110 predicted proteins | sample FECB27metaG_FD_188304 | JGI IMG/M metagenome (GOLD analysis project Ga0209902, IMG submission 188304) | Cyanobacterial communities from the Joint Genome Institute, California, USA - FECB-27 (SPAdes) (version 2) | ecosystem: Environmental > Aquatic > Thermal springs > Hot (42-90C) > Microbial...
ATTCACATTTACTCCTGGGATTCAATCATTTAATGGCTGCAATGAATCAATTTAAACCCTGTTATGCTTCTGGATAATTTCACTTATTTACTACTTACTAGCTCCGGAGAGTGACAGAAGAGGGATAAATGAGATAAAAAAGTTTATAGCAATTCTATTTGATTTGTGAAAATCGCACATACTTAGATTCCCGACTTCTTTAAGAAGTCGGGAATCTTGTTGTTCACAAATTATTTAGGATTGCTATGGATGGCAAAATGTCAAGACTTTTTATCCTAAAGAAAGTTAGGTTATACCAAATCCGAATCTAAAACCCCCTTTATAATTTAGTCCGCGTAGCGGGCTTTGTTTGTGTACCCGTAAAGTCCGCGATTACGGACATCGCTTGGGCTAAAAAAGGGTTAGAAAAGCGGATTTGGTATTACTCCTATCTAAGCTTCGTTTAGGATTATTCTGCTACACAGAACATGACTAAACTTGTTTAAAGTTTATCATTCAACTAAAGTTTCCTTTAGAGGGTCTGCTTCCCGCTTCATTCAAGGGAGTCGGCTCCAACAGTCCCCGGGCGTAAAGAAAGGATGTAGCCCATCCTATTTATCAAAACTTTATGAGCTTTGAAGCTTTTAGCCACTTTAAACCGCTATTTTCAGCAAATTTAACAAATCGTGGACTTGACCTTTGACCTTTTTACAGGCTTGCTAGTAATGACCGCGACTATGGTTTACAAACCATTTTTTTTAGCCTTGGTTTTCGGCATTGAATTAATTTTACAACACAAAGTCAAAAAGCTTACTCATATTGAAGAGATATAAGTAAGTTTAATAATGTTTTTAGCTATTTAATTTAGCTCTCAACTGGGCTGTCCTTTACAGTATTACCCACAATGTCATCGGCACCTATGGCTTTGGAGTTGTGATTGCCAGCTACTTCAATCATTCGCAATCCGAAAATCGCTGGTGGATACAAGTGCGTGATGTTCTGAGTGTACCTCCTCTATGGGCATTTCTCTTCGGCTATCTCACTCGCTCTGTACAACTACCATCCATAATTGAGTCAGGACTCCAAGGTTCTGTAAACATCGTTATCGCCTGCGCCTTTTTACTAACTGGTATTCGCTTAGCACAGCTTCAAGGGTGGAAGAGTTTGAAACTTGCCTTCGTCCCCGCTTTCCTGAGGGTTTTTATTACACCCCTACTTGTTGGTCTAGCAACAACTTTATTTTTTGGATTATCAGGTTCACCACGTTTAGCAATGGTCTTAATGTCTGGTGTACCCACGGCTTTTGCTGGTCTGATTTTGGCAGAAGAGTACAACCTCGATCGCGATTTGATTGCCAGCAGTATCATCATTTCCACACTGTTGTTACTCCTTGTACTTCCTTTGTGGATTTTGATTTTCGGCTAATCAGTTATTAGGGATGTCTGTCACATCCCCCTCCACCTACACGGGCGCAAGGTATTGCGCCCCAAGATCCCCACACAATGCAATTGTCAAGGTATCTTGACAATTGCGCTATTTACCAGATGCTGTGTTGGGTTTTAACAAGCTAGAATGTCATAAAATCATAACTTAATGATCCCCAAACGGCTGATAAAATCGTGAAAAGCTGAAAAATGCGTCTTGCGACCCCTTGATCCCAGTGGAGGGTTAGTGGTTAATATTTATTAACAGAAAGCTCCTTCGCTCCCCTATAAAAAGTGCTGATTTTGGCATGAGGTGGGAATTGAAAGGAAGTGACCCGCAATTTAAAAACACACTAAAAAAAACATAAACAACTGGGCAAAACCAGGAGTCAGGAATAAGAAGTTTATCTGGCGTTAATGGCTATATATCAGCCACTTGTTAACCAGGGGACATCACCAACCTTTCAAACTACTGGAGGCCAAATTCATGGCAAAAGAACGCCCACCGCTAGAAGAGATGACATTGCGGCAACTACGTAAAGTTGCTAGCGAATATAGCATCTCTCGTTATAGCCGAATGCGTAAATCGCAACTGCTGGCATCTATTCAAGAAGCTCAGCGCAGCAAAGTTTCTCTCAGCCAATCTCGTTCACTGGAGGCACAGGAAACCGTGGAAGCAGCAAAATTTGAGTTGGGTCAAGTAGACCGTACGGGTGGAACTCTGGCTGATGTTGATGAAGGACTCGCGGATCTGCCAGCAGGGTATGGAGAAAGCCGTATTGTTCTATTGCCCCGTGATCCACAGTGGGCTTATACCTACTGGGATGTGTCCAACGAACACAAAGAAGAACTGCGGCGACAAGGGGGACAACAGCTGGCACTGCGTATTTATGATGTCACCGACATCAACTTGGAATACCAAAGCCCCCACAGCATTCAGGAATATCCTAGTGATGAACTCGCACGCGAATGGTATCTACCAGTTCCAGTGAGCGATCGCGATTATGTCATCGACATCGGTTACCGTTGCGCTGATGGTCGTTGGTTAGTACTAGCTCGTTCTGCACCCGTCCACGTTCCTCCTGTGTATCCTTCCGACTGGATTGAAGACGTCTTCATCACAGTCAACTTTGAAGAAGATTTGCAGGGCAAAACCTTCTATGAACTGGTTCCGCCCACCAAGAAAGTGGCATCGGCTGCTACAAGCAACGGCAACGGCAACGGCAACGCCACCGGCAACGCCATTTATGACCAAATCTTTGGGTTGGCTGAGTCTGCCGAAGCACAAAGGGTTGCTGGTTCTCTGTTTGGTTCGATGCAACAGGTTCCTAGTTCTGTCACTCCAGAACAAGCCATCAGCTCCTACGTCTTCCCCTCTGGCGTTGGTATGTGGGCAGTTCCAACCGTGTCCGGTTTAACCGCGTCCGGTGTGGGTATGTCCGGTGCTGGTTTCTCTGGCGACGTACCGATGCGTCCGCGTAAGTTCTGGTTAATTGCTGATGCTGAGTTGATTGTTTACGGTGCAACCGAACCGGACGCTACCGTAACAATTGGCGGTCGTCCAATTAAGCTGAATCCAGATGGTACCTTCCGCTTCCAGATGTCCTTCCAGGATGGTTTGATTGACTATCCGATTTTGGCTGTTGCTGCTGATGGTGAACAAACACGGTCAATTCACATGAAGTTTAACCGTGAGACACCATCTCGCAATACAAATACCAAAGAAGAAGCTGTTTTAGAATGGCTCTCTTAATTTTGGGTTTTTGATTAATTACAATCAGAATAAAAATTTATCCTCCGTTACAGCATAACCGTAGCGGAGGTTTTGCATTTGGGATAATTTTGTTTATGAAAGTTGGGTCGCCAGCCAGTTGATTAAATCAGTTTCGCTGGAGAAATCTAAAAGCGCTTCTCCCAAATCCTCCAACTGAGGAACTGATAAGCTGCGAATCTGCTCTTGCAACTGAGGGTTAACAGAACCAATGCGGCGATTGAGTAGACGCATAGTGTATGCTAACGCCTCTTGCTTCTTGCCTTTTTGCTCGCCCTTTTGAAGGATATCCTGATAAATTACAGATTCCTGCATAATTTCCTCTCGAAACAATCGTTGAATCAAATTTTTGTCAAACCGCAAACCTGCCAGGATTTGGGTACAAGCCGAGATATTCTGTCGCTCATCGTTTTCCTCAATCATATCGACCTGAGCAGCGACCTGTTCTAATAATGAATTTGGTGAGTCGCTACGAGCTAAAGTTGCTAGTGGTAGGAGGGCGGGATTAGCCAATAATGGTGTAGGGTCTTGCTGTTCCTTATTTACTAGACATCATTTGACATCGGTCAACAATTCCTGCTTCAACCAAGGCAGTCGGCTGCTACTTGTCCACAGGCGTTAAGTTCGGGACGAACCGACCCTACTGCATTTATCATCTGGTGCATTTGCAAGATTAATAGCCGCGTGCAAGTCTCTGTCTTCTGTATGTCCGCAACTAGGGCAATTAAACACACGGTCTTTCAGTTTCAATCCGTCGTGTTTATGTTTACACTTTCGGCACTGCTTTGAAGATGGATACCACCGATCAACAATGTCTAGTTTGGAACCAAATACGGGTGTTTTGTACTCCAACTGCCTACGAAACTCGTAGAATCCTAAATCACTAATTGCTGACGATAGCTTGCGGTTAGCAACCATGCCCGACACGTTAAGATCCTCAATCTTGATGTGGGCATACTTTTTGCAAATGCTTGTTGTTGTCTTGTTTAGAAAATCTTGTCGTTTGTCCGCAATCCGCTTATGGAACCGTGCCAACTTTTTGTAATACTTCTTGGCGCTGTTTGAAGCCTTTTCGCCAGTACGCTTATTACCGCATTGCTTATTGCGGTTATGGTACTGAAATTGCCCTAGCTTGGTTTTCGCTATCTTATAGGGCTTCGGAGCTTCAATCTCGGTTTCATCACTGATTGTGGCAAATGTCTTTACCCCTAAATCAATTCCTACGGGTTCAGCAACTGCGTGCATGATAGGTGGGATACGTTCTGCATCAACCGCAAAACAGACGTACCATGCGTCTGCTTCACGAGATATTGTGAAAGTCTGACTGACGTAACTTTCTTTTAACGGTTCTTGCAGCCGAAATGTACCAAGGGTAGGAATCTTGATAGACTTGCCTGACTTAACCAGTACTACTCCATTGCCGTCATAAACAGTAAATGACTGTTTGTTCTTACGGGTTTTACGTACTGGATTTTTGGCAATTCCTTTGCGCCATCTACTAAATGCTGTCTGCAAATCTTGCAATGCTGACTGATAAACTTTGGATGACATTTGATTCATCCAAGCAAATTCAGCACGCTTTTTGGTGACATTTGTCAAACACTTCTTGATAGCTTGTATTCGCTTGCTGTCCGATGCTTTTAAGCCAGCATCTACTGATTGCCAAAACAGGTCGAGTCCATAGTTATAAACTAACCGAGAAAAGCCTGCATATTGTGCCATTAAGCAATGCTGTTGTTTATTCAGTTTTAAGCGTCGCTTAATTGCAAACATTAGTTTTTTCTTTTAGGTTATACTCATTGTAACGCAATATTAGTTACATATATGGGTAAATACAACTTGAACGTGAGAATTTCTCAACAAGAAAGACAAATTTTAGATCAATATTGTGCAGCAGTAGAAAGAACTCAGTCCGATGTCATTCGTGAGTTCATTCGATCACTAGAAGGCAAGGTCAGGAAGAGTCAAGATGTTAAGTGATGTTATGTAATGTCCAATAAATCAGTTACTAGCAGTTAACTCCCATATACGGATGACTCGAGAGCGATGTCTGGTATTTGTATCCACGTACTCTTGCCTAAAGACGATTTCTGAGGTTGTTTGCTGTAAAAAAATGACAACCTGCTCAATCTGACAACCATATTCCCGCTTTAATCGCATATAGTAATCCAACATCCGAAAATCCATAGCAGGATTAGATGTCGGTAGGGTTTGAAATTCCAAGTGCAGAATAGTATTAATAATTTGTAGAAAAGTGACAGAGTCAGCACGAATAGGTTCTAAACTGAGTTCTGTTTTGAGTATCTCAATGTCGGACGTCTCAGTTGAAAGTAACCATTTGATAAAATCAGCCGGATATTGTTCGGCGAGATATTTACAGGTGTTGTCGTAGCTCAAGTTAGATTTGTTGTGGAAATAAAGGTTGATATGAGTTAATTATCATTCTCTCATTAACTGTTTATACTTACTGATAGTGAAAATCTGAGAATTATCTAAATATGTCTAAAAATAAATTTATCTGTTTCTTATCTACATTAGTTCCCATACTTGTTTGTTTTGCCTGTAAACAGACTTCTCAAACTTTAGCTAAAACACAAGTTACACAACAATGTTTGGGAAACAATACAAAGTTCAGTCTAGATTTTTTTAAAACTAACAACCAAGGTAAAAAAGATGGAAGAGGCATTAATCATGTCATTATCTTCAACCCCAAATCAGAAGAATTAGACTTCAAAGTCAATGTTGGTGTATCTCATCGACTTTATGCAAAAGACAATCAAGGTAAACTACGTCAAGAATATGTACCAAAATTATTTCATGAACTGATCACTGATGAAAACGCAAAATTAAACGGACAAACACCTATTGCAGCAATTAATGCTGATTACATAGATATAGATCATAAACCTCAAGGCTTGAATATTTCTCGGGGAATAGAATATTCAGGAGCTTTTAAGAATAAGCGTTCTTCCTTTGGTATATCAGCAGGTCAACCAAAGCAACGTCAGGCTAGCATCCAGGCAGGAAGAAGAAAGGATAATATTCTTAACTATAACTTAGTAGGTGGTAATGGTAGATTTTATCGCAACGGCAAGTTTAAAGATATCTGTCAAGATTTAGGAGAACTTGCCTGTAAACAAGCAACCAATCGCTCTATGGTAGCTATCACTGATAAAGGCTATATCATTCTGCTAGTTAACGATGCTAAAGCTAATTCCGATATTGAATTATCTGAGTTGAATCAAGAGCTTTTGCCAGATATGTTTGATAATGTCCTTGAAGGAATTGCTCGCAATAATTGTTTGGGCAAGATTCAAGAGGGAATGTTATTTGATGGTGGTATGTCTCCTGGATTGTACTATGATAATAAGTTTTATCTAGAAAACCCAGGATCAATTGGTTCGGTATTTTTAATTTATAGGAAATCTCGAAATAATTAATAAACAAATAGCATAGCGGTGAATTAATAATTTTCAATTATAGTAAGTACTTAAAAAACAGCTACGCCAAAAGACAGACTTGTCGGTAAAGCAGATCACATGACCACCTCAAAACGGTACGCTAGAGGCGGAAGCTTAAAAAAAGACTATGACACCCTCTGAAATCGCGGACACGCTCAAAGAATTATTTGATGCAGCGTCTATCAATGCTATTACCCCTGGTTCTTGGCAAATAGAAACTGCAAATTTTCGGCTGCTGGTGATGCTTTCGGACGATGAAAGTTGGTTGCGCGTTTTGTTACCCATTATGCCAGCATCTGAGGCTCAACCCTTTATAGAACAGTTCTTAGAAGCAAACTTTGACGATACTCAGGAAGTACGGTACGCCTTGCAGCAAGGGGTTGTGTGGGGGGTGTTTCAGCATAACTGCAATAGTTTAGTCACAGAAGATTTTCGGGATGCGATCGCCCGACTTATTCTTCTCCATCGCACTGGCTTAGATAATGTCTTTAATCGGCTGATTGAAAGACGCATTCGGCAAATTATACAGGCAGCAAAACAGCAAGGTCAATCCCTTCAAGCTACTATGCAAAATCTAGACCGCTTTTATGCAGAAGGATTGATGGGCGAGGTTAACCAAACTTCTCAGGCGCGTGAAGAAGTTCTCGCTGCATGGCGGTATCAGTTGGAGCGACTTTGGCCAGAAGTAGAACCCTAAAGACTAACCCAAGTTGTTAATGACAAAAATGCCCTCAAAACTGTCTTTTAGAAAATTTGTGACTATCAGCTTTTTTTCCAAAAAATTGAAGTCAGTCATCTCTTGACTATTTTTTTATAACCATTTTATGGTATCTTTACATTACAGTTTACCAAAAAGAATATTTTCTTGAAATAGAAAATATTAATGGGTTATAGCATAATGTCTGAGTCTATAATCAATTCCCAAAATGACAAAAAAATATGATACAAAACTCTGAGAGAAAAAAATCTGAATGTTGCCCCTGCGACCACCCATAGCGTTAACTCAGATAAAACAATATTGCTATATGGCGATTTGATTGAGTAATTTAATGTCTGCGCTTCTTGAGTAAATTTGTACGAATTAACAGAAAGCATCACAGGAAGTTCACCCATGACTCAATCTACAGAACAGTCTACCAACAAGCGAGTACATCTTCACTATTTAGATGGCTTACGTGGACTTGCAGCATTATACGTGGTATTTTCCCACCTATGGGAATTACAGGAAAATAATGTATCTAGTTTATGGCTCGTTGCTACCAAAATTTTCCGATATGGACTCTTCAGTGTCTCAGTCTTTATTGTTCTTTCTGGATACTGTTTGATGCTGCCGGTGGTTCGCTCTCAAACAGGTCAGATTTCAGGAAGTTTGCTCTCTTACATTAAGAAGCGATCGCGAAGAATTCTGCCGCCTTATTATGCCGCTCTTTTTACATCGATTATTGTTGCTTTAGTAATAACAATTTTGGTGAAATTCCAAATTTTCCCCTGGAATGATAATTTGTGGGGTCATTTTTCTCGGAATTTCACATTTGGTGATGTCTTTTATCACCTGTTACTCATTCACAATTTGACACCTGGAGATAAACTGTTTCATATCAACGGCCCATTATGGAGCGTAGCAACAGAATGGCAGATATACTTCATTTTTCCTCTGGTATTACTGCCTATATGGCGGCGTTTGGGTTTGTTTTCAGTTGTCGTTATCGCCTTCTTATTGGGACTAACACCCCACTATTTACTACACGGATCGATAGACTTAGCGCATCCTTGGTATGTAGGTTTGTTTGCCTTAGGAATGGCTGCCGCAGACATAGGATTTTCTCAAAAGCAGTCAAAGATGCGAATGAAAAATTTGTTACCGTGGGGTTGGCTTGCCACAATATTTTTTGGGCTAGCATTGGTTGCTGACTCGCCAAAATATGGGATAGCAATAATGTGGATTACTGACAGTTTTGTTGGCTTGGCTACTGCCTGTTTGCTAATCTACTGTACTAATTGTGTGATTGATAGCAAACCAACACCTTTAGTTTTGCGAGTGTTTCAATCTCCCTGGGCAGTTGCACTAGGCACATTCTCCTACAGTCTCTATCTAATTCACGTTGTAGTGATGACTCCAGTGAATCAGTATCTACACAGTTTACATCTTTCTCCTCTTGAGAGAAATGTCATATTATATGTAGTCAGTCCCCTAGCGTCTTTGCTAGTCGCATATTCATTTTACATAGTCTTTGAGCGACCATTCATGTCCAATTTTTTGCAAAAGCGGAAAGTTAAAGATGCAATTGTCTCAAGCGATCGCTAACTAATTATTATTGATAGGTAATGTGCAACTTTTATTAGATGACTACAGCAATCCTACTTCAATTGTGGACGTTGCTTGTAGTCTAGGCTTTTAGATTGCGCGGACTGAAAGCCCGCACTACGAACAAATACCTTTTGGAAAGAAAATTTCTATCCTAGTTTAAAGGTAATCTCAAAATTAGGGAGTTATTAAACTAAGTTGCACGTTACCTATGGACATCATTCAAATTCTTCAACAGGACTATCAAAGATTTCCAGAGAATCAGACATATAGCATCTACGCTCAAGACGTTTATTTTCAAGATCCGCTGAACAAATTTCGTGGTGTTGAGCGATACAAGCAGATGATTAAATTCATTAAGACTGTGTTTTTAAATACCAAAATGGACTTGCATGACATTAATCGTGTAGGAGACACAATCAAAACTGAGTGGACACTCAGCTGGAATACCCCCCTTCCTTGGAAACCACGTATTTCTATATCTGGCTGGAGTGAATTGCGCCTCAACGCTCAAGGTTTGATTGTTTCCCACATAGATTATTGGCACTGTTCGCGCTTGGAAGTGCTGAAACAGCATTTATTTCCCTTAAAAAGTTCATAATGTAAATAAGTGTAAATAATTCTCAGCTAGGACAAAACGATCAATGCGCGTAATTTTAATGACAGGCAAAGGCGGTGTGGGAAAAACCTCCGTAGCCGCCGCCACTGGACTCCGTTGTGCAGAACTGGGTTATCGTACACTTGTTTTGAGTACAGATCCAGCTCACTCTTTAGCAGACAGTTTTGACCTAGAACTGGGACACGCACCGAAACAAATTCGCCCCAATTTGTGGGGTGCGGAACTGGATGCACTACTAGAACTAGAGGGAAACTGGGGTTCTGTAAAGCGCTACATCACCCAAGTTTTACAAGCACGCGGTTTAGATGGAGTGCAGGCGGAAGAATTGGCTATTTTACCAGGTATGGATGAGATTTTTGGCTTGGTAAGAATGAAACGCCATTACGATGAAGGGGAGTATGACGTTTTGATTATTGACTCAGCTCCTACCGGCACAGCACTGCGCCTCTTGAGTTTACCAGAAGTTAGTGGCTGGTATATGCGCCGTTTTTACAAACCTTTTCAAAATATTTCTGTTGCACTACGACCTTTAGTTGAACCTTTTTTTAAACCAATTGCTGGGTTCTCTTTACCAGACAAAGAGGTGATGGACGCACCTTACGAGTTTTATCAACAAATTGAAGCTTTGGAAAAAGTATTAACAGATAACACTCAAACCTCGGTGCGCCTCGTTACCAACCCCGAAAAGATGGTGATTAAAGAGTCTCTTCGCGCCCATGCATATCTAAGTTTATATAACGTTGCCACGGATTTAGTCGTCGCAAATCGCATTATTCCCGAAGCAGTGCAAGACCCCTTTTTCCAGCGTTGGAAAGAGAATCAACAGCAGTATCGCCGGGAAATTCATGACAATTTTCATCCATTGCCTGTTAAGGAAGTTCCGCTTTTCTCTGAGGAAATGTGTGGTTTGGATGCCTTAGAACGTCTTAAGGACACGCTCTATAAGGATGAAGATCCATCTCAAGTTTATTACAAAGAAAACACAATTAGAGTAGTACAAGAGAAAAATCAATACAGCTTGGAATTGTACTTACCTGGCATTCCTAAAAATCAGATTCAATTAAGTAAAACTGGAGATGAGTTAAGCATCACAATTGGTAATCACCGCCGGAATTTAGTATTGCCACAAGCTTTGGCAGCGCTGCAACCTGCAGGAGCAAAAATGGAAGAAGACTATCTCAAAATTCGTTTTGCTGCGGTGTGAAGATGAGTTAGAGTGTCAAGGTTGGAATTATGAATTATGAATGATAAAAACTTTTTAATTCATAATTTATATTCTTATTTGAGATGAACCGCTTTACGCCTCATAACTTGGTATGTAGTAAGCGCTTTAGCGCTAAAGCGCTTACTAAGAACTAGTATTTAAGCTTTACTTTTCTTTACATAGTTTGATTTTTTCTCGCCTACTTACTTAGATCCATTAAATTGTCACAAATAACCCTTAACTGAATGGTATTGCTTCTAATTCCTAAGTTGTACGGGCATAGCTAAATAAGTCATCTTCAAACCACCTAGTGGCGTGAAAATCACTGGAGTCAAGTTTCCATTTAGCTGCATTTGAATTTCAGTAGAGGGTAACTCTTTTAAGCCTTCCATTAAATACTTAATATTGAAGGCAATGTCTATATCTTCTCCCAATATCTGTGCTGGCATTAATTCTCTTCCATTACCAACATCTTGAGCTTCACAGGATATAGTAATTTCCTGTGCTTCGCTATCCACGCTGACCTTAACAACATTATTCTTCTGATCTGCGAACACAGCAATCCGCTCCAAAGCGCTCAAAAATTGTTTCCTATCTAAAGTCAATTCCCGCTGAAATTGTCGAGGGATAAGTTGATGGTAAGCCGGATACTGTCCTTCAAGAGTGCGGCTTGTCAAACGTTGATTTTGCCACTCAAAAACAACTTGACCTTGGTCAAAATACAACGCTACAGGTTCATTTTGTGAGTTATTATGAGCGAGCATCCGTGCAAGTTCCCTTAAAGCTCTGGCTGGTACTGTCACTTCTAACTGAGTTTCAGTGTTTGTATCTGGACTTTCGTTAGTCGTTTGCACAACTGCTAGGCGATGTCCGTCGGTTGCTGCAAACTCAAGTGTGTCTTGTTGAACTGTTAAATGCACTCCAGTGAGAACCTGTTTCGTTTCATCTGCACTAGTTGCAAACAGAGAACCTCGCAAGCCCTCAACTAATGCACCAGCAGGAATGTGTAGCGCTTGAGCATTTTCGATCACAGGGAGTTCTGGAAACTCTTCTGCTCCCATTGCTCGTACTTGATAACGCCCACTCTTGGGTGTCAGTGTAACAATTGAGCCTTCTCCGCCTAAGGTGTCACCTGTAGCTGATTCGTCTTCTAGAGTGATTTCACCCTCTGGAAGACGAGCAGTAATATCATTGAGCAGCTTAGCTGGAATCGCAATTGTTCCAGAGTGCAACACCTCAGCGCTAAAACTGGTGCGGATACCCAAGCTGAGGTCAAAGGCTGTTAAGCTGACTTGGTTATTTTCAGCATCCGCTTGTAACAGAACATTAGCAAGTACCGGATGCGTTGGGCGTGAAGGTACAGCACGGCTTGTGAGTGAGAGATGAGTACTGAGGTCGCTTTGGGTGCAAACTAATTTCATGGTGAACTTTGGCTTCTGTGTTGGATATGTTAGCACCACTCAGATGGGTGTTGGGTAGTTCATTAGTCGCACCTGTGGAAATTGTGGAAAACTTAGATGCAGGTCTATTTGAAAGATTCTTTCGCAAGTCCTCACCTGTGGAAAACTTGTGGAAAAGCCGAGGGTATTTTCCACAGGGTATTTATACTTAAATAAAGTTTTCCACTATAACTCTCTAGTTTTCCACAGATTTATTGGGAGTTTTCCACAAAAAATAAAAAAACTTTCACTTATGTAATCTTATCTTAAAGGTTTTTTAGAGTCAGCTTAACATTAGAAATTATCTGTTGCTTGTGGAAAACTCAATATTTTGTTTCTCTATTTCCCGATAACTAAACACCCCTTTTTAAGGTTAATATGATTTTTTGGGACGGCTAGCCATGTTAATGCGATCGCTCAATTGGCGCAGCGTTTGTGCCAAGTTTTGATCTGTTTGTTGCAGTTGAGTAATTTTTTCACAGCTGTACATGACCGTTGTATGGTCTTTCCCACCAAATTCTTCTCCTATTCTAGGCAAACTCAGATCCGTGTGTTTCCGCATGAGATACATTGCGATTTGACGCGCCCAACTAATCTCTCGTCGCCGTGAATTCCCTTTAAGGTCTTCTATTGGTACATCAAAAACTTCAGCTATCACTGTTAAAATTCCTTCTGGTGTAGCTTCTCCCTTCTGCGTTGGCGGTTCTAAAATCGGTGCAAGATTTTCCACCGTCATCGGTAGACCCCAAATAGAAATATACGCTAGCGCTCGAATCAATGCTCCTTCCAACTCTCGAATATTAGAAGTGTAGTGAGAAGCAATATACTCAACGACATCCCTGGGGAGACGAATATTTTCATACTCAGCTTTTTTTTGTAAAATCGCCATTCTCGTTTCTAAATCAGGCGCTTGAATATCAGCAATTAACCCCATAGAAAATCGAGAACACAGACGTTCTTGCAACTGAGGAATTTGGTTGGGAGGGCGATCAGAAGCTAAGACGACTTGCTTGCCTGCTTCATGTAAAGTATTAAAAGTATGGAAAAATTCTTCTTGGGTATATTCCTTACCCTCAATAAACTGAATATCATCCACTAAAAGAACATCAGCAGCACGGTAATGCTCGCGGAAACTTTGCATACTGTCGTTACGGATAGCGGTAATTAAATCATTCGTAAATTGCTCAGTAGAGACGTAAAATATTCTTGAATCTGGACAAATTTCCAATCGATAGTGACCGATCGCCTGCATGAGGTGAGTTTTCCCTAAACCAACGCCACCACACAAGAATAAGGGGTTAAACTCTCTACCAGGATACTCAGCAACTGCTAATGAAGCAGCGTGAGCCATGCGATTGTTCGCACCAACTACGAATCGCGAGAAAACATACTTGGGGTTTAATTCTGGAGTTAGTCGGTTTTGAGGAAGCGTTTCTGGAATACTGGCTTGATCCGCGAATCCGGAAGAAACTTCTTCACTGACAGAAGATTCATCATTGGTAACAGTTATATAAATATCTACCGGATAACCAAGAATATCTTGTACGACATGAGCGATCGTTTTTATGTAATATTTCTGTAACCAATTGCGAGCAAATGGGTTAGGAGTGCAAATCACCAAGCAATTATTTTCCAATCGCTGTGCACTCGCAGTTTTGATCCAAGTTTCAAAGGTGGGACGGGATAGCTCTAATTGTAAGCGCTCTAGTACCTGACTCCACAGATTTTCTATGGCTATTTCCATGATTTACCACCAATGCTCAGCGATCGTCACAATAATTGAAGAGATGGGCAAGCGCCAATCGGAGCAAACTATCCTCGCGCACCACCGAATAAGCTTTTGAGTTGTCATCATTCTTGGACTTCCCCTGGTAGCCAAGATTCTAACACCCACTGATTCATACGGAGAAGCAAAGACACATGAAAACAAAATACCATGGTTTTCAGCCTAAAGATATTGTTGCAGGGCGTTTGCCCCATCTGGTCATACTCCTAAGTAGTGTAGCAGTGATGTCTATTGGGGGTTGTTCCATACCTGCTGGTACCCTTGATGCGGGAAAATCAGATGCTCAGCTTCAAACACCCGTCAAAAGGACAATTGATACCACCTCCACAAATGTATCCGTTGTCTCATCGTCCAGTAATCCTAACTTCGTTGTTGGAGTTGTACAAAAAGTCGGACCTGCAGTTGTTCGCATTGATGCTGCTAGAACAGTAGTTTCTCGGGTACCCGAAGATTTTGATGATCCATTTTTCCAGCGGTTTTTTGGCTCGCAACCTAGAGAAAGAGTAGAACAAGGTAGCGGTTCTGGGTTCATTATTAACTCCGGCGGTCAAATTTTAACGAATTCCCATGTGGTGAACGGTGCTGAAATTGTCAAGGTGAAACTCAAAGATGGTCGCTCTTTTGACGGACGTGTCATGGGTGAAGACCCGCTGACGGATGTTGCTGTGATTAAAATAGAAGCAAATAACTTGCCAACTGTTTCTTTGGGTAACTCTGAAGTTTTGCAACCAGGAGAAGCGGTGATTGCGATTGGTAATCCTCTTGGTTTGGATTATACTGTGACATCTGGTATTATCAGCGCTATAGGTCGTTCTAGCAGTGACATCGGTGTTACTGACAAGCGTGTTGATTTCATTCAAACTGATGCTGCTATTAATCCTGGTAACTCTGGGGGACCACTGCTGAATGCTCGTGGAGATGTCATCGCTATGAATACTGCAATCATTCGCGGCGCTCAAGGCTTGGGATTTGCTATTCCTATTAGTACGGCACAGAAGATTGCTCAGGAATTAATAGCAAAAGGTAGAGTTGAACATCCTTATTTAGGTGTTCAAATGGTAACTTTGAATCCAGAAGTTAAGGAAAAAGTTAAGTCTAGATTAGGGATTAATTTGGCAACAGATAAGGGAGTTTTATTAGTTGATGTTGTGCCGCGTTCTCCAGCAGCCTCCGCTGGACTCAAAGAAGGTGATGTGATTCAAAGCATTGAAAACCAGTCAGTCTCTACAATAGAAGAAGTACAAAAAATAGTCGAAAATAGTAAAATTGGTTTTCCTGTAAAATTACAAGTATTACGCAATGGGCAAACAACACAAATAGCAGTTAAACCTGCACCTTTACCTGTTAGACGTGAAAGCTAAATTATACAGCAGAAGTCAGAAGTCAGGAGGAGGCAGTGCGGTGGTGAACCAGTGCTGCAGGAGGGTTTCCCTCCGCAGGCAACTGGTGAAAGGGTTCCCCGGCATAAAGCAACTGCCGTTCAGAAGTCAGAAGTAAAATTTGCTCAGTGTCTCGGCTTTTAAACAACAACGTTGTACTTCATTTACTTGTAATGTACTGTAAATTATGAAGTATGAATTATGAATTAAAAATATTCCTGATTCATCTTTTATATTTCATAAGTCCTTCATAAGCTTTTCCTATAATTAGGAGTTTTTATTTTTATGGGTGAATTGTTACCAATAATTCAATTAGGCGATCCAATACTGCATCAAAAAGCTACACTGGTAGAAAATATCAATGATCAGCGCATTCAAAAACTGATTGACGACTTAATGGCGACAGTTGCTCAGGCTAACGGTGTTGGGATTGCTGCACCTCAAGTTGCCGAATCCTGTCGTCTATTTATCGTTGCCTCTCGCCCTAATCCCAGGTATCCCAACGCTCCGTCGATGGAACCAACTGCAATGATTAATCCCAAAATCATTGCTTCTTCAACGGAGATAGTTAAAAGTTGGGAAGGTTGTTTGTCTATTCCTGGGATTAGAGGATTAGTTCCAAGATCCCAAGCAATTGAAGTAGAATATACAGACCGAAATGGTAAACTACAAAAGCAAGAATTGACTGATTTTGTAGCTCGTATATTTCAACACGAGTATGACCATCTCGACGGTATCGTCTTTTTAGATAAGCTAGAAAGTACTTTGGACGTAATCACAGAGCAGGAATATCAGAAAAGAGTGATTAACAACACTTAAGTATTAATAATTCTAAAGAGTGATCATATCTTTGGAATTTTAAGTTACATTTAACCTATTGTTAACCATCTGGCTTGACGCAGTTATCGGGTAAATGACCAAAACTCTCAGTAGTCGCGAGAGATTAAGTCCTCGGGAGCAAAAGCTTGTCGATTTAATCTCAGATCACCAACAAGATCATCAACAAAGCGATGAATCAAGTGAAACTACCAGCAAATCTGTTGCACAATCTGTTGCACAATCAACAATGCAACCACCTGTAGGTGGATTGCATATTGTTCATGCAACAGCAGGGCGCGTCCGAATCCGTGCTACTGACGGTAGTCATAACTCGATACTTGAAACCATCTCTCAAAATTTAAGAAAGCAAGATGGGGTCAGGGAAGTCTCCGTTAATGATCAAACGGGCAGTTTAGTCGTTAACTTTGATGAAAAGAAACTGTCCTTGCCCCAGATGTTGGAGAGACTCCAGCAATTTGACATACACCAATTGCCAGCTTCGCCTCAAGCAGAAAGCAAACAAGACCCGTTTGCTGCATGGAAATCTGCTGAATTTTGGAAAGAGCAGGGCATTTCGTTTATTCCGATGTTTACGGGATTAGCAGTCACCGGAGGACTGGGAATCAGTGGTTTGCCATCGATTCCGGTTTACATGATTACGGCAAATGCAACTCGTCGGGTGATTGACTCTCTTAAGCCTCAAGTTGCAGCATCACAAATCAAGAAAAATTCTCAAAAAGCTTCGGAAAAAAAACTCAATAAAACTGACCAACCTTCATCATCAAAAGTGCAGCAAACATTTCCCATCAAAACTGAAAAGTCAACAAATGTTGTTGACAAGGTTAACGACGTAAAAGCACAGCCTGGAAAAATTGCTTATAGCGTTGTTCATGCCATTCCAGGACGTATCAGGTTTAATGTGCCGCGAGTTGCCCGCGATCGCGCTTATGCGCGGCGACTTGAGAGGTTACTGAAAACCGATTCTAAAGTGACAAGCGTGCGTATGAATTGCGATGCAGCATCAATTGCGATCGCCCACAAAGCAGGTGAGATACCAGTGTCCTACTGGGTTGGTTTGATGGAGTTGGCTGACAAAACAATCCCTGAAACAACACCTGTAAAGACAACACCTGTAAACACAACAACAGAGCAACCGCTTCCACCAAATCAGCTTGTAGAACCAGCAGGATCAACAACAGCAGAACAGCAGCCAATCGAAACAGCCAGTATATGGTCTGATTTCAAGACTCCGGCTCTTTCTACGGCTCTATCGTTTCTGGCGAACTTTCCGTTAGACTCAGTTCCCGACTCAGGAACATTGGAGGACAAAAATGGCTGGTTCAACATCGCAATTAACACTGCACTCAAGTAAGAAGTCTCAGGAAACAGAAATAGTAGAGCAAGAGACTCATTCTCCAATAGCAAAGCCACACTCTGCGGTTTATTACAGCATTACCCATGCACTTCCAACCAGAGTAGGATTTTGCATTCCTCGGATATCCGAAGACCGAGAATATGTGCAGCGCTTGCAGAATTTGCTCGCTTGTGAGCCTTGGATAATCACTCAGCAAATCAATTACATGGCAGGGTCTATTGTCATTACTTACAAATCTGGTATTATGTCAGATTCTGAGATTCGTCTGTATTTGGCTAATCTGATTCAATCTGCCAGCAACCCAGAAGAGACAATGCCAGCAACCGAAAAGCCAGTGATTTCATCCTCTGTATCTCAAAGAGCCACTCGTAAGAGCGTTGTACAAGAAAAAGAGAATGGTTATGAAACTGTGAGTGCGGGCGTCTCGTCTGATCCCCGATCAGTTGGGATGGGAGTATCCCTGCAATCCAAATCAGAGAGGGCGGGAGTATCCCTAGGATTGGAATTAAAAGGGGCGGGCAAGATGCCCCGAAGTTCCGATCGGAGGAAACCTCCGCTCGGACTTCTCTCCACCCCACAAGACCAGTTCAATCATGATGTTGGCAAGACTCATGAAACAGTAAAGCAACCAGCAACAGTGACGTATAGCATTGCTCATGCAATTCCAGGGCGAGTACGTTTTCGCGTGCCTCGAATAGCTAAAGACTCAAAATACGTCCAACGGTTGGAGGCGTTGCTCAAAGCAGATCCTGTCGTCACTGGCGAGCACCCCTTCGGGGCGAGCGTGCGCTATCGCGTTAATAACGCGGCAGCCTCGATAGTGATTACCTACAAGCCTGGAGCAATGCTCAATTCCCAAAAGCGTTCTTTGAGCCTTTTGGAACAAGCCATATCATATCTATCGAATCTGATTCAATCTGCTGCTGGGGATACTGTTGTTGCCATAAATTAGCCAGAAGATAGGCAAGCCGTCGCTTGAAAGTAGGATGTATGGGTGTCAGGAAATAGGGTAGCTTTAACAGTTATCAGTTATCAGTTACCAGTTATCAGTATTTTCAGTTATCAGTGACCAGTTATCAGTGACCAATTTCTCTTCACTGTTCACTGGTAACTGTTCACTGTTTACTGATTCGTCCCCCACCCGCCAGTCGCCTACGGAGGGAAACCCTCCTGCAGCGCTGGCTCCCCTTAATGCACCCTATCTGTGTCTTGCACAGCAGGCTTTGAAAATTCAATTTGAACAATTTTTGTATGAGAGAGAAGAAGAAGAAATGGCAGAAGTTAGTGTGCAAATACCGCCCTCCCGAGGTTATGTTTCCGAAGTCGCTGTAGCAGCAAAAAATGGGAAGGGTTCTTTAGTTGAGAGGAATGGACACTCACAGGTTCAGTCTCCCAAAGTTCCATGCAGCCTTGTGCATACGACCCCGGGAAGGATGAGGTTGCGAGTACCTCGCCTGCGTTCTGATGCGGACTATGCACAACGCCTGCAAGTGTTGTTGGAAGCTGACTCCCTTGTCACAAGTGTTCGGATCAAGCCTGCGGCGGCGTCACTGACAGTCACTTATCAACCCAACAAAGTTTCAGATGCTAAGATACGTTCGCATCTGAGCTATTTGATCCAAGCGGCTAGTGAAGTCATCGTTCTCAAACAATCCAAGCCACAACCTGCGTCCGATGAAGAAGAAAAATCTTGGCCTGGGATGCAACTTTCGGCTATAGCTACCGCTTTAGCTGTGTTGGGTGGACCGCTGGGATTTACTATTCCACCTCTGATGGTAGCGGGAAGTATAGCCCTTGCCACATTACCCGTTGTTAAACGAGCTTGGGAGGGGATCTGGGTTGACCGCAAACTGAATATTGACTTTCTGGATTTTATGGCGATCGCCATTACCACAGTCCAAGGTCAATTTCTCACCCCTGCACTGATGCTGAGTTTGATTGAAGTTGGGGAAAACATACGCGATCGCACGGCTCGTTCTTCGGCTAAGCAAACTCTGGATCTGCTCAGTTCTCTCGGACAGTTCGTCTGGGTTGAGCGTGACGGTGAAAAGGTGCAAATTCCCATTCAAGATGTCCAGCGAGGGGATACGGTGATTGTTTACCCTGGCGAACAAGTGCCGGTGGATGGGACAATCCTGCGCGGTAAAGCGCTGCTGGATGAGCAGAAACTCACCGGTGAGTCGATGCCGGTTTTGAAGAAAAAGGGACAAACCGTTTATGCTTCAACCCTGATGCGGGAGGGACGAATTTATATTTCGGCGGAACGGATAGGTAACGACACCTGTGCTGGACAGAGCATTAAGTTAATGCAAGAAGCTCCTGTCCACGATACCCGCATGGAAAACTATGCCTTGAACATTGCTCAAAAAGCTGTCGTGCCAACATTGCTACTGGGTGGGGCAGTATTTGCCGCAACCCGTAACCCAGCACGCGCTGCCAGTGTCCTGACCCTGGACTTTGCCACTGGAATTCGTGTATCAGTTCCAACTACGGTTTTGGCAGCACTAACTTATGCAGCACGGCGCGGTGTTCTGATTCGTAGCGGACGCGCCTTAGAAAAACTCGCAGAAGTTGACACCATTGTGTTTGATAAGACAGGCACACTCACGAAAGGTGAAGTGGATGTTGTTGGTGTCGAAAGTCTGAATCCGGCAACGTCAACGACGCGAGTCCTGGAACTGGCTGCTGCTGCGGAACAGCGTTTAACTCACCCAGTGGCAGAGGCAATTGTGCGCTATGCCCAAACCCAGGGAATCGAAGTTCTGCCCCGTAGCAAGTGGGATTATCAACTTGGTCTGGGCGTGAAAGCACAAATTGACGGCGAGACTGTTTATGTGGGGAGCGAGCGCTTTCTGCGTACTGAAGGCGTGGAGATGAATCTTAATGGTCACCAAAAACAGGCAAAATCACTGATTTATGTCGCGAGTAATGGTCAACTTCAAGGTAGAATAGAGTATAGTGACATACTTCGTCCCGAAAGTCGAGAAGTAATCACATCGCTGTTGACAGTCGAAGGTGTGGAAGTCCACATGCTGACTGGAGACAACAAGCGGACTGCTAGCGCTGTTGCTGCTCAATTAGGAATTCATCCGACGCATACCCACGCAGAAGCTTTTCCTGAACAGAAAGCAACGGTTGTCCGCGAACTGCACGAACAAGGCAAGACAGTTGCATTTGTTGGCGATGGCATCAATGATTCGCCAGCTTTAGCTTATGCTGATGTTTCCGTTTCCTTCGCCAACGGTTCTGAAATTGCCCGCGAAACTGCGGACGTAGTGCTGATGCAGAATGACTTGCATGGTTTGTTGGAGGCAATTGAAATTGCCCGCAAAGCTAGGCAGTTGATTCGGCAAAACACTGGTCTGATCGCCGTTCCTAACATAGGGGCATTGTTGATAGCAGTTTTGTTTGGTCTTAACCCCTTAGCAGCAACAGTCGTTAACAATGGTTCGACAGTCGTTGCAGGAGTCAATGGTTTGCGCCCAATTCTTAAAAGCCGCAAGCAAAAAACTCTACCATCAGTAGGATGAGATAGCTGTCCTAACGATAGTACGATTGTAGACTTTCTAAAATTTTTCAATTCATCAGGAGGAAAATAGTCATGGGATTTAAAATTACTGACTTTGTTGAAGACGCTGGCGCACCTGGTATTATAGCCGGTATTGGAGCAGTACTTTTAGCACCTGTAGTGATTCCGGTCGTGGCTGGCGTTGGTAAACCAATAACCAAGTCACTGATTAAAGGCGGACTTGCTCTGTATGAAAAAAGCAAGGGAGCCGTTGCAGAACTTGGCGAAAGTTGGGAGGACATTGTAGCTGAAGCCAGAGCAGAACTGGCTGAAGGAAGACAGCTACCAGCAGTTGATGTTGCAAGTACCTCTGCTGACAATGTTTCTGATAACGGTATGTAATTTCCAGTCATTTCTTGTTCCCTGGTTCAGCCAGGGAACATTCAAGGAAATTCGTAATTCGTCATGATTTTCTACTTAATGACGAATTACGAATTCCTAAATTAGGAGGGTAGTTAAGTGTTAAAAAATGGTTATATGAATCTCACTCAAATGCCAAAAATTATTGATGAAAACTCTATAAAAACTGCATTTAAACCTATATCTACGCGGGTTGTCAGTTCTACCCCAGGACGCTTGCGTTTGAGAGTTGCACCGTCCCATCGTCAATCTGGGGAAATGCAACGAATTGCTAATGCACTACAAGCAAATCCTAATATTAATCAGGTGCGGACTAATATCCAGAATGGCAGTATTGTTATAAATCATGATGGTGAAAATGGAAGCCTTGACAATGTTTTCGCCTCGCTGCGGGATTTAGGCATTATTTTCGGTGATATCGCATTAGGAAAGTCCCAAGCAGCAGTAGGAGTTTCCAATGCAGTTGTTGATTTGAACAAGCAAGTCCAACAAGCGACAAGTAATGTTGTTGATTTGCGCGTTCTTTTTCCTTTAGGACTGGGTATCTTTTCTATTCGGCAGTTACTTGTTAGGGGATTGCAATTAGAAACGATTCCTTGGTATGTGTTGGCTTGGTATGCCTTTGATAGTTTTATTAAGTTGCACGGCACAAGTCAAGCACAATCCACAAGGGATTAAAAGGTGGGGGTTAGGTTTTTCGTCGTTTTCCACATGGCGTGAAAAGTCAGCCCTTGTAGACGTGTAGAGACGTTGCATGCAACGTCTCTACAAAGGTTATGGTTTTTGCAAATTGTCTTATCGGCAACCGTATTGCTTTATCAGGTATCCAAACGGATCACTCTGCTCTCTGCATCCCCATCTACGGTCAATCTGTAAATAAACATACCTGACGGCAAACGTTCCCCTGAATCGTTTGTTCCGTCCCAGACGACTGATTTGGAACCTGCACCTGGATTGATTTCATCAACTAGTGTGCGGACTTGCGTTCCGAATCGGTTCCAAATATTGATTGTGGCTCGTTTGGTATTGTCCGGGATTGTGTATTCAATTGTCAGCTCACGCTCAAACCGCGCAGGTGCATTTGTAAGCAGAAACGCGGTTGGTGGCACCGCTTCTCGATCAGCAGCGAAGGCTACAGGTGCCTCAGCATACTTGTAAACTGTTGCGCCTGAAGCGTAACCGATGGTCACAGGGTTGCCAAGGAATCGGAATCGATTAATGAATCTACCGATTTCATTGGCATCTTCCCAGTTTTCGCCGCCGTCTTTTGTTTGGCTGCTATAACCTCCTCGGAAATTTTCATCTCCCCAGCCGCCAACCCAACCGCGACTCTCATCAATAAATCCGATTCCTTCTAGATTGGCATTGCCTTGAGGATCGTTAACAGGAAGCCTTTTCCAGGTCTTGCCCCCATCTGTTGTCTTCACAATTGCACCTTGTTTGAAATTTTCCAGAGAGACAAAGCCAATCTCGTCATTCAGGAATTGAATTTTCCAACCCCATTCTCCTAAGGGAAAAGAAGAGCGAATATCTTCGACGCGATTTTCCCAGGTTTTTCCACCATCTTCTGTATAAAGAACAACTGGGATGACATCGTCACGAGTTGGGTTGGAAATACTTTTGTCAGCTTTCCCACCGACAACCCAGCCACGCTCTGGACTAGTGAAATATGTATCAATCAAGATAGTGGCATATTCGCTCATATCCCACGCGGTCCACGTTGCTCCACCATCAACCGTTTTCATCATGCGGGCGGGGATATCAAGAGGATCGTTGGTGCCGGAAGCGTAAATGACCGATTCATTGACTACCGAAAGACCACAAATCTTCACCGGAGCGTTTTCAGGGAGATTCTCTACACCAGTCCAAGTCTCCCCTCCATCAGTTGTGTGATAAAGGCGTTGCTCCGGAGATACTGTTCCAACCCAACCATTTAAGGGGGTTGTAAAACCAACGCACCTCAACCAAACTCCTCGATTCGTACCTGGAGTAATAGGTGTTTGGAATTGTTGCTTCCAGTTAACGCCGCCATCGGTGGTTTTCAAAATTTTACCGTCGCTATTTACTGCCCAACCAGTGGAAGCGTTAATAAACCAAATATCGTCGTATCTTCTTTGAGACGGAGCATTCGTGGGGAACCACTGAAAACCTGAAGAATTCGTCATGACAAAAATTTCTCCTTTTCAAGTTGGATTATGTTTGACCTTAAACATAAACTTTTGTGAACTGCTTACGATCCGAGGATGATCGCGTTACCTGGGGAAACTAGCTTCTTTCCATTTTTTGAAAAGCTCTTTTCTTTCCTCTGTCCAAGGTCCTTCTGGAAGCAAAGGCATACGGTTGTTGTTCACTACCCTAAGAACCTGATCTGCACGAGCCTTCACTTCGTCGTAATCATCAAGATTCATTTGAGAAAATGTTGATTTCATATGATCTACATCCATCGGCGAGAATAATTGTGAGATGCCGTTTGCCCAGGTTCCTCCATTTGGTTCGAGTGAAATAGTATGGGCTATCTTTTCCAGCGCCACCGACACATCCGTCAAGGCTTGCACTAAGTGAGGATAGGGTTGCGTTCTAGAGTCGCCAATGAGCGCATCACAAGCTACAGCAATTTCTTGCAGTCTTTCTTGGAAAAAGATCCACGCACTCTTGATCTGCGGGAGCAACTGAACATCTGCATAGACCTCAAAGCTGGGACCAGCGTTCGTGTTAGGATATTCCTTACCTGCAGGCAATTGGGTTATTGCTTGAGCCAACGGAGACAGACCAAAAGGCATGAGGTTAATGAACGCACTTTTGAGAATATAGAGCTGTTCCTCACTCTCGGAGGTACGCGCAAAGAAACGCATCAGTATTTGCAGCATGACCTCATAAAGTGCAGCGAATATCTCTACTACGTCCCGACTTAATGAATCGGTAATGATATTTGCACCTGGTGTTGTATTGTCTTGTTGAAGATCTAATAGTGGATTTTCAATGACTGGTCGAGCAGGTTGAAATTTGGGATCTTTCTCCAATTCTGCTAAATACTGTTCACGAATTTTTGTGAACTTTGCAAAATGATTGTCTTGTCGGTTTGTAGGAGATCCTTCGCCCTGTATGACGATAAGGTCAATCGCTTTTACTGCTGAATCCACGTCCGTGACTTGTATAATGTCTCGGAAAATCCCGCTTGCTTGGGCATTAGGTGGACCAATAAACAATTTTTCGCCGATAGTCTCAAAGCCTTGGCGAATCAGCCCGTAGAGTTCCCCAATAGTGTTGTACTCCAGTTTTTTGGGAAGCAGTGGTGCTGGTAGGGCTAAAAGCCTTAACATTTCTTGGTCTTCCTTGATTGTCTGGCAAAACTGATTCCAACGTTCTTTGTCCCCCTCATCTTGAAAATTGTTCGGTAATTCAAAACAAATATATCTGTCAAGTGTTGCTTGATTAAAAGGAGCTAGCTTGAATAAGAGGCTCAACGAAGTGTAAGTTTTAGCCTGCGGAAAATTTGCACGTCGAAAATATGGCGCTCCTCCAATCGCTGTCAGAAGGTTGCTAGCCAGTGCAAGATGTAGCATTTCCTCTACTGCGATTTCATTGATTGTGCTACGCCAGTTATTAATCTTATTTAATTGAGCTTGAGAAACTCCTTCATCTGTAAATTGCTTTAAACTGAAGGCAGTAAAAAGGTATTGGCAGGCAAGTGAATGTTCCAACTCTGCTGCCTGTGAGAGAAGATAAAGTAACTGTTCTCTTGTTTTGACTTGATTGTTTGAACTCATGGCATTTATCTCATATTTGAGTTAGCCTCATGCAATTGTTGTAAACTTACCTTTTAACTAAATTCGTCAAAAAGTGAGTTAAGCTTGGAACTTTCCTTGTACATCCTTAATAACTGTAAGCAAAATCAACTTATGCACTTTTGGGATAGAAATGGGAAATTACTAGACTTCTTGCAAAAATACGATTTATGAATTTTTGAATCACAGATGAACAACGGACACTTGCACGACTCGGGGAGAACCCCCAAGGGCGCAGTGTCCTCCAGATGAACACCGATATTTATCTGTGTAAATCTCGTGTCCATCTGTGGTTTAATTTCAAAAAATTTGAATGAGTGCAAGAGTTCTACTGAATCGATGCCCTAGCGTTTCTGAATCTAGGGTAGCGTGGTTGTCTGTTTTGCGACATCGGAGCCGCCATCAGTAAAACCTTTTCCAACAGCCAAGGAGCGATGCGGTTGCACCAAACAGCTAAATGACTTTGCCATCCTATCAAGATTTCTGGCGAATCCCTGCTTAGTCCGACAACAAGCGCCTGAGCAACTTTCTCGGCACTCGTGGGTAATACCCAGCGAAACCACTGTAATTCTCGCACCATATCAGTGTCGGTCAAAGATGGCAGCAAAGCTATGACTCGGATATTGTGTGCAGCTAGCTCGCCGCGCAGGGCTTGGGTGAACCCGACAATTGCAAACTTGGTGGCGCTATAAGTTGCCATTGTCGGTGCTGCCACCTTGCCCATCAAGCTGGAAACATTCACGATTGTCCCTGAGCCTTGTGTCACCATGCGTCGGGCAACGAGACGAGTCATGGTGTACATTCCGATTAAATTAACGGATATTTCTGCCTCGACATTTGACAGTCGAGAGTTTAAAAAAGGCGCTTGGTGGGCAACTCCAGCGCAATTAACGAGCAAATCAATTGGTCCGTGATCTCGCCAAGCTTGGGCGATCGCAATATTCACTTCTACAACTTCAGATAAATCCAAAGTCAAGGTGATGACTTCCACACCAAGCATCTGTATTTCCGTGGCGACTTCAGCTAACCGAACACTATCCCGTGCCACTAACAACAGCCGTTTGACTCCTTGTCTTGCTAATTCGATGGCGATCGCTCTTCCAATACCACGTGAGGCTCCAGTCACAAGAGCCGTTTTTCCTTGAATATTCATCACTAAAACCTCCAGAGTTGATGTCTCATCGTGCCAGCCCACCAGTGCCCAGTTGAAGGATTTTGCAACAAAGCCTGCATCCTGGGCGTGGAGTGAGACGAAAGAGACTCGTGATTGGGGTATAAATTGAACTAAACCGTTCGTAGTCAGAAATTTCTGAGAAATCTTGCTTGTTTTACCGCATTCTTGCAGAAAAACTTTGGGTATGTATTTAGTCAGACTTCAGGAAGATTTGAGTTGGACTGGCAATACGTAAGAATGAAGTAAGTAAGCAACCGTCTAAACTAATCCTCAGTGTAGAAGGAGCAATAAATTTAGATCTTGCACGCCCGCTTTAAAACCCTTATTTTCTGCCCCCTCCTCGCTTGCGGGGAGGGGGTTGGGGGGTGGGGTGCAAGATTTAAGTAAAGATATTTCAACCGTCTTGCCGGAAAATTGGTGTAAAGCAGTCGGAAAAATATCTTTGCTAACAATTCAAAGAATCAGTGACTTCAGTGAAAAGCCTAGATTTACGTAGAGCATGGATAACACCTCTTTTAGATACAAGTATCTACCAGAACCAACTGTACTTTGCATACACTAGCAAGGGGATCAACTACCTGCAATATTTATTAACAATATTTCTTAAGTTTTACTTAAGTTTACACATCTCTCAGAAACAACAAAGCAGCAAGGTGTTTTATTCTTGCTTTTAGGAACCTCTGAATAAAAAGTGACTTGACTATGAAAAAACTTATTAATAAATCAGAAGACTTTATTCACGAAAGTTTGCAAGGTATGGCAGCCGCTCATACGGATTTAATCAAAGTCCACTATGACCCTGCTTTTGTCTATCGAGCCGATGCACCCGTACAAGGAAAAGTAGCAATTATTTCAGGAGGGGGTAGCGGTCATGAACCGATGCATGCAGGCTTTGTAGGGATGGGAATGCTGGATGCTGCTTGTCCAGGAGAGGTTTTCACTTCTCCCACCCCTGACCAAATGCTGGAAGCTGCAAAGAGAGTTGATGGAGGTGCTGGTATCCTTTATATCGTCAAGAACTACAGCGGCGATATCATGAACTTTGAGATGGCAACGGAGTTAGCCCGTAGTGAAGGTATCCGGGTGCTAAGTATGTTAATTGATGACGATGTGGCGGTGAAGGACAGCTTGTATACACAAGGACGCCGGGGTGTGGGAACGACAGTGCTAGCAGAAAAAATCTGTGGTGCTGCGGCACAGCAAGGGTATGATTTGCAGCGAATAGCAGATTTGTGCCGTCGGGTGAATTTGAATGGACGTAGCTTGGGGATCGCACTGACTTCTTGCACAGTACCCGCCAAAGGAACGCCTACCTTTGAACTGGGAGATCAGGAAATAGAAATGGGGATCGGTATCCACGGTGAACCAGGACGCGATCGCATAACTATCAAATCAGCAGACGAAATTACAGAGACGCTGGCGTTATCGATTATTGAAGATGTGCCCTACACTCGTACAGTGCGGGAGTGGGATGAAGAAAAAGGGGAATGGGTGGATGTGGAATTGATTGATCCCGCTTTTGAAAAGGGAGATAAGCTGCTGGCTTTCGTCAACAGCATGGGTGGGACTCCAATTTCTGAACTTTATATTGTTTACCGCAAACTGGCTGAAATCTGCGAACAGAAGGGATTGCAAATTGTGCGAAACTTAATTGGTCCTTACATCACTTCTTTGGATATGCAAGGTTGTTCAATTACCCTGTTGAAGTTGGATGATGAGATGATTCGGTTATGGGATGCGCCTGTAAAGACACCAAGTCTGCGTTGGGGAGTTTAATGTATGGTGACAAAACAGCAGATATTGCAATGGTTGCAAACATTTGTAGCCGAGATAGAGCAGAATAAAGACTATTTGACAGAATTAGATGCGGCGATCGGGGATGCTGATCACGGGATCAATATGGATCGCGGTTTCAAAAAGGCGATCGCTCAGTTACCAACTGTTGCAGATAAGGATATCAGTAGCATTTTGAAAGCAGTCAGTATGACTTTGATTTCCTCAATAGGCGGTGCGAGTGGTCCTCTTTATGGCACTTTGTTTCTGCAAGCAAGTACGGCAGTAGCTGGTAAACAGGACTTGAATGAGCAGGATATGCTTGGGCTACTCCAAGCTGGATTAGATGGTGTGCTTGGGCGTGGCAAAGCACAACTTGGCGACAAAACGATGGTAGATGTTTTATCTCCTGCAGTAACAACTTTTCAACAAGCTGTGGCTGAGGGAAACAATACATTGCAAGCGATGCAACGAACTGTAGCAGCAGCAGAACAAGGAATGAAGGATACTACGCCGATGGTTGCCAAAAAAGGACGGGCTAGCTACTTGGGAGAACGCAGCGTGGGACATCAAGATCCAGGGGCAACTTCTTCCTATTTAATGTTGAAGAGTTTGTTGACAGTGTTGGAAAGTTTTAGTTGAACCAAAAGACTTCACCCTGATTTCTATTTCTCCTCAACCTAGAGTGATAAAAGATAGTTATTGACATAGATAAAAAGCTGTGGGATATTTCTACTCAAATACGGTAAATTGATAAATTTACAGTAATAACAAAGAAAGTTCCTTATAGGACTTACGCAAGAACTCTCTGAAACTCTTATTTCTTCGTGTCCTTTGCGTCCTTTGTGGTTCGTTTCTTCATCATTTTGCGTAAGTCCTGCCTTAGTTAAAGGTTTTCAGAAACTGAGAAGCTAATTTACCCAAAATGTGGAGAAGTTTAAAACTCCGCTTGTTGCAACAGGCGCGAAGCTGTACATGTTTGAGGCTGTGCGGCGGGTTTTGTTGTGCTTAGCAATCTGTCTGATTCAGTCAAGCAAGTTTATTTTCGGTGTCTATTTAAGGTGAAATGCTCTTGAAAACTATCTTTGCAAACGCGATCGCGTACTCGAAGGGAGCGCTTAGCGCAATCGCAACAACAGCTGCCTTTGTATCAATAGCTTCCCTAGTGACCACACTGCCTGCTATGGCAGCATCATTCACTCAGTTTTCGTTTAAAACTAATGTCACGGCTAGTCCGATTAACGATCCTACAGGTAATCTGTTAAATGACCCCACAAGAGATATCCGCCTGGACTCAGTGGTGTTTAATGGAAACACGATTAGCAACTTTGAGGTTGTCAAACAGGCAAAGATTCTCCAAAACGATACCTACACCCTCGACGATGGAAGTGTCCTGGGCGTACTCCATTCAGGACGAGGTCCCAATACCCCCCGCGACAACCTGCTTGGAGAAGGTCCCTCAAAACCCAACCCAACTGATCAAGACATTGTTAACAGTTTGGGCAACCTAAATCTGAATAGTATTCTGGTCACGCGTGAAAATGCAAATACAGCAAGTATCGAGGTCTCTTTCGAGAATCCCGTGAATACCTTCTTGTTCTGGGAGCGTGGTGGAACACCGGGTGGAGCAGTTGCAGGCGATAGCGATTTATTAGTTGAAGCGTTGGACGATAATAATGCAGTTGTAGCAAGTTACAAAATATTGAGGCAAAACTACACGAAAGCTGACTACAACATTAGTACTGAGGTCATTCCAGTTCTTAACAATGGACCTTTCAATATTGGGTCGCAAGGCATTAGGCTGGATGGAATTACCACGAAAACACTGCGATTAACTAGCTCTAACAATAATGGACTACTTAGTGGTGTTCCTAATGACAACGGACCTGATTTCAAGATTGTGGCAGCAAAAACAGTGGGCGAACCCACGACTATTGTGGGCGCGCTGGTAGTCGGCAGTTTGGGAGCCGTCCTAAAGCGTAAGAGAACAGTTGCAGGCTGCAAATCGCAAGCAACGCCTGATCTGTGAGAATTCTTTGCTGGGAAAGAATCCTCACAGTAGTTAAAGGCGGAAGCCCACGAGTATGTGGGTTCCTTAGTCACCCACATACGTCATGGGACGGCGTGGGAGGAAGCCGCAGGCACTTTTAAGTGCCGTCCCCATCTTTCAACTAATTCGCTAACACTGACCCCTTCAGATTCAGCTACTTGTTTTAAAGTATCCCAAGTAGAAGGAGTTAGCCAAATTGCTTTTCTAACCTTTGCTTCATCATAGAACAAAGGCTCGTTCCTCATTGCTTTCTTTTTAGGTCTTGGTGTTGACATTTTTTAGCTAGGTGGACTAACCTAATCATAGGTCGATAAAGAAAGATGAGTCAAGATGCAGGTTAGCTACCAGTACAAGTTGCGCCCTAAGCAAAGTCAATCAAAAGTCATGGATTCGTGGTTAGATATGCAGCGTAGTTTGTTCAATTGGTTTTTGGCTGACCGCATTGACGGCTATTATCAAACCTTTATCATGGGTGAGTATTGCGATATCAGAACAAAAACTGAGCGATACCCGTTAACATGTTCCTTAAGCAAAAACTCAAATCTGCATAATCCTTGGAAGAATCTAGACAAAAACGGAGTAATTAAAAAGCGCTCTTGCTCTTTAATGCAAGATGCTTATTTGGCAGAAATGAAGCAGGCTAGACCTTGGTACAAAGCAATCCACTCAAACGTGTTGCAGATCAGGGTAAGCGTCTTGACACGGCAATGGAAGGCTTCTTTAAACATGGTCGCGGATTTCCTTCATTTAAAAACAGGTCTAACTTTCGTTCTTTCCAGTACAAGCCAGGTGACGTTAAGCTCGATGGGAACAAAATATATCTGCCATCAATAGGGTGGATGCGTTTTTATAATTCTCGTCCTATTCCACAAGGATTCCAGATTCGTACCGTAACACTGCGTAAAAAAGCAGATGGGTGGTACACGAGTATATTAATTAGGGATGATTCAGTTCCTGATTATCCAACCCCAAAAGAAGTTATACCAATTTAATGTGAAGCTGCATAGAATAGAGGTTCCAATATAAAGTTGTAAGAAGAAACAGAAATTACCTGTTCAAATGTAAGTTTATCAAATATTTCTTGGATGCGAACGCCTAAATTTTGTAGAGAAGAAAAGAGTTCATTTTTCAGCGATTTTTTAATGAACTGCCATAGCCTTTCGATTGGGTTAAGTTCTGGAGAATGCGGTGGTTGAAGCAAAGGGATAAGATTTTCAGGGAGCGCGAATCGCGGAACTTATATGAGCGCTCGCTTGGTCAATCTGTAAAATTGCATAGTCGTCGCCTAATTGCACAAGATACCAGTCCAAAAACTGTTGAAAATATTCTCCATTAAGTTTTGGATAAACGTGAGCGAAAATGTTTTCCCGTCAAGGGAGCGATCGCGCCATAAATCCAAAAATTATCTCGTTGCCATTTAACGGATACAGTGGGCTTAACTCCAGCAGCAGTAATTACTTTCACTCTTTAAGTTTTTAGTCCAACCCTAGTTTCATCCTCACAGAGGTAGTGGACAGACTTCCCTTGTGCCAAAAGCTTTTCGAGACAGTTCAAAATCATACCAAGTTTTTTTTAAACTCAGATACCAACTCAACGCCAGTGCTTGTAGCTTTGAGGACGTGGTACTTTTAGTTTTGCTCCTAATTGATATCGAACTAATGCATAAACCGTTCCATACTCAATATCAAGTCCATGTTCTTTTTTCAACCACTCTACTATCGCACCATAGCTACTAAAGCCTTTTCCTGTTTTTAACTCAATATTGAGTGCGGCGAGCGCATCATCATTGATTTTCCGTTTTGCACAAGAGCGCTTTCTTAATTTCCAATAAGCCAGACAGCCCACCCGCTCTATACTTCTGTAACCATCTTGTCACTGTTGAAGTATCTCTAGCCAAGCGTTTACCTATTTCCTGTTGTTCCTTTACCTGCCCACTTTTGAGCCACCACAGCATCTGTAGTTTTTCTTTCTGGTTTCCCAAGTTGACTGTTTGTAGACGTTTTTTTAGTTCCTCTTCGCTCTCTACGATTTCAATCTTAAAAGGACGGCTCATGGGTATTTAAACTTCTCAAGTTTCCTTCTCTCCATTCTATGCAGCTTCATCTTAAATTGGTATTAATACTGTTGTGGGATTGGACATGGGATTGACTAAGCTTGTTCATTGCTCAGATGGTTCTGACTTTGACAATCCCCGCCCTAGTACCTCCAAGAAAGGTAAACGTACTTTAAAAATCAGGCAGCGACGCTTATCTAGGAAAAATATTGGTAGCGCTAATCGTAAGAAAGAAGCGCAAAAAGTTGCTAGGCTCCACAAAAAGTATGCTGACAAACGCACTGCCTACCAATGGCTAGTTGCCAGCAAGATAGTTAGAAAAGCTGACGCTATCAGCGTGGAAGACCTGAACATCAAAGGGATGAAAGCAAGGTGTAAGCCTAAGCCTGATGATGTTAAACAAGGTCGATTTCTCAAGAACGGTCAATCAGCTAAACGCGGTTTGAATCGTTCCATTTCAGATGCTTCATGGGCAACTTTGATAGAAAAAATTCAGTACGCAGCTGCGAAGTTGGGAAAAAGTTTTTTCAAGGTAGACCCAAAAAACACGAGCCGCACTTGCTCTAAATGCGGCGTCGTAGACGCTTTATCTCGTTTTGGAGAAAAGTTTGTTTGCACATCATGCGGATATGAAGCACACGCAGATAAGCAAGCCGCTATCAATATAAAAACCCGTGCCGTACAACAAAACGGGTTAGTAATCAAGAGAATGATAAAGGTACGCAGGGACTCTGCGGAACCCAAACAATTGACATTGTTTGAAACGCCCAACCCTGAATTAACAGGGATTAAAAGGAGACACCGTGCTAGAAATAGCTTTCCAAGGTGTGCCTGGGAACCCGCCAACTCAATTGAGTTTATGGGATATTGGAGACTTGGCTTAGTCTTCAAGAATCCCACACCTTCTAGGTGTGGGAGTGTCAATGTTATTTGTAGCCCTAAGTACATATATATAATTAAAAATCGCTGTACATTGGTATCAGTAGTGTAAGACTAAGAATAACTAGCGTAGCAATTCCAATGCCAACAGCCAACCAGGTTTGGGAACCTTCCATTCCCTGGTTTGCGGCTGCGACAGCAACGTTAGTTGGCGTGAAAGAGGCGGAAGCCATCCCAATATAGTGCATGGCGGAGATTGCACCTCCCATGACAAACGCACTCAAAATCTTGAGATATTTTCGGGTTTGACTGCTCTGTGTCCGCAGTTCAAACGCCATCCATAGCGATACAATCGATGCGCCAATGGCACTCGCAACAGACACCGTCAACAGCAACGGGTCATACTGGGTGCTTGCTTGCGTCCGCATCGCCGCCATACCAATGTAGTGCATGGACGCGATGCCAATGCCCATCAACACACCCCCAATCAGTAATTCCTGAATGTTTAAAACACGACGACTGGTCAGGAAAAGTGCGCCTCCGGAAGCAACGATCGCAGGCAGTGTCGAGAACACTACAGTCCACACATCGTAGGCGATCGGCATCGGTAAACTAAAAGCCAGCATGGCGACAAAGTGCATCGACCAGATACCGATTCCCATAGTAATTGCGCCACCAATCAACCAAGCAAGCCTGACCCTTCCGTAGGCTATAGTCACTCGTCCGGTAAGATTTAGGGCAGTGTACGAGGCGACTACCGCAATTAAGATAGATAGTGTTACTAAAGTCGGGTTATAGGTGCTACTTATAGCCACATCTGCTTGGTACATCGTTATCTACGAATTTCGTGTTTGTGTCGAGAGCGGCAGTCACTGCTGGCAGTGGATACCATTTGAGGAATTGTGGAGCTGGTAGACTTGTTGGGCTACCATGCGCCGCCCATGCGGATACGCTCAAGCACGGCTGCAGCTACTACTTTGCAAACAAGCGGACAGATAGCCGCACTATTTAGGCGGATCTGGGACAAAAAAATATTTAACACACGGTAAGATGCACACCGTTGTCACCCAATTGATTTAGGTGAGTGTAGTCAAAAAGCTTGATTTATAGGCTGATATTATATCACGTTGAAATTTAGTTTAAATTTAAAAAAATTAGTAATACCTAAGCGTAGTTTCTTTCCACTCGCCCTCCTCGTACCCTCTACCAACTCACCACCAACCGTCACCAAGCCTTCAGGAAAGCTTGGAGGGGTTTTAGTTTGTCATTGATGCGCTGCTTGTAATGCCAATACGGTTCGGTTAAGCGTTAAGCGCTATTGAAGTTCTAGATAGTGCCGAAGGTGACACCCTGTTGTTTAAGCCATTTACGATAAGCCACAGAGTAGCGATCGCTCGGCAGATGGACTTCTGCTTGCAAGTCCAAAGGCAGGCGTTTTGGTCGCTGCGATTCTACAACAGCATAGTCTTGACTTATAATTTGGTCTTGCATAGCTAGAAAAGCTGGATCTGGAATAGCATGCAGAAAGTTCTCAACGAGCCAGAACCACAAAACGCTCTCTTCTTCTTCTATTGCGGTAACCATGAAAAATAAGGTCATGCGACTCTCATCTTCTCCGCATCGGTAGATGTATCCAGTCAAGGGATGGCAGAGGTTGTACTGGTAAGTCGCAAATAACATCGATGCCAAGGGATCTTCCGAGTTTCGATCCAGTTCCCACATACCACATTTGAAACTTATACCATCTGGATGCGACTCTAAGTCATAATGCGTCAACTCCGGACGGCTGGAGTCAGCGAACATTCCTTTATGTACAAAGGCGAAGTGCGCTGGATCGATGAGGTTTTCAACGACACGTAGAGGACTAGAGTTGAAGTGGTAGGGACCGCACAAAATTTTGCGGAAGGAGGTGTCTTCCCAGTTTGGAAATGTAGGTATGTCATATTGCGGTGTTCCCAGACAAACCCACAGCAAATCGTAGCGCTCTTGAATTCGGTAAGTTCGGATACAAGCTCTTGCAGGAGGCGGTTGATCTGGGCTAGCTGGAACTAGCACACATTTCCCTTCGGTGTTATAGGCTAAACCGTGGTAAGAACAGACAAGATTATCTTTCTCCACCCATCCTAGGGAGAGGCGCGCTCCCCGATGAGGGCAAAAGTCCTGCCAAGCGAAGGCTTTGTCGCCATTGTGCCAAAGGACTATATCTTCACCTAGTAGACGCTTTTGTAGAACGGTTCCCGGTTGCAGGTCTTGCGAGTGTGCCAAGACATGCCAATTGTTTAGTAAAAACTGGTCTTGCACCATGAGGATTGCATCCATCAGCTTACAGGTTATGATTATTATCTTATTCAGTTAGTTTGTCATTGATACGCTGAGAGTGATGCCAATACGGTTCGGTTAAGCGTTAAGCGCTATTGAAGTTCTAGATGCTGCCGAAGGTGACACCCTGTTGTTTAAGCCACTTGCGGTAAGCGACAGAGTAGCGATCGCTCGGTAAATGGAATTCGGCTTGCAAGTCCAAGGGGAGGCGTCGTGGTCGTTGTGATTCTACAATGGAAATGTCTTGACTCATAATCTGGTCTTCCAAAGCTTGAAAAGCTGAATCAGGTATTTCATGCAGAAAGTTGTCAAGCAGCCAGTAGCAGAGAATGCACTCTTCCTGATCGACAGGGGTCACCATGAAAAATAGACTCAAACAGTTATCATCTTCTCCGCGTTGTTGGAAGTATCCAGTCAAGGGATGGCAGACGCGGTACTGGTAAGTGTTGAATAACATGGGTGCCGACGAATCTCCCGACTTTAGATCCAGTTCCCAAATACCAAATTTAAAAGTAATACCATCTGGATGCGACTCTAAGTCATAATGCGTTAACTCGGGACGGCTGGAGTCAGCGAACATTCCTTTATGCACAAAAGGAAAGTGGGCTGGATCGATGAGGTTTTCAATGACACGTAGAGGACTAGACTTGAAGTGGTAGGGACCGCACAAAATTTTGCGGAAGGACGAGTCTTCCCAGTCTGGACATCTAGGTATGTCATTTTGCGGTGTTCCTAGACAAACCCAAAGCAGACCGTAGCGCTCTTGAATGTGGTAAGTTCGGATACAAGCTCTTGCGGGGGGCGGCTGGTCTGGGCTAGCTGGAACTAGGACACATTTCCCTTCGGTGTTATACGCTAAACCGTGGTAAGGGCAAACAAGATTATCTTTCTCCACCCATCCCAGAGACAGGCGAGCTCCCCGATGAGGGCAAAAGTCCTGCCAAGCGAAGGCTTTGTCGCCATTATGCCAAAGAACTATGTCTTCACCTAGTAGACGCTTTTGTAGAATGGTTCCCGGTTGCAGGTCTTGCGAGTGTGCTATGACATGCCAATTATTTAGCAAAATTTGGTCTTGCACCATGAGGATTGCATCCATCAGCTTACAGGTTATGATTATTATCTTATTCAGTTAGTTTGTCATTGATACGCTGAGAGTGATGCCAATACGGTTCGGTTAAGCTTAAGCGCTATTGAAGTTCTAGATAGTGCCGAAGGTGACACCCTGTTGTTTAAGCCATTTACGATAAGCGACAGAGTAGCGATCGCTCGGCAGATGGACTTCTGCTTGCAAGTCCAAAGGCAGACGCCGTGGTCGCTGCGATTCTACAATGGCAAAATCTTGACTGACAATCTGGTCTTCCATAGCTAGAAGTGCTTGATCGCAAAGAGCACCGAGAAAATTCTCAACAAGCCAGAACCGGAGAACGGACTCTTCCTCTTCAACTGGAGTCACCATGAAAAATAGACTCAGGCAACTCTCATCTTGTGCGCGTCGTTGGAAGTATCCACTCAGGGGATGGCAAACTCGGTACTGCCAAGTACCAAATATCATCGATGCCGAGGGATCTCCCGACTTAAGATCCAGTTCCCAAATACCAAATTTAAAACTAATACCATCTGGATGCGACTCTAAGTCATAATGCGTTAACTCGGGACGGCTGGAGTCAGCGAACATTCCTTTATGCACAAAGGGGAAGTGAGCTGGGTCGATGAGGTTTTCAACGACACGTAGAGGACTAGATTTGAAGTGGTAGGGACCGCACAAAATTTTGCGAGAGGAGTCTTCCCAGTTTGGAAATGTAGGTATGTCATATTGTGGTGTTCCTAGACAGACCCAAAGCAGACCGTAGCGCTCTTGAATGTGGTAAGTTCGGATACAAGCTCTTGCGGGAGGCGGTTGATCTGGGCTAGCTGGAACTAGGACACATTTCCCTTCGGTGTTATAAGCTAAACCGTGGTAAGAACAGACAAGATTATCTTTCTCCACCCATCCCAGAGACAGGCGAGCTCCCCGGTGAGGGCAAAAGTCCTGCCAAGCGAAGGCTTTGTCGCCATTGTGCCAAATAACTATGTCTTCACCAAGTAGACGCTTTTGTAGAACGGTTCCCGGTTGCAGGTCTTGCGAGTGTGCTATGACATGCCAATTATTTAGCAAAAACTGGTCTTGCACCATGAGGATTGCACCCATCAGGTTAGAGGTTATGATAACTATCTTATTCAGTTAATATTTAACCACTTATACTAATTCTGTGAAAAGTTGCATAGAATCATTTCCAGACTCAGGATAGTTCCGTAAGTTTCATTTCATTATACAAACAGAGGCTGTTAGGATTTTTCATCACAAACTTCATCATCCGCCATGGCTAGACTGCTCAGGAAACACAGGGAATTCGATTTTAGATGGAGAAGGAGTGCCAATTACATTTGAGCGCGAACTGGACTTCTTCCCTCCCATACAAATGTTCTAAGTGGGCGAAAACCGTTTTTAATATTTGGCGGCAAGTGCGAACAGTTTTTGCAAACGGCGTCTTTTCTTTAGAACCAATCTGGTAGTCAGCAGCCTCTTGTAAAGTGGATATAAGCGAGGTGGGAATTTTCTGGACTAAAAGTTGGCACTCACAACGCTTCAAACTTTTCAATGAAATTATCTATTTTTTAATAGGTAATTGCACTGGTTGCGTAATATTACAATTGCATGATTTCAACTTGACAGATACAATCCCAATAGACGCTATTACGGTCAGGCAAGCAATTGCAAAAGCGGTTGCTACTAAGGGTATAGGGTCTTTACTCGAACCATGTTCGACAACACCTTGTTGTACTGGTTCAATAACAGGTATTGGTGTCTGCTCAATTGAGGTTTTTGGTGCAATACCTAAAACGTTTTCAACATAGTCTAGAGCAAGCATTAACGAATTTACATCAATATTGCTCCATGTTGTTTGACGAATTGATTTGTGAGTAATGTAAGCTTCGTATTCACCAGACACAGAGTCATAACAAAATTTCAGGTAATAATCATTTGGTAGCTTCACTCTGGGAATCTTGCAAATTTGTAACTCTTTAAGGTTTATTGGAAAGTTACGACTTTGGAGTAAGCTAACAATCTCATCTCTTGTGATCATTGATTCCGCTTACTTGCTTTTAGGAACACAGCGAACAAAAACATCTAGCGACTCATAGAGATAATTTCTCCCATACTTTTCGACTATATGAGAGTCTTGGGTAACATTGAATAACTCGTAAATAATGTTCTCACTAGCGTTTTCTTGGGCTTTTAGTCTTGCTATATCTAGCTTAATGTTTTTAACATTTTCTGATTTTTCATTATCAACTTTCTTCTTGATATCATCCCACCACTCTCCATTAGTGTTAGACAGATAATCTGTGATCAAGGGTTCAATGATCGCAAACTCATGAGGTTCAAAAAGATTCTTGGACTCGTCTTTTACTGGTCTTGCCCCACTGGTTGCTCTGAAAGTAGAACTGATCACATTTCTAAATTTAGCCACTAGCCAATTAATAAATAAGTAGAACTCTATTTTATAAGTGCGCTCTAACCAAGTTCTTAGGCTTATTTTACTAGATTCGTTTACAACTTCATTCCAGTACTCGTTGGTAATCTGGATAGCTGCTTTTCTCCATTCAGGGATAAGGAACGCGGTTTTGCCTAAGATCACCAAGTCTTTTTCTAAGATCTCTGTCATTCGACCAGCTAGCAACTCAGCTAAGTCCCCAAATTCTGTAGAGTCATTAACATTCGAGATATCATCACACTCCAAGTAGAAATCGATCATGGAGTCTGCACTAACTAAATGAACCTCATCATATTCGATGGTTTCAATGTTGCTCTGCTGCAATTTCTCACGGGTAACCTCTTGAGGTTTTCTACTATCATCTGATAATTCCAGTAGGATACTAACAATATCCTCTAAAACTAGCCTTCCATTTTTTCCATTTTTATCACAGTAAGCTCGAAATCTTAAGCCTTTATACGAGTACTCGCGACTAGTAAAGTCCACTCTTTTTCTCCAATGCACCAACAAAATTACTGATACTTGCATACTACCACTTTCAGAACGGAGTCTGTAGTTTTTCACTCTCCCTCCCATGAGCAAGAGTTTGCAGTTACGGAAAAAGTAGGTGTGACTATCGTATGGTAATGTAAAAAATAATTTAGGACTTACGCGCTGTACAAATTCATGATCGTGTGGATTAACGAAAATAAATCGTTTCAAGCTTTTCTCAATCATCTTTTCATAAGTAGCGAGCGCTTAAAAATCGTCGAAAAATCAAGCTCGAATGCCTGAAACCCATAGTCCATATTTGGTATTTCCTGGCGTAAGTTCTAATCAAGACCTGATAGCAATCAATTTTAGAGTGACGCGATATCGCTCTTTGATGAAATATTTGAGGGCTAGACAACAGGAAAAATACCAGGCGTTAACATAAGGGTAAGCAAGATACAAAATTTCCCTTTTATACAAAAAAGCCCCCGTGATACCGATTAATCTTGACTCGCTCATCAGCGCCATAACTGGTATTGCCAGCCCGATAATTAAAGAAAAGATTCAGCGTAATGAGACTGTCATCAAATTATTAAAGCAATTTAACCTTGATCCTGAGCATCCACCAGCAGATTTCAGCGGAGTGTACGCCTACGCTTTGGTAGAATACGGTGTAGGCAAACCCAAGCCATTCCTCGAACTTTTCCGACGAGAAGAAATAAAACAGGCTTTCCGTAAAGCATTAGACCACAACAATCCCTCAATTCTTCTTTCTGAGGTTGATGCTTTTCTCAATGGCTATGCCTTGGGCGATGAAATTAGAAATTTGGGAATTGATATTAGGCGAGAAGTTGCGGCATTTGCCACCGTCTTTATCGAAGTTGCCAAACGCAGCAGGACACCTGCTGATGTTTTGATGAACCAGCAGATAGGTTCCCTACATAAAAGGATAGCAGGTATCCAAGAACAGCTCGAAAGGCTGCCGACACTCGAAGGAATGAGAACAGAAATGGCGCGGTTGGCAGCACAAAGTGTAGAGACAAGAGGTAGCGCGTCTCTACAGGAAAAGAAATGTAGGGCGATCGCTCTCGCCCAGCAGATGCGCGGCTGGTTTGAAACGTTGGGCTACCGCTTTGAAAAGTATGAAGTTTGGGAAGACAATTATTTTGAGTGGATTATTGACATTCCCGCACGACGTAATCGATATGACCGCATTCTTGTGCGTGGGATTGAGGGAGAGGCGGGACTGGGTGATGTGATGGCTTTGCGTCAGTCGGTGGAGGCGCAAAGAACAGATGAAGGGTGGCTGGTGACGGCAAGGCGTATTTCACGGGCGGCGCGTGATGAAGTCGAGAAAGAGGAAAATCGCCACCTTGACTGTTATACTTTTGACGAACTGATAGATCAGGATGCTGACTTTAGCGGATATCTCGACTGGCTAGAGGCGGAAGTCAAACGCCGGGAAATTGACAAAAAGTATGTGCCGCTAGCTTGCACCAAAGAAGAATTTGACGCAGTTAGCAAGCGCCGGATAGGAGTCAGCCGTTACGATGAACGCGACGGCTGGATTGATGGCTACTTAGACTTGTGGTTAGATGACCCTGCTAAGGAGCATATCTCTATTTTAGGAGAGTTTGGCACTGGTAAAACTTGGTTTGCTTTCCACTATGCTTGGACTGCACTACAACGGTATCGGGATGCCCAAAAACGCGGCGTTGAACGTCCCCGCCTTCCTTTGATAATCACGCTGCGCGACTATGCCAAAGCACTGAATGTTGAGAACGTTTTGGCAGGTTTCTTTTTTACACAACACAATATTCGCTTAAACAGTGAGGTGTTTGACCAGCTTAACAGCATGGGTAAGTTGCTGCTGATTTTCGATGGCTTTGATGAAATGGCTGCCAAATGCGATCGGCAGCAAATGATAAACAACTTTTGGGAGTTGGCGAAAGTTGTCGTTCCCGGTGCTAAAGTTATCTTGACTTGTCGCACCGAACATTTTCCAGAAGCGAAAGAAGGACGTGCTTTGCTTAATGCGGAATTGCAAGCGTCTACCGCCAAGCTGACAGGTGAAACGCCCCAGTTTGAAGTGCTAGAACTGGAGAAATTCAACGACGAGCAAATCCGGCAGGTGTTGTCATTCCAAGCTGAATCTACCACAGTTGAGCAGGTGATGGGTAATCCACAACTGTTAGACTTGGCACGTCGTCCAGTGATGACCGAGTTAATTTTAGAAGCATTGCCAGATATTGAAGCAGGTAAGCCAGTGGATATGTCGCGGGTTTACTTGTATGCAGTGCGGCGCAAGATGGAACGGGATATAAAAGCAGAGCGTACTTTTACTTCTTTGGCGGATAAGCTCTACTTTTTATGTGAGTTGTCCTGGGAGATGCTGTCTACTGACCAGATGAGTTTAAATTATCGTCTTTTTCCTGACAGAATTCGTCGCTTATTCGGTGATGTTGTTCAGGAGGAGAAGGATTTAGACCACTGGCATTATGACATGATGGGGCAGACGATGCTCATCCGCAATGCCGATGGTGATTATACTCCGGCGCATCGTTCGCTGTTAGAGTTTTTTGTGGCTTATAAGTTTGCGGCTGAGTTGGGTGTGTTGGCTGATGATTTTATTGAATTGGCGCAGGGGCAGTTGCATATAAATAAGGATGCTGCGCCAGTTGATTACACTTGGTCATCTTATTTTCGTCGGCAGGTGGATAAAGCGGGGGGGATTTTGTCAAGTGCCCCATTGAAGAGATTTGCAAGTGAGTCGTTGGAGAAGTTGAGAGAGACTTTTGGGAAAGCGCCTTTGACGAAGGCGGTGATGGATTTGCTTTTGCCAATGCTTGACCTAACCCCCCTAACCCCCCTTCCCTACGTTCGCGCAGCGTCTCGAAGAGAGGGAAAGGGGGAAAACTCCCTTCTCCTTGCAGGAGAGGGGCTGGGGGAGAGGTCACACAAATCGCCGCTGCTAGAAATCCTACAAGCGACACGTAGCAAAACAGAAGCTGAAGTGGGTTATGTTGGGGGAAATGCGGCGACGCTGCTTGTGAAGGTTGATAAAGCAGCTTTGGAAGGGAAAGACCTCAGCCGTGCTGTGATTAAAGGTGCTAATTTTAGTAATGCTAGCCTGCGCCGTGTCAATTTTGCTGAGACAAATTTGGCTGACTCTGTTTTTACTAAAGCATTAGGTAGCGTTCGCTCAGTGGCATTTAGCACAGATGGCAGACTGTTAGCTACAGGTGATTATAAGGGTGTAGTTCACTTGTGGGAAGCTGCAAGTGGGAGAGAACTTTTGACCTTTAAAAAGCATACTTATGGGGTAAATTCAGTCGCCTTCAGCCCAGATGGGAAAACGCTTGCCAGTGGTTATATTGACCGAACAGTTCGGCTGTGGGATATCAACAGTGATGAATCCCTCAACACTTTGCACGGGCACAGCAATTGGGTTTGTTCAGTTGCCTTCAGCCCAGATGGGAAAACACTCACCAGTACTGATGACCAAAGGATTCGGCTGTGGGATATCAACAGTGGGAAATGTCGCAATATTTTGCACGGGCACAGCAGTACGATTCGTTCAGTCGCTTTCAGCCCAGATGGGAAAATGCTTGCTAGTGGTAGTGATGACCAAACAGTTCGGCTGTGGGATATTAACACTGGGCAATGCCTCAACATTTTGCACGGGCACAGCAATTGGGTTTGTTTACTCGCCTTCAGTGCGGATGGGAAAATAATTGCCAGTGGTAGTGATGACCGAACAGTTCGGCTGTGGGATATTAACACTGGGGAATGCCTCAACACTTTGCACGGGCACAGCAGTACGATTCGTTCAGTCGCCTTCAGCCCAGATGGAAAAATAATTGCCAGTGGTAGTGATGACCGAACACTTCGGCTGTGGGATGTCAACACTGGGGAATGCCTCAACACTTTGCACGGGCACAGCTATTGGGTTCGTTCAGTCGCCTTCAGCCCAGATGGGAAAATAATTGCCAGTGGTAGTGCTGACCGAACACTTCGGCTGTGGAATATCAATACTGGTGAATGCCTCAACACTTTGCACGGGCACAGTAGTGCGATATATTTAGTCGCCTTCAGTCCAGATGGGAAAATAATTGCTAGTGGTAGCGAAGATGGCACGATTAAGCTTTGGGATGTAAAGACAGGTAAGTGTCTCAAAACACTGAGAGCAGATAGACCCTACGAAGGCATCAATATTACGGGTGTTACTGGTTTATCGGAAGCCGAAAAAGCTACGCTCAAAGCACTAGGCGCAGTGGAAGAAGGGGAAATGTAAAATTAAAAATACCAGATAAGCAAACCTTCCCACAAATGGAAATAACAAAAGTATCAAACTCTGGACAAGTAATTATTCCCGAACAGTTACGAAAATCTCATGGCTGGGAAGCTGGTCAGGAGTTGATTGTAATTGATACAGGTGATGGAATTCTTCTCAAGCCTAAAAAACCTTTTGCAGAAACCACATTAAATGAAGTTGCAGGTTGCTTAAAATATCAAGGCACACCAAAATCCTTAGATGATATGGATGATGCTATCCGTCAAGATGTAGAGGAATCATGGCATGGTGGCAGTTGATACTAACATAATTGTGCGTCTATTAACTCAAGATGACGAAGCTCAGTATCAAAAAAGTCTAGAAATTTTCCAGACACAAACGATTTTTATCCCAGATACTGTGATTTTAGAAACGGAATGGGTGCTGAGGTTTGCCTATAAGTTCAAACCAGTTGAAATATGTGCAGCCTTAAGAAAACTTTTTGGTTTGCCAAATGTTAATGTGAATAATGCTAGCCTGGTTTCTCAAGCACTACAATGGCATGAAACTGGTTTAGATTTTGCCGATGCATTTCATCTAGCTCAAAGTCAAAACTATGCTGAGTTTTACACCTTTGATGAGAAGTTTATGAAAAAAGCTAAGGGAATAACTAGCTGTGAAGTCAAACTACCTTGAGCATGGTAAGTAGGTGTGAGTTTATAGCTAATCGGTGCGATGGAGAGACTCAGTAACCACCAGAGAGCGATCGCCTAAAGCACAATTCATAAAAGGGCGATCGCCTAGCCGTAGCAGTGCCTTGTCTTCGCAATCGCTTGACTTCTAAAAACGCTTACGCCTCTATATAGCTATAATATTGCACAAAGAAATGGAGTGAACTTTGCCAATATTCATGACAGTTCAAGAAATCAATAAAACAGAGAGTTTCAAATATGGATACTGCTAAATTATTGACAAATGGTGAGAATCAGACCGTAGTATTACCCAAGGAATTTCAGTTTCAAGGGAATGAAGTTTATATAAAAAAAATAGGTAATGCTGTTGTCTTAATTTCAAAAGAAAATCCTTGGCAAACTTTGTTTGACGCAACTGAACTCTTTTCTGAGGACTTTATGGAAACCAGAGAACAGCCTAATTTAGAAGTTAGAGAGGCTTTTGAATGAGATTTTTGCTGGATACCAATACATGTATCTACATTATTAAAAGGAAGCCACCTAAAGTATTCGATAAATTTCAGACACTAGAGATATTTGATGTCGGTATTTCCTCTATTACTGTTGCAGAACTTGAGTATGGTGTTTACAAAAGCCAACGTCAACAGCAAAATCAGGCAGCACTCAGTCAGTTTTTAATTCCTCTGGAAATTATTCCCTTTGACGCAAGTGCGACACAAACATATGGAAGAATTCGAGCGGAGTTAGAACGACAAGGTATTGTCATTGGGTCAATGGATATGCTAATAGCATCCCAGGCAATCAGTCTTGGGCTAATTTTAGTGACTAATAATGTCAGAGAATTTTCTCGGATTCCAGGTTTAGTCTTGGAAAATTGGGTGGATTAGTCAATATGTACGTCATAAGCTGGTGTTACGGGTATAACCAAAGCAAAGAAAGCCACGCTTAAAGCTTTAGGCGCAGTCGAGTTATAGAAATGTGGAAGTAGGAAAAGTAGGAAGAGAAAAAGAGCGATCGCCTGACTTCCAAAAACGCTTACGCCTCTATATAGCTATAATATTGCACAAATAAATTGAGTGAATGCCAACATTCATGAATTCGTGGTCAATTGAGAGTTTAAGTTTAAACGCAGAGGGGCGCAGAGTATAGCGCAAAGGAACGCAAAGTTTGTTTTTTGTCTATTCGCTACGAACTTAGGCAAAGCTGTACTTAGTTCATAATCAAACGAAGATGGGAAGTGGACAGATGCAGCGATCGCCTCTGTTTGACTGTTCCTCATTAAATCCTTACATTAAAGTAAGAAATTATTTTAAAAGTAAGGATATTTTATGTCTATCGCCACAATTACCAGCAAAGGTCAGACAACTATCCCCAAAGAAATTCGAGAGAAACTTAACTTACGTCCGGGCGACCGCATTAATTTCATTATTGAACCAGACGGCAAAGTCTACATTCAGCCGCTGAATATTCAAGTTGAAGAATTGTCTGGTATTCTCTATAAACCAGGAAGGAAAGCAGTCTCTATCGAGGAAATGAATCAAGCAATTGAACAATCTGGTGGTAGTTTGTTCATTAATCACGGTTACACTTAAAGTTACAACGTGACACTCTTGGTGCTTTTTTAATTATTTCCTTTCAAAGCTGCCACTAAAATTCGCATGACTTGCTCCAAATCTTCGGGAACCCGATAGCTATTAATCCCCTGTTCAAAATGCTTTGTGTTGCGGTCGAGCCTACCGAACTGCCATATTGTACCTGTAGAAACAACGCCAATTAAAATTGGCTGTTGGTCAAGTGTAGTCGAACCTGACCACTGATCTAGTGCCACTAATTCGGCGACTAACTGCGTAAAACCTCGCGTCAAATCCTCGTATTTTGCCTCAATGACTAATAATTGATTGACGGATTTTACCCGCAGTAAATAATCTAAATTACCCTGAAGCCAATTAGAAACCTTCAAATTATATTCAATTCGTAATTCTGCCTGTGTGTAATGAATTAACTCCGTCACCACCCGCGAGATGAGAATTTCTCGTCTTGCAAGTTCGTTAGTCAACGGTACAAATGGTAGTACCTCCTCAATGCGATCGCGTAATTCTCCCAAGCGGTCAAGTTCATCAGGAAACTCAGGTAAATTGAGCGTTTTTCGAGTTAAACTATAGCCAAATTCTTGAGCGAGTTCACTAGCTTCAAAGCCAAGCTCAAAGTATCGGCTGAAAGTATAACTTTGATTGGAGTCAAGAATTGACATACTTAAAGCTGCACATGACATTTTTCTTATATCACGGATAGATTAGCAGTGCTTTAGCTAATAACAGTGCGTTACACTTCGTTACGCATCCTACGCCTGTGCGTTACACTTCGTTAACACACCCTACGCCTATGAGCAACTAACAGCATAAAGTAAGTGAGTGAGCAATCGCTTTTCAACAAAGTTGATGGTGTGGTCGTGGTCGGAATTGTCATTGTCTCTCACAGCAAAAAGCTTGCAGAAGGAGTCCGGGAACTGGCAGCACAGATGGTTCAGGGCAAAGTCCCCCTGGCTGTTGCTGCTGGAATTGACGATCCAGAAAACCCGCTAGGTACAGATGCTATGCAGGTTTATCAGGCGATCGCCTCTATTTACAGTGATGAAGGTGTTATCGTCTTAATGGATCTCGGCAGCGCCGTTATGAGTGCGGAAATGGCGCTAGAGTTTCTTCCAGAAGAACTACGCGATAAAGTGCATCTGTGTGAAGCACCACTTGTTGAAGGTGCGATCGCAGCTGCTGTAGCCGCAGCTGCTGGTAGTCATATTCAACAGGTTATAGCTGAAGCACGGGGAGCATTGGTAGCCAAAGCGACTCAATTAGGTGTAGCCCATAACCTCACCCCCAACCCCTCTCCGCAAGCGGAGAGGGGGGCACACACTGACGGCGTAAGGTCTTCCGACGAACCGCAGACAAAAGAAATACACTTGGTAATCCGTAATAAATTGGGATTACACGCCCGTCCAGCAGCGAAATTTGTCGCAACGGCAGCCCGTTTTCAATCCCAAATAAAAGTTCGGAATATCACTAAAGGTACTGAAGCTGTACGCGCTGATAGTATCAATCAAGTATCCACCTTGGGTGTGCGTCAAGGACACGAACTGGCTATTACTGCGACTGGTTCTGATGCAGATGAAGCACTGGCAGCATTGCAAACATTGGTTGAAACCAACTTTGGCGAAGTTTTGCCGGATGTGGAGACACAAAGACGCTCAGACACGCAGATACATATCCCATCTTCGCATCACTTTCTCCAAGGCATTCCTGCTTCCAACGGAGTGGCGATCGCACCCGTTTTTCTGTATCGTCCTACTCCGATTGATATTCAGCAATACCACGTAGATGATGTTGAGGCAGAGTGGCAACGTTTACAGGTAGCCATTCAAATTGCTCACGAGGAAATTGAAGCTGTATTCTCACAAGCATCTATTCAAATTGGAGACGCTGAAGCTGCTATCTTTGATGCCCATCTGCTATTTTTAGAAGACCCTGTGGTACTAGAAGCAGTTCAGCAACGCATCTTTGAACAACATTATAATGCTGAAGCTGCTTGGCAAGCGGTTGTCGATGAGTTGGCTAATAATTACCGTAGTATTGAAGATTCTTACTTACAAGAGCGAGTCGCTGATGTCGTAGACGTGGGACAGCGAGTATTACGACTACTGACTAGATTTCAATCCCACATCAGAATTTCAGATGATAGCCATATCAATTTTCATTTCTCCGAGCCAGCGATTTTGATTGCAACTGACCTAAGTCCTTCTGATACAGCTAGGCTAGATCCAGCAAAAGTCCTGGGAATTTGTACGACATCTGGCAGTGCTATTTCCCACAGCGCTATTATCGCCCGGAGATTAGGTATTCCTGCGATAGTTGGCTTACCACCAGAAATATTGCAAGTAGCAGATAATACCCGATTAGCGCTTGATGGTGAGAGTGGCAGAGTCTGGATAGAACCAGAACCACATATCCAAACAGCACTTGAGGCAAAGCGAGATGCACAGCAAGTTGCTTATCAGCAAGCACTGGCAACGGCGTTCAGTCCAGCAATCAGTCGTGATCAAAAACGAATCAGTGTATTCGCTAATATTGGAAGTATATCTGATACTCAAGCCGCCTTGAGTTTAGGTGCAGAAGGCGTAGGATTGTTCCGCACTGAGTTCCTTTATCTGGAAAGAACAACACCGCCAACGGAAGAAGAGCAACTAGCAGTTTATCAAAGTATTGCCCAACTTCTTAATACCCGTCCATTGATCATCCGCACTTTAGATGTGGGAGGCGATAAACCAATTCCTTATCTGAATTTTCCCCACGAAACCAATCCTTTTTTGGGGTGGCGCGGAATTCGTTTTTGTCTCAATAATCCTGATATCTTCAAAACTCAGTTGCGGGCAATTTTAAAAGCCAGTCTCGGACACCAAATTAAAATCATGTTTCCGATGATTGCTACTGTGCGAGAAATACAAGCAGCCAAAGCAATACTAAAAGAAGTACAAGCTGAACTGGGTCAAGCTGGTATCTCTTTTGATGAAAATATGGAAGTGGGTATTATGGTAGAGACACCCTCGGCGGTTGTCCTTGCTGACAAGTTAGCGGCTGAGGTAGACTTTTTCAGTCTTGGTACCAATGACCTCAGCCAGTATGTCATGGCGGCAGATCGTACGCATCCACGAGTCGCAACTTTGGTAGATGCATTGCATCCGGCTGTGTTACGCATGATTCAGCAAACTGTCCAAGCTGCACATCAAGCGGGTATTTGGGTAGGGTTATGTGGGGAAGTGGCAGCAGATCCTTTAGCAGCACCGATTTTACTGGGGTTAGGATTAGATGAGGTGAGTCTGAATCCGCAAGCTATTCCTGGATTTAAGCAGGCGATCGCCCAATTAACAATGGCACAAGCAGAGACAATTGTTGCATCAGCTATGGATCAAGATTCTGCGGCTGATGTCAGAGAATTAGTCAGAAAATTATGAATCGTGAAACTTAAATTATTTGTCGTCTTATCAGGAAAGTAACAAATGAGGGATAACAGTGCGATGTAGAAAGTTGATTATATCCAATCCCTTCACTAACTACCGCTTGTTCAAGCAACCCCTCTTCACTTTTGCCCAGGGTTTTCCGGAGCGTTTTCCGAATCGCACGACTGAAAGCTATGTTGGGAACCTTGAGGAGAAGGCCCACCTCTACGAACGCAAACGAGGCCATATTCCCTATCAGGATCGCCCGTTGCAAAAAACCGGAGTCTATCCCCTGATGTTTTATCTGGTGGAAGATCCACAACGCTCAAATTGTTAAGTACCGTTTTCCGTGTAGCATTGGTGGATAGTGCGCTAATCAAAGCCTGTGTCGCATCATAACCATTAGCGGTGCGCCAGTTGATGTTTCCTTGCCATCTCTGTGCTGCTTCTTTCGCATAGGAGGAATTTCCATCATCAAACCAGGGTACAGCTAAAATTAAGTCCTCAATCGCAGAGGCACCCTGTATTAAGGTGTTAGACCCATACAATGCACCACCACCCAACAGCTGTAATCTTTGCTCCGGTAGGAGCTGGGCATTTGCCCTAGCAATAGAGATGGCAACAGAACTTGTTTGTACACCTGGCAATAAAATAGCAACTTTTACTTTATCCTCTTTTACACTGCGCTCGATTTCAGCCTTGGCGTCCAGATCAGGTTTACTCAGGTCAACAGCTCGGATAATGCTCCCAGTGAACTCTTTCCCAAAGTCTTCTTTGGCGCTTTTGCTGTAGATGCTCTCTTTAGATTCATCGAAGAAAATCACCACTTTGTCGAAGCCTTTGTCTTTGGCAAACTCAGCCAGCTTTTTAGCCAATAGCTTAGTAGAAGCAACCGTCCGGAAGAAAACCCTATTTTTGAAATTTGAACGGCTTTTAGTTAAAGATGAACTGGTGCTAGTAGGAGAAACTATAGCCAACGCAGCTTTGTCGTATTCAGGGAGTATTGCCTCACTTGCCTCACTGGAGTTATGACCAATTACGCCTAAAACTGCTTTGTTATGAACAATCTGCTGGGCAACTGTTTTGCTGGCGAAGTCTTGGTTGTTTCCATCGTTGGTAATTATAATCTCTAGTAACCTACCATTTAAACCTCCGGCTTTGTTGAATTTAGTTTGTGCATCTGCCACGCCGCGCAACACTTCTCTAGCATCGGTGGGATTGTTGTCTATCGGCACTACTACTGCTAGTGTGAAAGGAGTACCTTTTTTATAACGAGCTTTGGCGTTATTGAGGTAAATTTGGGGTTCTGGGTCATTAGGAGCGCTGTCTACGGCTTTTTCAAAAAACTTAATTGCTAAGGCATAATTTTTTGATTTGAAAGCCTTAATACCTTGACGCAGGTCAAAGTTACCAGAACTAAAGAGGTTGCTCTCCCCACTGCTAGCCACAAGTAAACAGGCACCGTTTAACCTTGCTTGACCATCTGGGCAATATGTAGAATTCTGCCACCATAAAAATCCTCCCCACAGGGTAGCGGCAGTTGCAATAGTAGCAGCAGTAACCAGTTGCCATCGATTAGCTCGTATCCCCTCATAGGAGGCGATTTCTAGAGCTTTGTCTTTATCTTGTTGAGCTGTTTTTCTCTCTAATTCTTGGCTAGCACTTAGAAACTGACGATCCTGATCGCCTAAGGTTTTGTCTTCTGCCCATTTCAGAGCCTCTTGAAGCTTTTGTCCTTGCAATAGCCAGGTGTCCTCATGATTGGATTCCAACCAAGCTTTTAAAGATTCGGCATAAGGGCGCACAGTCTCCAGCTCCCTCATCACCCAAGTCTGGTTAAAAACCTTCTCATAAATACGGTTGTAAACTTTTAGGGAATTGCCTTGCTTTACTACTAACCCTGATAGCCGCAACTCTATTTGTTCGGGGCTATCATCAGCGGCAATTTTTCCCTGTTGCAAAATTTGTTCATACAGCGACAACAAACGAACAGTTCTACTCTTACTCCTGAGAATGCGATCGCGAATTGTCCTTAAATGTTGGGGTACATCCTGAGCTTCCCAATTTTCAATCACTGAGGAGCGCACCAAGTCATCAATATACTTAACTTCACTGCCTTGTGGAATAGGAGATGATGAGGTTGCAATAAGTTTACACAGCTTTTGGGTGAGGAAAGGTTGACCACCTGTCCAAATCAACACTTCTGTGAGTGCAGCCGTTATGTTTCTGACTTTCCCTACCAATCCTGGAGCTAAAGGCATTACTTCTTCTAGGGAAAAGCCATGTAATTCAATCGCTTTACCAATATTAAACGGTGAGTTAGTTTTATCTTGAATCAGATCAGATGGTGTTGCTACTCCTAGCAGTGCAAAGGTGAGGCGTCTGTATTTTGGTTTGTTGGCACGTTTGTTATAACAGGCACGGATATACGCAAAGAAATCGTCCTTGAAGTCTAATGTGAGAACCCTATCAATTTCATCGACAAAGATGACGATGTTCTGGGAAACCTGAGCTAGCAGTACCTCTTCGATAAAATTACTTAGCCGCTGCACGGGAGAAAGATACTGACGCGATTGCCACCAAGCTTCTAAATTGATTGAAAGCTTAAACTCTCTGCATAGCAAATCGACGAAGCCCACATACCACTCATTCGCCGATGTCCCCGACTGGCTACCAATATCCGAAATATCTATGTCAGCACAGGCAACACCTTCTTGTTGCAACCGATGTATTGTTTGCACACGCAAACTCGACTTGCCCATTTGCCGTGAGTTCAGTACATAACAAAACTCACCAGCCATTAATGCTTGATAGAATTCGTCGTCAGCCAGCCGCATCACATAGGTAGGGTCATCAATCGATAGGCTCCCCCCAACTTGGTATTTGTTGGCTGAGTTTGCTTCTGGGTTCATTGCGTGTCTTTCAGGTGTTCTTGAAAATACAGACGATATAACTTGCAACGCGGTTCTACACCATTGCTTTTCCGCTTCACTAGCCCTAGTTCATCTAACTTCCACCCCAGAGCTGACTCTAATTGCACTGGGCAATCAGCTGTAACTACTTGTTTAAGTGCTGCATCGAGTTTTGGATGCTTTTGGCGATTCCGCTGCAAATTCCACAAGTGTTCTTGTAAAAGGTCACCATAAATACCAGCTTCTGTGGGAGCCGTTTTCAACAGATCGGCAAGCGTCATGCCCCACCGTGTGATGTGTTCAAGGGCTTCTCGCACTAGATACGGATGCCCTCCTACCATCTCCATAAGCTGCTCAACTTGGGCAGTGTCCCAATCGAGTCCATGACGCTTTGCCAAATCTTTCACCTGCGCTGGGCTGAATTCTGGTAACTCTACTGATGTGCCTACATTAAATGGTGACTGGTTTATATCCAGTAGAGTATATTCTTCGGTATGCACTAATATCACTCGGAGTTTTTGCCAGATACGACGAGTTTTAGCTTTCTCGTGCCAGCTTCGCAGCATACCCAAAAATTCTCCGGCAATTTCTGGATATTGGTAAACCTGATCCACATCATCCAAGCCTAAGACTAGAGGAGGTTTGTCTGCATTTAACAGACAGTCCTCAAAATAGTCCATGCATTTAAGTTTACTATTACCAAGGTGCTTATTCCAGTGTTCATTCACTTTGTTATCCGGCTTCTCCTCCAGCATCTGAGTGATGCTACTACAAAACCACTGCAAGAATTTATCCAGGTTCTCGAAATCTGTTTCCTCCGCTAGCCGCAGTTTCAAATCAACCGTTCTGTAGCCCTTATTACATGCGTCATTGATTAGCTTAGACATCAGTTCAGTTTTGCCCATCTTGGGGGGAGCCTTAATCCTAAGCAGGGCACCAGGTATTGAAATTTCTTGTTCACAGAGAGATTCAATGGGAGGGCGCTCTACATAATAGAAGTCAGAAGCGACGACCGACTGGGTTTGCGTAGCATCTTTGTACGGGAATCGGGACTGCGATCGCTCTAGTACCGCCCGAAAATTCCTTTTGCTGACCGGTTCCCCCAAGGCATCTGAAAGTAACTTCCAGAACTTGTGACCAACATCTCCCTTGAGATAACTTGCCTTATGCAGGGAGTTTGCCATGTCATCATAGGTCAGACCCTCCCAAGATCCCCGCAGTATGGTCAATTCGACATCATTCAGGTGCCTGTGTTCATGCTCCTGAATTGCTGTCTCTACAACCTTGAGTGCTTTTTCAAAATTCATGGATTGGTGAGGAATCAAAATCTACTGTCCATTCAAAATCTTGAGTCTATTTTACTTAACTTTTTACTTTTTGAGTTGCAATCCTTGCTTTTCCAGACTATAGTCTTAAATATACATGAAAAAGTCAGTTTTTGCATGGTAAAACAGATGCAGGAGGATACAGCCTTCATTGCTGAGGTTTATGAACCCGGAAGCAGGTTGTCCTTTACCTGTCTACCACCAGGGTGCTACCAACGCAATCATTACCACAAGGACTTCAACATGAGATCAAATCAACAAGATGTTAACAACAGTGAACTTGTAGCCACCGCCCAAGCAAGCGAATTTGAACAGCAGTTTATTCTCCTTTCTTCCAATTCAACTACCTCCTCTGAACAGCCAGTAGGAGGTTCCAATCAACTGACAAATGGAGTGGTTGCAGTCGCTGTGATTATTGCAATGACGTACTTTTTAAAGGCACTTGCTCAGCTGCTCCAAGATCTGAACAAAAAGAACAAGTAATCGGAATTAAGGAAAGTTACTTTCGCAAAAATACTGAGAAATGCCGTTATTATAAGCGTTAGCCCCCAGTGTCTCTAGCGCTGGGGGCGTCATTATCATGATTCAACAAACTGTGCAAGCTGCACATCAAGCCGGCATTTGGGTAGGGTTATGTGGGGAACTAGCAGCAGATCCTTTAGCAGCACCGATTTTATTGGGGTTAGGATTAGATGAGGTGAGTCTGAATCCGCAAGCTATTCCTGGATTTAAGCAGGCGATCGCTCAATTGACAATGGCACAAGCACAGACAATTGTTGCATCAGCCATGCAGCAAGATTCTGCGGCTGATGTCAGAGAATTGATCCAAAAATTATCTCAACATTAGACTTGTTGCATTCATCCAAAAAAAAGAATAATTAACCACAGATGGAGACAGATGGACACAGATGGAACTCACATTCCATAAGAGGTGTATTAAGTTCCCATTTAAAACAGTGAACAGTACCAGCCGCAGTGACGCCTGCGGGCTGGTGTGGTTGTACTGACACCAACGCTTATGCCTACGGCACGTCTGACGACGAACGGTTCAATTGGTGTGGTATTTCCCCCGGAGGATGAAACTGATAACTAGATTTCTTGCAAAAATCCAATTTAAGGGTATTTTAAACCGCAGATACACGAGCTTTGGACGCAGACAAACACTAGTTAATTATCTGTGTCCATCTGTGTCCATCTGTGGTTTGATATTCAAAAAATCGACTTTTGCAGGAGATCTACCGATAACTGATAACTGATAACTGGTAACTGTTAATAAACTGCTTCCCTAAATAATTCAGTATCAATCGGCTTGATGAGGTAAAGCCGTAACAGATGCCCGACTATTGAAAGTATCAAGGGTAATTTTTGGAAGAACTTAACAATCTTTGGACTATTGCTGCTGTTAATCTCTGCCAGCTTGAGATTAATATCGGAACACTCTTCGAGTCGCCGGAAAAACTCTGGGTGTTCTGTATCCAGTATCACAGGAAATGCCCGTGCTGCGGTTTCATTTGTGTTTTCAATGACTTGAATGTTGTACTCGTATGGATTAATACCAACAGAGCGATAAAATGAGACTCGTTCAAGCACTGTCAAAGTGTGGGTAGCAAACACAGACAACAGGAAAAATCGCACCCACAAACGTGCTTTCCAGTTATTCCACAATTGAGGTTGCGATCGCAACAGCGCCTTAAAGAAATCTCCATGTCGATTCTCATCCTGACACCAACTCTCGAAATACCGGAAGAGGGGATAGAATCGGTTTTCTGGATATGACTCTAGGTGACGGAACATGATGATGTAACGCCAGTAGCCAATTTTCTCAGATAGGTAAACTGTGTAGATAATCCATTCTGGTGGAAAGAAGGTGTAAGTACGATTTTTTGTGAGATAACTCAAGTCCAGCGAGAGATTAAAGTCTGACATTGCTTTATTGAGAAATCCAGCATGACGTGCTTCATCCCGCGCCATACAATGAAAAGCTTCTGCCAAAATGGGGTTCCGGTTTTTCAGTCTGCGCGATAACTCTTTAAACAGCAGAAACCCGGAAAACTCCGAAGTGCATGAACGTTCCAAAAAGTCAATAAAAGCGCGGCGTGTTTCCCCATCAATATGTTCCCAACTCTGCTCAAACTCGGAATCACGCACAAAGTGATGGCGGTTATAGTCAGCCCGCAACTCATCCACAATAGCCCGCAACTCAGGCTCATGCGCCGAAATATCCAACTGCGCTACAGCCTCAAAGTCAGTTGTGTAAAACCGGGGCGTTAACAATGTTTCCTGCACAGGCGCTTTCACACCTGGCTTAAGCAACTCAGGCTCTGAGGTTTGAAGAGACTTAGCCATGAGAATCGTTCAATTAATGTATCTTTTTAAAGCTATATAAGCATGAATAATAATTAAAATCTACCAAAAGTAAAATTATTTAAAATAGTTTTCAAAACTGATTTGCGTTTGGATGGAGTATCGGGAAAATATGAATAAATATGAATGAATTTATGGTTATACAACTATTTGATAGTTAAATAGTTTAAGTGGTCATCAACGTGGTTTGGAGAGACATTAGCAGTGGTAGTTGCTGGCTAAGTTCTGCTCTAAACCCAAAATTGCTATCTCCCCCTAACTCTGACGTTAACGGTGAACGACTCCTACAGCCAGTGAAAAAATGCTTATTTAGGCAGGAGTAGTCTATCAATTTTGATTTGAAGAGTTCGTAGTAAGCGCTTACTACAAAAGAGATAGTCTGACAAGGGGAATCCTGCGAAAGTCCTAAAATTCGGTAACTCCAAACCTTATGGGTGTTGGGTACGTATCTTACTTGGACGAGAACCGCTTTAACAATGAGTAGCAATCTAGCTGAAAAACTTCGCTGTGGAACGCAACAAGCTCATACAGCAATTGAAAACATGGGATTCATGAAATGTTTTGTCAAAGGAGTTGTCGATAGAAACTGCTTTGCAAAATTTTTAGGTAACTTGTATTACATCTATAGCGAACTGGAAGCAGCATTAGAGCATCATAAAGACCATTCTTTAATCAGTGCGGTATATTTCAGAGAACTCAATCGCAAAGCTCATTTGGAGAAAGACTTAGAGTTTTATTACTCTCACAACTGGAGAGGGCAAATCACACCTGCAAAAGCCACCCTGGCTTACGTCAGCCGCATCCGTGAACTGTCCGCAAAAGAACCACAGTTATTGATAGGTCATGCTTATACCCGCTACATGGGCGATTTGTCTGGTGGTCAGATGTTGCAAAAAGTTGCTCAATCAGTTTTGAAGCTTTCTGGATATGAAGGCACATCTTTCTACAATTTTGAGCAAATTCCAGACAAAAAAGCATTTAAGGACAAGTACCGTCAAGCATTAGATTCATTGCCAATAAATGATGCAACCGCAGACCGCATTGTTGCGGAAGCAAACCACGCGTTTCGACTGAATATGCAGATGGCGAAGGAATTGGAAGAAACTCTCATCAAACTCATCGGTCAAGTCATGTTCAATAGCTTGACTAATACTAATAATAACCCCGGTAACACCGAACTCAGTAAAGCTTAGAAATTTTATTGAGAATCACCTCTAGACGGGTGAGACAGCGTTTATCAAGGTGCATCAGTAACGGATTTTGTAACTGGATATCGCGGATGATTTATAGCAGTTCTTAATTAGACTTTTTGCAAAAGTCTGATGAATGGATATTTAGAACCACAGAGCCACATGAATTACTTCTGTCACGCTCGAAGATTACCTATTAACGAAGCGCCCTACGCCGAAGGCGCATGCCCAAAGGGCTTTAGACGCCAAGAACGCCAAGGAAAAGATAAGTAATCTTGTACCGATAAGGGAGTAATACAGATAAATTATCTGTGTCCATCGGTGTCCATCTGTGGTTTAATTTTCTCCTTTCTTTGACTTTTGCACTCTTGTTTATTAAATACGAACAAGAAGCGCTATATTCAGTGACATCCATTGCTACTTTCGTATCCTACATACATTCATTTTATTGGAAGCAACCTCGATGGTTTTTCAAATTCCTGGTGTCAAGTTTGATTTCGATATCATCAAGAAGTACGATACTCCTGCACCCAGATACACGAGTTACCCACCCGCTACAGAGTTAACCGAAGCGTTTACTCACACAGATTTTCAAACTGCGATCGCCGCCTCGAATCAAAGGAAAACTCCCCTGTCTTTGTATTTCCACATACCCTTCTGCCAAAGTGCTTGCTATTTTTGCGGTTGCAATGTAGTGATTTCAAACAACAAGAATATTGCTAAACCATATTTGGAGTATCTGGTTCGAGACATTAGGAAAACAGCAAGCTTAATTGATTCAGATAGGAAAGTGGTTCAGATTCACTGGGGTGGTGGAACTCCTAATTATTTGAGCCGTGAACAAGTGGAACGTTTATGGACAAATATCAATCAACACTTCACACTCAGCCCCACAGCAGAAATCTCTATTGAAATTAATCCCCGCTACATCGATAAAAATTACATTTTCTTTCTCAGAGAGATTGGGTTTAACCGAATTAGTTTTGGTATTCAGGATTTTAATCGTGAAGTTCAAGTTGCAGTGAATCGCATTCAGCCAGAAGAAATGCTGTTTGATGTGATGGGCTGGATTAAAGAAGCGAAGTTTGAAAGCGTGAATGTAGACCTGATTTACGGTCTACCCTATCAAACTGTCCAGACTTTTCGCGATACAGTCAAAAAGACCATTGAATTAGACCCAGACAGGATTGCTGTTTTTAACTTTGCCTATGTACCCTGGCTGAAACCAGTGCAAAAAAATATACCACTGGAAGCACTACCCCCAGCGCAGGAAAAGTTAGAAATTCTCAAGATGACTGTTGAGGAGTTGACAACTCACCAATATTTATTCATAGGTATGGATCATTTTGCCAAATCCAATGATGAATTGGCAATTGCCCAAGGCGATCGCGCCCTAAAACGCAACTTCCAAGGCTACACAACTCAGCCGCAAGCAGAACTCTTTGGTTTTGGTGCCACATCCATCAGTATGCTAGAAGATACCTACGCCCAAAACCACAAGCAATTAAGCGATTACTATCAAGCAATTGATACAGATATCCTACCGATTAGTAAAGGTATCAAACTCAGTTGGGATGATATTCTTAGGCGGGATGTCATCATGAGCATCATGTGTCACTTTCAACTGTATAAGCAAGACATTGAAGACAAGTACCATATTTGTTTTGACGACTATTTCTCTCAGGAACTAGAGGCGTTAAAGCATCTAGAAGCAGATGGACTGGTTAGGCTATCAAAGAACCATATCAGTGTCACAGAAATTGGCAGATTACTGATAAGAAACATTGCTGTCCTCTTTGATATGCATACAACAAAACAAGAGAAAAGATTTTCTCGCGCCATTTAAGTGCCTAATACAAAGTTCAGTTAATCGTTCGACTTTTTGTAAAAGTCAGATAACGATATTTAAAACCACAGATGCATACAGATACACACGGATAATTTATCTGTGTTCATCTGTGTTCATCTGTGGTTTCATTTTTCTTCTTCTTAACTTTTGTAAAAGGCTTATTTATCATAAATACCCTCACTCCAAAGTAATCTCCTAATTCTTGAGAGATTTCCCAGAACGCAGGATGGGGGTTTTTCTGTAGTTAATTTACCAGAATTAATACAACACATCTCCCTAGATATTACAGTTGCCGTTCCTTGTTTAATTCGTTATGGATAACAACCCGACAGGAACTACTTTGTCAATGACTCCTATATCCGACAAAATGTTCCCAACGGAACCTTGAGTTTGGATAAGCCGTTGTTAATTGAGGCTGCACTTGCCGCAATTCAGTGATTTGTTACTAAGGTCACTTGCGGCAACACAACTAAAATAGCAATAATTACAATCTCGTGCAGTTTTTTTCCGGACAAGACTAGAAAAATCTGGAAGATTTGTGCAAGCAAATTCTACTATCGCTCACAAAAATCACACTGATGAGATTTAGCTTTCTGTTAGTTAGTGTCGCCAGTATTCTACTGTTATCTTCTCCAGTCAAAGCAGCTCGCTTGCAATCTTGGTATTTCGACCCTGTTCAAAATCAACTAGATATAACAACTGATTCTGGAGTACAACCAAAAGCTTTTTTAATTAATAACCCGACAAGACTTGTCATTGATCTACCAGGAACAACTAATCTAGACGACAACACAGTCCGTAAAACTCTTGGATCAGCAGTTCGGGAGATTCGTTTGGGACAAGTTGACTCCCAAACAACGAGATTGGTTGTTGAATTAGCACCTGGCTACACAGTATCGCCCGAAAAATTACTGATTCAAGGAGATTCTTCGTCACACTGGATCGTGAAATTCTCCTCAATTGAACGTGCAGCCTTAAATGATTCGCAAGTCAAAGTTATAGACACCAAATCTGAAGAAGAACAAATTCCCGTGCAAATCCGCAATATTTCGACCTTTGCTGGGGTTGTCCCCTTGGGTAAGGAATTGTTGCAGCTAAACTCTCAACTCAAAACATTGATCGCTCGTTACAGCTTTCTCTCGCCTGGAATCTTTTTCCTAGACTTGGATACAGGCAATTATTTGGACTTCAATGGAGAGAAGATATTTCCAGCTGCTAGCACCATTAAGTTTCCCATTTTGGTTGCTTTGTTTGAGGAAGTTGATGCTGGCAGAATTAAGCTGAATGAAACCTTAGTGCTGCGACGTGATTTGAAAGCCGAAGCTGCAGGTTCCGGAGTCTTGCAATACAAACCAGTGGGAACGCGACTGAGTGTGTTAGACACCGCCACCAAGATGATTACTATCAGTGACAATACCGCTACAAATATGATTATTGACCGTTTAGGTGGTAAGGCTAAGTTAAATCAGCGGTTTCGTAGTTGGGGACTGCAAAACACTGTGATTCGCAATCTATTAGGTGACTTTAAGGGAACTAATACGACCAGCCCCAAAGACCTGGTAAGACTGTCAGCGTTGATTACTAATAATAAATTGCTGAGTGATAGAAGCCGCTCCCAGGCTTTGGGCATCATGCGTCGTGTTGAGAACAGAAGGTTGCTACCAGCCGGTCTTGGTAAAGGTGCGGTCATTGCTCATAAAACTGGAACTTTGGGAGTTCTCCTTGGGGATGCAGGTATCATCGAGTTGCCATCCGGTAAGCGTTACTTAGCAGGCATTTTGGTGAAAAGACCTTTTGGTGACACCAGAGCAAGAGTTTTTATTAGTCAAGTTTCTAAGCTAGTTTATGGCTACCTAGACCAACCGAGAGTGACTAGTAGTCTGTCTCAATAGGCGTTAAGGCTTTATTATTCTCCGTTACACTCTCCGAACACGGCAGACACGCACACCACTTCCCTTGACGGCACCTTGCATACCTTGAACAACAGCTCTAACGCGTTGTTCTGGTGTGCCATGATGGTGCTTATTGCCCCATTGGTAATCCCCAATTCGATGAGCTAGGGTTGCAATCTCTAAAATATCCCGTTTATCAAGAGCAATATTGGGAATCAACCCCAAATAAACTCCTGCCAAACAATCCGCTTGAAGTTCTGATATAGGTGTCACACTGGGTTGAAATCCATATACAGTTTGCATAGCATGGGCATATTCATGTCCAACAATATAAGCTAAGGCAGCATCTCCGTACTGGTATGCCATCCTGATATCTCTTGTGGTGATGTAGACAGTGTGGTTGCGTTTGCAATATTGACTACTATAAAGAGGTCCGCAACCACCGCGAGAACCATGAGCAACACCCCAAATTAATCTTGGTGTCGCTTGATAACCGTGAATGTGCTGGATTCCAGTATATACTGCATTGATAACGGCTTGGGGTGCCAATTCTGCCTGAGCAGGTAAACTCGCCAGCACAGATCCAATACCGATAAAAGTCGTAGTCAGTACCTTGAGTGCTTTCATTGTTACCTCATATGAATTTAAATCACCAATTTTTTAGTAACTTGAAGACAAAAAACCCCTGATTGTTTCATGTCTTCCAAAACAACCTACATTTGTGACAATGCAACTTCCGCAAATTTATATAAGTAAATTCTCTGAAATTTGTTTTTAATAATATAAAAAAATACATGAACATCTACTTAGAGACTGTTTCTAAAGAAATGTAAAGAAAGCAAAATAAGACCATTGCGCGCAGCACAGTGCCAAAAGGGCAATCGCCACATCGCTGTGAGTGTGACTAATGGCTGTGAATATTGGATCGCTTCACACACAGCAGCAGTATGAATGATCAGATGTTTGGTGAATTAATGGCGATCGCTGCTACTGCAAATATGACTAATCGTCTCGCCAACGGCTATCAGATTCCCGTAGATAAACGCTTCAAAACCTAGTAAAGGCAAGAAACAATATCACCAACCCGAATCACGCCAGGTTGAACGACCTTAGCATTGATGCCACGCAGACGAAGCTGTTTTCCCACAGGTGAATTGACAAATTTCATTGCATCCAGCCCAAAACGTGCTACAAATTTTTTACAGCCGTTATGAGGTTGATTAGTAACTTCAATTACAGCTGAGCCGAAAGCCAATTGGGTTCCTGCTGGTAAATTTTCAGCGCTCAAATCTATATCAATAAAAAGCTGATCTCCTGCCAGTTGCCATCGATTTTTATCTTGTGCCACAAGGGCAATCACACGGGAATTCATGATATTAAGTTGCATATCAGGATGAGACGATCCATCAGATGTACGAGAACTGCCACGGGTTCTCCAATTGTCACCTACGAGACCTTCTACCAGATCAAGTTCACCTTCTTCCAAGACCTCCCGCTCACCAGTCTGCGGCCGTCGTACAATCAACTCCAACACGCCCTTATCTTTGGGTGACTGGCGAATCTCGTCTAATCCCGCTTCAAGCTCTTCCATCGTCAAATATTTTACATCTACCATCATTAACCTCATTCTTGAGATAAATTGACCTCAAATGATTAAGACCTATCACTGATGTTAGATATTTACGGACTCTCATGATGTTCAAAGGATGAATATCACCGAACCTCCTCGTGGCGGAAGCCCCTGTTTTCTAAACATGGGGAGGAAGCCATAGGCGAATTTATTCGCCGTCTAAATATCCTAGAATGCATATGAGTAACCATCCTTTTGATGAATTGGTGTGCAAAACCTGTAACTGATGCCTTGTACTCGCTGAGTTTTGGTGGCGATATCAAAACTACCAGTCTTGCGGCATAACACGCGACCAATATATCTGCCAACCTTCTTTCCAGAAGTGACAACAGCTTTTATGATGTCGCCAGTTTTGAAGCCAAAATGAACTTGCTTGCGTTCGCGATGTCGAGTAGGGAAGCCGTATTTGTCAGTTCCGCACATTTGACGAGTTCCCCAACCAGTACATTTAATCTGCAATGGCTGTTGAGTCAACAGATTCAACTTCTCAACTTCCCCGACACAAGCTGCATCAACCCAATGGTGTTTGGGCAGTTCAAGCCTTGTTCGGTTGCCCACCGTTCGTGCGCCCGTCCCAGTCATTGTAGGTAGGACGTTTTTTAAGGTACGGAACAAGCAAAAGCGAGTTGCATTGACTGCGGTTGCATCTTTTAATGGTTGTTTAGCCTGACGCTTTATTTTTTCCAATCTAGAACCATCTTTGAAAAGAAACTCGTCTATAGATTTGGTTCCTTTCTTGGTGTTGCATCGCTCACAAGACAAAGTTAGATTGCTTACTCTGTTACTACCTCCTTTCGCTCTAGGATGAATATGCTCTATCTGAAGCGGTACGCCTTTTTTGTCGCAGTAAGCGCACTTACGTCCCCATTTTTCAAGTAAATATTCCCGTACCTCGTACCCAGCTAGTTCACCTTGTTGATACTCAACACCGTCAATCTCTGGGTTCTGCATCTTTTGGGTATCAAACTTGACTAACTCCATTGCCATTTGAGTAATGGGAGAATACAAACAAAGCCGCTTTACCCAGGTATCAACAGTGAGAATACGATGCATTAATGATGGGGCAAGCCATCCCTCTTTGCGTTTGCGATTATTGAATCGTGGTTGACGATACCGTGTTTTGCGATTTCTGCGACTGCGACGTAAGGAACGTCTAGACAGCAATGAATCTTTGATTTGCCATCCCCGATGTTCTAACTCAGCAATCCAGATAACATTTTCTCCATCTAGAACCGCAATCCCAGTAACTCTGCTACCAGGATCTAACTTGATGGTCAACTGCTTTAAGACTGGATTTGATACCGCGTGTCTGAGGATAATCGTAAATGGATACATCCTAAATACGGCAGCTTTTTGTTTTGTAAGCAGTTCTCTGGCTCGTGCTGGAGGAATTGGATTGAGAGGTTGTTTGTTGGTGTCTAAAACAAATACGTAATTTTGCATTTCTGCATCCTTGTTACAGGTAATGTTTGCTTCGACTTTGTTTAAGGTCGGTACTTTCCAAACGACACTGGTTTATTCTCCGTAAGCCTGTTTAATCGTCCAGTTCCAGAGTTCAAGACTAGCAAGCATCTTGAAGTGGGTTTTTTAACTCTTGCCTTAAACGAGTAGTCTGGTCAGGTGAGTCAACCAGCAAGCCCCTGCCTTTTAGGCATGGGCTTGCCGCTCAACGAGAGAACCCTGACAGGCTACCAAAAGTGCTATTTGGCGTACATAAGCTCGTGCTAAAGTATGTACTAAAGTATGTATAGGTAAAAGTGCTGGTTGAGGATAGCATTCTTCAAGATACTCAATAATTATTATTTTACCCGCTTTGACTGATACCAATTTGCGTAGTAGGTTGAGTTGAGGCTACGAAACCCAACAAACAACGTTGGGTTTCCCCACGGGTTTGCCCAACCTACTATCACGAAAAGGTTCTTCTATGTCTCAATTTGAAACCGCCCTCGCCGCCTATCAAAGCTTCACCGACTTGTTTCAAAGTGTTGTTATCAGCACCGTGAGTGCAGATAACATTCCCAATGCGAGCTATGCTCCTTTTGTCATAGATGAAACCAAAAATATTTACATCTATGTCAGTGGTCTTTCTACCCACACTCAAAATCTCTATGCAGTTCCCAAGGTGAGTGTGTTATTCATAGAAGAGGAATCTCAAACTAAGCAAATCTTTGCGCGTCGTCGTCTAACCTTTGACTGTACAGCGACCTTAGTCGAACGCGATACAGAGTTATGGAATCAAATTGTTGACAGCTTTGAAGCGCGTTTCGGAGAAATTATTCAGCTATTGCGCGATTTACCAGACTTTCGCATTTTTAAACTTACGCCCAGCAAAGGTCGCTTTGTGATTGGTTTTGGTGCTGCCTATGACGTTGACCCGAACGACCTAAGCACCTTAACTCATGTCACAAGTGAGGGCAGAAACGGCGAACGTATCTCTTAAACCCCCACTCCCAAAGGAAAATAGACGAACATGACCCACTTTGGTATCATCTGTCCGGGAGTTCCTGGTCATCTCAATCCCATGATGGCATTGGCACAGGAACTCCAGCAACGGGGTCATCGTGTAACACTGATTAACGTTCTGGATGCTCAAGCTTCTGCACAAGCAGCAGGAATAGAATTTCGGGCAATCGCCCCTGATGAATTTCCTTTGGGAAAAACCCAACAATTACAGGAAATAGATGGGGAATTAAGCGGTTTAGATGCCTTTAAATTCACTGTGACGACATTTACAGAATTAGTAGACATCAGGCTGCGAAATGCTCCAGATGTTATTAGAGAAGCTAACATCGATGCAATGCTTGTGGATCAAGCTTCCCCAGAAGGCGGTACTATTGCCGATTATCTAGGCATTCCCTTTGTCACAATCTGCAATGCTTTGATGATGAATCCAGAACCCAATGTGCCACCGTTGGTCACAACCTGGAGTCCTAAGCCTGTATGGTGGGCGCAGTGGCGTAACCAAATGACTTACACGCTGTTGAACCTGCTCTTATCACGGGGTTTCAAAACCATCCAAACCTACCGCAAGCAGTGGAATTTGCCTCTCTATTCTCAACTCACTGATGTCTGGTCGAAAGAAGCGCAAATTAGCCAACAACCAGCTGAGTTTGATTTTCCCCGACTCGCTTTGCCAAAGTGTTTTCACTACACTGGACCTTTCATCAACCCAAACGCACGCAAAAGAGTAGATTTTCCCTACGACAAATTGGATGAACGTCCCCTGATCTATGCTTCAATGGGAACGCTGAAAAATCGTTTTGTAGAAGTTTTTCAAGGAATTGCCGCCGCCTGTGATGGTTTGGATGTACAACTGGTCATGTCTTTAGGTGGTGCTTTGAATGCTGAAGCTTTGGGCGAATTGCCAGGTTCACCAATAGTTGTCAAGTACGCCCCACAACTGGAACTGCTCAAACGCGCCAGTCTTTTTATCACCCATGCAGGCTTAAATTCAGTGTTAGAATCCCTGAGTGCAGGAGTACCGATGGTGGCAATTCCCATTGGAGATGACCAGCCAGGAGTTGCCGCCAGGGTAGCATGGGTGGGAGCAGGTGAGTTTATTTCCCTGAAGGATTTTAATCGCGATCGCTTAAAGACTGCCATCCAAAAAGTGTTAACGAATGATTCCTATCGTCAAAACGCCCGCCGCATACAAACTGCTATCAGCAAAGTCAATGGGGTAAAACGTACCGCTGACATCATCGAGGGCAAGTCGCAACAAAGCTAAAATAGTACCCTGAAGAAGGATTATGCCCAATTTGTAATTTTATGACTTCTGCTGCTTTAGTAAAAACTGAGTACGAGGCGATTATTGGTCTGGAAACCCATTGTCAGCTGAGTACCAACACCAAGATTTTCTCTTCTAGCTCTACGGCATTTGGTGGTGACCCCAATACTAACATTGACCCGGTTTGCATGGGTTTGCCTGGTGTGTTGCCGGTACTTAATGAAAAAGTTCTAGAATACGCTGTGAAAGCGGGTTTAGCCCTCAATTGCCAAATCGCTAAATATAGCAAGTTTGACCGCAAGCAGTATTTTTATCCTGACTTACCCAAAAATTACCAAATTTCTCAGTATGACCTGCCCATTGCTGAACATGGCTGGTTAGAAATTGAATTGGTAGATGCTGACGGTAACCCCGTTCGCAAAAGGATTGGCATCACACGCCTGCATATGGAGGAAGATGCCGGCAAATTGGTACACGCGGGGAGCGATCGCCTTTCCGGTTCCACCTACTCTCTGGTAGATTACAATCGGGCAGGTGTACCGTTGGTGGAAATTGTCTCGGAACCCGATTTGCGTTCTGGACAAGAAGCCGCTGAGTATGCTCAAGAATTGCGCCGCATTGTACGCTATCTCGGCGTCAGTGATGGCAATATGCAAGAAGGTTCTCTTCGCTGCGATGTCAACATCTCCGTACGTCCTATAGGACAAAAGGAATTTGGCACAAAGGTAGAAATCAAAAACATGAATTCGTTCAACGCCATCCAACGGGCGATTGAATACGAAATTGAGCGGCAAATCGCAGCTGTAGAAGCTGGCGAACGTATTATACAAGAAACTCGTCTGTGGGAAGAAGGCTCTCAACGCACAATTAGTATGCGGGTTAAGGAAGGTTCTAGCGATTATCGCTACTTCCCCGAACCAGATTTAGCGCCGATTGAGGTTTCAGATGAACAATTAGAAGAGTGGCGCAGTCAACTTCCTGAACGACCCGCACAAAAACGCCATCATTATGAAAATGAGTTGGGGTTGACAGCATATGATGCACGGGTGTTGACAGAAGAACGTTCCGTTGCTGAGTATTTTGAAGCGGTGATTGCTGCTGGCGCAAATCCCAAAGCTGCTGCTAACTGGATTACTCAGGATGTCGCCGCCTACCTCAACAAAAATAAACTCAACATCACCGAAATTGCCCTAACACCGACCAATCTGGCTGATGTGATCACTCGGATTGAAAACGGGAAAATCAGCAACGCCATAGCCAAAGAGAAGCTTCCAGAGTTGCTGGACGGTCGTTCTCCTGAGGAATTATTTAAAGGCAAGGAACTGATCACTGATCCCAGTGTACTAGAATCGATCATCGATGAAGTGATGGCTGCAAATCCCAAAGAACTAGAAAAGTTCCGCAACGGTAATACCAACCTCAAAGGCTTCTTTGTCGGACAGGTTCTGAAAAAGACCAACAAACTTGCTGAACCCAAACTGACTAACCAATTGGTGGAAAAGAAGCTCAATGGCTAAATTCTGTAGAGACGTTGCTGCAACGTCTCTACAGGTTCCACTAAGTGTTTTCTTGGAAACTTCTTTACAGTATCTTTAGCAAAACATCATAAAAGAGGGGTGACACCCCTCAGGGCAAAAATGATATATTATGCTAAGTAGATGCACCCTGATGATCTGGAGAGCTGCCCAAGTGGCTCTCCTTTTTTTTGTATTTATTCGGATGCTTATGTCTAGTTTTGTCCAGTGTTTAGCGGATAGCCTCCTAAACTCTCATCTTGCCTCGTTCCCAGCCTCAGGCTGGGAATGCAGCCTTAGGAGGCTCTGCCTTAAGAGCGGCAGAGCCGCTTCAAGGGCATTTCCAGGTGAAACCTGGAAACGAGATTTTAGAAGGGTTTTAGCTTAAATTGACACCAATGGGCACACAACAGCCCCTAAAGCGTGGTTTATTTACTTGAAAAGCGCTGTAAACCGATTTCCTGTAAGAACTCCCGCCCATAAAAAGTGCAACTTGTAGGCGCGACGCTTTGTCCGATAAGACACCCACTCGCGTGAGTCCCTTCGGGACACGCTGCGCGAACGGCGATTGCTGGTTGTAGCGCAGTGCCTCCTTTTGATCGCCTTCTAAACTCTGATCTTTTCCAAGTATTGACGAATTCCCTCGCACATTTGTAAAAAATTAGGTGTAACCTGCTTAGCCAGTGAGTCCTCAACAATACGAGCAATTGCTGCTGTCAACAGTTGCGGTGTGCCTTTGATTTGGTGCGGGTCAATTTGGAGTTCCCCCCGGCTTTCAATGAGAGTGCCGCTACCGTCTTCCAAAAAGCTATTTTTGCCAACACAGTAAACTGCTTCTGTGAAAAAGTGGGTCTTGATACGCCACTGAGTCGTAAAATCAGATTCATTCCAGACTTGCTCCTCGGTCCACACGAGCAAGTCCTCGCTAAGAAAACTACGCGCTACCTTAGGAATCTTTGCACCGCCATGCCACTCGTATACCAAATGCAGTAGTCCGTCTTCCTTTTTACTTGATATGAACTTAATTTGTTGCACCGAAGACATATAGGGTACCAAGTCGATGAGCTTGTCCCGGTAAGCAGCATAGACTAGAGAACGCTTAAACGGAAGATGAGCATCGACGTTTAGAAGCATGGGAAAACCCGCCGTAGTTTGGTTAGTAACAGAAATACGATGATTGAATTAGCTCCAATGATAGCGTTTCTCAGCTTCTAAGACGTCGGTACGAATAAGGGCGATTGCCTACGGGCACCAGCGTAGCTGATCGCTTCGGCGTAACGCAGACCATGCTTAATGCCTGCGTCATACCGTAACTTAGTCTAGTCTCAAGAAAGCTAGTTACAGAGGAAAAGGATAATGCGAAAGCTAATATTTTTGTTCCCAACAGTCGCTGTACTGACCACGCTCACACTTACCAGTTGCAGCACCCTAACCACTGACCAATATGAAGCCACAGCGCTTACTACTTATACCTGGCAAATAAAGGTTGCCGACGACCTAGCCAATGAAAATTTAGCGCGGTTTGAAACTTTTGCTACCACTTCTTTGCTGAATCGCAATGGCTTAAAGCCATCTGGGGCAGTCACTGGTCCTGATGACAAGGGTTTATGGTGGCCCGCTTTGCCGCCGCGACCATCAGTTGATGAAGTCGAACAACGCAAAAAACTTCAACAGGCAAGCAACCCCGAATTATTAAAAAGTGTGAAGTACGAACTGAACTATAGAGTGGGTGAGCAACAGAGGACGCTACCTACTAACTATGAGGTCTATCGACAGGTGGTGAAGGCATACCCATCACGGACTCCTCTGCAATTGACTTTAGGATTAAACGAGAGCTCAGTCGAGAAAGCGGAACCCGTTGGTAGTGGAGGAAACTTTTAGCAAAAAACAGATAACTAAAGGCGTGGGAGTGTCAAAGGCAACAAAGCTATCTTGCTAAAAGTCATTTCATTTCACAAACGAATGAACAAAGCAAGACAACTGCCCCCTCTACACCTAAAATAGCGCGGGAGCATGGTAGCCCCGAAGTGAATCTATCAAGAAATTAAATGAATTGATGGATTCACGTTATTTATATCGGGGTGGAAATGCGACCCGGCTGATTTATCAGCCTTCCATCTTTCTTGCTAATGACTCTATAACTTCACTAACGCTTGTATTACGGTTTTTTGCAACGTCTTGCAATATCTGCCACGCCGACGGAGTTAAAACTACAGTTCTTTTTGTTTTAACTTATTCATGCAATATCGGTATATTTTTTAATCTTTTTTGTCCTTTTTTTTATTATCATATCTAGTTATGTCGTATATACTAGATATAGTTTAACAAATAAATAAGGAGGTGATTTAATTGGCTCGGAGTACAACTTCATCGTTCATAACAGAAGTACCATTAATTGTGAACAGTAAGCAGGAAGCAGAGTTACTCTCTCGCTTTCAAGCAGGAAGGCAGTTATATAATGCTTGCTTAAATGAAGCGATGAAGCGATTAAAGTTAGTTCGCAACTCCGAGCTATATAAGACTGCCAAGAAGATTTCTAGAACTAAGAAGAAAGAACGGTGTGAAGCTTTCAAGAAAGCAACAGAGCAATACAGATACTCAGAATATGACTTGCATGCTTTCGCCACAATAACGAGTAAGAATTCTAAATGGATAGCTGAAAAAATAGACTCTAATACTCAACAGAAACTAGCTACACGGGCATTTAAGGCAAGTGAACGAGTTATGTTGGGTGTGGCGTCGGGCGTGCGGTACAAAGTACCAAGTCGGTTCCGCTCACTAGAAGGCAAGACTAACAAGCAAGGTTTGAGATGGAAAGATGATTGTTTGGTATGGGGCAACCTTAGAATAGCGCCAATTATTGACCTGACTAACCCAGTCATTAAGCATGGGCTTGAATCCCCAATTAAGTACGTTCGCTTGTTGTGGCGTATTTTAAATGGTAAGCGTCGTTGGTACTGCCAGCTAGTTAATGAAGGATTGCCTTACCTATGTACTAGGAACTATGTTTCTGATGGTTTGATTGGCTTAGACCTTAACATCAGTAACATTGCTTTTGTTGGTGATAATCATGCTGACTTGCTACCCTTTGCTGAAAATGTCCCCACTTTTCAAAAAGAAATAGCGGCAATGCAAAGAAAGATGCAGCGCTCTCAACGTGTCAGCAATCCAGACAACTTTGAACCAAACTTCAAGGCAAGGAAGGGACGCAAGACCGTTGTTAAAAAAGGCAAAAACAAGAAAGGGAAGCGGAATTGGAAAAAATCTGCCAATTACCACAAAGCTGCACAAAAGAAACGTGAACTAGAACGGCGTAAAACTGCTTACGCTAAGTCTCAAAATCGTTGTATTGTCAACGAGATATTGAGGCACGGCAAAGATATTAAGACCGAGAACGTATCGGTGAAGGGATGGCAGAAGCGCTATGGCAAAGCAATATCTGCCAAGTCCCCCGGTTTTGTTCAATCAGAATTGAAGCTCAAGGCTGAGAGAGCCGGGGGTTCGTTCACAAAGTTCTCTACTTCATCAACTGCGTTATCTCAAACTCATTTGGACGGGACGCGCATCAAAAAATCCTTGTCAGAACGAGTTCACCGCGATGTAACGGGTATCCCAGAGCATCAGCGTGATTTATTTAGCGCGTTTTTGAGTAGATCAGTCAATCAGGAGAAGTTGGTATTGCAAGATGCTCAAACCGAGTATCTGAGGCTGGAACCAGCCTTGTTGGAGGCGTATCAACGTTATTTAACCCGCAAGCAAATAGGCAAGTCCGAACGCAGGCAGTCTGATTCTTCCTCAGAGCGGGTTTCCAACAAGCTGCTAATCTCTAGCCAGATAGCCAGAAAGGGCGACAAGCTAGATGTGGATGTGGCGTGAATCCCCGTCGCTTTAGCGCGGGGAGGGTTCAAACTACACCTCATACTCTACCCTTTCACTTTTTTACCCGAGATCCTCGATAAATTCGCTCCATTTGCTCTGGAGAAAGCGATGTCATTGGAAACCCTTGATCTATTCTGACCGCGAGTTCGTCGCTTGGTTGAGACGCCTCAGGCTGAGTTTTGGTAGAATAGTCGCCATTGCCATTTGCAAGCGGGCTTATTGGTATCTCATCTATCTCCGATGGTGTCACTTGGTTGTGAAGCAAGACATAGCCATGCTTTTGTGGATCGTATGCCAAAACTTCTCCTGTCTCAATTTGATAAATCCAAGCATAAATATTGAGTTGTCTTTGGTAGAGCTTAGAGCGGATCACCGGATACGTCCGCAAATTTTCGATTTGCGTGAGTATATTCTCGGCAATAATGATTTCTAACAGTTCTTCCCCCGAGTATTGGCTGTAGTGGTCTAGAACCAGCCGTCGGGTAGCCTGTGCGTACTTGAGCCAGTCATGCACAAGCGGCATTTCCTCTCGCAGGCTGTCTAACTTCATTAACCCTTTCATTGCGCCGCAATGGGAGTGACCACAGACAATAATTTGTCGAATATCTAATGCTTGAACAGCATATTCAATTGTTGCCCCCTCACCCCCATTGGTTGCGCCAAATGGTGGAATAATGTTGCCAGCATTGCGGATGACAAACAATTCACCCAGCTGAGCTTGTGTAATCAGGTTTGGATCGATACGCGAATCGGAACAGGTAATAAATAATACCCTGGGTTTTTGACCATGAGAAAGTTGTTCAAACAGTTCTTGATGGGTGGAAAAATAGCTAGATTGGAATTCGCGCAGACCTTTAATTAATTTTTTCATAGAACTATCCAAACGAAGAGGCAATACCCTAAATTTTCTCAAACGATGGTCACTGTTGTATCAGAATGTTATCAATTTGTTAAAGCTGCGTAGAGTGTTTGCATACAAGAGGAGAAAAAGCACCGGAGTTATCCCCCCTATTGCTGACTTCTTTTTCTTACGTGGCTTTAAAGGCGATCGCCCGAAGAGCGATCGCACCCCACACGCTACAAGTTTTTATTAGAAAATTACAGAGAGTTTGTAATAGGAGAAAATCTGAAAATTTCAAATACAAAAGCTTTTCCCATATGAATTAGAATACTGGGAATGAATAAAGGATGCTCATACTACCTCTGTAATTCTACTAAAGCAATCTCCTCAGGATTGCCAATCAGATGCCAAAAGAGTGCGAGGTCGCCAGCAGCATTGGCAATAAACCCCAAATCTTCCGGCATTGCACCGTTATCCATTTGTGCCAAGAAGTTTTTTGCAGCAAGGATACTGCTTTGGCGTCTCAACATTTTCTGTTCTGGTCGTCCAACCATTTTTTTTATTTCAAAGTATTGAATATGATTTCTAGGATGACCGGATCACCCTTTATCCTGCATCAATCCTGGGAATAATACTTAGCGGTATAAGTCTTTTTGGGTTCCAGTTAACCTTATATAAATGTCACTAGGCATAGCATTATATCTCTCCTAAGACAGATGCAGTATCTATAATGTTGAGAGAAATTTATCGAGATAAATGTAGACGCGCCACTGCGATGGCACGGAGTGCCCGCCTGCGGCGATTGCCCAAGGGGCAGTGGCAAAGCCAATCGCACGGACTGCCCGCTGGAGGCGATGCTTCTAAAGGGAGCCGAGCCCTTGCAGGCGATTGCCCAAGGGGCAGTGGCAAAGCCAATCGCAACCGTAAGAGAAGTGTAGCTCAAAGCAAGGTCAACAGGAGCGTGGTATAAAGGATATCTCAATGAAATCGGCACACACAGGGAGTTAGCTCTCATGACTTTGGAGTCTGTGCGTCTGCTTTGTCTTGTTTGGTCATTTGCTCCTTATTTGTTTTTGGTTGCCTTACTGCGACTTGTTATTGTTCGGAAAACTGCCTTGAACAAACGACGTACCTGCGCCTGTAAATATCTTCTCTGAGATGCCATATGAAGGACAATCAAACCCACAAAGGCGTATGCTAGCCAAAAATGCGCGTTACCAATGAATTCAACAAGTTGGCTGTTAACATTAAACAAGTTTGGTAACACAATACCAGTGCCAAAGATAATAAAGTTTTCACCCGTAGCATTGGCAGCGAAATAGCCACTCAACGGAACCAATAGCATAAAAAAGTACAAAGCTATATGTAACACAAAGGTTCCTACCCACAGATGCGTACGCTTTTGCTGACGGCGTCTGTATTTGTGCCGAAGAACTATCAGCAGCACAAAAATCCTGGCAAGCAATAGACTCATCACTGTAACCCCAAGAGTTTTGTGAAAGTCGTAGGCAGACGAACCATTGGAAATCAGTGGCGAACCCATCATGTAAAAGCCACTAGCGAACAACAGTAGGTAGAAACTTGCCATGAGCCAATGCAAAAACCACAAGCGCTGAGCTGCTGACTTTTTTTTTGCTGGTTTTGGTTTTAACTGAAAAACTGTCATTTGGATTAAACCCGTGATTAACAATCGACTGGAAATGTACAAGCTGAAACTGATTTGTGTAAGCACAGATTATGTGTTCAGAAAATCAGCCAAGAAAATACTTCTACTTATTTTTATAGGGGGAATTGAGATAAACTTATGCACAAATCAGGTAAACGCTCCTTTACGCCTCGTTACTTAAAGAAGCTCAACGAGAAAGGTTTATGATGCGGGGTAATATTAATGATGGAAAAAATTTCAGTTTGTAGGCAGAGCTTTTATTTGATACAAAAACAAGACCAACACCAGAAATGTAATCGTTTGGTGTTGGTCTTATTTTTATCACGAAACTTTTTTTGATTCACGCCTCAAACCAGCCGTATAAATCGACAGACGAGTAAATATTATTAAGCAACTTGAGCCAGTTGGCGATTTTGTTTTGTTTGTGTAGTATTGCTATATTCCGAACCGAGCAAAGAGTCATTTGTTGCCACTTTCACTGTCGCATGAGAAACGATATCATAAACAGCTTCAAGTGCTGACTCAATCGAACCTTGCAACCAAGCAGGAAATCTCGAACAATGTTCACCAGCAAAGAACATATTATTTTGAGGTCTAGCAGCTTCGAGATAATTCACTGTATGGTTCGACTCAACTGAAGTATCATTACCCCAATGTACGGTGCAACCACCTGCACTCCATTCGTAATTACCCCAAGCAATCGAAGCAACGTTACTTACCATACCTTCAGCTAACAATTCCGGATGCACCTTACCAACAACATCTTTAACATAATCATGACGTTGTTGCTCAGTCATATTTCCCAAAACATCAGCATCATCACCAATCGTATAGCTCGCGAGCATGACGCTACCGTGATTCGGATTAAATTTCACACTTGGGTAATATGTTTGACGAACACCAGCACCGCTAAAAGATGCACCACCGTTAATACCTTGTTGTTGCCAAAAAGCTTCTTTTGTGTGGAATGCCACCTTAGTTGCCGGACAATATATTGTATTGTGAATCGAATCCAACTTTCTGGCATCAAATCCGCTCAATTTCATTTTCCGCATTACCGAGAAGGGAATTGTGTTTAAGACATAATCGCAAATACGAGTTTGTAATTGTCCGTTTTCTAAATAATCAATTTCGGTATAGTTTTCACGCACCCGCATTGCTACTACAGGTTGGTTGCATTGAATTGGAGAATTGATAGATTCAACCAAACGGTGGATAATTTGCTCCATCCCGCCTTTGAGTTGTAATAAAGTGTGGCTCGTTTCAACTATAATGTCGCTTAGGAACATATCCAAGGCTTTGCTGCAACAAGCGCGGAAACCAGGATTATCTTGAATAAATGAGTTTAAATCGATAGTTTCGCCGTTTTCGCTGAAGTAAGGTTCTAAATCTAAACGTTCTAATTCATCCATTAAGTGTGAGTGCAAGTCAGCTTCCAAGCTTGAGCGTAAGTTACCCGGGGAGATGGTATCGACGATTGTTTTTAACCAAGCTGCAAAAAGGCGGGTTTTTTCACTGTAACGGGTATCGGTAAAAATTCCTTGATAGCGTTCTTGCAACAATCTGGGTGCATCTTTCATCCGGAAAATGTTACCTTCGATGTTCATGAAGGCGTTTTGCTCTTCAAATACGGTGACAAACTTACATAGTTTGTCAGAAAGTCCCATTTCCTTAATGTAGTGTAATGTATGTTGGTGGTCGCTGGGGATACGCATTGCTCCGAGTTCTGCGTAGGGTGCGTCAACTTCGTTACCAAAACGGTGTGTCCAGACTCTGCCACCGACGCGGTTGCTTGCTTCCATGATATCAACACTGTGACCGAGGCGTTCGAGTTCGTATGCTGCGACTAAACCTGCGATTCCGGCTCCGATGATGGTGATATGTTTGGGGGAGGAGTTTTTGAGGGAGCAGATTTCCAGCATAAATTTCGTGTCCATGACAAATACCTCGGAGTTGATGTTTGGGGTAATTTTGATATCTGCGTTACGCTTGGTTTTTACGCTTGGCGTTTGAACCGCTTCTGTTATTTGATACGGGTGGAATTGTTTGGTTTATGCACGCTTCGGCTGTGGCGGTGGAAAAAATTTTTTCTGATGGTGGGCTTCCTTAAACGAATGACCTCAATACGTTACGGGAACGCCATATTGAGCCCTCAAAGATCCCCCCTAGTACAACGTGGCGGAAATAAAGCTACCATTCCAAAGCAGTGAAAAGCCCATAGAATCAGCTTTTTGACTTTTGACTTTTGACTTTTGACTTCCGCGCAGCGGTACTAGCCCCCCTTTTCGGTCTACTGTGATCGTGGATGAGTGGGCGATTCTCCTATGCCTCCGGCACGGCTTTGCCGAACGGAGACACTTCGTGAACGCGCAGCTCACGGCAGCATTTTTTCAGGAAAGTCTGAAAGGGTAGCTTATGGCTTCAGATAGTCAAATTGCAGGCTTGCTTCAACAGATGCTCACTTTGTTGGACGGTATTAACAAGTATTGAATGACAAATATTGATTTTTGTCATTTGGATCGTTATGATAGTTTTATCATCACAGTGGAAAAGTTGCTATGTTGTCACGTCAACTTGGAAAAAACGGTCCAACAATATCGGCGCTTGGGCTTGGCTGTATGGGAATGTCTGATTTTTATGGTCCAGCCGATCGCTCGGAAAGTATTGCGACGATTCATGCAGCGCTTGATGCAGGCGTTACCTTACTGGATACAGGCGACTTTTACGGCATGGGCCACAATGAACTGCTGCTACACGAAGCGCTAGCAGGACGGCGGCGGGAAGATGTCTTCATTGCTGTCAAATTCGGTGCGCTGCGGTCTCCTGACGGCAATTTTATTGGCTTCGATGGTCGTCCTGAAGCCGTGAAGACTTCACTTGCCTATACATTGAAACGACTGGGAACCGATTACATTGACCTCTACCAGCCAGCCCGAATCGATCCGACGGTGCCCATTGAAGAGACCGTTGGGGCGATTAGCGAAATGGTGAAAGCTGGATATGTTCGCCGCATTGGGTTATCTGAAGCGGGGGTAGATGCAATTCGGCGCGCTCATGCGATTCATCCCATCACCTGGCTTCAGATCGAATATTCGCTCCTCAGTCGTAGCATTGAGAATGACATCCTGCCAACAGTGCGTGAATTGGGCATTGCTGTCACTGCTTATGGAGTGCTTTCACGAGGGTTGTTGAGCGGTCACTGGTCGAAGGAACGCTCTGAACAAGCGCAAGACTTTCGAGGACATCTGCCACGCTTCTCTGGAGAGAATCTGGATCGCAACTTGTCGCTGGTCGAAGCCCTTCGCCTTATTGCACAAGAACAGAGTGCGACGGTTGCCCAAGTGGCAATTGCTTGGGTGCTGTCGCGGGGAAACGACATTGTGCCACTGATTGGAGCACGGCGGCGCGATCGCTTGAATGAAGCGCTGGGTGCGTTGGATCTACACTTGAGCGAGGATGATCTTGCCCGGATTGAGGCAGCAGTGCCGCTGGATGCCGTGGCAGGCGATCGCTATGATCCAGGGCAAATGGCGATGCTAGATAGTCAGAAACCCCACGCCTAAAGGCGGAGGCTTGAAAAAGTCCATCTGACCAGATTAAGTACTTCGCGTACTACGTTAAAGGCAAGAGTTTAAGACCTACCAAGGAATGCTCGCGCTAGTTCCTTGCTCTAGAACTAAACAGTTAAACATCTGTACAAGGGTTAAGGAAGTGCTGTTTGGATAGTTACCGACCTTTAACATTATCGAAGCTAACATTACCCGAAAGGAGGGACAATTGTCCAAAGTATTAGTAATTGATACCAACAAAAAGCCACAGAATCCAATCAATCCAGCGCAAGCACGACAACTTTTAAGAAATGGAAAAGCGGCAGTATTTAGGCGGTTTCCGTTCACAATTATTCTTAAAGAATCCAGACCAGACGCCCCAATTCAACCACTAAGAATTAAGCTTGACCCTGGAGCAAAAACAACAGGAATAGCGATAGTCAACGATGCAACAGGCGAAGTTGTATTTGCATCTGAACTGCAACATAGAGGATTTGCAATAAGAGAATCTTTAACTTCTCGTAGACAACTACGTAGAGGAAGAAGAAATCGTAAAACTCGCTATCGCCAGCCACGTTCTGATAACAGAAAACGACCGGAAGGATGGTGGCTACCACCGAGTTTGATGACTCGTGTTCACAATATCGAAACTTGGGTCAAGAAGTTAATCAGATTTGCTCCAATCTCTGATGTATCCCAGGAATTAGTTAAGTTTGACACGCAACTTATGCAGAACCGTGAAATTATTGGTAAAGAGTACCAACAGGGTGAGCTAGCCGGATACGAAACACGCCAGTATTTACTAGAAAAGTTTGGTAGAAATTGCGTATACTGCGGTAAAGCTGATATTCCTTTGCAAGTAGAACATATTGTAGCTAGAGCTAAAGGAGGGTCAAATAGAATTTCAAATCTCACCTTAAGTTGCGAAAAATGTAATCAAAAGAAAGGCACTAAAGATATCAAAGATTTTCTCAAAAAAGAACCAGAAAAGTTAAAGAAAATATTAGCCCAATCTCAGAAACCATTAGCCGACACTGCTGCGGTAAATGCTACTAGGTTCAAACTGTTAGAAACATTGAAAGCTACAGGATTACCAGTAGAGACAGGTAGTGGCGGGTTGACTAAGTTCAATCGAACTAAGCTTGAACTAGATAAAACTCATTGGATTGACGCGGCAGTAGTAGGAAAATCGACACCTGAAAAACTCATTATCAAAGGTGTAAAGCCGTTGTTGATTAAAGCTACTGGACATGGTACTCGTCAAATGTGCGGTACAGATAAGTTTGGATTTCCAACACGCCACCGAACAAATCAACAAATTCATTTCGGTTATCAAACTGGCGATATTATTAAAGCTGTTATTAAAACAGGCAAAAAAATCGGTACTTATGTTGGTCGTGTTCTGTGTCGGGCATCTGGTAGTTTTGATATCTCAACCAAGATAGGTAGAGTTGCCGGAATCAGTCACAAATATTGTTCAGCAATTCATAAAAAGGATGGTTACTCATATGAATACTGATTTCTTGATGGCGAATAAATTCGCCTGCCCCTTACCCCCACGGATGAATCCGGGGGCTTCCACGGGGCGAGGACTTCGGTGAAAAGAGGTAAAAGACCCGTAGCATGAATGATTCAGCTTTGACACCAGAGTCGATTCTCGACGCAGCGGAAGAGGTTTTGCGTCGTTACGGTCCGGCAAAGGCGACGGTAGTCGATGTGGCTCGTTTTCTTGAGGTGAGTCACGGCACGATTTATCGGCATTTTCCCAGCAAGGCTGCTTTGCGCGATGCGGTAGCAGAACGGTGGCTGCATCGAGTCTCCGCGCCACTGGCAGTGATTGCAGAAGAACAAGGTTCTGCTGTTGAACGATTGCACCGATGGTTTCACCAACTCATGACTATCAAGCGTCAAAAAGTCCTGGACGAGCCAGAGTTGTTTGCAACTTATTCGGCGATCGCCCAAGAGGCGCGAGGGGTGGTTCAAGCTCACGTTGGTGAACTGGTTAGGCAAATCGCTCAAATCATCGAGAGCGGTATTTCCAGTAACGAGTTTAGGGTGGCTTCACCGCAGGCAGCGGCGAAAGCAGTCTTTCAAGCGACGGTTCGGTTTCACCATCCAGCTCACGCATCCGAATGGAGTGATCTGGACATCGACACGGACTTTGCCCAAGTATGGCGCTTGGTACTTGCTGGTCTTGTGGTGGGTGAGTTAAGCGTTTAGGTGCTTGTCACAACGCAATGATGAAACTGTCTCGTCGGTGAAAGTCAGCCTCAGTTCCTTCATGAGTCAATGCCCAGTAAGACACCTCACCGTCTCTGTGTTTGATGACGGTGGTGATGCCAACCTCAATGGCTTGGTTTGCTGGGACGATTTTATCTAGCTCGATATCCAGGGCGATCGCTAAACCGTCTGATAGATGCTGGATGCTAAACGGGAGTGCGGTAAAGGCTGTTTCCTCTTGCATCCCTTGACGGTATGCATCAAAGCGATAGATATTCCAGTCTCCGGCGGGGGAGAGGTTGAATTCCCAATACCGATCAGAATTCTTGATGCCTAGGAAGAACTCGAAGCAAGTGCCTTTCCACAGTTCGTGCTTTCGTGCTGGTGTGTCTGATGGTGCGGCGAACGCCACTTCTTTAACATCGCCAAGAAGCGCGTAGTGGATGGTAAATTGATTCCCTTGTCGGGCGATATTGCCTGCAATTTTCAAATCAGGTATGGGTTTAGCAGAGGGGAAGGGTTGCATTTTAAACGTCTGGTCGTTCATTTCATATCCTGGATGATGTTGCGAATCGTTGTTTCCTGAGATTCGATGCTCTCGGTAAGCTTAAACTGGACAAGCGCCCTTGCAAGGTTATGTTCTGGGTGCTTAACCTTGAAGTAAACATTCCCTGCTAAATAGTCAGCAAAGAATCTTAGTCCTAACTCAAAGGCGAGCAGACGGATTGCATCGTATATGTAGGCATAATCATTTTCCGTGAGAAACGCTTTTGCCACAGAAAGATAGCCTTGTAGAATTCCCTGACACAGATCAGTATCGAAATGAACGCTTTCCCACTGCTCGGTTTCTTCTCCGGCTCGATTACAGCCTGATCGCAGGCAATCGCCAATGTCGTAATGTACCAGACCCGGCTTAACGGTGTCGAGGTCTACTACGCTGACCGCTTGCTGGGTAGCAGTGTCGAACATAACATTGTTGATTTTTGGATCGCCGTGCATGAGGCGTAGTGGCAGATCGCCTGTGGCTTTGGCATTTTCCAGGACATGCGCCCAAACTTGGCGATCGCTCACAAACTGCAAGCAATAATTCACTTCCGGAGATTGGCGCGGCGTAGTTTTCCTTAGAACTTCGTCGTAGTGCTGAAGGTACACCGGCGTAATGTGGAACCCTTCGAGGGTGTCGGCAAGTTTTTCAGGTGGTAAATCGCTGATAAGATTGTGGAACATCCCCAGGGCATAGCCGATTTCTTTGGCGTGTGAGCGATCGTGCATTGTGTCGAAAGACTGCGAGCCTTCAATAAAGCTGATTGCCCGCCAGAACGATCCGTCAGCATCCCTCCAGTGGTCTTGAGCATCCTTGGTCAACAACACGCGGGGTACTTCCCAACGACGGTTAAGGGGGGTATGTTGTAAACGTTCGTGAATATGCTCAGTAAATATACGCGTATTCTGCATGATAAGTTGAGGATGATGAAACACTTGCGTGTTGATGCGTTGCAGGACAAAATGCTGTTCACTTGGGGAATCTAAAGTGACTAGAAAGGTGTCATTAATATTACCACTGCCAAATGATTGAACAGCCGTAACTTTCCCCTGGAGGGTGAATTGATCGGCAATGGTAACCAAATTGTCAGTGTCCTGTGTCCTGAGATTTTCCGTCATAAAACCTCGCGATAGATTTGGAAACCCGTTGCCTTTTAGGCACGGGAGGAAAAATCAACGGGTGCTGTCTTCGCCCGTCACTGCTCTTGACAACACGCCATGAGTTGTAAGTCAAAAACTTACAATCTGTAGGTATTGCGTTTTGGGTCAATCGCTTACCACTATGCAATGCATGAAGCGAAATCGTTTTTCTGTTAGGGTCTTTCTTTGTCGGAGACTCTTGCCATCCACTAACATAGGTGAAGCCATATTTAGGATGTTTCACTACAGACCCACGTTTAAAACCAGCGCTCATCGTACCGCCATAACGTGGTCTAATACCACCTTTTTGGTGTTGCAGTCGATGCAATTGACGGCGATGAAATTGTAAAGGAACTACGTCTATGAGTGATGTGTTGTCTGGTGATACATGACCACCAACGCACCAATTAGCTAGTACCCACGAATCAACACAATGAGCATCAAACTTACTAGATAGTTTGTTTTTTGACTTTTTTAGCCCTAATCGTTGCCGCATCTCATAAGTATCGTTACCTGTGCGGGTTTCCAGTCTACCAATCTGTTGCAGTTCGGAATAAAACCACCGCTTACCAACTTCTAAAGGTGAAAAAATTACATTCCACTTTCGAGCATTCTTCCAAGTTTTAGCCTTGATATCCTCAACCACAAAAGTAGTAACAGGAAACATCAAGGTTAACCATTTACAAACGCGTAATTTCCACTGCCAACGGGCAAGTGTGGATGGTGGAATTCTCCGGGTGTTAACTAGTCGGTTAACGCGATTTTGACGACACGGGGTATTGCGAAAGCGTCTAGCACGTCGCATATTCCGCCGAACTTCAATATGATCTTTAACCCAATCAACTGCGTGAGTTTGTACGTTCAAGTAGGTATGACATTTCGATTTAACCGTAAAGCCTTCGCGCTTACTCCCAGGATCAACACCTACTGCGACAGGCTGATAATTGCCGCTGGATGGTTCTACATTGAGTCGAACACAAAATACTCCTTTTTTAAAGAATGGTGTCGCCTTACCTGACTTTATCCAACGTCTCGCCCTACTAGGCGTTGTTGGCATCAAGGGTCGATTGTTTGAATCAACAACTGGTACGAACATTTTGCTATAAACCTCTTGCGAGTAAATATATCCCTTCGCTACTGACTACCAGAGAGGTTACAGACTAGGGAGGCATCCAGTAACGTCTTGTGAGTTGCCACACTCAGGTAGTTCAGTTTGGGCTATGAACCCGTAAGCTAGAAACTGGTTTAACTTGGATTAAGAAAATGGCAAAGCCTCCGCTTCCAAGCCCTGTGGCTTTAGCCCAGGATCAGTGACGTTCGTTTTTGACCTGCGCAACTCCCCACGTGATTGTATGAAGGCAATAGGGGATATGGTAGCGTAAGTTTCACCTCAGGTCTGTATAAAAATGTTGCAAGGCTCACAAACTCATTTAAAATCAGCTTAAAAAGGGTGTGAGAAGAAATGTCAGCCAAAGACCGATTCCATGAAGCAGTCAAAAAAGGTCTTCAGAAAGAACAGTGGGTGATTACACATGACCCTTTAAGGATTGAGTTTGGTGAGGAAGATGAAGTTAGAATTGACTTAGGTGCAGAACGGTTGTTAGCGGCTGAAAAAGCAGGAGAAAAGATTGCGGTTGAGATTAAAAGTTTTTTAAGTGACTCAGCATTGTTTGATTTTCATATGGCGCTGGGTCAATTTTTAAATTACCGTTTAGTTTTAGAAGCAAGTGAAAAGGAACGCATCTTATATTTAGCAGTGCCAATTGCGGCTTATGAATCTTTTTTCCAACGTGATTTACCCCAAGCATCAGTGCGGCAATATCAAGTCAAGCTGATTGTGTACGATCCAGTGGATGAGGTAATAGTCAAATGGATAAATTAGTATTTTATCGCCAGTGTATTCAAAAACTATTAACCGAATACAGCAATGTTACACCAATCAACGGCGAAATTGAGGTGCAAACAATTTTTGATACAGAACACGACCATTATCAAATTGTTGATTTGGGATGGGATAAACATCGCCGCATCTATAATTGTGTGATGCATTTGGACATTAAAGACGGGAAAATTTGGATTCAACGCAACCAGACTGATAAATTGATTGCTAATGAATTGGTAACAATGGGTGTGCCAAAGAAAGATATTGTGTTGGGCTTACAGCCTGTTTATGCAAGAGAGTATACGGGGTATGGTGTGGCGTAGGAGTATGTAGAGTTACCCCTCGCATCTATGCTTCGCTTTACCGGACAGGCTTGCAAAATATTACTTTACCTTTTAGAAAGACAAAGCATACGTAGCTTAACTTATTTGTAGGCAAAAGCAAGACAAGCTTTGATGTCTTCGGGAGTGAGTTCACAAAAGTCTTCCAAAATTTCTTCTTCCGTCATACCACCCGCAAGATATTCTAAGATGTCGTACACTGTGATTCGCATTCCTCGAATGCAGGGTTTACCACTGCGTTTCCCACGTTCGGTTGTGATGATGTCGTGGTAATTCATACCGAACGCGGGGATGCTTGCTTAGGTCTATCATAGTGGCAGCCAAGGGAGCTACGAAATCTACACCTCAGAAATCGGCGAACTTCGCTCTTTGATTGTGTGCTTGCGCCGCTGGAATTCATAGTATATGGTATCGCTTTTTTAAACATTCATCTGTTTAAGGTGAAATATCAGAGTAATCAATATCCTCTTGATGACAAAGCACTAGACTCCAATAAGATGTGATGTAAAAATATACCAATATACGGATGCAACTATTTGATATTAGGAAATGCTAAAGTGGCTAATCCAGAGCATCTTGCTGAGCTAAACAAAGGGGTTAAAAGCTGGAACCAATGGAGAAGAGAAAATCCTGGTGTCATTCCCGACCTCAAAAAGGCTAATCTCAGCCAGGCTGACTTGAGAAAAGCCGATCTCAGCCTAGCTGACTTAAGCTTTGCCGACCTTAGAGGCACTAAGTTCAGCGGAGCAAAATTCAGCGGTACTCGCCTCGCCTCAGCTAATCTCAGCAAGGCTGATCTGAGCAGCACAAACCTGAGCAAAACTGATTTAAGATTCGCCAACTTCACCAGTTCCAATCTTGGCAAAGCTAACCTGAGCAAAACTGATTTAAGATTCGCCAACTTCACTAGTTCCAATCTCAGTCAAGCCAACCTCAACGAAGCTAACCTTAGCGAAGCTTATCTTAGAAAAGCTTTTCTTAGTGAGGCTAACCTTCGCAAAGCAATGCTCAACGCAGCAAATCTCAGCTTTGCGGATTTGAGTGGAGCCAACTTGAGTCAAGCTGGGCTCAATTTAGCTGTCGTGGAAGGAGCTAACCTTCAGAATGCAGACCTAAGTTTGATTCAAGCATTGGGAAGTAATTTCAAAGGAGCGAATCTTACTGGGGTTTGCTTACAACATTGGAAAACCGATTGCAAGACCAATCTGGATGATGTGCAATGTGATTATATTTACCTAAAGAAAAGCTATAACTTTGAGTTTACCAGTTGCTACCCTAGCGATAGAACGTTTCAACCTGGAGAATTCAGTAGACAATTTAAGCAAGTCTCTGAAATCGAAGAACTCGTTTTCCCTAATGGAATTACAGAATTTTTCCAGTTTTTCCAAAAACGACAACAGCAATACACTGACAAAGTGCTTGCCATTCAGGAGCTTGAACCCAAAAGTGATAGCTCAGTTGCTGTTCGCTTAGAAGTCTTGCCGAAAGCTAACCAAGAAGACGCTAAAAGCTTCTACGAAGAACAGCTTCAACTTGCTAAAGCAACTTATACACTTCAGGCAACTACCCAAGCAATTGAGTTGTATAAACAACACAACGCTGAGATTATAGAGCTAGCGAGACTCGCTCTTGGAAAACCATCTATCAATAATGTTAATGTGGGGGCGACTGCTGTGTCGAATTCTGAAGGCTTCACCAACAATTTACAGGGTGCAAACATTGCCAATTTTTCTAATCAGATGGGCGATAACGCCCGTCAACAAGCTAACCAGTATAACTACACTCAAGAAACCAAAAGCCTTGCTGACGCTGCCAAAGAAATCCAAACACTCCTTGATCATCTCTCCCAGACCTACCGCACCGATACTATGACAGCTAAATGCGCTTTTGCAAATGAGGTCATTCAGCGTATTGACAATGATCCCTCTCTTACTCAACGCATCCTTAGCGCATTTAGTGCTGGAAGTATTTCAGCACTAGAACAGTTCCTCAATCATCCAGCTGCTAGCTTTGTCATCAGTGCGCTCGAAGACTGGCAAAAAACACGTGTAGAATGACATAGCATTATTACAGCAATGCACTCTAGGAGTCATAGATGAGCAGATTTCAGACCTCAAAACGCTAATTCATCAAAAAGTATTTATTTATAAGGAGTCATTTAATGAAAGTGCTTGCTGTTTACCATAATAAAGGTGGTGTTGGAAAAACAACAACAGTCATTAATCTTGCCGCAGCGCTAAGTAAGAAAAATAAGAGAGTTTTAGTAATTGATATAGACAGTCAAGCCAACACAACTTTTGCAACAGGGTTGGTTAAATTTCAAGATGAAATACATGACAATCTGAAAGATAACTATATCTACCAAGTAATCGCATCCAGAAATGATTATTCAATTTCAGAGGTTGCTCGAAAATCAGAATTTACAAATCCACCTTTTTATGTAATTCCTAGTCATATTGATTTAATGGAACACGAACAGGAACTAATTCAGCAGCCACAAGCTCTAACTAGACTTCTAAAAAAGCTGGATGATGTTCGTCAACAGTATGATGTTGTTTTAATTGATACTCCGCCATCACTCAATCTCTATGCACGAATTGCGTTGATTACAGCGGACTATCTGTTGATTCCATCAGACCTCCGTCCTTTTGCTAATGAAGGTTTACGAAATGTTCGTCGTTTTGTAAATGACGTGAATGAATTTCGTGACTCAATCAAGAAAGATCCAATAGAGATTCTTGGTGTGATTGCTTCTAAAGTAGGAACTTCGCCGAAGTTTGTAGAATATACACTACCTAGAATGATAGAAACTGTTGAGAAACATTATGGGTTTCCAGTATTGGATTCAAAAATTTTTGAGCGCCGCGAAACATCTAAAGCGATTGAAAGGTTAAAAGAGGTCGGTGATTTGGTGATTCCCGACCCAATTTCTATATTGGATTATGAACCTAATTCTCCAGCAGCAGAGGAGTTTAAGGATTTAGCTAAAGAAGTGATGCAGCTTGCACGTATCTAATTAATTCAAGGCAATAACAATGGAACTCTTAACCTCAATTGTTGATATCGACAGTATCCAAGTAAAAAGCCCCCCATTCGCTCCCGCACAGAAAACAACTCAAATTGATGCTTTGGCGAATACGATTATCGAATTGGGTGGTTTAGTCAATGTGCCAGTAGTGCAGCAAGTAAGTGTAGATGATTATGAACTAATTTCAGGCTATTTGGAATATTATGCTTATCTCAAAGCATGTGAACTCAATCCTCGTCTGCCGGATCGTATTACAGTCTTTGTATCTAACACTAAGAATCAAGCAGCTATTCGCCAACAACTAGAGATATTGCAAGTAATTGAAGATACTAAGCAAAATTCATCTCAGCCCACAACTCCAAAGCAGTCTGAAATCGATTTACAGATTAAGAATCTAGAGTCTTCCATCAATAACAATAATAAAATTATTTTTAATGCGCTCGAACAACTTAAAGCTGATTTACTTGCAACAATAGAGGCAAAATTGCCTCAACCCATCTCTCCAATGGATGCATTTAATCGTATCTTAGAGCCAGAAACTGCATTTCAGGTGCAACGCAAGCTGGAATTGTTTCTTGGTGCTAGTAAAGCTAAGAAAGTTGTGGTGAGGTTACAGGAAGTTAGTAAGGGTAAGAAGAATCAACCTTTCCAGCGTTTTTCTGAAATTTTGGACATATTGAGGGAACAGCAGAAAGGTAGATCGCAAAGACTAATATCGGAAGAGAAAATGATACACATTATAGATCGTTGGAATGATTAATAGCTTGTATTCTTAGCCTTTGATTGCTTATAGCTATCCGAAATTACAGTGCGAGTGCTCGCACGAGCATTGAGGAGTAAAAACGTGTGATGCAGCAACGACCTACAAATCTGCCCCAGTATAGATTAAATTGCCTGCGAACTCAATTCCTCAAACCACTGCCAGCCAAGTTGCCCTCTGTGAGGTTTAACAGGACTTACCCACGGCGATCGCACTAACTAAATCACTCACCAACAGCACCCGTTGGAAAAATCCGGCTCAAGTCCAATAAGGCATCTTCAAAACCAGGAATTGCCACTGACTGATTCGCCAGAGAAATCTGCTTGGTGAGATAGTTAAACTCACCTTGAATATTTTGATAAGGCTGACTGTAACGCTCTAATTGGTAAGCATTTAAGTTGACAATCCAATAATTGGAAATTCCGGCTTCTGCGTACAGCCCTAGCTTCGTTGTTTGGTCATAAGCCAATGTGGAATCGGAAATTTCAACAACAAGTAAAATATCTTCGGGATAGGGATGGTGAGCAAGATAATCTTCATGTCTTCCTCTTGCAATAACCACATCCGGCTCAGGCTCACTGTGATTGGCTAGAGTAATCGGATCTTGTCCACGGATAACTGCTTGATCCCCCAAAAGCCGATCCAATTGGCGACATAAGATGGAACCACAAACCGTATGAGGCGTTCCCTTTGCAGTCATTTGGATCAATTCTCCTCTAATCAATTCAATCCTGTCTCCCTCCGTTAGAAACCCGAGTGAAATCAGTCGATGATATTCGTCGATTGTGAATCGCTTTGGTTTGACAACAGTCATGGCATTCATTCAGATGTAGCGGCTTCCACTTTAAATTTAATAAATTTAATTTGCACCCAATGCCTCAAACTGCTGCCAGCAAAGATATAACGCACGCGGGACATGAAAGCACCCCTTCCATTTACCACCTTTAAGATTTAACAGCACTTCCCCACGGCGATTGAGGTAGCCAAACCACTCACCGTATTCTGGATCGGCAAAGTGCGACCAGGCGTAATCGTGCATCTTTTGATACCATTCCCGACACGCCTCACGTCCTGTCAGGCGATCGCCCATTGCCAATGCAACCAAAGATTCTAAATGAACCCACCACAGTTTCTGATCCCATTCCAATTGCTGTGGGGGATGACCGTCTGCATCCATAAAATAATACAATCCGCCGTACTCACTATCCCAAGCAAAATTGAGGATATTTAGCACCACGTCAACCGCTTGGTTAATCGTTTTAGTATCATTGCGACGACGAGCGATGTCCATGATAAACCACATCGCTTCAATACCGTGACCGGGATTAATCAGCCGTCCGTCAAAAGAATCAATATGGGAACCGTCGGGGGCGACGTTTTCGTACATCAGCCCCCGTTCTTGGTCTAGAAAATCGCTCATCACTTCCTGAACAGTCGCACTCAGGACGTTTTCAAGGGTTTCGCTGGGCAGCAGCCATTCCATTTCCAGAGTCAGGTTGGCTAAAATCATCGGTACAGCCAGAGATTTCATCGGGCGCGTACCGGGATAGGTTTTGGTATATTTGCCTTTCGGGTTGTCCTGGCGGCGCAAAACGTTGTTGTAAGCTTGCATCGCCACATCCTTTGCCCAGTCTTCACCAGAGGCGAGTGCGTATTGGCTGAAAGCCATTGCTGCAAAGCAATCAGAAAAGATATTGTAGGGCTGAACCAGTGGCTTCCCTTCACGGGTTAGTGCAAAATACCAGTTACCGTCAGCATCTCGACCATGTTCGGTAAGAAAATTAGCACCATTGCTGGCAATTTTCAGCCAGTTTTCGCGTTTTTCTAACTGGTTGTAAAGCATGGAAAAAGTCCACACCTGGCGGTTTTGCAGCCAGATAAACTTATCTGTGTCATAAACCTTACCTTCGCGATCAAGACAGGTGAAATAGCCGCCTTGCTCCCAGTCAATCGAGTGTTTTTCCCAAAATGGGAGTACGTCGTTGAGGAGCGCGTTTTTGTAAAGTTCAGCAAGCTCTTTAAAGTCGTACTGCTCCATAAAATCTACTCAAAACAGACAAAGTTGTTTAAAGTGTTTATTTCCTGCTTCGTCACAAACCGTCGGCGGCACTTGCTCCACAGGCGCATCCTCGATCAAGCCGACCCCAGTTGGATAGGTTTATCGCTGCGTTCAAATCTCTGTCCCGACTAACATTGCAAACAGGACAAACATAAACGCGTTCCTTCAGTGGCATTTTCTGCCTATAGCAACAACTAGAACAAATCTGCGAACTGGGGTAGAACCTATCAACTACCACCAGTTTTGAGCCGTAGCGCTGACACTTGTATTCAAGCTGGCGACGAAACTCGTAGAACCCACAATCGGCAATTGCAGATGCCAGTTTATGGTTAGCCAACATGCCCGACACATTCAGATCTTCAATCACAACTTCACCGTGGTTTTTGGCTAAATACGTCGTGATTTTGTGCAAATAATCGTTGCGAATGCTTGCGACCCGTCTGTGTTGACGAGCAACTTTTATATTGGCTTTGTGACGGTTATTAGATCCCTTTTGTTTGCGGCTCACTCTTCGTTGCAGCTTTGCTAGTTTATGCCTTGCCTTGCGGTACGCTTTCAAATTTGGGTACACAATACCAGTACTAAGAGTCGCTAGCGCGTTAACGCCCAAATCAACTCCCACCCGCTCAACACTTTTTGGCGTCAGGTCAACATCGGGTATTTCAACATGAAAACTGAGATACCAGTCACCCGCCTGCTGGCTAATTGTTACCTTCTTTGTAATATATTCTGGCAACGCTTCATAAGTGCGTATCCACCCAACAAAAGGTAACTTGTGACGCAAGCCACCTATCTTAATTGGTGCGCCGGAATTATCAATCGCAAAGCTATCTGATTTGCCTTTTTTCTTGAATCTCGGATACTTACCTTTCTTGGTGAAAAAACGCTTGAAAGCCTCTCCTAGATTTATAAACGCATATTGATAAACCTTGGATGACAACTCGCTCATCCATTGGTACTGTGGCTTGACATGATTGGTGAAAAACTTCTTCAGCATCCCCACGCTTGGTTTCAACCCATCTTTGTATGCTTCTTCCCAAAGCCTTAGTCCCCAGTTATACACCCAACGCGAATAACCTGCGTGTTGTGCCATCACGGTTCTCTGTTGGTTGTTTAACTTTAGCTTGATTCTAAATGCTTTGTAAGCCATTAACGCCACACCTTGAGTACAATCAAATTGTACATCAAATTGACTCAATGTTGTGATGAACAAACTAACAAAACGGTTAAATTTCCGACTAACCGAAGATGAGTATGAGTTGTTGGAGAAATATTGTGAAGCCACGGTTAGATCCAAAAATGATGTCCTAAGAGAACTGATTAGAACCTTAAAGCGCAAAACACTGGATAGTTGATTTACTGAGAGATATGCGGTTTGTAGAAGTTTTTGGCTATCTAGTAATCCTCCCCTTTGCACCAAAACCAACTGCGTCAATTATCGCCTCGCAGTAGGTAGTTCACAAATTATCGGTCATACCGATGAATCTGAAAAAAAATTTTACCAAAAAGGGGGTGAGGGGTCTTGCCCCTCATGGCAAATCTGCTATACTGTGTTAAGTAGATGCACCCTGATGATCTGGAGAGCTACCCAAGTGGCTCTCTTTTTTTTTGGCATCAGAAAATTTTGTCACCAAAAAATTTTATCAAAAAGGGGGTGAGGGGTCTTGCCCCTCATGGCAAATCTGCTATACTGTGTTAAGTAGATGCACCCTGATGATCTGGAGAGCTACCCAAGTGGCTCTCTTTTTTTTTGGCATCAGAAAATTTTGTCACCAAAAAATTTTATCAAAAAGGGGGGTGAGGGGTCTTGCCCCTCACGGCAAACCTGCTATACTGTGTTAAGTAGATGCACCCTGATGATCTGGAGAGCTACCCAAGTGGCTCTCTATTTTTTTGGCATCAGAAAATTTTGTCACCAAAAAATTTATCAAAAAGGGGGGTGAGGGGTCTTGCCCCTCACGGCAAACCTGCTATACTGTGTTAAGTAGATGCACCCTGATGATCTGGAGAGCTACCCAAGTGGCTCTCTATTTTTTTTGGCATCAGAAAATTTTGTCACCAAAAAATTTTCCCAAAAAGGGGGTGAGGGGTCTTGCCCCTCACGGCAAACCTGATATACTGTGTTAAGTAGATGCACCCTGATGATCTGGAGAGCTACCCAAGTGGCTCTCTATTTTTTTTGGCATCAGAAATTTTTCTCACCAAAAAATTTTCCCAAAAAGGGGGTGAGGGGTCTTGCCCCTCACGGCAAACCTGATATACTGTGTTAAGTAGATGCACCCTGATGATCTGGAGAGCTACCCAAGTGGCTCTCTATTTTTTTTGGCATCAGAAATTTTTCTCACCAAAAAAATTTTCCCAAAAAGGGGGTGAGGGGTCTTGCCCCTCACGGCAAACCTGATATACTGTGTTAAGTAGATGCACCCTGATGATCTGGAGAGCTACCCAAGTGGCTCTCTGTTTTTTTTTGGCATCAGAAATTTTTCTCACCAAAAAAATTTTCCCAAAAAGGGGGTGAGGGGTCTTGCCCCTCACGGCAAACCTGATATACTGTGTTAAGTAGATGCACCCTGATGATCTGGAGAGCTACCCAAGTGGCTCTCTGTTTTTTTTGGCATCAGAAATTTTTCTCACCAAAAAAATTTTATCAAAAAGGGGGTGAGGGGTCTTGCCCCTCATGGCAAACCTGATATACTGTGTTAAGTAGATGCACCCTGATGATCTGGAGAGCTACCCAAGTGGCTCTCTGTTTTTTTCTTTTTGTTGTGTTTGTTTTGTGTTTGCTGTCCTCCGTGAAATTTCATAAAAATATTACAAAATGTAAATAAAGGGTATAACCAATCATCCCAAAAATGAGATAATATGATATGAAAGATGCACCCTGATGATCTGGAGAGCTGCCCAAGTGGCTCTCTTTTTTTTATTTACTTATAGATATTAGTCATTAATTAGCAGTCATTTGTCAAGAGTTATTTAGGAGCAAGTTGTGAAGACTCGGACGAAGGACAAAAGCTTGATATAATCGCTCCTCAAACCACTAAGAGTTGTGGGAGAAAACAAATGGCAGACTGGCAGGAAATTACTGGTGGTGTCACAGCACCCAGGGGGTATCGCGCAGCAGGGATTGCAGCAGGATTGAAACCTTCGGGATTGCCGGATTTGGCTTTGATAGTGTCAGATGTGGAGGCGATCGCCGCAGGTGTATTTACGACAAGTCATGTCAAAGCAGCCCCTGTGGATTATTGCCGGCAACGCTTGCAAGGAAAGCACAGCGCTCGTGCTATCCTGTGCAACGCCGGACAAGCAAACGCAGCTATCGGCAATCAAGGCTGGTTAGATGCCTTAGAAAATGCCATGATGGTAGGACAAGCACTAGGTATCCCTTCAGAATCGGTGCTACTTGCTTCTACTGGGGTGATTGGGCAACGAATTCGGATGGATGCACTCAAAGCAGGAATTCCCAAACTCGTAGCCGCCCTTTCCGAAACAGGGTCAGATGCAGCAGCAAGGGCAATCATCACCACAGACTTGGTGACAAAATCTATAGCCTTAGAAACAACGATAGGCGATCGCCCAGTACGGATTGGCGGTATTGCCAAAGGTTCTGGAATGATTCATCCCAACATGGCAACGATGCTTGCGTTTGTTACCTGTGATGCAGCGGTGTCTCCCAGTTTATGGCAACAAATGCTAAGTCGCGCAGCTGATAGAAGCTTCAATTCGATTACCGTTGATGGCGATACAAGCACCAACGACAGTTTAATCGCTCTTGCCAACGGTCAATCCCGCACTCCGGCGATTACTGAAATGGGCGCAGAAGCAGAAAAATTAGAGGCGATGTTAACAGCAGTTTGCCAACACTTGGCGAAGGCGATCGCCCGTGACGGAGAAGGCGCAACTTGTTTGATAGAAGTGCAAGTCACAGGGGCGCAGGATGAACAAGCAGCCCGTCAAGTTGCCAAAACCATTGCAGGTTCTTCTCTTGTCAAGTCTGCCATCTTTGGACGCGATCCCAACTGGGGACGCATCGCCGCTGCTGCTGGACGTGCTGGAGTTCCTTTTGAGCAAGAAAACCTGAAAATAAACTTAGGAGATTTTTTGCTCATGGAAAATGGTCAACCGCTTCCATTTGACCGCAAAGCCGCAAGTGAATATATGAAGGAAAAAGCCGCAACAGATGCTTCTATGGCAGAAGATGCGATTGCGCAAAGCGCAGCGCCGGAGGCGATCGCCACTAACATGAGCAATGATTTGTCTGTGGATCGCAGTACTGTTAAAAAACAACGGGTAGACAATCCGGTGGTAATTTCCGTGACTCTTGGCAATGGTTCTAGTTCAGGTATCGCTTGGGGCTGTGATTTGAGTTACGACTACGTGAAGATTAACGCGGAGTATACGACGTGACGTTCTCCCACCACTGATTCGGATTACCGAATACAGTGGGGGCTTCTCCAAATCGCTTTGAAGAAATTTCCTGCTTCATTGGTCGCATCTAGGCTTGCAATCTTACGGTTGTTTGCCCCCGATAACGATACCTCCACAGGCAGTTTAGACTCTCCTGACGCCCCACGGAGAGTTGTACAAGAAGCAAAAAGCTTTGTACTACCAAACCAAACTGGTTTTACGCATTGATGGTTTCATGCAAAAGCAATCTTTCTCAATGCAACCCCCTACCAATTGTCATGGTTCTCTACCGTTCCCAACGTATGCCCTTCGGGCACGCTACGCGAACGCACTGTTCACCTTGCAAGCAAGTTCGTTTGTGTCGAGTGGTCAGTGGTTAGCTGATATCATAATTGTAGCACAAACAGACTACGATTATGGCAAGAGACAAAGTATTTCGAGTTCGGCTGACCCAGCCAAGTTTGGGACAAGCTAGAAAAAACAGCGCTCAAGAGAGGAATCTCTTCAGCCGAAGTGCTCCCTTGATTATATCAAGCGACTACCGTCCCCAGAGATTGGCGACTCTTCCGACATCTCCTCCTTTACCGAAGAGCGGTCACTTTAAGTTGGAGATGCCCTCATTGCCGCCCGCCAGAGCAATCCCGGCACGCTCACGGAGTACCGTTACAGTGCGGGACTTACGGCGAGGAAGTTAACGGTGCGAAGAATAGGAAATGGCGAAACCAGTAGATATCGGCCGGAAGCGTTTAATTAGTCTAGCACCGGATGCTTGGGTAAAATGGGTAACGCAGTCCCCCGATGTCTTAGCACGAGAAATGTAACCTCTAAGTTTCAGAGGTTACATTTCTCGACAATTATTTGAATTCCTTTGGCAACACAATATTCAACTGATTACGACTGTCAAAAAAAATATGAAAAATCGTTTGATGTCATGTCCGATTAAATAACCTTACTAAGTTTGTAGTGAGGAATGCGCGTCCTCTTCCACGAAAACAAGGACTAACAGGGCAATCGCGATTGGCTCCGCCACTGCCCCGTTCGGCTGAGCGCTCACGGCGAAGCCTTGGGCAATTACACTGTTTGACTTGTTTCTCCCAGAACTGAAGCCTCATACACCCGTTTCATTCCATCTGGACATACATTGCACTCTGATCCACAAATTTACCCATAAAAAGCCCACGATGAGTGCAGCAAAGGTTGTCCGGTTTTGTGCGGATAAAATGTAGCGGAGCAACGCCGGATTTTACTAGTTTCTCAACTTGTCCTGCCACAAGTTTCAATCGTCCAACAAACTCATCAATGCTTGAAATTGCGGGTCTTGCAACTCTGACAATTGATGCTGTAACTTTGACAATTGACTCTGTAATGCTTGGGCTACGTAGAGCATATTAAATTCTTGTGCAATTTTTAGCTGATTTTCTTTGATTTTGATTTGTTGAAGCAGGTGGTTTTCAACGTGTGTTGAATCATGATATTGAGTAATCATAGTTGCACCTCTGTTGATAAATTGATGCACAAAACTCACTATTATTCAAAATTGATAGCATAATTTTTGCTCCGACATTTAAAATCACTCTAGATAAATGCCTGATTCATACCATGATCGATTCTCTTGCTGATACAGCAAGGCTTCGAGAACTGCTCGTCAACGACTACCGTAAACTACCAGCACTCAAGCAAAAGATTGTGCAATTGTTCTCGGTAATTCATGAACCGCTAAACAGAACTTCGTTTATGGCTTGTCTTAATCAAATCGGTATAAAGGATGTTGCTGGGGCGTGTTCTTATAATTTTTATTAATTTTCGCTTCAAATGGTGACAGGTGATTCTACGTAGATAGTCGGTTCTTGCATTTTAAATGCAATTCCATAATTGTGAAGATGCTTAGAAATTTTCTCGTTTGCTAACTCCAATAACCGCTTTCTTAGTTGAATTGAATTTTCACTCGATCCTAATATAAAAAATGTCACTCTAGCATGAGTTTTTTGATTTTCAGAGTCGTCTGTCAAAGTAATATTGGTACTGCCTGGGTCAATTCCAAATAATGAGTTAGTACTATTAGCAATGACTTGCTGCACCAGTGCTTGCTCTCGCTCTTCCAGAAACTTCAAAAAGTCGATGTACAGCAAGACCATCACCTTCTTGCCTCTAGTAATATTTTCAATTTCTAAATTTGCCAATATGGAATTTGGCACAATAAAAAGTGTACTTTTTGCCGCTGTACGAATCTTGGTAGAGCGTAAACCAATCGACTCAACTCGACCAAATAAACCTTCTGGAATTTGTTGAGAACGTTGTAAACGAATATATTCTCCAGGAACAAAGGGGCGATCTAAATACAACACGATAGTTCCCAATAATTGCTCTAAAGTCTTTTGAGCAGCAAAAGCAACCGCCACACCCGCAATTCCTAAACCCGTTACTAAACCAATTAAATCAAATCGGTTCTTGGCAAAAGCTAGCACAGCAAAAAAACCAATAATCACATTTGCTAAAGTCTCAAATACTAGTAGTAGTTCATCAACTTCCCGACCAAACTTGCGGAGTAGATCTATTCCATAAACAAGGAGAAATTGACGAAATAAACGCGAAAGTAGCCAGGCAACACTAATAATTACTGCCAAATCAATAAAAGGATTAATAAAGTTATATACTGGTTGATACTCCTTAATCCAATTTAAAGATGAAGAAATTAAGATTAAGGTACCAGCAATTTTAAATAAGTTTCTAATTGGGTAGATTAATTTTTCATAAACTGTAGTCAGTTGCTGTGGAAAAAATTGCCTGAGGAGCAACCTGACAAGCAAAGGTGTATATCTTCCTACTAGGAAAGACAACAGTATAAATAGTAGAAATATTCCAAAGTTAATTAATATAGGTTTAGCTACTTTTTCAAAACTTATAAAAAATTGAATAATTTCTGAAAATTTCATAAATGAGTTTTAAATTGTAATAGGAGAATCAACATAGATAGTTGGCTCGTCAATATCAAAGGCGATACCATATTCCTTTAAACGCTGGGCAATACTTTGATTAGCAAGGTCAAGGAGTTGACGTCGCAGTCCCATTGAAACTTCACCAGAACCTAAAATAAAGAAGGTAATTTGTGCTTGCGTTCGCTCTGCTGTTTGTATTTTAGAAGACTGCCCTATTTGCTCTGGCAAATCTCTAAAAATAACATCGGTGCTGCGCGTATCAATTCCAAAAATATCGACTGTACTTTCAAGGATAACCTGGCGAATAAAAGCTCGTTCTTCATTCTCAATCGTGCGATAGAAGTTTAAATAAGTAATTGCCATCACCTTCTTAGCGCCAGTAAAGTTTTCAATGTTAACCTGCGTGAGTAAGCTATTAGGGACAATTATTAGTGTGCCCTTACCAGAGGTGCGAATTTTGGTAGAGCGTAAGCCAATTGATTCAACTCGACCAAAAGTTCCATCTGGTAAGCCAATATAGTCATCAATGACAAAGGGACGGTCAAGATAAATAACGACACCACCTAATACTTGTTCCAATATCTTCTGGGCAGCAAAGGCTATTGCTAAACCACCAAGCCCTAAACTCGCTACCAGTCCAAAAATATTGATTTGATGAGTTTCGGCAAATATAATAGTTGCTACAACTACAATAATTATATTTGCAAGTAACTTCGTAAGAAGTAGTAATTCACTGTTAACTTTTCGCCCACTTTTGATAGCTGCATCTAATAAATAGAAATCAAAAAATTGCTTGAACAGTTGAGACGCTAACCAACTGGCAGTAATAGTTAAAGCTAATCCGATGGGAATTTCTATCAGCCTAGACCAATCAGATTCTGGTAGTAAAATTGCGAATATATCAGCAAGTAAAAGACAAAATGCAACGCCCAGCCAGTTTTCATAAGGCTTCACAACTTTTTGATAAGCAACTCTTTCTTTCAAAGAAATGAAACGAGTTATTAGTGATTGTGCAAAGCTCATACTACGTAAACCCAGTATAGGAAGAAACAAACCACCACTGATGAAAGCCAATAACAAAGTCAATCCTAGAGCGCCGATTTGTAATCTCCCATCGCTATTCAGAACTTCAAACAAGGAATCTAGCACTAGTAAACTCCATTTTTTGCTGATATATACTATTACATTTTCCTGGAAGAAATCTAAATTGCATTCCTTATGCTTCAATGAGGGACAGCGCTTAATATTTGCTTATGCTCTAAAGTTAAAGCATAGACGCGGATCTCTCGCCGTAAGCGATTGCGCGTAAGCGCAACGCAGGCATAGGCGCTGCATATACCTATGCCCTACGGGCACGCTACGCAAACGGGCGATCGCGTCACTTCGATTCTCCAAGCATAGGCGATTGAATAGGACGAGCCGTTGGCGTACCAGCATTCCTTAAGCTGATTGGGAGATTGTGCTTGCGCAAGCAGTTGTTGAGTCATAGCATGAGGTGGGTATGTCTGAGGAGCTAAGACCCTATGGTTGTAGGGTTCTTCATACAAAAAGCCAAAGCAGGGATTGAGCGCAGAACTAGAACCTGCCAATACAGCCAAAAGAGTGGCTAAAAAAACAATCACTAGCCTTGCCCAAAATGTCACCCAGATTGTTTCCATTAGCTCAATACTTTTTTGGCTCAGGTGAGTGAGTTTATTCATAAACACTGCTCCGTAAAACTTTACGGTTATAGGTAGGGCACAAGAAGAAACAAGATAAAGTCAGACCTTCAAAGATGCCCTAAGATCAAGTGGATTCCGACTGCCCTGCCCATTTCTCCTATCTGCTTACAAGTAGATTCAAATAGGGATCTCAGTTCTTTCTCGCCCATCAATTCAACACTGTTATTAAACACTACAGCAATATGAAGTATGGGTTCAGTGGCTATTTTGTTGTAGTTGTCAAGATTCAAAACCTTTGCACCTTTAAGCATTCTATAGCGCTTATTCATTTCATCTTCTAGCAGAGATAGAGCCGAGAGCGCTGAAGCGACATCTTGGAAATTTGAACGCCACAACCAAGGGGCATTTCTCCCAAACTTTGGAAGAGAATTGTTCTGGATGATTTTTACCATTTAAGCATTTATCCTCAAGTTGAAAACATCAATATCAAATCAGTTTCTACAAAGCTAATATCGCTATTTGAAGTGACAAAAGATTGTTCTACACTTAAAGAGGCAAGTCTTCCTTGGCAGTTTTTTAGTTATGCAGCTACACCAAAATCTTTAAAAAGTTTGATTGGAAAACCTTTTCAAATTGCGGATTTTTTAGCTTTTCTTATGTATATATTACTTCAATCATAAAACCTTAACCAGGGTTATAAGTTAGACTTGAGACTTGCAGATTTCTATCTTTAGATAGAACTATATAAATGCTGTATTCTGCAATGGATTGGTTGAAACAGCAGCGTCACTAACACCTGCTGCCAAGCAATCAACGACAGTAGGCATGGAGTTTTATCAGAGCGCTCTAGGACGGACAATAGCTCAGGTACTTTGACTGCACATAGCCGAGGAAAGGAACTAAAATTGGTACCCAACCATTTTTTCCCCGTTCCCCAAGGACAACATTTTGACCATTAGGGACTACTCCAACCCTCGCTGCATTCATAGAAGGCTTTTCCCGCACAACTAATCCTGCGTCGGCTACAACCTTACGACAGAAGTTTTGAGAAGGGGGTGACGCCGCTTGGCAAGAGGTAAGATAATTAGTGTGTAATATGTAGCCCTGTATAGGAGCTGAAATTGGCACCCAGCCATTTTTCCCGCGATTTCGGATCGTGACTTCTTGCCCATAGTCTAAAAGACCAACCACGGAACTATTAATTGTAGGCTTTTGCCAGACGTAAAGACCGTTTCTTGCCATAATCTGACGACAGCTACCCGGATATCGCGCCAGTTGATATTCACCCTGGTTTTTTTGCAATGCCCTTTCTGAGCCAGAAGATTGAATCCCCTGAGGTTTATCTGTATTAACAGCGAAACAGGGAGTTGCAAAAACCGTTGCAGTTAACACTAGTGAAGTCGTTAAGGTTAAAAATTTTTGCCAACCACTCTTTTTCATGATGACAATTCTTCTTAGTAAAATCTGCTTTATGTCAGCACTGGCAACACCTTTTCGCCAAATACCTCAATGAACTGCTGCTGCTCTGGGTTAACGTTATGCAGAATGAGTTCATCAAATCCTATCTCAATATCCTTTTGCAGCCACTCGATATGCTGCTCTTGGTCTGGCGAGATGCGGACGTGTTTATATAGTTCCTTTGGCTGTACAAACATCCCAGCAGCATCAAACTGCTGAGGAGTTCGCAATTGGGTCATTACGATGTTTTTAAAGATGTTATTGCGCCACTGTTCATGCGCTTTTTGTCGCGCTGTCTCCTCATCGCGGTCGTAGGAAAGCTGCACTTTCAAAATCATCGGTTTGCCTTCCCCACCACCCCGGCGAAAAGCATCAACCACTTCCTTAAGTTTTTCCGGTGGGCGAGAAATCGTAATCAGTCCATCTGCCCAACCACCAAGCCATTGTGCAGTTTCGGTAGTGATAGCTGCACCAATAATGAGGGGTGGTACCTCAGGACGGGTATAAAGCTTTGCTTCTTCAACGCACACTTTACCGTGATGCGTAACTGTCTCTCCTGCCCAAAGAGCGCGGATGACATCTACGCATTCCTTAAGGCGGGCGTTGCGATCGCTCTTACAGGGCCATTTCTCTCCGGTGATCTGTTCGTTGAGTGCCTGACCGCTACCTACTGTCAGCCAGAAACGGTTGGGAAACATCTCTGCCAAAGTTGCCGCAGCTTGAGCGATGATAGCGGGATGATACCGCTGACCAGGAGCACAGACAACCCGATAAGAAAGCGTTGGAGTCGCTTGCATCGCTGCACCCAGCCATGACCAGGCGAAGCCACTTTGTCCTTGCTGTTCACTCCAGGGGTGGAAGTGGTCGGAAGACAGGGCAAGGGTAAAGCCTGCTTGTTCTGCCATTTGGACATACTTCAGCAATTCGCTGGGCTTGAACTGTTCGTGGGAAACATGATAACCAATCTTTACCATGTGAATTTCTCCTATCATTGCATTTTGGGTAGGGGAATGATTTACTAACGCATACGGTTAACCCGAAACCAGCGATAGCCGTATGCTTCTAATGGGATGGAGTGAGAATCGCCGTTGAGACATTCATACTGGCGATCGCCGCTTGTGGTGCTGCGCGGAGCGCGATTGCCCAAGGGGCACCAGCAAAGCTGATCGCCAAATAAATCAATCAAATGTTTGTACTCACTTGATTGCAACTTAACGATACACGCCCTATCAGATAAATTATGGAGGGCAATCACCGCCTTACCTTTCCACTCACAACAGTGGGCAAAAACGCTCGGATCATCCGTGTCAAGAATGTGACACTTCCCCCTCCCGAACTCCGGGCACTGCTTGCGGATGCGGATCAGGTGCTCCATCCAGTTGATTAACGAAGCAGGATCGCGTTGTTGGGCAGCAACATTAACTTGTTTATACCCGTAGTCTCCTTCTTTGATGACCGATCGGGCAAGGGTATCCGGTGGAGCGGTGGAGAAGCCACCATTCGGTTCATCTGACCATTGCATCACCGTGCGGACGCTGTTTCGACCCTCAAGCGATAAATCGTCACCCATGCCAATTTCTTCGCCATAGCGTAGCAGAGGTGTACCAGGCAGACTGAATAGCAAACTGTAAGTGAGTTCTATCCGACGGCGTTCGCCCCCTAACATCGGTGGCAAGCGACGGCGAATGCCATGCCCAAAGATTTGCATATTCTTATCAGGAGCAAACGCTTGGAAAATTTCCTCTTGTTCAGACTGACTGATACGATCAAGCGTCAGTTCGTCATGGTGACGCACAAAGTTGAGCCACTGACAGATGTGGGGAATATCAGGTAGTGTCTTGAGTCCGTCACGCAGTGCTGCGGATTCTTGACGCGCCAGAGCCAGAAACATATATTGGTTTAGCAGGAAGCTGAACAGCAGGTGCATTCTGTCGCCCTTGCCCAAGTAGAAAGGGATTTTGTCCGGCTCCACATTTGCCTCTGCCAGCAGCACCGCATCACCACGACGCGATGAAAGAAACTCTCGCATTTCTCCCAAAAAGCTTTGCAACTCAGTATGCTCCGCTTCTTTGATACCAATTGGGTTAATCAAAAAATGGGCTGCGTCAATGCGAAAGCCAGACACCCCAAGTTGCAGCCAGAAGCCCATGATTTTACGGATTTCTTCCCGTACCGCCTCTTCAGCAATGTTTAAGTCTGGCTGTTCTTTGTAGAAGTGATGCAGATAGTAAGCTCCTGCCTGTTCATCGTACTCCCAAATGCTCTCCTCCACATTGGGGAAGGCGAGGAGTGTTGGGTTAGATTTGGGCGGATTGTCAGACCACACATAGTAGTCGCGGTACTTGGAATTTTTGTCACGAGCCGCTTGGAACCAGGGATGCTGATTGGATGTATGATTAACTACTAGGTCAATAAGCACCCTAATACCTCGTTCGCTGGCTTGATGAACGAACTCCACGAAGTCTCCCAGCGTCCCCAGTCGTGGATCAACATTGTAATAGTCCATCACGTCGTAGCCGTTGTCCCGATTGGGAGAGGGATAAAACGGCAACAGCCACAGACAGGTAATCCCTAGTCCTGATAGGTGATCCAAACACTTAGTAAGTCCTTGAAAGTCACCTATACCGTCGCCATCTGAATCCATGAATGTTTCGACATCCAAAGAGTAGACAATTGCATTTTTATACCACAAATTTTGCATAGTTCTGTATTTCTAACGGCTGCTGGCGTAAGCAATGGTGCTGAGTAAAGCATTCTCAGACTGTCTGGAATCAAGTCTAGTATGCTGGACGACAATCGGAATATCAGATTCAATGACGCTGGCGTAGTCGGTATCGCGTGGAATGGGTTCTGGGTCAGTCAGGTCGTTGAAACGCAGGTGTTGGGTGCGTCTTGCAGGAACGGTGATGCGGTAGGGACCGATGGGTTCCCTGTCGCTGAAGTAAATTGTGATTTCCACATGGGCATCTTGGTCTGAAGTATTCAGCAGACAGGCAGTTTCATGGCTGGTAAACTGGGGTTCGGGTCCTTGGCTATAAGCAGGGATGTAACCTTCAGCTATTGCCCACCTTGTTTGTCCAATTGGGTTACTCATAATCGAATCTCCTTAGTTCAAATTTGCGCTTGCAAAATTTCTCTATTCACCCACGCTCAATTGATGCAGAGAAATCTGTTTGCATACGCTCTCTAGGGCTAGCATCAGTGACTGCATCAGTTCAGAATTTTCACTATAGTCAGCAGGCGCTAGGTTGACTACTCGCTGACTTTGGGTAATGTTTAACTCTCGCCCCCAATCCTGTGGGGTGCGGTTTTTGTAAACGCCGATCGCTACTCCCTGCTCTTGATTCAACAAGGAAAAGCAGGGAATGTCAGACGCTCCATCTCCAACATAAATCACCTGCGTCAGTGGGACGTGTAATTCCTCCTGTGGCACATCCCGATAAACAAACGTTTGACCATCATCTTTATGATGCTCAATCCCTTTAGCCAGTTGGAACAGATAGCGAGTTTTTTCGGTGTGGGTAACAATCTTCTTAAGAAACTCAATTCCGCCGTCTTTGCCATAGTGAAACTCGCAGCCCCACATTGCTTTAAAGTTAGGGGCGATGCAGTTATGACGGGCAATTTCTACCATCCCGCAGGTGATTAAGTAAAACTCAACTTCCACTTTTGGATTAAGTTCATGAGTAAGCTGTCGCAGACGATCAAACATTTCCGACACCCCATCAAAGGGAGCTAATTGTTGACCAAACCAGGCAAAATATTCCTGTGTAATTTTGTTGCCTTGTCGCTGTGATTCCTCAATCAAAGCGTAGAATCGGGCAAGAATCTTGTCCCAACCGCTGTCAATCAGTGGTTGAATACGTCGGGCGCGAAATTGAAGAGCGTCAATACCGCAGCTGTTGAGCAGACTATCGACAGTGTCCGGCACAAGAGTATCGTCGAAGTCGAAAACTACGGCAATGCGGTTAGAAAGTGATTTAGTTGCTAGAGTCATAACAATAAGCTTCAGTTACAGTTAACCAACAACACCAATTTGATAGTTGCGCTTTTCCCAGTGGTTGAGGTGATCACAGGTAACTTACCTCCTGTCAAGTTGACTCGAAACTGCCGACATAGGGCGAGCTTCTACTGACTACTGACTGAGTAGCTGGTAAAGGTAGATAACCGCAAATACAGCGAAGAAAATTCCGGCAACAGCCGTTGCACCAAACGTAAACTTCGACGGGCTCAATTCCTTGGGCAACATCCGGTAGTTCAGGTATAGGGTCAGTCCCGTGACGATGGGGATGTGAGCAGCTTCAATTGCTCCTGCTGTTTGCAGCAAGCCGACAGGTTCGCCAAAGAACAGGTAGATGGCAATGGGCAGCACTGCCAGAAGCACCACTATGTAGAAACGTTGCAAGAACTTTTCGTTCGTCCAGCGACCCCGTACCCCAAACCCTTGTAAAATAATCTGCGTACCATCGGCAAACATCCGCCCAAAGCCATCTTCTACTGAAAGCGTGGTGCTACAGAAGGTGATAAAAACGATCGCCACCATAAACCAGAAGCCTAAGGGTCCCCACAAATCGCCCAGCAGACGACCCAGGGTTTCGGCAACCTGACTTTCTTTTGGCACCAACCCTTCTGGACGCAGCAACTCTCGACCAAGAATCAGAAAAGATAGTGCTGCCAATAGCGCACCAACCACCGCTAAGGTGTTGGAGAAGGTCATTAGAGAAATCCAGCCACGCAGCTTTTTTCTTTGCTCCTGACTTAGTTGCTTAGGGTCAATCCCCTCTTGCCCCTTGATACCAGCAGCGCCGTACCCTTTAGCTTCCACCCAATAGGAGTACCACATCAATCCTGCTGCCCCTGCTAGCATAAAACCCAGCCAAGGCAGAATTTCCTGATATTGCACGTTATTAGGGATTTGAGGGACTAAACCCCCTGCCAGTTGTTGAATGTTGGGGAAGACAAAAATTGCCGCAACTACCACTGCCAGTGTACGGGCGATACCCACATAGGAAGAAATCTTTTCAACTACAGAGTATTGCCCTAAAAGGACGATCGCCGCCGTTACAAGGATAATAATCACCGTCCACATTTGGACAGTTCCCCCTGTCATTAAAATCAGTGCTGTGGCGGCAGCACCTGCGAGTCCCGCAACGGTAGAGATTGCTACAAACACCTGCGGCAGCAAAATCAGCCAGACTGCCCAGTTTTTCGGACCGGGAATTTGCTTGAAGCCTTCAAGTATCGTTGCGCCGGTGCAAACTGAAAAGCGACCCACTTCACGGTTAATAAACCATTTGAGGATAACAGCGGCAAGCAGCGCCCACAGCAGAGAATAGCCGTAGAGAGCGGCGATTCTAGGTGTAAACAGCAACTCTCCTGAACCCGCTGCCGAGAGCATCCACAAAAAACTTGGTCCCAACCACAAAAAGCGTTGCCAACCCTTTGGTGGCTGCGGTATCTGTTGATTGCTGCCCTCACTCTGCTTGTTAGATGTCTCTACTGAAGAAGTGTGATTATTTTTATTGTTCATTTTTGTGCCATCTTTGCTTGCTTTTAGAACTAGTTTCTAAAGTCCAAGGCATGACCGATTTACTCAATGCAGCCACAGCAATACATTGCCAATGGTTGCAACAATCATGTTTATCTAGAAGGTGTCACGCTTGTTGCTGCAAGTAAGTTGCTGTTTTCTGGAACTATACCCAGGCGATCGTTTTCTTCATATTCAGGTCCTTCACAGCCAGTAGCAAGTGCTAACATTGCTCCAAGAAAAAGCACAGAAATCAATTGTTTAAAGATAGCCATTTTTCTTATCTCCTTGTCATTTTTTGACTATAATTTTACTTTTACTTTTTCTTAATAAAAGATAAAATTCAATAAATATGAATAAAGTAGCTTCACACAATCCCATGACTACTGTGTTAAGAAAATTTTAAAGCTTATTATTATGGCTTGAAATATATAAAAACTACTAATATAGCTTATTTATCATTCAAAAAATTATTCAATAAAAACTATAATTAATTATTGAATAAATAATTTTTCTACAAAATAAATATTTATATGAAAAAATCATGTTTTCATATAAAATTAAGCGTTTCAACCTAATTGAAGGACTGATGAACTGTATACAATTTGAAGATAAGCCTTAATAGTGGAAAACTCGTGGAGAATTCAAGCTTGTTTTCCAAAATAATACTAAAGAGATAGTGCTACTAACTCAATTTGAATAGCTAAGGATGACAGCAAGCCTTAAGTTGACCACACTCCTATGCAACATATATTGGATCACGTTCTCCACCAGTTTTCCACTATTGAGACTTAAGCTCAACGTGAGTTTGACGAATTAAAAATTGCAGCAAGTAAAGCAGGCATATGTTTCGGATAAATATCAAGTGAAGGTTTTTGAGTACGAAATTGCCGTTGTTAACTGATGCGCTTTTTAACTTTAACAGTGGAGGCGATAAGCAAACTTGATGCTTAACAGAATTACTAATGTTATTTCTTCCCTTGGATACTTGGGTATTGCTCTATTAATGGCGGAAAGAGATGCCTTTGCTTTCCTTCTTCGGTATTGCTGTCATTAGAGGCTTTTTATCAGAGAGTCGAGTTTACAGGCTAAACCTTTATTCTACCTAAGCAATATCAATTAAATTTCCTCCTTTCATCTTTGCTTGATCGCAGTTTTACTTGAGTGCACAACCTAATGCGAGACGTACTGACGTACTATTTGTGCAAATTGCTATCACTATTGCTGTACAGATGAGAAAACAACAAACAGGTGTATTTATGACTGTAATGACAGACGAGGAACTTAAAACTATAGTCGTGGATAAACTTCGCTGGGACGAGCGTGTGAACGTAGCTGAAGTTAATGTAATAGTTGAGAATCGCAAAATAACCCTCAAAGGTACAGTGTCAAGCTACAAAGCCAAACGTATCGTCAAGGACGATGTGAGAGAGGTTGCGGGAATAATTGAAATAGATAATCAACTAGAGGTGCAGTATCCACTTATGACCTCTCTCCCTACAGATGAAGAAATCGCATTAAATGTGACGAATGCTCTTACTTGGAACGCAGATATTGACGCTAGTAAGATTAATGTCAGCGTTATTGGAGGTTTTCTAACTCTGCAAGGCGTAGTGGATGCTTTTTGGAAGAAATTTCAGGCACAAGATATTGCCTACGGGATCGCTGGGGTTATTGATGTTGTCAATGAACTAGCGGTTATACCTACCAAGGAAGCTCAAGATGAGGAGATTGCAAAATGCATTGGGAATGCCGTGGAACGCAACATGGATGTAGAAGCTGGAGATGTAAACGTGATAGTAGAGAATGGTAGAGTTTCCCTAACAGGTTTTGTTCCTAATTGGGCAGCGTGGCGAGCAGTGCATAACACAGCTTCCCATACCACAGGAGTCATTGTGGTAGTAGATAAGCTCGTCATTCGTTATCCAGATAATTGAATAGACACTCTAACCTGAGACAGAGTAGTTGTTGCTCGTTTTTTTCTACGATTTCCAAAGCCAGAATTATCAATTTCTGGGAGACCAACAAATACCCTTTCCATTACTCTTACCAGTGATAGCCAGGGTGTTTGGTTTGGTTTCTGAAATTGGAGCTACCTTAGGGATTAGTCTAATTTCTCTAATTCTGTTATCTCAAAATGTTTGGCTATCCCTCAAAGTTCTGGTGGCTCGTATTGTGCTTCAGCAGATACAAAATAACTGGTTGACTTTGCGACTAAACTAGCAGTTGAGCGTTGAGTACTAATTTTAGAACAAACGACTATACAAATGGCTGTCAACCTGTGGATTGAGCGACTCGCACGGTTCGGTTATGCGGCTAAAGGGGGGGTCTACTTTATCGTCGGGTTGCTAGCGCTGCCTGTGGGATTTGGCATCGGTAGCAAAACAACTGGCACGAGTGGTGCTCTCCAAACAATCATTACGCAGCCGTTTGGAAAATTTTTGCTGAGCGTGGTTGCTTTTGGTCTCATTGGTTACGCAATCTGGCGTTTCACTCAAGCATTTATAGATCCTGAACACCAAAATACAGATGCGAAGAGAGTTGTACAGCGCCTTGGCTACGCGCTCAGTGGTCTGAGTTACACAGGTTTAGCCCTGACTGCGGTGCAGCTCGTTGTTGGTTCGGAAGGTAACAACAGTAGTTGGAGGCAAGACTGGACGGCGCGCTTGCTTGCACAGCCCTTCGGTCAATGGCTAGTCGGAATTGTTGGGGCGATTGTACTAGGCGTGGGTTTTTCCTATGTGTATAGAGCTTACACTGCTGAATTCCGTGAACGGTTCAAATTGGACGAGATGACCAATGCCCAGGTAAAATGGGCGACGCGCATCGGCAGATTTGGTATTGCTGCACGTGGCATTGCTTTCGGCATCATCGGCCTTCTTGTGATTCAAGCTGCTGTTCAGTCCGATCCAGACGAAGTCCAAGGACTGGGTGGTGCTCTGCAAACGCTGGCACAAGAAACTTTGGGTCAGTGGATTTTGGGTGTTGTCGCGGTTGGTCTCGTAGCTTATGCTATCCATATGCTGGTACTAGCGCGGTATCGTCGGATTATAATCTAATGAGTCTGCGGGTGGTAGCTTTGTCTGCCAACTTATTCCATCGTTTGGCTTGACTGAGCGATCACTACGGGTTTGCCCTCATATTCCACTTCCAGATCGGGCTGCAAGTCAAAATCGAAGTCTCTCTCGATCTCTGCTGTAACGAACTTGCGAACTGAGCCGATCACCTGGACAGTCTTGCCCTCATCAATGGAGCCTGCTGCTGGAATAGCACCAATAACTAGCAACTCTTTACCGCCAACAAGCTCTTTGTCATCGAGTGTCAATGCATTTGGGCTGATGACTTTTGCAACTTTGCCACTAACGGTTACTGTCTTGCTTATGAATTGGTTTGGTTCCTCGGCGATTTCACCTGGACGGGGCGTTAGAACTACTGTCGTAGCGATAAGCACAGGCTTACCTCTGAATTCCACTTCAAACTCCTGAGCCAAGTCCAAATCGAACTTACTCTCGATTTGTGATCGCAAAAACTGACGAACTGTGCCTGTCACCCGAACGAGGCTGTCCTTGACTATAGGAGATTCTGTAGCATTCACGACCAGTACCTCTGGGTCGTTAAACAGTCTATTACCTTCAATTGTGAATGCCTTCGGACCAAGGATTTTTTCGACTTCTCCACTGACAGTAACGGTCTTGCCTATGAGGTCGGCATTTGGTGCGTTAACGACTTCACTTACCGTTGTGCCAGCCTTAGGACCAGGTGACGGAGTGCATGCTGGAAGAACTACAGCAAAGAGTGCCAGGGCAATTGTTCCATTAGTTTTCCACAATGCCTGAACAAAGCTGCCATTACGGATCAGCTCACAATTGAGAACACAATTTTTACTAAGTCTATTTCTCAATCAAAACATCCGCTTAAACTTACTATTGGTCACATTCTCTTTGAGTTCTAGGGGTGGGTCTACCTCAGACAGTAAGAAAACAGTAGTTATTAAAAAACTACTACCTCTATCCAATAATACAGAGAAAGCCTTAGGTGAGCTAAGGCTTTCTTTTGGTTACTGACATATTAGAACTCGCAGCCTTGTTTCCATAATTTGGAAACGTCCCAAGAACCAATTTCTAGATTAATAAACTGGGAGATACTAATCTCTATAGCCAGTGTGGACTGTATCAGGTTCACGATAAGCAGTAGGTTCTTGGCGACGGCTTTTTCCAGCCAAACCAAATAGACCAACCAAACCAATTAATCCCAGCCAACCCCAATCGAAATCGTCATCTTCATAAATTCCTGTCTGCTCATATGGTCCTCCAACGCCGGGTTCAACTTGAGCCGTAGCAGGCAGAGTTAAGGGCATAATTGCCGTGGACAATGTGAGAGTGGCAACTCCAATCATTTTGAACAAATTAACACGTAGCACGGTGAAATCTCCCTTTCTTTTGTGAAGTAATGGTGAACTAATACAGCAGCAATTCCTGAGTCAGAAGTCAGAAGTCAGAAGTAAAATTGCCTCTATGTCTGGCTTTTAGACAACAGCGTTGTACTTCATTTACTTGCAATGTGCTGTAACTACTACTTAAAACCCCATTAAGAGCGTTCTTTTAATGTGTGATTTGAGAATTCGTCACCTATTTTTATCTACAATTGGACGACCTTCGGTATCCACATCTAGCTCTTCTCGACGAACCTGTTCTTCTGAGCTAACCATTTCTTGCTCTACTTGTTTCCTGATTCTGACTTCTTCACGCAAGACGGCTTGTTTGTGAATATCAGGCTTCTCTTCGTAGATATCCATACGTGCGACTTCTCCAGAGCGGAAAGCAGCTTCCCCAGGAGAAACAGGTTGAAAAGCGTTTTCTGGAGTCACTCGCTCAATCACGACTCGCTCTTTTTCTACTGGTACAGAAACCCGTTCTGTTTCTGTTTCAACGTGTTTGCCAATTGTTACTTCTCCAGCCTTGTGGCGGGTTTTATTGGCAACCAGCCGTTCTTCGTAGAGTTTGAGCGTTTGATGATCCTGCTCATTCATCTGGTACAGATCCGGCTCTTCTTGGTAGGTGTATGCATTGCGATCATAATCAACATTTCTAGCCGCAACCGGAGTAGCCTGTGTCTCAGGAGCTTTGTAGGGTATAGGTGCCGCAGGTGCATCTAAAGGAGCCGATGCCTCTAAAGGTGCTGATGCCTCTAAACGTTGAGTGCGATAAACTCCCCGCACTCGCTCTTCATAATCGTAATCAATTCTCAGGTCTTCGCTGAACTCAGGCAAATCTTTTGCTTGCTCTTTAGTGAACCCTACGGCATAAACACGGCGATCGCCTTGGTCAATTCGGGTACGACCTACTGGTAGTAATACTTGCTTTCCCAAGATCCAAAAACCAGTGTCAACGACCAAATACCGGAAATGACCTGACTCGTCAACTAATATATTTTTAACGGTGCCGACTTTTTCATCATCTCTATCTGAATAGACATCATAACCCTTGATGTCATCACCGCCAAAATAGCCTTGGTAGTTTGCGTCAAAATCCTCAAGTTTGTAAAGAACCATTTTGCGATTGTTCCTGTATTGTATTCTACTCAAATTAATATCTATCGCACGTTCCAAGTGTCAAGCTCGACTATATAATTAGCTTCTCACATTCAAGCTTAGTCATTTGCGCTTGTACTGCGTTGGGCAGATCACAAAAGAGTTTTGATCCACTTTTACAATGAAAACTCCTCGACTTTGATTTCCCTTAAAACCAATATTACTTTGGTTGAATACCTATGGAATATCAGGAGTTAGCTCAACTAAACGAATGCCTAAATATGGATGCTCAACAAAGAAAGGTGGAAGATATAGTTTTAAGTTAACTGGCAAAAGTGGAAAACTCGTGGAAATTAGGAATGCTCACAAAAAGTACTACTTAAGAAATAGGTTTTAAGCTCGACAAAATCCATTCAGGCGTTCTGCATTTTATTTTGTCTTTGTCCCTTAGAGCGAACTCAACTAGGGATGATAAAGTTTAATTCAAGATTAGACAATATTTGCTGATTTAACACTGATGTCTATTCTTTGGAAGTTCCTTGCTTTGGCGATCGCCCTTGGCGGGAGAAAAGCGCCATCGCGCCGCGCCATCGCTCATATTGCTCTCCAATGCCATCCAGTTCGTTTTGCCACCGCAGTCGATGTAACATAGAAATCCGCTAGTGGGTTAATGTTAAAGAAACAGCGTTAAGGGTTTGTTCAAGCTGAGTGAGGGTGAGAGATTTAACCAACGAGAGCGGCAGTGGCTCCTGACTGATAGCATTGACGTAATCTGCGCTCAGGTAGCGACGGTAACTTGGCTGCTCGACGACGTGGGTTTGGAAGAAGGGAACACTCAAAGCTTGAACGTAGCTACGCGCCAAGGCAGGACTGGGACCAATAACCTCTGTGGGAACGGGAATAGCTGCGTTCGGTGATTGTGCGATAGTGGAAAAGTGTGTGCCGCCGTTAATTAGCACCAAATACTTATTCGGTGTTGTTAACCAAGTGAAGGGTTGAATCTGTTCCAGTAAAGCTGGAGCAATTGTATCGGCACTGCTAGTTACAATCATGACTGGAATTTTGATTTGGCTGAGACTGGCTTGCCCCATAATGCTGCTGTCAACAGGGTTAATGGCAATGACTGCCTTCACCCGTGGGTCAAACAGGTCATACTGAGACGGTGGCAAACGCACAGCTAAGCATTGAAGCAATTGCGAAATATTGAGTGTGTCCTCCAAGGCTGGACAGTTCTTTTTGAGTTGCTGAAAATCTATCGGTGCTCCTGCCAATGCTAATGCTGTGTATCCACCAAACGATTGCCCCACAACACCAATTTGTTCCAGATTCAAACGTCCCGCAAATGCTGGGTTAGACCTAGATAGGCGAGTCAGTTCATCCAACAGATACTTGACATCCAATGGTCGGTCAATAAATTCTCTGGGTCTAGTCACTCGATCCGCTGTACCTTCCAATAGTGCTTGCAGCTGTTGTGCATTACTGCCCGGATGTTCTGGAACAGCAACCACAAAGCCATAAGAAGCAAGGTGACGAGCCAGGTAAGCAAAACTTGTCCGGTCAGAGCCAAGTCCGTGGGAGATAACAATGACTGGGCGAGGGTTTGAAGTTCGTGGCAGGTAAATGTCGGCGGGAAAGGTGCGGTTACGAGATAAGTCATTGAGCGTGATGGTTAGCTTTTGCCAAGTAAAGCGCCCCGGTTGTTGCAAGTTTGGCACCGAAAGGGCAGTTAGTCCAGGGGGAGTGGCTGCTGCAACGGTTGATTGCTGGTTGATCAGTGCGATCGCATTTTGAGTTTGATTGACTAGAGTCTGGAACGCTTGGGCAATATTCAGACTGCGGGTTAAATTAATTGAAATCGCACTTGAAGGAAACTTGCGTAGTACATTCAACAGCGTTAAACCTTGTGGATCTGCCGCCGCCAGAATCAGCGCTGCTCGAATTGCGTAGAACCCTGATAGGCGAGATTCCGTCTGAATGAATTCTCCCAGACGTTTTAATAATCTCTCGCCAATTGGCGTGTAAAGAAACTGTGAAATTTCTACTGTATTTAACGGAACACGAGTCAGCAAAATCTGCCGTAGCTGAGTGAGTTCTTGAGAACTTACGTATTGTGTATATGCAGCTAGGTTATCATCCACTTTGCCAGTCTTAGCATAGACTTCGAGAGAATGAATAGGGATAGACCGCTCCAAGATGCCGTAGGATAGCTCAATACGTTCTGCACCTAAGGCAGGATGGGTGGTCAAAACAGGTATGAGACAGGTGTTCACAGTTCCCAATGCGACTTGCAGCCATATTGATTGCTTACCCACAAGATAAGTACAAGAGCGCAACTTGGCTATGACAGTTTCTAAGGATCGGTAATTCATATCCAAAACCCTTTATAAACTCACTGATTAAATTCTGCCGCCAAGATGGACTGTGAGGTTGATCACTACACCAACTTTTCCTGAAAGTATTGCAATCCCCATTTTGCTCTCATACAACTAAAAAAATGTTTCATATTCATCCTATTTCAAAAAAATATGATACAATTTATCCTAATAACTTACCCTAACTCTGTTTATCCGCACTTAATAAGTTTTCTAGTTGGTCATAAGAAAAGTAAGCGTTTAGACTAGCTCCGGTACATCCAGTCAACAACCAAAACAATGCACGACCGCTATCAAGCAGGATAAATAACCAGGGTTCTGATGACCTTTCAGTTGGAATAGTAACAGGTGTAAAAGCAATCCCTTGGCTACCCAAGACAATGGCGGCAATTGCCTTAGCTCGTGGCATATGAAAATCAGAAGTAATTAGGTAAAGATGGCGAATCTCAAGGCGCTTGAAGTCATCGACTAGGGTAGTAAAGTTAGTCACTGTATCAACAGCTTCGTAATCAAGATGTATCCGTTTTTCTGATATGTTGGCTTCCTGAAAGATGGGACGCACTTGCTCAGGAGGCAAACCAGAAGAAACCCAGATGTCTAGTGAAGGATATTTATGGGCAAATTGAGCTGTAAACTTTGGTCGAACTGGGCTACCCCCTAGCATCAAAATAGCTTGAGGACGAGGTGCTTGATGATAGGCTACAGTCAACCGCAAAATACTGATGCTATAAACCAAAAAAGGAATAGCAGAAATTATAAGAAAAAGAAAACGGTACTTTTTTAGCTTTTTAGAAACAATATTCATCTGCCCTCATCTGAAAATAAAGATTACACAGCACAGACAGATGCATAAAGCCGTTCAGCAGTTTTTGTACAAACGTTTTCACAAGTTTCTTTGCTTAAACAATCCAGAAATGGTGTATATCTTCCCAAACGTTCTGAAAGGCTTTCAAAGTGACCAAATATATCTGAACCTAAACAAATTCTGTGGCTATGTTTTTCGGTTAATTTGAGCCAATTCTTATCAGGTTGTCCCTGAGGACAAATATAATTATCAAAGATCAGCCAGGAATAATCAACATAAAGATTGTGATACTTGGATAAAAGATGGTCTATGACTTCATGTAATGTTTCTATCTTCACCCGACGGGAAACGCCACAGTGCGCCCACACCAGCGTGGTATGAGGAAAATGCTCAAGCATTTCAATAATTTCATCAGTATAAGACAGTTGATTTGTACGACCAACCGACGTAGCGTTTTGATGAACTAAAATAGGAAGCTGATGTTGGCCTGCAAAGTCAAATATCGGAAACAAAGCTTTATGATTAACTCGTGCTGGTTGTCCATAGGTTAGATTAGTCAGGTCATCATGCCTGCAAAGAATTTCACCAATGCCTTTAAAAACGCTAGGATACAAGTCCATAATCCGTTCAATATGTTTAATTGCATATCTATCTACAGGCGAAAAACCACATATGAGAGGAATAATACGCTTCCTATTCTCAGGAGTTAGATTCATGTATGCTTGAGCAATAATTGCATCTGTCAGCGAGTAGTAATAACAACGACTTTCGTTAGAAAGATAGTAGGTTGGTTCTTCATTCTCCCACTCGGGCCATTGTTTGGAAACTGGCAATCCAAAAACTATGCATTTTTCTACATTTGCTTTGTCCATCTCTCGAAGTAAAGCGTCAAAGCCGTCAGTTTGCTGAATAAAATTAACGCCATGTAAATGGGCATCGAAGATAACATATTTAGAGGAAGACATCTTAACCATATGCGACTCCAGTTGTGAATTTGCGATGGCGCGGAGCACACGCCTTGCGGCGATTGGGCAAAGCCTAGTACACATCGGCGGAAATCCAGCTACCATTTGGAGTTGTCAAAAAGCTTACTCTATAACCTTTCTCACCCTATGCCTACGGCAGGCCTTTCCCGCTATATTTCGCCGCATTTTCATTGCCATTTGATTAAATCAAGCTCTAGCTAAAGTCTAGAGCGATCGCCTCTGGTGATCACCCTAAACATAGAAGAAATCTAGTTCCTTGTAGTAGACTGAGTAGTTTCAGGATTGAAATTCAGCTGAGTTTGCAGTTCGGGTGGGATCAGCAAGCGATTAATAGGATAGATAACACCGTTATCTACTCGAAGGGGTGTACCGATGACACGAGCTTGGTACCTTACTAACTCCTCAGAGGTTTGTGCATCTAACCCTTCATTTACTTCTCCAGTTAATCCAGGCTCTTGAGATAGGGTTGAAGACCGATCATTAGGGGTAGAAGTGACTCCAATAGCAGGTTCTTCTCCTTCTGATTGTCTAATGTGATAGGAAAGAATTTGTTTGAGTAAGTCTCGATTTTCCGGTTGTACTAGCAGCTTAACAGTGCCGATTGGAAGAGCTGCAAAAGCTTCATCGGTAGGAGCATAAACTCTGTAAGAGTTATCATCATTATTGATTTGATAGATGAGATCGGAGTTTTGTCCAGCAACTCGCAAAAGAGAGTTGAGCATCTCGAATGATGGACTTAAGGACACAACCTCTCCAGCAGTCATGGACTGGGAATCACGGGGTACAACAATAGTGTTTGCACTGGTGAAGAAAGGTAGGGCTGACGCAGGCACGTTATTGATATTAGGAGTAGGAACAGCTCTTGGGGTAGAGGTGACTTGCGCTAGGGTAGGAACTTGAGTTCCAAATGCAAAACCTACAGCACTAGCAAGACCAGCAAATAATTTGAATGAGAGTTTCATAAGGACTACCTCCTTTATGCTTTGACTAAAGGTTATTGATAGATAGTGGAAATTTCGTGGATAAATTTTATCCTTTTGTTGACGTTGTTACTTTAAGAATCCCTGCTCAGGTTCTCCAAGTTCTTCAGGTTGTTGACTAGCATTAAAAATTATTGTGCCGATTACGAAAATAGCTAGGCTAACGAAAATCAATACGAAGGCACGTATCAATATGTTACTGGGACGTGGTCTTTGCATATTTTTAGGTACTACTTTCAAATGTTGTTAATTTCAAATTACTGTCCTGTAAAAAACTGATTTTCTGTCTCAAAATGTAGATAGTGTAATTCTTAAAATTTAAGCTATTAATACAGTTTTTACTATGTATAAAAAATCAGAAAAAAATGACAAATCACTTTTGGCTATTAACTAATCTGTAAAAATTTTTGCAATTGTGCTTGCACTTGCGGTTGGTTAATGTAAACCTCTGCTGCTTCTATCAAATTATTGATATTCTCTTCACTTGCATCATCAATGTCATCGCTTAAAGGTTGCCCCGTTAACTGTCGATCCAGTTTGAATTGTAAGCGTAAGAGGCGATCGCGCATTATATGCTTGGTGATGTACTCGTAAACGTCTGATGAAGCATCAAACAAGACACCAGTCAGCGGCTGTGCCCATTCTATTAGACCCCATTCTCGTGCTTTTTGATAAGGAATGATCCGCGTGCGATGGCGCGGAGCGCCCGCCAAGGGCGATCGCCTGTTCCTATTGAAAGTACGGTAATATCTTCAATTGCATATCCTAGTCTCAATGCTTCGGCGACAGCACTGGCAGAGGGGTTATTGGCAGCAACACCGCCATCAATGGCTGAGTATAAAAAATTAATTAAGTAGGTAGAGGTATCGTCAGGAATAATATCCCAAGCTTGATTTATCTTTGCTGTCCGAGTTAATCCCTCATACTTGACAATAGTACGAACTTGACCACTGCCCGTGTTATTAGTCACGAGAATAGCTGTATCATTATATACTTTCTCAACTAGTGACGCATTCTCATCCAACTTGATCGTGTATGCAGATGCATTTTGCACGACACCTTTTACTCTTTTGTCTAGTTTCTGTGCTGGGAAATAAGTTGGAGCTGATGCCGAACAGGTACACACCTTCCACAGCGGCACATTGTCATAATCTTTATCTTGTCGCCAGCTTTTAAATATAATTGGTTCTTGGTTAATCGTGTCAAAAGAAAGAATCAACAGCAACGGTGAAAGAACATCAAAAAGCTTTTTATTCCCAAAAGCTTCTTGAAGAACTTGAATCAAACCATTGTCTGAGAACTTAGGAGCGGACAAACCGTACTTCAAAATTAAAGGAATCCGCGCCAAGGAAAAACGACTTCTGTAAGGAAAGATGACTGAGCTTTTTTGTTTGTATAAATCAACAATTTCTTCGCTACTGCGTCCTATGGCAATAGCAGCTGCTAAAATTGCGCCTGTAGAAGTTCCAGCAATCAAGTCAAAGTACTCATTCAAAGGTTGATGAATTCGCTTTTCAATTGCTGCTAGTATTTTGGCAGAAATGACTCCTCGAATACCTCCACCATCTAAGCTTAAAATCCGAAAAGGCATAATCTCTTCCTTTGATTTTAGTTAAGAATGACTTGATAAACCAGCCTTCAATTAGAACGCTTGAGTGATACCTTGAGCTACACCGCATGAATGGATTTTGTTGAGCTTAAAACTGGAACCCTAATAAATTCCAGTAAGCCAAGAAGGGAATGAAAACCAGCGCGGCTAGAGCTATCAAAGAGTAGTGTAAGCGTGTCATTAAAGACCAGCGCTTATCTATCCAAGCCAACCCTGCAAAGAAGGTTAATACAAACGTCGGGACAGTAGTCACTAGTGGCAGACAAAGTAAGGCAACTACGATAGTAGGTACACCATACACAAGCTTCCATACCCCGATGAGCCAAAGCGACAAAGGCAAGCCAATCAAAAAGACCAAATTCAGAGTACCAATGAGACCTGCGATCGCCAAAGCATTGCTAAACTGTTTCTTTTGAAACGGCTTTCCTCGTAGACGACGAATCAGAGGGCGTATTGGCCACATAATGCAGGCTGATAGAAAAACAATTGCACAAAAGCCAGCAATTCCTAACTGCACCCAGATAGTTTCATACCACGGTACCCACTCAAAGGCTCCTATCTTGGGCCAAATTGGATTGAATGCAAAGGCGATATTGCCCCTACTATCTTCGCCAAAGGCAGTGAAGGCATCGTCATCAACCCGTTGAAATAACAGCGGTTCCACAGGCACTAACCGGAGCTTTGGAGCATTACCCAAGAAGAACAAACCAGGGGTACTAACCACCAAAGTACCGTTACCACCTTTCTTGATATTGATATGCTCAAACGGTGCGGTAAGCTTGGCGAAGGTGTCGCGAGGATATTCCAAATCTCGGTAAGTGCCAGTGAAGCGGTTAAGTTGCTCCTCGGAAAGAGCAAGCTTTTTGAGAGGTGCTCCTTTTTGGGTAACAGGAAAATAGTGATCAAAAAACTGAGTCATTAGTTTTCCATGCACCCCACTGAAGCTGTTAGTGGCAATAAAAATTCCAATATTTTGGTCGGGCAGTAGAGTGAGCGAGCTAGAATATCCACGCAAGCTGCCTAGGTGTCCGCTCGCCCGAATATTGTTTTCCAATCGTTCACGAAAACTGTAACCAGTACCCGGCAATTTGGGATGATGAGTAAAGTGCTGTTCATGCATCAACCGCACAGTATCCGCCTCTAAAATGCGCGAGTTTTCGTAACGACCGTTCAGCAAATGGGCAATCATGAAGTGAGCCATATCTGTGGCAGTTGCACTCATCGCCGCCGCTGGAGCGATATTTAAATATAGGTATGGAACAGATTTAAACTTGCCATTTTGATACTGATAGCCCACAGCCAAATCCGAAGCTAAAGCTCGCGGCGGTGGCTGAAGAAAAGTGCTGCGACGCATATTAAGCGGTTGCAAGATATTTTCGTCAATGTATTGGACGAAAGGGCGACCAGAAATCAATTCCACCAAATATCCCAACAGAGCAGTACTGTGGCTGGAATAGCTGTAGAGTTCACCAGGACGCCAGACAACAGGTGGCATATACTTAGCCAAGTAATCACCCAGTGGCTTCATCTCGGCTTCGGTGCGAGCTGCTATTGAAATCCGGCGTTTAGTTGTACCGTCCGTATGAGTCATCAACTGGGCAACTCTGACTGGCTCAGGGTAAGGGTTCTCTAGTTGGAAGTTTTTGAGGTACTTATTGACATCGCCATCAAGATCGAGCAGTCCCCGCTCGTACAACTGCATTGCAGCTGTAGCTGTGAATAGCTTGGAGAGGGAGGCTACACGAAACAGTGTTTTGTCTGGGACGACTGGGATTTTTTTCTCTAGATTTGCGTAGCCATAGCCTTTGGTGAAAAAGAGTTTCCCATCTTTCACCACAGAAATGACTGCACCAGGAACATGAGACTTTGATATCTCCTCATTGAAAATATTGTCTATGAAAGCTGCAAATTCCTGCGGATCATTTAATCCTGGTGCAGTAGCAGCAGGTGCTACAGGTGGTTCGGGTGTAGTAATAGGTTGTTGCTGTTGAGGATTTGAAAACGGAAACTTAGCTGGTACATCTCGAGCCAAACTGGGTAGCCCAGACAGTGATAAAAACAGGATAAATCCAGTCAACCCAACGAGTATGCGCCTAATGAACGGGTTTTTATAGAGTTTGCGAGTTTGCTGTTTTTTCATTGCTTGGCGTTCCACAGCTTTTGACCAAAATCTCAAGCAAATCTATCAAAGCATAGTGCGAGGGTGAGAACCCCTTGCTTAAAAGCCTTGTCATTACCAACATTTTTCCAAAGACTGGGTTGAAAAATCGATAGCCCAGCACATATCCATTAATCGACACCATCCGCGCCATAGAGTTTGCCAACCAGGAAGCCCATCACTTTTACGACCAAG
>Ga0209902_100152_pt1 | contig 119835 bp, 114 predicted proteins | sample FECB27metaG_FD_188304 | JGI IMG/M metagenome (GOLD analysis project Ga0209902, IMG submission 188304) | Cyanobacterial communities from the Joint Genome Institute, California, USA - FECB-27 (SPAdes) (version 2) | ecosystem: Environmental > Aquatic > Thermal springs > Hot (42-90C) > Microbial...
ACTTTTCGCTGGCGCGGCCCGCTGGGTCCGCACGATGCGCTAGTGCGCCTCCAGCTGCGTTCCCACGGGAACGGTGGGCTCCGGCACGAAACTCTCCTTCGCCTCTGTGGGCGGTGCGGCGCGCTGGATGCTGCGATACGCGCCCCAGATCGCCATGAGCAGCTGGGCGATCACGAAGACATAGATGAGCCCCAGGCGCCCGAACTCCGTCATGGCCGTACCTGCGATGACGGGCCCGATGGCTGCACCGAGGCCCAGCAGGATCAGGAGACCGCCGGCCGCAGCCACGAATTCGCCGGGCTTCACCATGTCATTCACATGCGCCGTGACGATGCTGTAGGTGGGGATCACGCTGCCGCCGAAAATCGCCACATAGATAAAGAGCAGCCAGGCGGGCACGGTGAGCGGCACGGAGTGGATGAGCACCAGCAGGATCAAGGCTGCCATGGCGGCCGTTCCCATGATCACATGACGGCGGTCCATGCGGTCTGAGAGCCACCCGAGCGGCCATGTGGTGACAAAGCCGCCGAGCGTGCCGCAGGTCATGAAGAGCGCGATCTCCGTGGTGTCCAGGCCGCGCTCCTGTGCCCAGAGCGGACCAAGCGCGAAGAACGAACTGGTGGTGATGCCGCACAGAACCGCCGCCACCACGCCGAAGGGCGATTGCCGGTAAAGCTGCATCAGATTGATCTTCGTGTCGCTCACCGCATGGGCCGGGGCGTTCGCCCGCGATAGGGCGGTGGGCACGAGAGCGAGCGAGATGAGGATGGCCACGAAACAGAACAGCCGGAACCCGTGCGGATCGCCCGCGGGCAGGAGCATCTGCCCGCCGATGCCGGCCACCAAGCCCGTCATGCTGTAGAGGCTCAGGACTTGGCCCCGCGTCTGCGCCGTCACGGAGGCGTTGAGCCAGCTTTCCACCACGATGAAGAGCCCTGCGAAGCAGAAGCCGGTCACGGCCCGCGCGGCGATCCACACGGCCGGGTCGATGACTAAAAGGTGGAGAAGAACGGTCGATGCGGCGACGGCTGCCAAGGCCGAGAACGCGCGGGTGTGCCCCACCTGATGGATCACCCGCCCGGCCCAGATGGAGCCGAGAACGATGCCGGCCCAGAACGCCGCGCCCACGGCTCCGATGACGGTGGGCGTGAACTGCTCGATACTTCCGCGCACGCTGAGCAGCGTGCCCTGCAGGGTATTGCCGACCTGCATGAGGGCATAGCCGAGAAGAAGGGCGAAGAGGGTCGGCAATGTGGTCCGCAGGGACGAAGTCATGGGCTCTCCTCGTGAAGCGAGATCCTGTGGCTTGAATGTGCGGTGCGTGCGAGCCCGGGCCTCACCGATGGACGTGCCAAATCCTGGCGACGCGTGACTCCGCTCCTCGGCGAATGACAGTAGAGAGACCAAGCCCCGTGCCTGGGTTGAACTCTGCGGCGCAGGGGATGTTCCAATGTTCGATTATGCGGGGCTGTAGCAAAGAAAAAGGCCCAGCCATGGAGGGGGCTGGGCCTTTTGATTTCAGGAAACGATGAGAGGCGCCTTACGTATCCATCTTCAGCGCGGCGATGAAAGCTTCCTGCGGGATATCGACCTTGCCGAACTGGCGCATCCGCTTCTTGCCTTCCTTCTGCTTGTCGAGGAGCTTGCGCTTGCGCGAGGCGTCGCCGCCGTAGCACTTGGCGGTCACGTCCTTGCGCAGCGCCCGGATGGTCTCGCGGGCGATGATCTTGCCGCCGATGGCAGCCTGAACCGGGATCTGGAACATGTGCGGGGGGATCAGTTCCTTCAGCTTCTCGCACATGGCGCGGCCGCGGCCCTCGGCGCGGTCGCGGTGGACCAGCATGGAGAGCGCATCTACCGGCTCGGCATTGACCAGCACCGACATCTTCACGAGGTCGCCCTCGCGGTAGTCGGAGATGTGGTAGTCGAAGGAGGCGTAACCCTTCGAGATCGACTTCAGGCGGTCGTAGAAATCGAACACCACCTCGTTGAGCGGCAGGTCGTAGACCACCATGGCGCGCTTGCCGACATAGTTCAGGTCGATCTGGATGCCGCGCCGCTCCTGGCACAGCTTCAGCACCGAGCCGAGATAGTCGTCCGGCGTGAGGATCGTGGCGCGGATCCACGGCTCCTCGATGGTCTCGATCTTCATCACGTCCGGCATGTCGGCCGGGTTGTGCAGCTCGATGGTCGAGCCGTCGCGCAGCTTCAGGTGATAGACCACGGAAGGCGCGGTGGAGATCAGGTCGAGGTTGAATTCGCGCTCCAAGCGCTCTTGGATGATCTCGAGGTGCAGCAGGCCGAGGAAGCCGCAGCGGAAGCCGAAGCCGAGCGCCGCGGAAGTCTCCATCTCGTAGGAGAAGCTGGCGTCGTTCAGGCGCAGCTTGCCCATGGCGGCGCGCAGGTTCTCGAACTCGGCGGCGTCCACCGGGAAGAGACCGCAGAACACCACCGGCTGCACGGGCTTGAAGCCGGGCAGGGCCTCCGCCGTGGGCTTGCGATCGTCGGTGATGGTGTCGCCGACGCGGGTATCGGCCACTTCCTTGATCGAGGCGGTGAAGAAGCCGACTTCGCCGGGGCCGAGCACGGCCATCTCCTGCATCTTCGGCGAGAACACGCCGACGCGGTCGAGGCTGTAGGTGGCGTTGGTCCCCATCATCTTGATGGTGGAGCCCTTCTTCATGGATCCGTCGATGATGCGCACCAGAACCACGACGCCGAGATAGGCGTCGTACCAGGAATCGACGAGGAGCGCCTTGAGCGGCGCATCCGGATCGCCCTTGGGCGGCGGCAGCTTCTTGACGATGGCTTCCAGCACGCCCTCGATGTTCAGCCCGGTCTTGGCCGAGATCGGCACGGCCTCAGAGGCGTCGATGCCGATCACCTCCTCGATCTGCTCCTTGATCCGGTCCGGATCGGCGGCGGGCAGGTCGATCTTGTTGAGGACCGGGACGATCTCGTGGTTGGCGTCGATGGCCTGGTAGACGTTGGCAAGCGTTTGGGCTTCCACGCCTTGGCTCGCGTCCACCACCAGCAGCGAGCCCTCGCAGGCGGCGAGCGAGCGCGAGACCTCGTAGGCGAAGTCCACGTGGCCGGGGGTGTCCATGAGGTTCAGGATATAGGTCTTGCTGTCCTGGGCCTTGTATTCCAGGCGCACGGTCTGCGCCTTGATGGTGATGCCGCGCTCGCGCTCGATATCCATGTTGTCGAGCACCTGCTCCGTCATCTCACGGGCGGTGAGCGCCCCGGTGGTCTGGATCAGGCGGTCGGCGAGCGTGGACTTGCCGTGGTCGATATGGGCCACGATGGAGAAATTGCGGATATTGTCGAAGGTGCGCGCGGTCATCAGTAAACTCTGGCGGGTGTGAAACCCTGTTGGCCGGGCAATAGCAGCCCAGCCCCCATATGCCAAGGGAAGGCGGTGTCGCGCGGGCGAGAGTCTCGCCATCCGGCTTCAATGCCCTATCCTCCCTGAAGGTTTTCCTTGAGCCGGAGGCGGTCATGGCGGGAACTTCGGCAGTTTCAGGCGATGCGGACCTGAGAGGCTCCGGCCGCCCCGAGCTTCACCGGACCATTGGCCCCTTCCAGATGGCGCTTTATGGCCTCGGCAGCATGCTGGGGTCCGGCGTCTACGGCCTCATGGGACAGGCGGCGGGCCAAGTGGGAAACGCGGTCTGGCTCGCTTTTCTGGTCGCTCTCGTGGCGGCCCTGCTGACGGCCCTTTCTTACGCCTCTCTCGGCTCGCGCTATCCGCGCGCCGGGGGCGCCGCCTATGTGGCGGAGCGGGCCTACCGCTCGCCGCTCATCGGCTTTGTGGTGGGCCTGGCGGTGGCCTGCTCGTCGCTCACCTCCGTGGCCACGCAGTCGCGCGTCTTCGCGGCCAATCTGGCTCCATTAACCGGGGGTGGCGAGGCGATCGTCACATGGCTGGCCCTCGGCTTTCTGCTGCTCCTGACCGGGCTGGTGCTGCGCGGCATCCGGGAATCCATGTGGGTCAACGTGCTGTGCACCTGCATCGAGGCGGCCGGCCTTCTGCTCGTGGTGGCGGTGGGCATCAGCTATTGGGGCAGCGTCGACCTGTTCGAGACCCCGCCGCCCGGCGAAGCGGCGAGCGACGTGATGATGCTTCTCGTGCTCCAGGGAGCGGTGCTCACCTTCTTCGCCTTCATCGGCTTCGAAGACAGCCTCAACGTCGCCGAGGAATGCCGCGATCCACAGCGCACCATTCCCATCGGGCTGATCGCCGCCATGGCGATGGCAGCCGTGATCTATGTGGCAACCGCCATTTCGGCCGTCTCCGTGCTGCCCTGGCGCGAGCTTGCGGCGGCACCAGGCCCTTTGACGGCCGTGATGGAAAAGGCAGCGCCCTGGCTGCCGCCCATCGTCTATGCGACCATCACCCTGTTTGCCGTCGCCAACACGGCGCTGGTCAACTACGTGACCGCCTCACGCCTGGCCTACGGCATGTCGCACCAAGGCCTGCTGCCCGCTTGGCTCGGCCGGGTCCATGCCACCCGGCGCACGCCGCATCTGGCGATCCTTGCGCTCTTCATTGTCGTGGCGCCGCTCGCCCTCATCGGCACCATCGGCCAGCTCGCGGCCGCGACAGTGCTCCTGCTGCTCCTCGTTTTCACCCTCATGAACGGAGCCCTGGTGCTGCTGAAAAAGAGGGAAGGGGAGCCCCATGGGCGCTTCGAAATTCCTGCTTTCCTGCCGATCCTTGGTAGCCTCGTCTGCGCAGGTCTCGTGATCGTGCGCGTCACCACGGGCGATTGGCGCGCACCGGCTCTCGCCGGCGGGATGCTGGCGGGAATTCTCCTGCTCTATGGGCTGTTCCGGCCCAAGGCGGACCGCATCGGCGCGAACACCTGACCCCTTTCGAGACGAGAGCCGTCCGAAGAGCCACCCCTGAAGAGTTTCAGGAGCGCGACGCGCAGGTGCGTAGCATCACCGCGGCGTAAGAAGAACAGGCGTATCCATCGGCATACGTTCATCCTGGAAAAGGAAGACGTGCATGGCCAAGGTCATTGCCATTGCGCAGCGGTTGAGATCCGGTCGAAGCCATCGTCCGGTCGTCGTGGGAGCGATGCTCGTCCTGTCCTTTGTCGTGCTCACGAATGTACCGGCGATCCCGCAGCCTGCAACCACGATCCCGCCATCGACGCTTCACGAAACCGGCCTCTATGCCGATCCGGATGCGCTGCAGGTCGCTCCCGCGCACCTCGCTTTTGCGCCGCAATACCCGCTGTGGAGCGACGGCGCCACCAAGCGCCGCTGGATCTCGCTGCCGCCGGGCACGGCCATCGACGGGTCGGATCCGGAGGCCTGGGTCTTCCCGGTCGGCACGCGCTTCTGGAAGGAGTTCTCCTTCAATGGCGCGAAAGTCGAAACGCGGTACCTTGAGCGCAATAGCGATGGCCAATGGCTCTATGCCGCCTATGCCTGGAGCGCCGATGGGCGCGAGGCGCAACTGGTCTCAGCCCGCGGCAAGCGCGGCGCTTATCCGCTCGCGGGCGGACGCTCGCACACGATACCGGGTGTGGCTGATTGCAAGGCCTGCCATCAGGGAGGCCCATCCGAGGTTCTCGGTTTCGGAACCCTGCAGCTCTCGTCGGAGCGGGATGCCGGTGCACCGCATGCCGAACTTCAGCCCGAACCGCATGTGAATCTAAAGTATCTCGTCGACACTGGTCTCCTCGTCGGCTTGCCCAAGGCCCTGCTCGATGCGCCGCCTCGGATCGCCGCCGCGACCGCAACGGAGCGTGCGGCTCTCGGCTACATGCATGGCAATTGCGGCCATTGCCACAACGAGCGGGGCTCGTTGCAGAACATTGCGCTCTTCCTGCGCCACAGCGTCATGAATGCAGGTGAGCCCGCCAGCACGAGCACTATCGGGCAGACCGTGAGGAAACCGGCCCCCGGGCAATCGCCGGACGCCGTGCTTCGCGTCGAGCCCGGACACCCTGAGCGCAGCGGGCTGATGCAGCGGGTCTCCTCCCGCTCCTCTGCCTTGCAGATGCCGCCGCTCGGAACCGAGCTGATCGACGATGAAGCCGTGCGCCTGCTCTATCGCTGGATTGAAGAGAAAGGCGCTTCCATTCAGCAAGCGCACGCAAATGCAGAAGGGAGATGACCATGCACCGCGTCCTGCCATTTATCTTGACGACTTCCCTGGTGTTGCCCACGACCGTACTGGCCCAGGACAGCGCCGGCGCGCAGGTGAAGCGCGGCGAGTATCTGGTGTCGATCGCTGGTTGCCACGACTGTCATACGCCTTGGATCATAGGCTCTGCTGGTCCGGAGCCTGACATGAAGCGAGCCTTGTCGGGCCACCCGCAGGATGTGACCATTTCTGCGCCGGCCACTCTCTCTGCGCCCTGGAGTGGCGCCATGAATCCAACCTCGACAGCTTGGTCGGGTCCCTGGGGCGTCAGTTTCTCCGCCAATCTCACGTCAGATCCGGAAACCGGTGTGCTGCGGGATTTCACCGAGCAGCAATTCATCCAGACCATGCGCACGGGGCGCCACCAGGGACAGGGACGGCCAATCCTGCCTCCCATGCCGTGGCCGGCTTATTCGAACATGACGGATGACGATCTGAAAGCCGTGTTCGCCTATCTTCGCCAAGTCCCTCCGGTGAAGAACAAGGTGCCCGATCCGCTGCCGCCGAAACCGTGATCGGCCCAATCGAGCAGAAGAGGAAAACTCAAGGGTAACCGCAGGGTCACGCGTTGCTTAGTGACCGATCCATCGCATCGGCTGTGTCGACAATGTGTGAGGCGGCACGGGATGTCGGCTCTCCATTGTCCGGATCTTTTCCTCGACCAGATCGGCCAGAACGCTTCTGGGGCTTGAGGCGCGCAACTCCCGCACAGCTTCCTTGATCTGGTTCAAATCGAGGGGCGACGGCGTGGCTTCCATCTGCTGTTGAAATGGCCGGTCCGACGTCATGCTGGTTCTCCGTTGTGTCACGGGCGGCGAAGGGTTCAGTCCGAAGCGGGATCAACCTTAAGCATTGCCGGATGCCGGTCGCATTGCGGGAGGATTACGATTTCGTAAGGGAGGTGATCACGCGGCGATTGGTCAGCCCGGAGAGCCGTGGCCGTGGATCCTACCGGCCCTTCTCCAAGATGCGCGAGATCACCTTGGCGGTGTAGTCCACCATCGGGACAATGCGGGCGTAGTTGAGCCGCGTCGGACCGATGACGCCGAGAACGCCGACGATCTTCTGGCTGCCGTCCCGGAATGGAGCGGCGATCATCGAGGAGCCGGAGAGGGAGAACAGCTTGTTCTCCGAGCCGATGAAAATGCGCACCCCTTCGCCGCCCTCGGCGCGGCTCAGCAAGTCGATCACGTCAGTCTGTGTCTCAAGATCCGAGAACAGCAGGCGGATGCGATCCAGGTCCTCCGCCGCCTTCAGGTCGTCGAGGAGGTTGGCTTGGCCACGCACGATGAGCTGGCGCGATTCCGCCGGTCCTACCGTGGTGGCGAGCCCGGCTTCTACGAGCCGGGCGGTGAGCACATCAAGCTCGCGCTCCATGTCGCCGCGGCGCGCCTGGATCTCCTGCTTGATGTCGCCGAGCGTCTTGCCCTGGATACGGGCGTTGAGGAAATTGCCGGCCTCCACCAAGGCGCCGGCGGGAAGGCCTGCGGGCAGGTCGAGGAGGCGGTTTTCCACCGAGCCATCCTCGGAGACCAGCACCACCAGGGCGCGGGCCGGGTCGAGGCGCACGAACTCGATGTGCTTGAGCCGCGCATTGGACTTGGAGGTCACCACCACGCCGGCGCCGCGCGAGACGCCGGAGAGCAAGGCGGAAGCTTCGGCCAGCGCCGTTTCCATGGTGTGGCCGCTTGCGGCCGCCCGCATCTGCGCCTCGATGCGCGCCCGCTCGTCGGAGGTGACGTCGCCGATCTCCATCATGGCGTCGACGAAGAAGCGCAGACCCGTCTCCGTGGGCAGGCGCCCAGCGCTGGTATGGGGCGCGAAGATCAGGCCCGCCGCTTCCAGATCCGCCATCACGTTGCGGATCGAGGCCGGCGAGAGGGTCATCGGCAGGATGCGCGACAGGTGGCGCGAGCCCACGGGCTCGCCCGTGATGAGATAGCTCTCGACGATCTGGCGGAAGATTTCGCGGGAACGGTCGTTCAGCTCCGCGATGGCGCGGGCTTCCGACAGATGGGAGAAAGGCCCGGTGGCGTGCATCCGATGGGTTCTACGCTCTCAACAACTCGACGCTGCAATGAAGCATTATGTGCGGGTCCAAGGCCTATTAGGCAAGGCTTGACCCTTGCACAATGCGCCCGGGGGCCTCAAACAGGCGTGAATCACGAGATCTGAAGGAGAATCCGCCATGCGTCCGTCCAACCGCGCCCCCGACGAACTGCGTCCCGTCACCCTGGAGCGGGGCGTCGCGCGATATGCGGAGGGCTCCTGCCTCGTCTCCTTCGGCAACACGAAGGTCATCTGCACCGCCTCCCTGGAGGAAAAGGGTCCGCCGTGGCTGCGCGGCACGGGCAAGGGCTGGGTGACGGCGGAATATTCCATGCTGCCCCGCGCCACCCATGAGCGCACCCGGCGCGAGGTCAATTCCGGCAAGCCGTCGGGGCGCACCCAGGAGATCCAGCGCCTCATCGGGCGTTCCCTGCGCGCCGTGGTCAACCTGCCGGCCATGGGCGAGCGGCAGATCGTGGTCGATTGCGACGTGATCCAGGCCGACGGCGGCACCCGCACCGCCTCCATCACCGGCGCCTGGGTGGCCCTGCACGACTGCTTCGCCTGGATGCAGAGCCGCTCCATCATCTCGATCAACCCCTTGCGCGAGCCCGTCGCCGCTATCTCCTGCGGGATCTACAAGGGCACCCCGGTGCTCGATCTCGACTATGCAGAGGACTCAGTTGCCGAGACGGATTCCAACTTCGTGATCACAGGCTCCGGCGGCATCGTCGAAGTCCAGGGCACCGCCGAGGGCAAGCCCTTCTCCGAGGAGGAGTTCCTGAATCTACTCCGCCTCGCCAAGGCCGGCGTGGCGCAGCTCGTGGACCTGCAGAAGAAGGCGGTGGCATGAGCCTGCATCGCTCCCTGACCGGCAAAGTCGTCATCGCCACCCACAATGCGGGCAAACTGCGCGAGATGCAGGAGCTGCTCGCACCTTTTGGGATCGAGGCCGTCTCGGCGGGCGAGCTCGGCCTGCCCGTGCCTGAAGAGACGGGGCACATGTTCGCTGAGAACGCTGCGATCAAGGCGCATGCGGCCGCCAAGGCCACGGGCCTGCCGGCGCTCTCCGACGATTCAGGGCTGTGTGTGGATGCGCTTGACGGTGCGCCCGGCCTGTTCACGGCCGATTGGGCCGGGCCGAACAAGGATTTCTATGCTGCCATGGAGCGGGTGATCCGCGAGCTGAAGAAGCGTGACGCGACGGACCGGCGTGCGCACTTCGTTTCGGCCTTGGTTATCGCCTGGCCTGACGGGCACGAGGAGCTGTTCGAGGGCCGTATCTTCGGCCAGGTGGTCTGGCCGCCGCGCGGGACTAAGGGTTTCGGCTACGACCCCATGTTCCAGCCGGACGGCTTCACCGAGACCTTCGGGGAGATTTCGTCTGAGGAGAAGCACGGCATCGATTGGTCGAAGCCGCAGCCCTCGGGCCTCTCCCATCGGGCGCGCGCTTTCGTGAAGCTGGCCGCCGGGTGCTTGGACAGGATGTGAGATTTCCACTGTCATTCCGGGGCGAGCGTTAGCGAGAGCCCGGAATCCATAAACACGACGCGACTTTCACGAGCGCGGCGGGTTGCGCGAGTAATACCCTGTACTGTCAGCGGTTATAGATTCCGGACTCCGCTGCGCGGCCCCGGAATGACAGCGGGGCCGATGCCCCTGAAAAGAAAGAGCGCCCCGGAGGGCGCTCTCGCTGCTCATGAGCCGCTTCAGACGTTGGTCGGGCCGTTGCCGCGGCGCTTGGCCATGTAGGCGTCGAACTCCTCGCGGTCCTTGGCGCGCTTCAGCTCCTCGACGAAATTGCGGAAGTCGCGAGCCTCCTCGTCGAGCTTGCGGCGCTCTTCCTCGAGGCGCTCCAGCTCGCTGCGGCGGTAATCGTCGAAGGCCGCATTGCCGGTGCTGGCAAAGCCGCCGAAGCCGGCAGCGCCACGGGAGCGGAAGAGATCATCCTTGGCACGGCCGAAGGTCTCGTTCAGGAAGGACTTGGCCTCATCGTATTTCGGATATCCACACATTTTCCACACCAGATAGGCCAGCGCGAGCGGCCAGACGAAGATGAAGCCCAGAATGATGCCGGCGATCTCCAGACCGCGGCCAGGCTTGCGCCCGCAGCGGCGGTTGGTCCGGTTTTCCCACGGCCCCGCGTGCGGGCCCGCGTTCCAGGCGGCGGAGGCAGAATCTGACATCGAAAGGGTTCCTATGTTAATGCTAACAACATTAACATGCGGATCGCTCTTGGCGCTTTCAAGAGATCGATCTTGAAAAATCGCGGGGCGCTTAGGCTTTGCCCTTAAGGGCGCCGTGGACGAGGGCGAGAACGCCGGCCCGCAGGAGTTCATACTTGTCAGGTAGGCCGGGTCCCTTCGGCAGCTGGCCGGCGGCGTCGAGGGTGGCGATGCCGTGCGAGAGAGCCCAGACTTCGATGGCGATGAACCGGGTATCGACCGTCTGAAAGCCTTCGGGGAAGGTATCGGCGAGAGCCTTGACTAGGAAGTCGAATGCGTTGCCGGCAGGCTTGCCCCCGCTTTCCACAGCCTTGGCCCAGAAGGGGCCGCAGGAGGCCTCGCTCTCGGCGGTCTTCGCCGAGAACATGGCCGTATAGAAGCCGGGCTCCTGCTCGGCAAAGGCGAGATAGGCCTCACCCATGCGGGTGAAGCGCTCCAGCGCCGTGCCGTCACTCTGCAAAGCCCGGCCGAGCCGCTTGGCAAGTTCGTCGTAGCCCCGGAAGGCAACCTCGGCCACCAGGGCATCCCGGCCCCGGAAATGCCGGTAGAGCGCCGCCGGGGTCACGCCCACGAGCTTGGCCGCATCGGCGAGCGTGAACCCGCCAATCCCCCGTTCGGCAATGAAGCGCTGGGCCGCTTCGATCAGCGCCTCCTTCAGGTTGCCGTGGTGATAGCCCTGCCGGTCGAACGGACCGCGCCAATGCCGCATGATGGGTTCCTAACTCTCTGCCGGCCATCTTAGGCTTGCCGTACGGCGGAAGCCAGAATGGAACGGCTCATAGAGTGAACATCATTGTGGGTGAAGAGGTTCAGAAAAGTTTGCTTCAGGATTATCCAAAGACGTCATCCTGGACGGAGCATCAGCGGAGATCCGGGATCGCTGGACGACAGTGGCGCTGGTTCACCTTTCCCAGTGGAGAGGTCGGACCGGAGGTCCGGGTGAGGGGTTACAGGTCTATCCGGAGAGGACCCTAACCCCTCACCCCAACCCTCTCCCCCAGGGAGAGGGAGTTCAGAGCCGGTTCCTGCACGCGATCCCGGATCTTCGCTCCGCTCCGTCCGGGATGACGGCTGTCCGGCTATCAACGCGACACCAGCACCCGTGACGTTCGCCTTCCGACCTGCCATATACGCCTCATGATCGATCACCCGACGCGCGATGTGGGCTTTGGCGTCTATGTCCATTGGCCCTTCTGCGCCTCCAAATGCCCCTATTGCGACTTCAACAGCCATGTCCGCCACCAGCCGGTGGATCAGGAGCGGTTTCTGGCAGCCTTCCGGCGCGAGATCGCGCATACGGCCGCGCGCATCCCCGGGCGAACAGTCACGAGCGTGTTCTTCGGCGGCGGCACGCCCTCGCTCATGAAGCCTCAAACCGTGGGTGCCATTCTCGATGCTATCGGCGGTGCTTGGGGCATGGATCCCAAGGCCGAAGTGACGCTCGAGGCTAACCCCACCAGCGTCGAGGCGGAGCGCTTTCGCGGCTATCGGGGTGCCGGCATCAACCGGGTCTCGCTCGGCGTTCAGGCGCTGAACGATCCCGATCTCAAGCGCCTTGGACGGATGCATTCCGTGGATGAGGCGCTGGGCGCGGTGAAGATCGCCGCTTCCATCTTCGAGCGCTATTCCTTCGACCTGATCTATGCCCGCCCAAACCAGACGCCGCAAAGCTGGGGCGCGGAGCTGGAGCAGGCGATCTCCCATGCGGTGGAGCACCTGTCGCTCTACCAGCTCACCATCGAGCCCGGCACCTGGTTCCAGCGTCTCTACGATGCCGGCAAGATCACCGTGCCGGACGAGGAGACGGGCCGCGCGCTCTACGACATCACGCAGGAAACCTGCGAAAAGCACGGCCTTCCGGCCTACGAGATCTCGAACCATGCGCGGCCCGGGGCGGAATCGCAGCACAACCTGCTCTATTGGCGCTACGGCGAATATGCCGGCATTGGCCCCGGCGCCCATGGACGTCTCGTGACAGGCAATGCGCGCCTTGCCACCGCGACGGAAAAGCATCCCGAGACGTGGCTGGAACGGGTAGAGCGCGAGGGCCACGGCGTCATCGACGAGGAGGTTCTGACCTCAGAGGCCGAGGGCGACGAGTTCCTGCTCATGGGCCTTCGCCTGAAAGAGGGCGTCGATCCGGGCCGCTTCGAGGCGTTTACGGGCAAGACGCTCAATCAGCGCGGCTTACGGATTCTAAAGGAAGAAGGCCTGATCCGGGTCGATGGCTCGCGCCTTGCCGTGACGCCGAAGGGTTTTCCGGTGCTCAACGCGGTGATTGCGGAGCTGGCTCCTTAGAACACATGCTGTCATCCCGGACGAAGCGCAGCGAAGATCCGGGATCGCAGGACAAGTGTGGCTCTGAACTCCCTCTCCCTAAAGGAGAGGGTTGGGGTGAGGGGTTACAGCCCTATCCGGATAGAACACTAACCCCTCAACCGCGCCTGAGGGCGCGACCTCTCCCACTGGGAGAGGTGTACCAGCACTCTACTTGTCTAACGATCCCGCGTTCCGCTGGCGCGGCCCCGGGATGACGCTGTGGTTATCTCTTTACCTTCGACTCGATCACGTCCCACACCGTGACCGCCAGATCCGGCCCGCCAAGCCGCTTGATGGCGCGGATGCCTGTCGGCGCCGTCACGTTGATCTCGGTGAGGTTGCCGTCGATCACGTCGATGCCGACGAGAATAAGACCCATGCGCTTGAGGTCGGGGCCGATGGTCTCGCAGATCTCGCGCTCGCGAGGCGTGAGGTCCGTGGGCTTTGCCGCGCCGCCGCGCACCATGTTGGAGCGGATGTCGTTGGCCGCAGGCACCCGGTTGATCGCACCCGCCGCCTCGCCGTCGATGAGGATGATGCGCTTGTCGCCTTCCGTGATCTTGGGCAGGAAGCGCTGGATCACCCACGGCTCGCGGAACAGGTTGGCGAAGAGGTCGTAGAGCGAGCCGAAATTCGGATCCTCGCGGCCGACCTTGAACACGCTCGCGCCGCCATGGCCGTAGAGCGGCTTCATCACCACGTCGCCATGCTCGCGCCGGAACTCCTCGATCTCCTGCCTGTCGCGGGAGATCAGGGTCGGGGGCATCAGGCGCGGGAAATGGGTGACGAAGATCTTTTCCGGCGCATTGCGCACATGGGTCGGATCGTTGACCACGAGAGTCTTGGGGTGGATGCGCTCCAGGAAATGGGTGGCCGTGATATAGGCCAGATCGAAGGGCGGGTCCTGGCGCATCAGGACCGCATCGACGGTGGAGAGATCAATCCGCTCGGGCGAGCCTAAGGTGAAGTGGTCGCCCTCCTGGTCCCGCACCTCGACGGACTCGGCCATGGCGATCACGGCGCCGTCACGCAGGGAGAGGCGATCAGGGGTATAGTGCAGGACCCGGTGCCCCCGCCGCTGGGCCTCGAGAAGCAGCGCGAATCCGGTATCGCCCGCGATCTTGAGGCTGCGGATGTGATCCATCTGGAACGCGACGGTGAGGGTCATGGGTCAGGCCTCCTTGGGAAGCAGGGTTATTGGGCCTAAAATGTGGTATGGCAACTGTTCATCCCGCATGGCCTGAACGAAAGCCGGGGATGCGGGTTATTCAACGGCCCCGCTTGGCTCCTGCCCCTTGCAGATCCCTCCAAGCTTTTCCATGTGAGAGTATATGCCCCGCCGCGCCCTTCTGATCGTCAATGCCAAGAGCCGCAGCGGCGCCGCCCAGCGAGATATCGCCGTCGAACGCTTGAAAGATCATGGAATCGAGCCGGTCCATGTGGATTGCGGCCGCCGGGAGGACCTGTCGCCTCTCATCGTCAAGCACGCGAAGGATGTGGATTGCGCCGTGGTCGGCGGGGGAGACGGCACGCTCAACGCTGCGGCCTTCGGGGTCATCGAGACAGGCCTGCCGCTCGGCATCCTGCCGCTGGGCACAGCCAACGACCTCGCCCGCACCCTTGAGATCGCCCCTGACCTCGACGCGGCCGCCCAGGTGATCGCTGACGGCCACACCCGCAAGATCGACCTCGGCATCGTCAACGGCGAGCCTTTCTTCAACGTGGCGAGCATCGGGCTCTCGGCGGAGCTTGCCCAACAGCTGACGCGCGACATCAAGCGTCGTTGGGGGCGCCTCGGCTACGCCATGGTGGCCCTGAACGTCCTGATGCACGCAAAGCCCTTCCGGGCAACGATCTACAGCGAGAACGAGGCAGCGCGCGTGCGCACGCTCCAGGTCGCCGTGGGCAACGGCCGCTTTTATGGCGGTGGCAATGCGGTCGAGCAGGATGCCACCATCGACGACCATCATCTCGATCTTTACAGCCTCGAGCTTGATCGCGCCTGGAAGCTCGCTCTCATGGCCCGTTCGTTCCGGCACGGTCGCCACGGCGCGTGGAACGAGGTGCGGGCGGTGCGCGCCAAGGAATTCGACATCCGCACCCGCAAGCCGAAGCCCGTGAACGCCGATGGCGAGATCGTCACGCAGACCCCGGCCCATTTCTCGATCCGCCCTTCGGCCGTGACGGTGTTCGCGCCGAAGCCGGCAGAGGGGTGAGAATCGCGCCTATACCGCCTCTGTCATTCCGGGGCGAGCGAAGCGAGAGCCCGGAATCCATAAACACGACGGCTCAAGAAAGAGCGACCAACGTTACGATCCATTCTGCACCGTTAGCAGTTATGGATTCCGGGCTCCGCTGCGCGGCCCCGGAATGACAACGGACATCTCCCTAAACAATCTCCAGCTCGAATGCGCTCACGACATGCTGCGGCCATTTCCTCGGCGCGATGAACACCGCGTCTGCGCGCCATATTTTCCCTTGAGCCCATTCATTGCGTGAGAGCCATGCCCGCACCGCGCGCGAGAAGCGCTGGCGCTTGCGTGCCGTGATGGCGGAAAGCGCGTCATCCATGAGTGCACGCGCCTTCACCTCGACGAATGCGATGGTGTCGCCGCGTATGACGATGAGGTCGATCTCGCCGCCGGACGCCGCATAGCGACGGGCGAGGGGGCGATAGCCTTTCGAGATCAGGAACAGGAGCGCAATCCATTCCGCGCGGTGGCCGCGCAGAAAGGTCATTTCCCGTCGGTCGAGAGCGCTCTTCATTCGCCCTTCTTGGCAAGCACCAGGGCGCGGGCATAGATCTCCCGCTTGGGCAGATCGAGTTCTGCCGCAACGATGGCCGCAGCGTCCTTGATCGAGTGGTTCTTCAATGCCGCTTCGAGTTTGCCGTCGAGGACTGCATCGGCTTCCGCCGCATGCATGGCCTTGGTGGCTTCGCCGATCAGTACCACGATCTCGCCCTTGGGCGGGCCTTCCTCGGCGAATTGCCGGGCGAGTTCCGGCAGCGTCCCGCGCCGGATCGTCTCGAACATTTTGGTGAGTTCGCGCGCCACCACGGCCTGACGCTCGCCCAGAACCTCGGCGGCATCCGCCAGCATTTCGGGCAGGCGGTGCGGGCCTTCAAACAGCATGAGCGTGCCGGGAATGGTGCCGATCTCGGCGAGCCGCGTACGCCGCGCGCCGCTCTTCGACGGCAGGAAGCCTTCGAAGAAGAACCGGTCCGTCGGCAGTCCCGAGGCCACGAGCGCGGTGAGAACGGCAGAAGGGCCGGGGATCGGCGTGACCGGAAGCCCTTCCTCGATGGCTGCCTGCACGAGCTTGTAGCCGGGATCCGACACCAATGGCGTGCCGGCATCGGACACCAGGGCCAGAGCTTGTCCTTCGCGGATGCGGTGCACCATGCGTTCGCGCACGGCCTCGTTGGAATGCTCGTGATAGGCCACCAGCGGCGTGGTGATGCCGTAATGGGCCAACAGCGTTTTCGTCACCCGCGTGTCCTCGGCCAGGACCGCGTCCGCTGCCGCCAGCACGCTGAGCGCGCGGAACGACACGTCCTGCAGGTTGCCGATCGGGGTCGCGACCACATACAGGCCAGGCGAGAGGGGCTTGGCCTCGGCGGCAAGGCCGAAGGCGGTGAAGGTGGCGATCCGCTCATTGGGCTCGCGCCGCTTGGTACGGTTGTCGATTCTCTGAGTCATTTGGTCGGCACTCTCGCATGAAGCGGGACCTTCGCGAAAGCCGGGTTGTCAGGCCTTCGCACGGTCTGTGGGAAACAATGTTTACTTTTCTGTGCCACGATTCATTCCAATAACAGAGGCTGTTTCCAAAGGGGGTGGAGATGGCACACGTGTCGTGTGGTTGGGCTCGGAGCTTTCCGGGTCGTGCGGCCTGGGCTTTTGTCCTGGCCGCGTCGCTGGGCCTGTCAGGGTGTATGGGCTCGGAGAGTCGTGTGTCGTCGCGCAAGGTCAACCGGCCTCAGGCTGCTCCGGTCGAGCCGTCCTATGCGGCCGGGGTGACGCCGCCCGCTGCTGCGATGCCCGCGTCGGGGCCGCTCGCAGGCTCCACCACCATCGGCACCGGCCCTGTCAAAGTCGCCCTGATCCTGCCCATGAGCGCTCTCGGCCAGGGAGGCGGCGTGGCCCAGAGCATGCGCAACGCCGCCGAGATAGCGGTGAGCGAATTCCAAGGCCAAGACATCACCCTCCTCGTGAAGGACGATAACGGCACGCCCGAGGGCGCACGGGCCGCCGCGCAGCAGGCGCTCGCGGAAGGAGCCGAGCTCATCATCGGTCCTGTCTTTTCGGGCTCCGTTCAAGCGGCCGCCCAAGCGGCGCGCGAGCGGGGAAAACCGGTCATCGGCTTCTCGTCGGATGCGAGCGTCGCCACCCGTGGCGTCTATCTTCTGAGCTTCCTCGTGCAGGAGGAGGTCGACCGGATCGTCGCCTTCGCGGCTGCCCAGGGCCGCCGCTCGATTGCGGCTCTGATCCCGGAAACGCAATACGGCCGCGTAGCCGAGGCGCGGCTGCAGCAGGCTGCCGCCCGGCAGGGCCTGCGCATCGCCGCACTCGAATATTACCCGGCCGGTCAGCCGCAGGTGGGCGTGCAGCGCCTGTCCCACGTGATCGGCGGAGCCGCCCCGCAGGCCGATGCGCTGTTCATTCCCGACAACGGTGACGGCCTGCCGGCGGTCGCGCAGGCGCTGCAGATGGCGGGCTTCGATCCCGCACGGGTGAAGCCGCTCGGCACCGGCGTGTGGAACGAGCCGCGCATCTTCGCCTTGCCGGCCCTGCAGGGCGGCTGGTTTGCGGCTCCCGATAATCGTGGATTCGAAGCCTTCGCCGAACGCTACCGCGCGCGCTTCAACAGCGATCCGATCCGTCTTGCGACGCTCTCTTACGATGCCGTGACCCTGGCGGCGGCGCTCGCGCGCATGCAGGGCGCTCAAGCGTTCAGCGACGGTATGCTGACCAATCCGGCGGGCTTTGCGGGCGCTGACGGTGTCTTCCGCTTCAACCCCGATGGCACCAACGCCCGCGCATTGACCGTGCAGGAGATCCGAAACGGCACTGCCGTCGCGATCAGCGGTGCGCCAAGGACGTTGGTGGCGGGGAACTGACATCCAGCACCTCACGACGTCATCACCGGCCTTGTGCCGGTGATCCCAATGGGTTGAGGCGCTGAGCCTCACAGAAACGAGATGGCCGGGACGAGCCCGGCCATGACGTGAGGATCTCAATCAAGCTAAAAACAGACCGACTACTTGCGCGTCAGCGTCGCGCTCAACTCGGGCTTGTTGTTGAGGCTCTGAAACACCACGCAGTAGCGCTCGGTGAGCTTGAGCAGCTGGTCGATCTTCTCCTGCGGGGCATCCGTGTCGACCTCGAAGGAGAGGCGGATGTTCTTGAAGCCCACAGGCGCGGCCTTGTCTACACCGAGCGTGCCGCGGAAATCCAGATCGCCTTCCGCCTTCACGGCGCCGTGGCGCAGGTCGATCTCAAGCGCGGTCGCAACAGCCTTCAGCGTCACGCCCGCGCAGGCCACGAGCGCCTCGAGAAGCATGTCGCCCGAGCACAGCTCCGCGCCGGAGCCCCCGGTGGCCGGGTGCAGGCCGGCCACCGCGAGGGCGCGGCCGGTCTCGACCTTGCAGGCGATATGCTGGTCGTCAAGGGTGCCCTGCGCCTTCAAGGTGATGACGGCGGAGTTCGGGTCGCTGCGATACTGATCCTTCAACGGCGCTTGGAGAGCGCGGAGGGCGGTCACATCCATGATGGTGTCCTTGAGCTGTGTTACCACCACAACGCGGCGGCCTGACGGTCGCGTTCGCGCTGGGGCTGCTGTTGCGGAGCTTTGAGGGAATGGTCGAGGGCCGTCAAGACGCGGCGTACCGAGGTCTCGAAGGGAAGCCCCGTTCTGTCGCGCGGACGGGCAAGCGTGAGCGGCAACTCGTCGAAGATGCGTCCCGGTTTCGGCTGCATGACCAAGGCGCGGTCGGCGAGCGTCACCGCCTCCTGCACGTCATGCGTGACGAGAACCACGGTCGGGCGCGTCTCTTCCCACAAACCCAGCAGATGATCGTGCAGGCTGGCGCGGGTGAAGGCATCGAGTGCCGAGAACGGCTCGTCGAGGAGGAGCACCTTCGGGTTGGTCACGAAGGCGCGGGCGATGGATACACGCTGCTGCTGTCCGCCCGAAAGATCACGCGGCCAGCGGTCGGCGTGCTCGACGAGGCCGATCTTTTCGAGTGCATGATAGACGCGCGCCTTCTTCTCGGCCGTGCTCAATCCATCGAGACCGAAGGCGATGTTGTCGGCAACCGACAGCCAGGGCAGCAGGCGCGGCTCCTGGAACACGATGCCGACAGCAGGATGAGGGCCGGACAACACTTCGCCGTCGAGGCGGATCCGGCCGGCGCTTTCCCGGTCGAGTCCGGCAATGAGGCGCAAGAGGGTGGTCTTCCCGCAGCCCGACCCGCCGATCAGCGAGACGATCTCGCCTTCGTGCACGGTGAGATTGATGTCCGAGAGCGCGCGCGTGCCGTCGGCATAGGTTTTGGAGAGGTGCTCGAAGCTCAGCATGAAGCGCTCCTGCCACCATGGATCGCTTCCCAAACGACGCTAGCACTGTCATTCCGGGGCCGCGCAGCGGAGCCCGGAATCCATAAACACGACATTTTAGGAAGAGGTATGGTGGGTGCCGCTGCGCTTTCTCCTGCAGCGTTAGCGTATATGGATTCCGGGCTCGGCCTTTGGCCGCCCCGGAATGACAGCGGGGAGTAGGTAGTAGCAATCATCACAACCTCTCCCGAACGGTGTCCTGCCAGCGCACGAGCGGCTTGGTGGCGGCAACCAGCAGGCTGTCGGCGATCTTGCCGAGAAGAGCGAACGCGATGATGGCGGCGAGAATCTGGTCGGGCTTGCCCATCTGCTGCCCGTCGACGAGCAGATAGCCGAGGCCCTCGGAGGCCCCCATGAACTCGGCCGCGACCACGAACATGAAGCCGAGGCCGAGACCCGAACGCAGCGCGATCACGGCTTCGGGCAGAACGGCCGGCAGCAGGATGCGGCGCGCGAGCTGGAGGCGCGAGAGACGGAATACGTGGCCGACCTCGACGAGCTTGCGGTCGACGGAGAGGATCGCGCCCGCGATGCCGAGATAAACGGGAAAGAACACGCCGACTGCGATGAGCGCCACTTTCGACGCCTCGAAGATGCCGAGCCACAGAATGAACAGCGGCACCCAGGCGATGGAGGGAATCGCCCGCAGGGCCTGCAGGGTCGGATCGAGCAATTGCCGGAGGGTCTGGCTGGAGCCTGAGAGCGCGCCGAGCACGATGCCGGACAAGGCGCCGATGACGAAGCCGACGAGAACGCGCCAGAGCGTCATCCAGGCATGGGTCCACAATTCGCCGGTTTGTGCGAGCCCCCAGAGCATCGCGATGATGCGGCTCGGCGGCGGCACGAGGCGGCCTTCCGCGAGGCCGAAGGTAACGGCAGCTTCCCAGAGAAGCGCAATGGCGACAGGCAGGAAAAAGCCGAGAAGGATGCGCCAGTCGAAGACGCGTCGCTTCTCGGTGGAGGTTGGGGCCGCGAGAGCGGCGGCACCCTCATGGGAGGACCAGGCTTGGCCGGTGTGTCGTGCGGAAAAGTGGTTCCGGTTTTCCGCACTCAACGACACGCCCTTCAAGGAAGCAAGCATCGGATTGGTCCCAAAAGTGGTGTCCACTTTTGGGTCCGATGCTGTGGCTGGGCCTGTCACGGCGCTCTCCCGTGATGAAATCATCAGCGCGACGCGGTGGCGAAGCGGCGGTCGATCAGTGAGTCGACAGTGGCGCGCACGTTGGTCTCAGGGGTGATGACGCCGGCCTGCTGCAGGGCGAGGCCTGCGGCGAGGATCGTGTCGACCTGAGGCTGACCGATGGAGGAATGCGTGAGCTCCGTGCGCTCGAGTTGGCGCTCGATCACTGGCTCCGCGAGCTTTGTGTAGGCGATCAGGGACTTTTTGAGCTCGTCCTTGTTGGCGAGCGCATATTTGCGCGCTTCCTCATAGGCCTTGAGCACACGCCCCACGAGAGCGGGATTCTCCTTGGCGAAGGCTTCCGAGACGTTGAGCACGCCCCAGGTGTTGGCGCCGGCATTGCGGTAGAACAGCTGAGCGCCGGTTTCCACTTCGGCGGCCGCCATCAGCGGGTCGAGACCGGCCCAGGCATCCACGTCGCCGCGCTCAAGCGCCGTGCGGCCGTCCGGGTGCTGGAGCAGAACGAGCTTCACGTCCTTCTCGGTGAGCTTGGCCTCCTGCAGGGCACGCACCAGGAAGATGTGCGGATCGGTGCCGCGGGTCACGGCCACGCGCTTGCCCTTCAGGTCCTCGACCTTGGTGATGCCGGTTTCCTTGCGGGTCACGAGCGCCGTCCACTCGGGGCGGGAATAGACATAGATCGACTTGATCGGGTTGCCGTTGATCTTGCCGATCAGGGCGGCGGCGCCGGCTGTGGAGCCGAAATCGATCGAGCCGGCATTCAGGAATTCAAGCGCCTTGTTGGAGCCGAGCGACTGCACCCAACGCACCTTGATGCCATCTTTCTCCAGCTCCTTCTCAAGGAAGCCCTTGTCCTTCAGAACAAGGCTCACCGGGTTGTAGGTGGCGAAGTCGATCTTGATTTCCTTGGGCTGCGCAATGGCGCCGTTGGCGAGCAATGTCAGGCTCGTGGCGACGGAGGCGGCGAGGAGAATACGGCGGGTCAGGCTCATTGTTCAGTTCCCATGTTTGGCGCATGGGAGCATCTTGAGAGGCGCCCGGCGCTTTAGCTGCACTTGTTTCGCGCCCGCAATCTGCATGCTTCAAATCGGCGCGTGTCCTTTTTATAGAACCCGACGTTTTTTATGTCAAACGACATCTCTTATAAAGAACATCTTATCCGCTTTTCCGGATAAGACCAGTCCACCCTTGGGCGGAGGTCGTTTCTGGTGGTAAGCCAAACGACACCTCGTATACGGTTGTTCCATGCCATCCCTGAAGCCACAGACCATCCTGCAAAGCCTTGGCAGCCAGAGTATCCAGGATGCCGCAGGCTTACGTGCCGGGCTCGTTCCCCTGCTCAAGACCTTTCTCGATGAGGGAAGGGCAGAGGCCGAGACGAAGCTTCTGGAGAACCAGGATGGGCTGGTCTGCGCGCGCTACCTGTGCGAGCGCATGGATGAGCTGGTGCGCATTGTCCACGATGCGGTCGTCCAGCATCTCTACCCCAGTGCCAATCCTTCCGCCGGAGAGCGCCTCGCCGTGGCGGCGACCGGCGGTTACGGGCGCGGTACCCTGGCGCCGGGCTCCGACGTCGATCTCCTGTTCCTCCTGCCCTACAAGCAGACCGCCTGGAGCGAGAGCGTGGTCGAGGCCATGCTCTACGTGCTGTGGGATCTGAAGCTCAAGGTCGGGCACGCGACCCGCTCCGTGGAGGAGTGCCTGCGCGAGGCGCACGCGGATATGACGATCCGCACGTCGCTTCTCGAAACGCGCTTCCTGTTCGGGGACCGGGAGCTCTTCGACAACCTGACCAAGCGCTTCGACAAGGAAATCATCGCCACCTCGGCTCCGGCCTTCGTCGATGCGAAGCTGAAAGAGCGCGACGCCCGTGTGGCCAAGGCCGGCGCCTCCCGCTACCTCGTCGAGCCCAACGTGAAGGACGGCAAGGGGGGCTTGCGCGATCTCAACACGCTCTTCTGGATTGCTAAATACGTCTACCGCGTGAAAGAGCCCGAGGAGCTGGTGACGGCGGGTCTCTTCACGAAGGACGAGTTCAACCTGTTCGCGCGCTGCGAGGAGTTTCTGTGGCGCGTGCGCTGCCACATGCATTTCGCCACCGGCCGTGCCGAGGAGCGCCTGACCTTCGACCTGCAGCGCACGATTGCCGAGCGCATCGGCTATGCGCCGCGGGGCGGCTTGTCGGCAGTCGAGCGGTTCATGAAGGCCTACTTCCTGATTGCCAAGGATGTGGGCGATCTCACCGCCATCGTCTGCGCCGAACTCGAAGCCCGCCAGACTAAGCCCCGCCCCATGCTCGACCGTGTTTTCGGCCGCTTCCGCCGTCGCCGTGGCGGTGCGCTCGTGGGTGACGGTTTCATCATCGACAACAACCGCCTCAACGTCGAGAACGAGGATGTTTTCGAGCACGATCCCGTCAACCTGATCCGCCTGTTCTGGCTTGCCGACCGGCACAACCTGGCGATCCATCCCGATGCCAAGCGTCTGGCCACACGCTCGCTCAAGCTCATTGGCCCGAGCCTGCGCAACAATCTAGAAGCCAACCGGCTGTTTCTCGAGATCATCACGTCCAAGAATGCCCCGGAGGTCGTTCTGCGCCAGATGAACGAGGCCGGCGTGCTCGGTCGCCTCGTTCCGGATTTCGGCCGTATCGTGGCGATGATGCAGTTCAACATGTACCATCACTATACGGTGGATGAGCACCTCGTCCGCTCGGTCGGCGTGCTCACCGAGATCGAGGCGGGGCATCTCGGCGGCGAGCATCCGCTGGCGAACCGGATCTTTCCCAGCATCCAGAACCGGCGGGCGCTCTATGTCGCCGTCTTCCTGCACGACATCGCCAAGGGCAGGCCGGAGGATCACTCGACGGCCGGTGCCGCGATCGCCCGCAAGCTCGGGCCGCGCTTCGGCCTCTCTGACGCGGAGACCGATACGGTCGCTTGGCTGATCGAGCATCACCTGCTCATGTCGAATACGGCACAGAGCCGTGACCTGTCCGATCCCGCTACCATCAAGAGCTTCGCCGAGGTGGTGCAGACCATGGAGCGCCTGAAGCTCCTGCTCGTGCTCACCATCGCGGACATCAAGGCCGTGGGGCCGGGCACCTGGACCGGATGGAAGGGCCAACTCCTGCGCAACCTCTATCACGAGACCGAGGTGCTCCTCGGCGGCGGGGCCGCCGATCTCGCCCGCTCCGAGCGCGTGCGCCTGGCCCAGGAGCAACTGCGCGCCGAATTGCCCGATTGGTCGGACGAGGAGTTCGAGGCTTATGCGGCCCGCCATACGCCGGGCTACTGGATGAAGACCGACGAGACCCGGCGGGCGAAGCAGGCCCGTCTCCTGATGGAGGCCGAAAAGGGTGGGCGAACCGTCACCACGGCTTACGAGACGGACCAGTTCCGGGCCGTGACCGAACTCACCATCCTGTCACCGGACCATCCCCGACTGCTCGCGATCATCACCGGGGCCTGCGCGGCGTCCGGCGGCAATATCGTCGATGCGCAGATCTTCACCACCACGGACGGCCTTGCGCTCGACACCATCGTGCTGTCCCGCGCCTTCGACCGGGATGAGGACGAGCTGCGCCGGGCCGAGCGGGTGGCCAAGGCCATCGAGCGGGCCTTGAAGGGCGAGGTGAGGATCGCCGACCTCGTGGACGGCAAGCGCCCGTCCAAGCCTGCCTCGCGGGCCTTTCACGTGCCCCCGGAGGTGACCATCGACAATTCCCTGTCGAACCGCCAAACGGTGATCGAGGTCTCCGGCCTCGACCGGCCAGGCCTGCTCTACGACCTCACCACAGCCTTGGGGAAGCTCAACCTCAACATCGCCTCGGCCCATATCGTGACCTTCGGTGAGAAGGCCGTGGACGTGTTCTACGTGACGGACCTGACCGGCACGAAGGTCACCCATGCGGGCCGCCAAGCCACCATCCGCCGGGCCCTGCTGGACGTGTTCAAGGCAGAGGAAACCGCCTCCCTCCAGCGGCGCAGCGCTTGATTTGTGGCGCACGGGACCTGATATGTGCCCCGAACCCCTGTTTCTCCCACCTTCAGTTGATCGACCATGAATCCGAACGACACGGAAAACCAGAACGCGGCCCCGCAGGCCGAGCCCGCCAACGATGCTGCCCCCGAGGTGGCTTCCGCGCCCGAGGCTGACCCGATCGCCGTTCTCGAGGCCGAGAAGGCGGATCTCAAGGACAAGCTCCTGCGCCTGATGGCCGACATGGAGAACCTGCGCCGCCGCACCGAGCGCGAGGTCGCTGACGCCCGCACCTACGCGGTGGCGAACTTCGCCCGCGACATGCTCAACGTGGCCGATAACATCCGCCGCGCCATCGAGAGCGTGCCGGAGGAGGCGAGCAGGACCGCCGAGGGCGCCTTCAAGGGCCTCATCGACGGCATCGACCTCACCGAGCGCGATCTGTTGAAGAACCTGGAGCGCCACGGGGTGAAGCGGCTCGACCCGCAGGGCCAGAAGTTCGACCCGAACCTGCACCAGGCCATGTTCGAGATCCCCAACGCGGAGGTGCCGAACGGCACGGTCCTGCAGGTGGTCCAGTCCGGCTACGTCATTGGCGAGCGCGTCCTGCGCCCCGCGCTGGTCGGCGTCTCCAAGGGCGGCCCGAAGGCGGCCTCCAACGGAGCCGGCAGCGAGACGGCGGACAACTCGTCCGCGTCGTAAGCTCTCCAGCCGCAGATTTCTGCGGCTGGCTCATGGCCACCCGGCTCAATCATGCTTTAAGAGAACGCCCCAGAAGCCCTCATCCTGAGGAGGTCGCTTAAGCGACCGTCTCGAAGGACGAGGGCGCTTCCAGTGCTCTCTGGACCCTCTTTCGAGACGCAGCTGCGCTGCTCCTCAGGATGAGGTTCGGAGTTATGGCAAGGTGTTCTCGGTGAATTTCCTCCACAATATCCCCTTCGAGACCATCGGCGTCGCCGTCTTCGCGCTCTCTGGCGCGCTGATGGCGGCCCGCAAGGGCATGGACCCGTTCGGCTTCGCGCTTCTGGCCACGCTCACGGGCGTCGGCGGCGGAACCGTGCGGGACCTGCTCATTGGCATCCGTCCGGTTTTCTGGGTGGGTGATCCAGTCGACGTGCTCGTCTGCCTCATCGTGGCTGAGCTGGTCTTCGCCCTTGGGCCCAAGCGCGTCACCTGGATCGAGGGCGGCCGGCAGGGGCGACTTCTGCTCTGGGCGGACGCCTTAGGTCTCGCCTTGTTTGCGGTCTCAGGCACGGCCAAGGCGCTCGGCGCCGGCGTACCGGCCCTGTCGGCGGTGGCGCTCGGCACCGTCACGGCCACGTTCGGCGGAATCATCCGGGACATCTTCGCGGGAACCACGCCCCTCGTGCTGCGCAAAGAGATTTACGTCACGGCGGCGGCCTTGGGCGCTGCCGTCATGGTAGGCCTGCAGGCCCTCAGCCTCGATCCGTTCCTCAGCGCTGCCCTGGGGTTTGTTGCTGCCTTTACCTTGAGGGCGCTCGCCATCCTGCACGGCTGGTCCCTGCCGGCCTTCCCGGCCCGGGACTAGAGCATCGGACCCAAAAGTGGATTTGCACTTTTGGGATCCATCCGATGCTCCTTCTAATAGGCGTTCATCTCCACGCCGTCGATCACCGCCCGAAATCGCCGCAGGTTCTCGTCCCGCTGCTCCACCCGGGTGAGGCCCACCATGCGCACGTAGCGGCCGGGCTCGAAGCGGATGGTCTGCATTACGACGACCGGCTGGCCCGATTCCGCCTCCACCGCCTTGGCGACGATCTCGTGCCAGTCCTGTCCCTTGAAGCGGAAGGATTCCGAGCGCTCGACCCTCACCTCCTTGAGGATCTGGTTGGCGTTGAGCGCCGCGCGGGCGAACTGGTTGCGCTGATCGCCGGCGGGCGGTGCGGCACCGGGGGAGGCGGCCATGATCAGGATCGGCTGCTCCACCGCCTTGATCGTGTCCTTGGGCCCGTCCGTGAACAGGACGGAGTTGCCGGAGATCGCCCGCACGGGGCGGAAGCCCGCGAGGTCGCCGAGCCGGAACGGCATGGCGGAAACCTGCTCCTCGATGGGGATCGGCCCGCGCAGGGCAACGCTCTTCAGGGCCTCCCGGATCTGGCTTTCGCTGTAGCCGTCGGCACCGCCGCGCACCTGCGCGATGATGAGGCCGGTCACGTCCTGGCCCTTGACGGCCATGACCCATTTGCGCCCCTCCACAGGGCCTTCCATGGTGCCGCCGATCAGCACCCCGGCCTTGTCCCCGAGCTTCAGGGTCTCGCGGGAGGTCTCGTTCAGGCCCTGGCGCTTCAGGGCATCCTTGGTGAAGCCCTTGACCAACTGATCATAGGCCTGTGCCGGCATCTCCACGAGGTTGATGGCGGCGGCCTTCTCCTCGTTCTCGAAGCCGCTGAAGCGCCGCGAGACGGTCATGTCCTGCGGCGGCACGATGCCGATCCGCGAGGCCGGCGGAAATACGGGCTCGGCCGCGAGGGCGGCCTGAACCGACAGAATGACGCCCAAGGCAGCGGCTGCAAAAGCTTTCATGGGTATGCCCCTCCAGGAAACGTGCAGGTCGTGGTGTAGCAGAGGCTAGCGCATCGTGCGGAAAAGTGGGAACCGGTTTTCCGGTCCACACGATGCGCCAGCATAAAGCGTAAGCATCGGATGGTCCCAAAAGTGCAAATCCACTTTTGGGTCCGATGCTCAGAGTGCCTTTTCCACCTTGCGCAAGGTGAGATTGAGGCGCCCGCCCTGCGGCAGCAGGTCCGAGCTGCCGGCGCTGAGCCGGTCGACGCCATGATAGATCAGCCGCGCCGGCCCGCCGAACACGATCGCGTCACCGGAGCGAAGCTTGATCGATTTCGTCGGGTCCTTGCGCTCCAGCCCGCCATAGCGAAACAGCGCCGTGTCGCCCAGGGACAGGGAGACGACGGGCGCATCGAACTCCTCCTCGTCCTTGTCCTGGTGCATGCCCATGCGGGCTGTGGGTTCGTAGAAGTTGACCAAGCAGGCATCCGGCGGATGCGGATACCCGCTCAACGCCTCCCAGGCACGCAGCACCTGTTCCGGCATGGCGGGCCAAGGCTCGCCCGTGTCGGGATGCGCCGGCTGGTAGCGATAGCCCTGGACATCTGACACCCAGCCCAGCCGTCCGCAATTGGTCATGCGCACGGAGAACGGCTTTCCCGTGCGCGGCATGCGGGGGGTGAACAGGGGAGCGGCCTTCGTGATCTCGCGTAGCGACTGGAGCAGTTGCTCCTGTGCCGGGCGGTCGAGGTAGTCGGGGTAATAGGTGAGGCCGGGAGCGAGGGTGATAGAGGGCATGGCTTTCAACACACTCCACTGTCATTCCGGGGCGGCCAGAGGCCGAGCCCGGAATCCATAAACACGACGCTCCGAGAGATGCGAGTGGTGTCCCACGCCTTTCTGCGCCGTCAGCGGTTATGGATTCCGGGCTCCGCTCCGCGGCCCCGGAATGACAGTGGTGTTTATTACCCCTCCAACACCTTCTTGTCGGCCACCGTCGTGTCCTCGTTGAGCTTGTACACGAGCGGGATTCCCGTCGCGAGCTCGAGGCCAGGGATGGTCTCGGAGGTGAGCCCGTCGAGCACCATCACGAGGGCGCGCAGGGAGTTGCCGTGGGCGGCGACCAGCACGCGCTCACCGCGCATGACGCGAGGCAGGATCTCGCGGATGTAGTAGGGCAGCACGCGGGCCACCGTGTCCTTCAGGCTCTCGCCGCCGGGAGGTGGCACGTCGTAGGAACGGCGCCAGAGATGAACCTGCTCTTCGCCCCAGCGGGCGCGGGCGTCGTCCTTGTTGAGGCCGGCGAGATCGCCGTAGTCGCGCTCGTTCAAGGCCATATTGGCAATAGTCTTGAGATCCGGCTGGCCGATCTCTTCCAGGATCAGCTTGCAGGTGCGCTGCGCCCGGGAGAGATCGGACGTGAAGGCGACGTCGAACTGGACGCCCATCTCCTTGAGCCGCTGACCGGCGGTGCGCGCTTCCTGGACGCCGAGATCGGTCAGGCCCGGATCCTTCCAGCCGGTGAACAGGTTCTTGAGGTTCCATTCGCTCTGGCCGTGGCGGGCAAGCACAAGAAGGCGATCCATATCGTCGTGTCTCCGGTATCGATGGGATGTAAGCGGGTTTTAGAGCCGATCGAGGCCAAGGACATGGTCCATGGTGTAATAGCCGGGCTTCTTGTCGAAGCCCCAGAGGGCGGCTCTCACGCCGCCGCGGGCGAAGAGGCCCCGGTCCTCGGCCCGGTGCGACAGCTCCAGGCGCTCGCCACTGCCTGCAAAGATCACAGAATGTTCGCCCACCACGGTGCCGCCGCGCAGGGTTGCGAAGCCGATATCGCCGGGATTGCGCGCACCGGTATGCCCGTCGCGGCTGCGCACGGAGCGCTCCTTCAGGGAAACCTTTCGCCCTTCCGCGGCGGCTTCGCCGAGAAGCAGCGCCGTGCCCGAGGGCGCGTCCACCTTCATGCGGTGGTGCATTTCCAGCACCTCGATGTCGAAGTCCTCGCCGAGAGTCGCCGCCGCCTTGCGCACGAGGCCGGCGAGCAGGTTGACGCCGAGCGACATGTTGCCGGACTGGATGATGCGCGCATGGCGTGCTGCTGCTTCCAGCTTGGTGAAGTCGGCTTCCTGCAGGCCAGTGGTGCCGACCACGTGGACGATGCGGGCCTGGGCTGCGAGTGCCGCGAAAGCCGTGGTGGTGGCAGGTGTCGTGAAGTCGAGAACGCCATCGGCCTGAGCGAAAACGGGCAGGGGATCGTCGGTCACTGTCACGCCAAGCTGGCCGGTGCCGGCGAGAAGGCCGGCGTCCTGCCCAAGGGCAGGGGAGCCCTCCCGGGCGATGGCGCCAACGAGCGCGCAGCCTTCCGCTTCGGCCACGGCCTTGATGAGCATGCGCCCCATGCGTCCGGCGGCGCCCACCACGACAAGTCGCATCTCGCCCATGGCCGTTCTCCTGTTGTGTTGGGGTCAGGGTATAGCGGGTGAGAGGGGGGCTGAGAAGCGCTACACCGTCTTTCCCTCTCCCCCTTTGAGGGAGAGGGTGCCCTGCGAAGCAGGGTGGGAGAGGGGCCGTCAGAGGTCGAGCACTCCCCCTCTCCCGGCTCGCTCCGCTCGCCACCCTCTCCCGCAGAGGGGAGAGGGTGTGTTGCGTCTCACCCCGGCTGCGGTCCCTCGTAGCCTTCGATGATGATGATGTCGGCGACCGCGTGGCCGTCGCGCTCGGCCTTGGCGGATTGGTACTCGGGCGAGTCCCAGCATTCCAGCGCCGCCGCGTAGGTTGGGAACTCGATCACCACGTTGCGGGCGCGGGCCTCGCCCTCGGCAACGCGATAGGCGCCGCCGCGCACCAGGAAGCGGGCCCCGTATTTGGCAAACGGTACCGCATTGGCCCTCACGTAGTTCTGGTAGGCGTCGGGGTTCGAGACATCGACGCGGCCGATCCAATAACCCTTCATCGCTTTAAGCTCCTTCCACGAGCACGAATTCGGCCACGCAGGCGCCATCGCGCTTGGCCTTCGCGGCCTGATATTCGGGAGAGTTGTAATAGGTCCTGGCCTGCTCGACCGAGTCGAACTCGATCACCACGTTGCGGGGGCGTGCCTCGCCTTCGAGCGCCTCATAGGCGCCGCCGCGCACCAGCGGCCGGCCGCCATATTGCTTGATCGCTTCCGTGGCGCCCTTGGCGTACTCCGCATAGGCTTCCGGGTTGGTGACGGTGACGCGGGCAATGACATAGCCTTTGGGCATCGGGCGCTCCTGTGGGATTCGGGTGGTGCAGCGAACGCCAGGGCGGCCGTAGCGTCAAGCCTCATCCTCGTCGTCATCACCGGCCTTGTGCCGGTGATCTCGATTCGAGAGGCTCTGCGCCTCACCATATCGAGATGGCCGGGACAAGCCCGGCCATGACAGATGGGGAATGTCTCATTCATTCTCTTCCCATGATTGAGCCTCTGAGAAGGTCAATCCGCCAGAAGAGCCGGCAGGTCCGCCAGCAGGCTGTCGCGGGCGCGGAAGCTCGCCACGGAGTTTTCCTTGCGCTCGTCGCGGATCAGGCGTGCGAAGAGGATCTTGCGATCGCCCTTCTGCGCCCATCCGATAAACCAGCCGAACTGGCGGTCACGGTTTGGGCTGCCGTCACGCGCAGGCTGAAAGCCCGAGCCCGTCTTGGCATAGGCCGTCCAGCCGTCGGGCAGCGGGAACGTGGGCATGACCGCAAGGGTCGTCTCATGAGCCTTCGCAGAGACCGGCAGCTCGCGCTTGAGGAGCTTGCGGAGAAGATCGATCTGTTCGACGGGCGAGATCTGCAGCGATGAGCTCAACCACGCATGGGTGAGGCCGTTGGCCTTGCCCTTGTCGCCGCTCACATCGCGATTGCCATATCTGAGTGCATCGACATAACGCCGGAAGCGCTCCATGCCCATCTCGCGGGTGAGAGCCTGCGAGTACCAGACTACGGAGTCGCGCAGCCACGGGCGAGGCGTGATGGTCTTTCGCCACGCCTCGTTCCAGGCCCTGTATTCGGGTTTGTAGGGCCAGGCAGGCTCGTCCTCGTCCTTGAGGATGCCGGCGTCATAACCCATCACGCTCAACGGGACCTTGAAGGTGGAGGCCGGGCTGTTGCGGCGTTCGCAATCGCCCTCGCGCTTCAGCACGCGGCCGGTCTCAAGTTCGGTGACGAGTGTGCAGATATCGGCCTGGGCTGCGCCCGCAAGCGCAAGCAGGCAGGAGCACGCAAGGAGCAGGCGAGCCAGCATCGCGTGTCTCTCAGGCGCCGGCGATGTCGCGAACGATGGCTTCCGCCGCGGCGCGCGGGTCGGCGGCCTTCACGATGGGGCGGGCCACCACGAGGTGGTTGGCACCCAGCCGAATGCCTTCGGCTGGAGTGACGATGCGCTTCTGGTCGCCCGCCTCTGCGCCCGCAGGACGAATGCCCGGCGTGACGATGAGGCGGTTGCGGCCGACGATGCCGCGCACGCGCTGCGCCTCCGTGGCGGCGCAGACGATGCCGTCGATGCCGGTATCGCGGGCCTGCTCGGCGCGCCGCGCCACGAGTTCCGCCGCAGGGACGGGAGCATAGCCTGCCTCAACAAGGTCATTATCGTCGTAGGAGGTCAGCACAGTGACGGCGAGGATCTTCAGATCGGATCCCGCTTTACCAGCTACCGCCGCGCGCATGGTCTGCGGATAGGCATGCACCGTCAGGAACGTCATGCCCATGCGCGCGATGGAGCGCACGCCTTCCTCCACCGTGTTGCCGATGTCATGCAGCTTGAGATCGAGAAAAACCTTCTTGCCCTGGCCGATCAGCTCGCGGGCGAATTCGAACCCACCGGCATAAGCCAGCTGATAGCCGATCTTATAGAAGGTGCCGGCATCGCCAATGCGCTGCACGATGGAACGCGCTTCATCAACGCTTCCCACGTCGAGACCAATGATGAGCCTGTCGCGAATGTCTCCTGCGGGGACGGAATTCGTCGGAAGAGACATCGCGGCGCTCATGGGCTATTAACCTTGTTGTAGACCCATACGCGGGCCGGGGGCAGGTTGCGCCAGATGCGGTTGGACGCGCGGGCTTTGTAGCTCTCCGAGCGCGCCGGGATCGGCGGCACCACCGCATAGGTGAACTGAATGAACGGCGCGCCCGGATGCATCATCGCCTGCGCTGTCTCGAGCAGTTCCAGGCGCTGATCCATGGGCTTGGTGAAGAGCGGCAGACTCGACACGGTGGCGGCCCCCGGCTCCTGAAGGATGCCGGAGAGCGTCTCCTTCAGATCGTAGGCATCGCCCTGAATGATCGTCGCCTTGGGAAAACGGCGCTTCAGGAGCTGGCAGAATTCGGGATTGTACTCGATGAGGACCAGCCGGTCCTGCGCCACGCCGCGCCGGATCAGGGCATCGGTCACCGGGCCGGTGCCGGGACCGAGCTCGATCACCGGGCCGGGAATGCGCGGATCCACATAGGACGCCATGGTCCTGGCCAGGACCTTGCCGGACGGGGTGACCGCGCCGACGGTGAGCGGTCGTTCGAGCCAGGAGCGCAGGAAGCGCGCCTCATCCTGGAAGCGATCTTTCTTGAGAGGGATTTTCCGGGCCGTTGGCCGTTGGAACGACTGAACCACTAATCTGACCCCTCGATCTTGCAGATCACATCGGCTGTTTAGAATCCAAAGAAAACGACCGTCAAGTTAAGTTGATCCGCCCAGGCCATCGAGAAACTCGCGGAAACGCGAGAAAAAGCCCGAGCTTTCCGGGTGATTTTCCTTGGAGCACTCCTGGTCGAACTCCATCAGGAGCTCGCGCTGGCGCTTGGTGAGCTTCTGCGGGGTTTCCACAACAACCTGAATGTAGAGGTCGCCCACATCCCGCGAGCGCAGAACCGGCATGCCCTTAGCCTTCAGGCGGAACTGTTTGCCGGTCTGGGTGCCCTCGGGCACCTTCACGAGCGCTTCGGAGCCGCCCAGCGTCGGCACGTTGAACTCGCCGCCGATGGCCGCCGTCACCATGGAGATCGGCACGCGGCAGAACAGGTCCGCGCCGTCCCGCTGGAAGAACGGATGCGGCTTGATCGACAGGAAGATATAGAGATCGCCCGCAGGTCCGCCGCGCAGACCCGCTTCGCCTTCGCCCGCAAGGCGGATGCGCGTGCCGTCCTCGACGCCTGCCGGGATGTTGACCGAGAGCGTGCGCTCACGGGTGACGCGTCCGGCGCCGCCACAGGAGGCGCAGGGATCGTCGATGACTTCGCCGCGCCCGTGGCAGTTGGGGCAGGTGCGCTCGATGGAGAAGAAGCCTTGCGTGGCCCGCACCCGGCCGGCGCCGCCGCAGGTGGGGCAGGCCTTGGGCTTTGAGCCCGGCTTCGCCCCGGAGCCTGTGCAGGCCTCGCAGGTGACGGAGGTCGGGATCTTGAGTTCCGCGTTCTTGCCGTGGAAGGCCTCGTCGAGGGAGATCTCGAGATTGTAGCGCATGTCGGCGCCGCGCTCGCGCCCGCCGGCACTGCGCCCGCGGCCCCGCCCACCGGCCTCGCCGAAGAAATTCTCGAAGATGTCCGACATGAAATCGGAGAAATCGCCGTTGAAGCCCGGCCCGCCTGCACCGCCGCCGCCATTCGCGAAGGCCGCATGGCCATAGCGGTCGTAGGCCGCGCGCTTCTGCCCGTCCGAGAGGGTCTGGTAGGCCTCGTTGATTTCCTTGAACTTGACCTCGGCCTCGTGATTGCCCGGATTCTTGTCCGGGTGATACTGCATCGCGAGCTTGCGGAAAGCGGATTTCATCTCCGCTTCAGTAGCGGTCTTTGCGACGCCGAGAACCTCATAGTAATCGCGCTTGGACATGTCAGGCGCCCCTCGGAGCGGTCCGCCGCTCCGTCTTGTTCATCGTCCGCATTGCATGCGCTGCACAGGGAAAGGCTCCACAAGCCTTTGCCAGCGCATCGTGAGAAGAAGCGGTCGGTTGGTTGGTCATTGGTGTTTCAAGCTCATTTCACGAAAACGGCACCCGGTCATGAAACCGGGTGCCGAATTCTCTAAAGAGCGCTCATCATTTAGGCGCGCTTTTTCTTGTCGCCTTCGTCGACTTCCTGGAAGTCGGCGTCGATGACGTCGTCCTTCTGGGCGTTGTCGCCGCCTTCAGGCTGCTCGCCGCCTTCCGCAGCGCCGGCCTGGGCTGCGTACATGGCTTCGCCGAGCTTCATGGAGGCCTGCATCAGGTCCGTGGTGCGGGCCTTGATGACCTCAGAATCCTCGCCGGCCAGTGCCTGACGCAGCGCGTCGATAGCGGTGGTGATGGCCTGCTTGTCGGCTTCCGACACCTTGTCGCCGTACTCGGTGACAGACTTCTCGGTGGCGTGGATCAGGCTCTCGCCCTGGTTCTTCGCCTCGACAAGCTCGCGACGCTTCTTGTCTTCCTCGGCGTGAGCCTCGGCGTCCTTCACCATCTTCTCGATGTCGGCGTCGGAGAGACCGCCAGACGCCTGGATGCGGATCTGGTGCTCCTTGCCGGTGGCCTTGTCCTTCGCCGTGACGTTCACGATGCCGTTCGCGTCGATGTCGAAGGTCACCTCGATCTGCGGCACGCCGCGGGGTGCGGGCGGAATGCCCACGAGGTCGAACTGACCGAGCAGCTTGTTGTCCGCCGCCATTTCGCGCTCGCCCTGGAAGACCCGGATCGTCACTGCGTTCTGATTGTCTTCCGCGGTGGAGAACACCTGGCTCTTCTTCGTCGGGATCGTCGTGTTGCGGTCGATCAGACGGGTGAACACACCGCCGAGCGTCTCGATGCCGAGCGACAGCGGGGTCACGTCGAGAAGCAGAACGTCCTTCACGTCGCCCTGGAGCACGCCGGCCTGGATCGCAGCACCGATGGCCACGACCTCATCCGGGTTCACACCCTTGTGGGGCTCCTTGCCGAAGAAGTTCTTCACCACTTCCTGGATCTTCGGCATGCGGGTCATGCCGCCGACCAGAACCACCTCGTCGATGTCGCCGGGCGAGATGCCAGCATCCTTGAGGGCCTTGCGGCAGGGCTCGATGGTCTTCTGCACCAGGTCGTCCACGAGCTGCTCGAACTTGGCGCGCGAGAGCTTGAGGGCGAGGTGCTTCGGACCGGAGGCATCCGCCGTGATGTAGGGCAGGTTGATCTCGGTCTGAGAGGCCGAGGACAGCTCGATCTTGGCCTTCTCGGCCGCTTCCTTCAGGCGCTGAAGGGCGAGCTTGTCCTTGGTCAGGTCGATGCCCTGCTCCTTCTTGAACTCCGCCGCCAGGTACTCGACGAGGCGCATGTCGAAGTCCTCGCCGCCGAGGAAGGTGTCGCCGTTGGTCGACTTCACCTCGAACACGCCGTCGCCGATCTCGAGCACGGACACGTCGAAGGTGCCGCCGCCCAGATCATAGACCGCGATCATGCCGGTCTGCTTCTTGTCCAGGCCATAGGCCAGGGCTGCAGCGGTCGGCTCATTGATGATGCGCAGAACCTCGAGGCCGGCGATGCGGCCGGCGTCCTTGGTGGCCTGACGCTGGGCGTCGTTGAAGTAGGCCGGAACCGTGATGACGGCCTGCGTCACCGGCTGCCCGAGATAGGACTCGGCCGTCTCCTTCATCTTCTGAAGGGTGAAGGCGGAGATCTGCGAGGGCGACATGGTCTTGCCGTCGGCCTCGACCCAGGCGTCGTTATTGCCGCCCTTCACGATGTGATAGGGGACGAGGCCCATGTCCTTCTTGGTCATGGGGTCGTCGAAGGTGCGGCCGATCAGGCGCTTGATGGCGAAGAAGGTGCGCGACGGGTTCGTGACCGCCTGGCGCTTGGCCGGCTGGCCGACGAGGCGCTCGCCTTCATCGGTGAACGCCACGATGGACGGAGTCGTCCGGGCGCCTTCCGCGTTTTCGATAACTTTAGGCGTCGAGCCTTCCATGACTGCGACGCAGGAATTGGTGGTGCCGAGGTCGATACCAATGACCTTACCCATGGCGGGATCCCTCACTTTCAAGCAGACCGCCGAGCCCTCAAAGCAGCTCGGCCCATGGCTTACATGTTGCTGACAAATTGCCGGGGCCGCCTCAAACCGAGCCGTGCTCCGTGCTGGCCACGATATAAGAAGGGGTTTTCAGGGCTGCAAGACGAAGGTGGGCGCTAGTTTGCGCCAATTCGTCGGAGCCGGACCCTGTTGCATTCCTGCAATAGAGGCTGAAGCCTCAGAGTCTAGCTCATAAAATGGAACACGCCTCGGTTTCCGTCATGGCCAGCCTTGTGCCGGCCATCCCGATGCTGTGAAGCACGGCGCTTCAAGCCATCGAGATCACCGGCACAAGGCCGGTGATGACGTAAGGAGGGCGGTCGTCCTTTATTATGAGCCAGCCTCTCAGGGCGCTCCCGGCTCAGGCGGAGCGGTTTTCGGGCGTGGTTTCGACGATCAGGCTGAGCGCCGCCCTTAAGACCACCTGCCCGGCCTCATCCCTGACGCTGACGATGAAGGTCTTCTGGTCGCCATCGGGGAGAGCATCCCGTGCTAGGTCGGGCAGGGCCCTCTGGGCCTCGACCTTGGCCATTTCAATGTTCTGAAGCTCAAGTCCTTCGGTATCGGGGACGAGACGGGACCCGTCATAGGTATCGAAAAAATAGCGCGCCAACGGCATCCCCTCATGGCCTTATAACTGACAACTCCAGGAAAGATTGTTGGTTCGACATTTCCTGGAGGGAAAACGCCTGAGATTCCAAGCCACTGGCAGCTCCAGATCTATAGCTGGTCAAGCAGATGGCGCGGGCCTACCATGCCGGCACATAGCCGGTGTGGCTGTGGCTGGTTGCGGGACATCGTGCCCGCGAGAAGGAGCCCGACCATGATGGCCCGTTCCCCCCAGGCCCTGATGATCCGCAAGCTGGAGAGCATCTTCCCGCTGTCGGATGAGGAGAAGCAGGCTCTCGAAAGCCTTCCGGTTCAGGTCGTGACCTTCAAACCCGATCAGGACATCGTGCGGGTTGGCGATCGTCCGTCCCAGTGCTTCATGGTTCTGCAGGGCTTCACCTGCGTCTACAAGCTCACCACCGAGGGCAAGCGCCAGATCGTGGCTTTCCACATTCCCGGAGACATGCCCGATCTGCAGAGCCTGCACCTGAAGGTTCTGGACAACAGCATCGCGACGGTGAGCCCGTGCACGCTGGGCTTCATCCCCCATGAAGCCCTGTACGACCTCTGCACCCGCCATCATCGGATCACCGCCGCCCTGTGGCGCGAGACCCTTGTGGACGCATCCATCTTTCGGGAGTGGATGACCGGCATCGGGCGGCGCGAGGCCTATCACCGGATGGCTCACCTCCTGTGCGAGATGCAGGTGCGCCTGGCCATGGTGGGCCTGGTGGAGGACGAGACCTTCGACCTGCCCATCACCCAGACCGAGCTCGCAGACGCCATCGGGGCCAGCACGGTGCATGTCAACCGGGTGCTGCAGGAGATGCGCGCCGACGGGCTCATCCGCAGCAGGGGAACGCAGGTGCAGATCCTGGACTGGAAAGGGCTGATGGAGGCGGGGGATTTCGACCCGCTTTATCTGCACCTCCGGCGGGATGGAAATGCTTAAGTTCGGATGGGCGAGCGCGCCAAAACCCAAGGCGTGCGCAGCTTAGGACGGCGGGCTCGGCGATCCTCCTCCAAATCCCATGACCGGCAGAAGCTGATCGCCCTTGAACCGCTCCGAGCGCTCGCGCTCTTGTGCCTCAATCTGTTCGGCCGTCGGTTCGCAGACGCCCTCGCATTCCTTGAAGGTGACCGCGACCTTGTCCAGCGCGACGTTGTCCGGAGCCTCAGGAATGGAGGTGCGATTCAAGAAAGCGTTCAGGAGCGGCCAGTGCGAGATGTTGTGCCAGAGCCTCTGGATCGGTGCGCCCATGGCAGCCTCCTCTCATCCAAGAGCATGCTCTTCATGGGAGGATAGCACAGGCCAGCCGGATTTCCTAAGGAAGCGGGCATAGACTCGCCTTGGCGAACAGGAAGTCTACGCTTCGCTCCCGCTCAGGCTCCGCCCAGCCTCCCACCCCAGGATGGCCTGCTTGCGGGTGAGCCCCCAATGATAGCCCGTGAGTGCGCCGGAGCGGCCGAGCACCCGGTGGCAGGGGACCACGAATGAGACCGGGTTTTTGCCGACCGCCGCGCCTACGGCCCGGCAGGCGGCGGGCTTGCCGATGTGGCGGGCGATGTCGGAATAGGTGGTGGCCCGGTCGCGGGGGATGCGCAGCAGGGTCTGCCAGACCCGCACCTCGAAATCCGTGCCGATCAGAACCACCCGGAGAGGCTGCTCCGCTTGCCATTGCGACGGGCTGAAGATGCGCCGGGCCACCGGCGCGGTGGCGGCCGGGTCCTCCACATACTCTGCCCTGGGCCAGCGGCGGGTCATGTCGGCGAGCGCCGCCGCACGGTCTCCGTCGTCCACGAAGCCAAGGCCCGCGAGCCCCCTGTCGGTCACGATCAGCAGCGCCTCGCCGAAGGGCGAGGGATGGAAGCCGAAGCGCATGGTGAGCCCTGAGCCCCCCGCCTTGAAGTCGCCTGGCGTCATGGCCTCATGGGTGACGAACAGGTCGTGCAGCCGGGCCGGTCCCGACAGCCCGAGCTCGTAGGTGGCGTCGAGCACGCTGGCGGAATCCGCCAGCAGCGCCTTGGCGTTGTCGAGCGTGATCGCCTGGAGGAAGGCCTTGGGCGACAGGCCGGCCCAGCGCCGGAAGAGATGGTGCACATGGGTTGTGGAGAGCCCCACATGGTCGGCAATCGCCTCCAGCGACGGCTGCTCGCGCCAGCGCTCAGAGATGTAGGCGATGATCCGGCGCACCCGCTCATAGTCGGAATGGGGCTCGTCCGGCACCATGAGGTCGGCCGGTTCGATGGTGATGTCGCGCAAGGTATCGAGCATGACTTTCATCCTTGATTGACGCTCATCCTAACGAGCCCGGCAGAGAGGCGACACCCGATATCTGTGAGGGCCCACAAGTCCGGATCGCCAGGCTTTGGGAAAAAACATCATCGACCTTTGCGGACGGTCTCAAACTCGAGTGCCAACTCAATATATCGTTGCAGTTGAGAGTTCTGCCACTAAGATGCGTCTCGAAGTTCCGCGATAGGAATCCTGGGAAACAGTCATGACTCGTAAGTACCCGACATTGATCGCTCTTCCGGTCATAGCTCTGCTCTCGGCCTGTCAGACCAGTCAAATCAATGAGCCGGGGACAGCCATGGCAGCCGTGGAAGCGGAAGCTGGAGCGGAAGCCTACGCTTTTGGAGCCGCGCAAGGTGCCGTCGGGGCCGCGGCAGCCTTCGATCCAACGGGTGCTGCATCCCTGCCGATTATGGCTGCAGGCCGCACATCTCATAAGGCTTGGATGGCAAGTGTCCAAGCGCGCACAAGGGTTGCCCAAGAGGCGGATCAACAGGCCTTTTATAAGAAATATGGCATGAACCCGGACGGCACACCGTCGGGCGTGCCGGGGCCCGGCTCCAAAACGCTATAGTATTGAAGACGCGCATGGAATCCTTGGGTGCTACCTTGGCCATCTCAGCATCAAAATATCTGTTCGCACTTTGTTCTTGACATCTGCTGCAACCTTAGCTATAACATCACCTATCCTCGTCCGATGAGGGGCGCGCTCGCGAGGCGTCGCAGCAGTGGGGCGAGGAGCGGTCCCGCCGCAGGTTTCGCACACCTGTGGTCGCGGGAGGTCGATCCTGGCTTGATCCAGGTCCACCTGAAAAGAACCGCGCGTGACGAGCAGCTTGGCTCTCACTTCTCATCACACCACATCGAGCCGGGCTGCCTGACACGCCTCCCTCGATTGACCTGACGGCTTGAGGCTTCCCAGCCTCAGGCCCGAAGGTGCTGGCTGTTTCTCAATAGCCCCGCTTCACATCCGCCAAGGCGCGGCCGAGCGCCTCGGCCAGGGTTTCGCGCTCCGGCGGGGAGAGGTCGCGGGCAATCACCACGTGCTCGTTGCGGGAGGCCAGCGAGAGCTTTTGCATGCCGTATTCGTCGTCGATCTCCCGGTCGAGGCGGGTCCAGAGGGGGTTGAACTGCCAATCCTTCACCTCGCCCTTCGGGCTCACCTTCCGGAACAGGAGCCGGATCGGGGTCAACTCGAGCAACTCGAAGGCGTCGCCCTGCCGGTAGCTGACCCGGAAGGCGATGTAGAGGCCAAGGAAATCGAGGCCGAAGAAGCCGGCGACGGGCCAGAAGCCCATGACCACGAACGGGATGCTCGCCACCAGGGAGGTGAGGCAGACGAGCCACATGACGATCTTGAACCCTTGCGGGCTCAGCGACCGGTGCGGCCGGATGACGGCCGAGAACACCGGCTCCTCGAACCGTTCCGCGCCATCAAATGTCGCCTTGCTGCCTGCCATAGCCCAGATATAACGCAGGAATGTCCGATCTGAAGCCGTCCACTCGTCGCATTTCGAAGCCGAAAACCAAGCCTGCTGTGCCGGCGAAAGCCGTGGGCAAGGCCGTGCGCTCCCGAACCCCAAAGCCCGTCGACCGGGCCACGATGGTCGAGATCTTCCGCCGCCTGCATGCGGCCAATCCCGAGCCCAAGGGCGAGCTCGACTACACCAACCCGTACACGCTGCTGGTCGCCGTGGCCCTCTCGGCCCAGGCGACCGACGTGGGGGTCAACAAGGCGACGAAAAACCTGTTTCCCGTGGCCGACACGCCGCAGAAGATGCTGGAGTTGGGCGAGGAGGGCCTGCGCCAGCACATCAAGACGCTGAACTTCTTCAACACCAAGGCGAAGAACGTGATCGCGATGGCGAAACGCCTCGTGGAGGAATTCGGCGGCGAGGTGCCCAATTCCGTCGACATCCTGGAGACCCTGCCGGGGGTCGGGCGCAAGACCGCAAGTGTTGTGGTCAATATCGCGTTCGCCGATCCGAGGGTTGCGGTGGACACGCATATCTTCCGCGTCACCAACCGCCTGCCGCTCGCCATCACCAAGACGCCGCTGGATACGCAGGTCGCCCTCGAAAAGCTGATCCCGGACGAGTACCGGCTCCACGCCCATCACTGGCTCATCCTGCACGGCCGCTACATCTGCAAGGCGCGCAAGCCCGAATGCTGGCGTTGCCCGGTGAACGACCTGTGCCGCTATCCGGACAAGGCGATTCCGTAAATCGGCTCATGCCACGGACCGTCATCCCGGACGCCGCAGGCGATCCGGGATCGAGAGACGAGTAAAGCGCGGGTACACCTCTCCCACTGGGAGAGGGAGTCTAGCGCCACATCCTGCACGCGATCCCGGATCTTCGCTACGCTTCGTCCGGGATGACCCACGGAAGCTTGTGCTACCGCCTCACGCAACGCGGCGCAGACGGCGTGCAGGCGATGCCCGGCGTCGAGCAGGCGAGCCCCTGCGATGTGCGGCTGCAGACCACGCAGCTGTCGGTCCATTCCACGCATGTCGCATCCGGCGCACCGTCCTGCCGCGCCGCGCGAGGCTCCGTGCTCAGGCCAAAGAGGATCACCAATGTTGCAACCAGCAGGGCGACCGCAATGGAGAGGGTGACGGCCAGAGTTTCATCGCGTGACAGCATGGATCAGCCGTACACCATGAGGCCTGCGAGGCCCGCGGCCCCGACGAGGATGCGCCAGTAGGCGAAGGGCGTGAAGCCGTGGCGCGACACGTAGTCGAGCAGCAGCTTCACCACGAGCAACGCCGCCACGAAGGCGGAGATGAATCCCGCCACGATGATCGTGATATCGTTGGCCGACAGGATCTTGTAATTCTTCAGCAGGTCGTAGGTGAAAGCGCCCGCCATGGTGGGCATGGCGAGGAAGAACGAGAATTCCGCAGCCGCGCGTTTCGAAGCACCCATCAGCATGGCGCCCACGATGGTGGCGCCTGAGCGCGACACGCCGGGGATCATCGCCACGCATTGGATGAGGCCGATCTTGAGGTACATCGAAAGGGGAAACCGGGTCGCGTCGGTTTTCGTCGCCTCGAGCGGCATCCGGTCGATGGCGAGCAGCACGAAGCCGCCGGCGATGAGCGTCGCGCACACAATCCAGGGGTTGAAGAGCACTTCCTTGATGAAGCCGTGCAGCACGGCGCCGATCAGGGCCGCGGGCAGGAACGCCACCAGCACGCCGATGACGAAGTGGCGCGCCATGGGATCGTGCGGCAGGGCCTTGGCGATCGACCAGAGCTTGTTGAAATAGACGGACAGGATCGCCAGGATCGCGCCGAGCTGGATCAGCACCTCGAAGGTCTTGCCTGTCGACTCGAAGCCGAGGAAGTGGCCGACGAGCAGCAGGTGGCCGGTCGAGGAGACGGGGAGAAACTCCGTCAGCCCTTCGATGAGGCCGAGAAAGAGCGCCTCGATGATTTGCGACATCGTTGAAAATCCTGAGAACGGCGCCAGATGCGGGAGCGCCTCCACCTCTGTCAAGAAAGGTTTGCGCTGCAGGCGCGGCCCTTCTGCGTCAGAGACATGAGATTCACCAATATTCCTTACCAACCCTTAACGAAGCGCGGCCTTATTCTTGCCGCCTGTTTCGCGTCAGCATCATTCATGGCCACCCTGCATTCTTATCCCTTTTGCCCGCAGTCGCGGTTCGCGCGTCTCATCGTTGCGGAACTCGGCCTTGAACTGGATGTGGTCGAGGAGAAGCCGTGGGATCGGCGCATCCCGTATCTGGAGATCAACCCGGCCGGTAACCTGCCGCTCTTCCTGGACGACAACGGTCTTGCGGTGCCCGGCCCCATGGGCATTGCGGAGTACCTGGACGAGACACGGGGAGAGGATCTTCGGGATCGCCGGTTCCTGCCGGGGGATCTCGCCGGGCGGGTCGAGGTGCGCCGCCTGCTCGACTGGTTCTTGGTCAAGTTCCACGGCGAGGTGTCGGACTACCTTGCCACAGAAAAGATCTATAAGCGGTTCATGCCCGGCGAACTGGGGGGCGGTCCGCCGGATATGGGGGCGATTCGCGCGGCCCAGACCAATGTGCGATACCATCTCAAATATATCGGTTTTCTGATTTCAAAGCGGAATTGGCTTGCCGGCGACCAGATGACCTATGCGGATCTAGCGGCGGCGGCCCATCTGTCGGTAGTGGATTATCTCGGCGACGTGCCATGGAACGAGGACGAGACAGCGAAGCTTTGGTACGCCAGGATCAAGTCCCGGCCGTCCTTTCGCGCGCTCCTGGCGGACCGGGTGCCGGGCATGGCGCCGGCGGACCATTACGACAATCTGGACTTCTAAACGGCGAGAGGCTCAAAGCTGCCTTAGTCGAGCGCGCCAAGGCGCTGGGCTTCGACACGATCCGTATCGCACGGCCGGATTCGATCCCGCTCGCACCGGAGCGTCTGCAGGCCTGGCTTGAAGCCGGTCATCACGGCTCGATGGAGTGGATGGCGGACACGGCAGAGCGCCGCGCCGATCCTCGCACCCTCTGGCCGGAGGTGCGCAGCGTTATCCTGCTCGGATTGAACTACGGTCCGGCCGACGATCCTCTCGCGGAACTCGATCAAAAGGATCGCGGCTACATCTCGGTCTACGCCCGCAACCGCGACTACCATGACGTGATCAAGGGCAAGCTCAAGGAGGCGGCAGGGTTCCTCGCCTCAAAGGCCTCGTCCGACGTGAAGGTGTTCGTCGATACGGCGCCGGTGATGGAAAAGCCGCTGGCGGAAGCGGCGGGCCTTGGCTTTCAGGGCAAGCACACGGTGGTCGTGTCACGCGAGTTCGGCAACTGGCTCTTCTTAGGCGCCATCTTCACCACGGCGGAGCTGCCTGCCGACGAGCCGGAGCGCAACCATTGCGGCTCCTGCCGCCGCTGCCTCGACATCTGCCCGACGAACGCCTTTCCAGCGCCCTATCAGCTCGATGCGCGGCGCTGCATCTCGTATCTGACCATCGAGCATAAGGGCCATATTCCGGAGGACCTGCGCCACGGCATCGGTAACCGTATCTTCGGCTGCGACGACTGCCTGGCGGTGTGCCCCTGGAACAAGTTCGCGCAAGCGGGCCGCGAGGCGCGGCTCGTGCAGCGGGAGGACCTTGCTGCCCTGCCGCTGGCGGATCTCGTCCGCCTCGACGATCCCGCCTTCCGCATCCGCTTCGCCGGCACGCCGATCAAGCGCACCGGCCGCGACCGGTTCATCCGCAACGTGCTGATCGCCATCGGCAACGCGGGCGATGCAACCCTCGCCGAAGAGGCCGAGCGCCTGCTGGACGACGCCTCGTCGCTGGTGCGCGCCATGGCGGTCTGGGCGCTCGGGCGCTTGCTGACGCCGGACGCGGTGGCGCGTCATGCCGCAGAGCGGCTGGAGCAGGAGAGCGACCCGGACGTGCGTGAGGAATGGCGCCGGGCTATGGCGTTGCCCATCCTCGCCTCAGCCTAGTTCCTCAAGACCCATCACACTCTCACCTCATCCTGAGGAGGTCGCGAAGCGACCGTCTCGAAGGAGGATCCAGTGCTCTCTGGAAGCTCCTTCGAGACGCAGCCTACGGCTGCTCCTCAGGATGAGGGTTCAGGGTGTTAGACCGCGCTGACGGTAAGCCAAGTTCACGCCGCGTGGCGATTGGCCGTTGGGCCGAAATGGTCGATGTAGCGCGGGTTGATCGCCGAGACGGGCAGCATCACGAGCACGTCCGTGGTGCCGAACTGCCGGTCGATCACGGCGCCCGTGCCGAAGGTCGCACCAATGCGCAGATAGCCTTTGATCAGGGGTGGCAGAGCATGTAGGGCCGCCTTCGGGTCGATGGCGTCCTTGGGCAGGATGTCCATGGGGGTGAAGCGCTCCGGCAGGGCGCTGGCCTGCCACTCGGCCGGTGCGGCGGCGTAGTGGTGCAGGAAGCTTAAAGGCAGTGCCAGCGCCTGCGGATCCGTGCCCTCGAGACTGGCGCAGCCCATCATCACGTCGATGCGGTGATGGAGCACGTAGGCCCAGATCCCGTGCCACAGCAATTCGACCGTGCGCTTGTTGCGATAGGGCTTGAGCACGCAGGAGCGGCCGAGTTCCAGGAAGCGCAGGCCGGGATGAGCCTTCAGGAGCGGCGCGATATCGTATTCGCCCCGCGTGTAGAACCCGCCGTGGCGCTCGGCCATGTCCTGGCGGAGCAGGCGGTAGGTGCCCACCACCTTAGGCTTTGCCGGGCGGAAGGGCTTGGCCTTCACGTCATGATCGAGGACGAGGATGTGGTCGCAGATCCGGTCATACTCATCCACGTCGCGGCGGGAGATCAGCGCTGCGCCGGTGGGCGATGCCGACATCTCCTCGTAGAACACCTTGAAGCGCAGACGTTGGGCGCGCCGGATTTCCTTGGCGGTGGTTGCGAGGCGAACCTCGAGGGAGCCGATCCGGCCGAGCACGGGATCGAGGCTGCCATAATCGCGGACGATCCCATCGCCGCCGGGCATGAACTTGAGCCCGTGAAGACCTGAACCGATGGGAGCCAAGCCAGGCGCGGCATGGTTCGAAGGATACTGACTCATCGCTGCCTCACAGAATCGTCTCTCCGGCGCCGGATCGTGGCTGACGCCGCTCCGCTTCCGCTATGACATAAAACCTGTTCCAAACTGTTTTGTGACAGAAAACATATGCGTTCCGGTGGAAAATATCGGATCCGGTCCAGGGATTCACAAGCAGGGTGAGGGGACCTTCGTCCTCTTGTCACGCAGCAGCCGGGCGCCTGTCCGCATGGGCCCGGTAGGAGAGGGCCTCGGCGATATGAATGCGCCGTACGCGCTCCTCACCGTCGAGGTCGGCCAGGGTGCGGCCCACCTTCAGCACCCGGTGAAAGCCACGGGCGGAGAGCCGCATGGCATTGGCGGCATCGCGGATGAGGGACAGGCCCTCCGAGTCGGGCTGCGCCACGTCCTCCAACAGCGCCGGCGGGCAGGCGGCGTTGGTCGTCACACCATCGAGCTTCAAGGATGCATAGCGCTTGACCTGCCGCTCGCGGGCGTGAGCCACCCGGGCCGCCACCTCGGCGGAGCCCTCAGAGGGAGCCGGCAGGATCAGGTCGGCCGCCGTGACGGCAGGCACGTCGATGGACAGGTCGATGCGGTCGAGGAGCGGACCGGAGAGCCGCGCCTGGTACTGCGCGATGCAGCGCTCGTTCGGCTGACGGCGGCAGACATAGCCGGGCTCGGTGGCCTGTCCGCAGCGGCAGGGGTTCATGGCGGCGACGAGCTGGAAGCGGGCCGGATAGGTAACCCGGTGATTGGCCCGGGCGATCAGGATCTCGCCTGCCTCGATCGGCTGCCGCAAGGAGTCGAGCACCTGGGGTTGGAATTCCGGCAACTCGTCGAGAAAAAGCACCCCGTGATGGGCGAGCGAAGCCTCGCCCGGCCGGGCGTTGAGACCGCCGCCCACGAGGGCCGCCATAGAGGCCGAATGATGCGGAGCCCGGAACGGTCGGCGGTTCGACAGGGCACCCTCAGCCAGCAGCCCCGCCACCGACTGAATCATCGAGACCTCCAGCAACTCCCGCGGCGAGAGCGGCGGCAGGATGGAGGGCAGGCGCTGGGCCAGCATGGACTTGCCGGCGCCGGGCGGGCCGTTCATCAAGAGGTTGTGAGCGCCGGCCGCCGCGATCTCGAGGGTGCGCTTCGCGCTCTCCTGGCCCTTGATGTCCTTGAGATCGGGCAGCATGCCGGAGGCAGGCATGATGGCCGGCTCCGGTCGCGCCAGCACCTGGGTGCCCTTGAAGTGGTTGGCGAGCTGGATCAGGGAACGCGGTGCCAGGATGTCGATCTCGCTGCCGGCCCAGGCGGCTTCCGAGCCGCAGGCCGCAGGGCAGATCAAACCATGCCCGCGCTCATGAGCCGCCATGGCGGCGGGAAGTGCGCCTGCGACCGCGGTGATCGAGCCGTCGAGCGCCAGCTCGCCCAGCACCGTGAAGCCGCCCAGGGCATCCGCTGGGATGGCTCCGATGGCTCCCATGACCGCAAGGGCGATGGGCAGATCGTAATGACTTCCCTCTTTCGGCAAGTCGGCCGGGGCGAGGTTGACCGTGATGCGCTTGGCCGGAAGGGCGAGGCCCGAGGCGATCAGGGCCGAGCGGACCCGCTCGCGGGATTCCGCCACCGCCTTGTCCGGCAGGCCGACGATGGTGAAAGCGACCGCGCCAGGGGAAATCTGAACCTGGACATCGACCGCCCGCGCCTCGATTCCCTCGAACGCAACAGTGGAAACGCGCGTGACCATCCGTCTCAAACCCCCAGCTTGGGCCCAATGTTAGCGTGGCCATTTGAAACGCGATAGTGTTGCCCTATTTTTCGCGGAGGACTTTAGCTTTCCTGCGGAACCGTCTCCCTAGAAAAGCGTTGAGTCGAACTGCACGGAGAAAGCCGGAAGGCGATTAAACTCCGAAAAGCCTGTTCGGGAGGGGCCTCATGACACGGATCAATTTCATTCCGCTGAAGCCGCGATGCCGATCCGTCGCTTAAATGGGCCTTTGACCTGGTGCGAACGGAAGCCAGGTACAGGTGCAGAGACTCGAGTGTCCGCTGTCGCGGAGGAGAAGAAGTTTGAGTAGCGATAAGCCTTTGCGCATCCTCGTCGTCGAGGATGAAATCCTGATCGCGCTCGAACTCGAAAGCCTGCTCCAGGACCTGGGGCATGACGTCGTGGGGATCGCAGCCTCGTCCGCGGATGCCCTGGCCCTCGGCCGGGATCTCAAGCCCGATCTCGCTTTCGTCGACATCCATTTGTCGGATGGGCCGACCGGCGTCGACGTGGCCCGCCATCTCAGTAGTGAGCATGATGTCACGGTGCTGTTCATGACAGCCAACGCCAAGCGCATCCCTGAGGATTTCGCAGGCGCCTGGGGCGTCATCGCCAAGCCTTATACGGAGCGCGGCGTGCGGGAGGCTCTCGCCTATGTGATGGCCGGTCAGCCGCGCGAAGCTCAGGAGGCGAGAACGGTAACCTTCGTCCCTTTCGGTCCGGCAACCCGCCAGCGTAGCTCACAAATGTCCTGACAGGATTTTGCCGCTACCCCTGTGACTTGAGCCGGTAGAGCGCGTCGAGCGCCTCCCGCGGAGTCATCTGGTCGGGATCGAGAGCCGCGAGCGCTTCCCGCAGAGTATCCTGCTTGGGTGCCGGCGGGGGCTCGTTGCGGACGGGCACGGCAAAGAGCGGCAGATCGTCGAGCAGCGCACGCTTCGGCGCCTCCCGGTCGGACTTCTCCAATTCGCTTAAGATCGTCTTCGCCCGGTCGACGACCTGAGTGGGCAGACCTGCAAGGCGGGCCACCTGCAGGCCATAGGAGCGGTCGGCGGCGCCGGGGACCACCTCGTGCAGGAACACCACCTCACCGTTCCATTCCGTGACCTTCAGGGTCGCGTTCGAGATGCGGGCCATGCGCTCGGCCAAAGCCGTCAGCTCATGGAAATGGGTGGCGAACAGGGCGCGGCAGCGATTGGTCTCGTGCAGGTGCTCGATGGCCGCCCAGGCGATGGACAGCCCGTCGAAAGTGGCGGTGCCGCGGCCGATCTCGTCGAGGATCACGAGAGAGCGGGCGGTCGCCTGATTGAGGATGGCGGCGGTTTCCACCATCTCGACCATGAAGGTCGAACGGCCCCGCGCCAGGTCGTCGGCGGCGCCCACCCGGGAGAAGAGGCGATCGACGATGCCGATATGGGCCTCTTTCGCCGGAACGTAGGAGCCCATCTGGGCCAGCACGACGATGAGGGCGTTCTGGCGCAGATAGGTCGACTTACCGCCCATGTTCGGGCCGGTGATGAGAAGGATGTGCCCTGCGTCTTTGCCGGAGAGATCCGAATCGTTGGCGATGAACGGAACGCCCTCGCGCTTGAGCGCGGCCTCGACCACTGGATGGCGGCCGCCTTTAATCTTGAAGGCGAGGCCGGTGTCGACGACGGGCCGCGTCCAGTCGAGGCGCATGGCGAGGTCGGCGAGCGCCGCCGTCACGTCGATAACGGCGATAGCCTCAGCCGCTGAGGCGATCTCTCCCGTGAGATCGAGAAGCGCCTGCACCATCTCGTCGAACAGCGCGAGTTCGATCTTCAGCGCCCGGTCGGACGCAGAGGCGATCTTCGATTCAAGTTCGCCGAGTTCCATCGTGGAGAAGCGCATCGCGCCCGCCATGGTCTGGCGATGGACGAAGGTGTCCTTCCAAGGCTCCTTCAGGAGGTCTTCGCCCACATTCTGCGGCACTTCGACGAAGTAGCCGATCATGTGGTTGTGCTTGACGCGAAGCGTCCGACAGCCGGTCTCGGTAGCGTAGCGTGCCTGGAGGGCCGCGATGAAGCGTCGCGAATCCTGCTGCAGCTCACGCAGCTCGTCGAGATTCGCATCAAAGCCTGCGCGGATGAAGCCACCGTCGCGTTTCAGCAGCGGCAGTTCGTCGGCAAGAGCGGCGCTCAACCGATCGGCTACGTCCGTGCGCAGGCCTTGCAGTACCTGTGCGGCTTCGGACAATTCACGAGGCAGGTTGGGCGCAATCGCCAGCTCCAGCCCGAGCTCCCGCGCCGCGAACAGGCCATCACGAACGCAGGCCAGATCCCGCGGCCCGCCGCGTCCGAGGCTGAGGCGCGACAGGGCGCGGGCGAGGTCCGGGGAGCGCTTGAGGATGCGCCGCAACCGGTCGCGCAGGTCGCCGTTTTCGACGAGCGCGGTGACGGAATCCTGCCGATCACGGATCAGGCCCGGATGGGTGAGGGGACCGGCGAGCCGCTCGGCGAGCAGCCGCGCGCCGCCCGGCGTCACCGTGCAGTCAATGGTAGCGAGCAGGCTCCCGGCCCTCTCGCCCGACAGGGTGCGGGTCAATTCCAGATTGGCACGGGTGGCCGCATCGATGGCGAGCGCCGCGCCGGAGGTATCGCGGGAGGGCGGATTGAGAACCGGGCGGCTGTCGATCTGCGTCTTCTCGACATAGAACAGGGCGCTGCCTGCCGCGGTGATCTCGGCCGGGCTGAAAGCTCCGAAGGCATCCAGCGTCGCGACACCGAAGTAGCTTTTGAGCCGCCGCTCGGCCGAGGCCGGATCGAGGCCCTCGCGGGACAGGGGCGTGATGGATGCGCGGGTCTCCTGCCAGAAGCTTTTGAGCTCCGGATCGTCATGGATCACGTCCGGCACCAGGATCTCGCGGGGCTCGAACCGGGCGATCTCAGCCGACAAGCCGGTGCCGTCCGTCTCGCTCAGCACGAAATGGCCTGTGGATATGTCGAGGGCGGCCAGCCCATAGCACCATTGCGTGTCGGAGGCCCGGCGCCGGGCGATGGCGAGCAGATAATTGGCCCGGCCGGGCTCCAGCAGGCGCTCTTCCGTGATCGTTCCGGGGGTGACGAGGCGCACCACGTCACGGCGCACCACCGACTTGGAACCCCGCTTCTTGGCCTCGGCCGGATCCTCGGTCTGCTCGCACACGGCCACCCGGTGGCCCAGGCCGATGAGGCGCTGGAGGTAGTCGTCCGCCCGCTCCACCGGCACGCCGCACATGGGGATGTCCTGCCCCTGGTGCTTGCCGCGCTTGGTGAGCACGATGCCCAGCGCCTGGCTGGCGATCTCCGCATCCTCGAAGAACAGCTCGTAGAAATCCCCCATCCGGTAGAACAGCAGGCTATCCGGGTTGGCGGCCTTGATCTCGATATACTGCGCCATCATGGGCGTGACGCGGCTGTCCTGTAGGGCGGCAGCGTTCGCTGAGGCGGTCTCGGGGGATTTATACGCGGCTTGGGACGACATCCGTCCTGTGTAGCAAAGCTCAAGGCCCCTTTCATCCGTGTCATGGGGTCCGAAGGGCGCATGTGGACAAGTCTTGAGGAAGTCGCATCCTATGTCTTAAGGTCGCATCCCCCTTTGGAAACGCCCTGCTCACAAGAATCGGACCCTCATGACCGACGATCAGCGCCCGACCCGCCGCAAACGCCCCACCTTCACGGACCAGGAGGCGCTGCAATTCCACGCCCAAGGACGCCCCGGCAAGCTCGAGGTGGTTCCGACCAAGCCCATGGCGACCCAGCGCGACCTGTCGCTCGCCTATTCGCCGGGCGTCGCGGTGCCGGTGCTGGCGATTGCCGAAAACCCGTCGCTGGCCTTCGACTACACCACCCGGTCCAACATGGTGGCGGTGATCTCGAACGGCACGGCGATCCTGGGCCTCGGCAATCTCGGGGCGCTCGCCTCCAAGCCGGTGATGGAGGGCAAGTCGGTGCTCTTCAAGCGTTTCGCGGATGTGGATTCCATCGACCTTGAGGTCGACACGGAGGATGCGGACAACTTCATCAACTGCGTGCGCTACCTCGGCCCCTCTTTTGGAGGCATCAACCTCGAGGACATTAAGGCGCCGGAATGCTTCATCATCGAGGAGCGCCTGCGGGAGCTCATGGACATTCCGGTGTTCCATGACGACCAGCACGGCACGGCGATCATCGCGGCGGCAGGCCTCATCAACGCCCTGCACCTCACCGACCGCGACATGGCAAAGACGAAACTGGTGGTGAACGGCGCCGGTGCCGCTGGCATCGCCTGCACCGAGCTTTTGAAGGCCATGGGCTTTGCCCCTAACAACGTCATCCTCTGCGACACCAAGGGGGTGATCTACAAGGGCCGCACCGAGGGCATGAACCAGTGGAAATCGGGCCATGCGGCGGAGACCGATGCCCGCACGCTTGCCGATGCGCTCAACGGCGCCGATGCGGTGTTCGGGCTGTCGGCCAAAGGCGCATTCAGCGACGAGATGATCCGCTCCATGGCGCCGAACCCGATCATCTTCGCCATGGCGAATCCAGATCCGGAAATCACGCCGGAAGAGGTGGCGCGCATCCGCGACGATGTGATCATCGCCACCGGGCGCTCCGACTACCCGAACCAAGTCAACAACGTTCTCGGCTTCCCCTACATCTTCCGCGGCGCCCTCGACGTGCAGGCGACCACCATCAACATGGAGATGAAGATCGCTGCCGCGCAGGCGCTCGCGGAACTGGCCCGCGAGGATGTGCCGGATGAAGTAGCGGCGGCCTACCAGGGCACGCGTCCGCGCTTCGGACGCGATTACATCATTCCCGTGCCGTTCGATCCGCGCCTGATCCACACCATCCCCATGGCGGTGGCGAAGGCCGCGATGGATACCGGCGTGGCCCGCCGTCCCATCGTCGACATGCGCGCCTACAAGGCGCAGCTCTCCGCCCGGCGCGATCCGGTAGCCGGCACCCTCAACCGCATCTTCGAGCGCGTGCGCAAGTTCCCCAAGCGCGTTGTGTTCGCCGAGGGCGAGGAGGAGCAGGTGATCCGCGCCGCCCTGTCGTTCGTGAACCAGGGCCTTGGCAAGGCCATCCTGGTCGGGCGCGAGGACCGCATCCACGAGACGGCGGTGCAGGCCGGCATCGATCTCGAAGGCCGTGAGGGTATCGAGATCCACAACGCGCGTCTGTCGAACCGCAACGCGACCTATGCGCAGTTCCTCTACGAGCGCCTGCAGCGCAAGGGCTATCTGTTCCGCGACTGCCAGCGCATGATCAATCAGGACCGCAATCACTTTGCCGCCTCCATGGTGGCCTTGGGCGATGCGGACGCCATGGTGACGGGCGCAACGCGCAATTATTCGACGGCACTCAGCGACGTGCGGCACGTGATCGACGCAAAGCCCGGCCACCGGGTGATCGGCGTCTCCCTCTGCCTGGCGCGTGGCCGCACGGTGCTGGTGGCCGACACGGCCATTCACGAGATGCCGAACGCGCAGGAGTTGGCCGAGATCGCGATCGAGTCGGCCGGCGTCGCACGCCGCCTCGGCTACGAGCCGCGCGTGGCGCTCCTGTCCTTCTCGACCTTCGGCCATCCGAAGGCGGAGCGCGCCGAGAAGATCCAGGAGGCCGTGAAGATCCTGGACGGCATGCGGGTCGATTTCGAGTATGACGGCGAGATGGCGGCCGATGTGGCGCTCAACCGGGACGTCATGGCGCAGTACCCGTTCAGCCGCCTGACCGATACGGCGAACGTGCTGATCATGCCGGCGTTCCACTCGGCCTCCATCTCCACCAAGATGCTGCAGGAACTCGGCGGCGCGATGGTGCTGGGACCGCTCGTGGTCGGCCTCGACAAGCCGGTGCAGATCGTCTCGCTGGGCGCCACCGACAACGACATCGTCAACATGGCGGCCCTCGCAGCTTACAACATCGGCGGCTAGGGCCGGGCGCCTCCCTGACTGCTGATGTGTCGCGGGAGGCGCGCCTTACCATCCATGGGGCCTCTTGCTCCTGAGAGTAGCGCTGGAGCTTTCCGCGCGCTAAACGCCTGGGCGTAACCCTGAAGGAAAACGCCTGATCATGACCAAGCCGACTACAGTGGTGTTCGACATCGGCAACGTCCTTCTGCGCTGGGATCCGCGCAATCTCTACCGCACCCTCTTTGAGCACGAGGCGGAGATGGAGTGGTTTCTTGAGAATGTCTGCACTCATGACTGGAACGTGGAGCAGGACCGGGGCCGCGACTGGGACGAAGCGGTGGCCATGCTCGTCAAGGATCATCCGAAGCACGAACCCCACATCCGCGCCTTCCACGAGCGCTGGCACGAGACCGTCTCCGGCGTGTTCGAGGAGCATGTGGCCCTGCTCCAACGCCTGCGCGAGGCGGGTGTGCCGAACTACTGCATCACGAATTTCTCCGGCCCCAAGTTCATTCTGGCGCAGGAACGCTTTCCGTTCTTGGCAGGTTTCGACGGCATCATCGTCTCAGGCGACGAGCGCCTGCTGAAGCCGGATCCCGCTATCTATCACCTCCTGCTCGACCGCTACGGGCTCAAAGCGGAGGATTGCGTCTTCATCGACGATTCCAAGCCGAATGTGGAGGCAGCCCGTAATGTGGGCATGCACGCCATCCATTGCGTTGAAGGGATTGACTTGGCGGCCGAGTTGCGGGGGCATGGCTTTCCGGTTTGAACCCCTCACGTCATCACCGGCCTTGTGCCGGTGATCTCGATTGTTTGGAGCACAGCACTTTTCAGCATCGAGATGGCCGGGACGAGCCCAGCCATGACGGGGAGGGTGTCATACCGGCGAACCGGAGGCGAGGGAAGGGGATCCACTCTCACGTCCTGCGCTATGGATTCCCCTCCGCTTCGTTCCAGCAGGAATGACAAGGTGACACAGCCACCCTTGCTCTCTCATCCGGCTTGAGCCATCACGCAGCATGCGTGCTTTCGACACCTCCCTGCCCATCGATGCTGTCCTCGGCGACCTGACGGCGAGCCTGCGCGGGCGGCCGAATGCGGTGCTCGTGGCGCCGCCCGGTGCCGGCAAGACCACCCGGGTGCCGCTGGTGCTGCTCGACGAGCCCTGGGTGAATGGTGGAAAGATCATCGTGCTGGAACCGCGCCGTCTCGCGGCCCGGGCGGCGGCGGCGCGCATGGCCCAGACCCTGGGCGAGGCGGTCGGCGAGACGGTGGGCCTGCGCGTGCGCCTCGGCTCCAAGGTGAGCCGCAGGACACGCATCGAGGTGGTGACCGAGGGCGTCTTCGCCCGCATGATTCTCGACGATCCGGCGCTCGACGGCGTGGCCGCCGTGCTCTTTGATGAGTTTCACGAGCGCTCCCTCGATGCGGATCTCGGCCTCGCGCTGGCCCTTGATGCTCAAGGTGGCCTGCGCGAAGACCTTCGTCTTCTCGTCATGTCGGCAACGCTCGACGGCGCGCGGGTGGCGAAGCTGTTGAGCGAAGCGCCTGTGGTCGAATCCGGAGGTCGCGCCCATCCGGTGGAGACCCGCTATCTTGGGCGCGATCCCAATCGCCGCATCGAGGAGCAGGTGGCGGATGCGGTCACGCGTGCCCTGCGGGCTGAGAGCGGTTCCATCCTAGTGTTCCTGCCGGGGCAGGGAGAGATCCGCCGAGTCGAGAGGCTTTTGCGCGAGCGCATCGCCGACCCCGCTGTCGACATCGCGCCGCTCTACGGCGCCTTGGAGCGGGGCGAGCAGGATCTGGCGGTGAGCCCCGCCAAGCCCGGACGGCGCAAGGTGGTGCTCGCCACCTCCATCGCCGAGACCTCGCTCACCATCGAGGGCGTGCGCGTTGTAGTCGATTCAGGCCTCGCCCGCGTGCCGGTCTATGAGCCGAATATCGGCCTCACGCGCCTTGAGACGGTGCGCGTCTCCCGCGCTGCGGCCGACCAGCGCCGGGGCCGCGCGGGTCGCACGGAACCTGGCGTCTGTTACCGCCTGTGGGAGGAGGCTGCGACTGGGGCGTTGGAGCCCTTCGGCCGGCCGGAGATTCTCTCGGCCGACCTTGCGCCCTTGCTGCTCGATTGTGCGGCCTGGGGCGTTGCGGATCCGACGACACTTGCCTTCCTCGACTCTCCACCCGCACCAGCTCTGAAAGAAGCGAGAGCGCTGCTGCAGCAGCTTGGCGCTCTCGACGGCGAGGGGCGCATCACCGAGGTCGGGCATAAATTGCGCGACCTTCCGCTGCCGCCGCGACTGGCCCGCATGGTGCTGCTCGCCGGCGCAAGCGGGCAGGCGCGCGATGCGGCGGATGTAGCGGCCGTTGTCGTCGAGCGCGGCCTCGGCGGCGATGCGGTGGATCTCGCTGACCGCATCGAGCGCTTCCGCCGCGACCGCTCCAAACGGGCGGAGGATATGCGGCGCATGGCGGAGGGCTGGGCCAGAGGCAGCAACGGCGCATCGAAGGGCGATCCGCGCTCCGTCGGCGCGCTCCTCACGCTAGCTTATCCCGACCGCCTCGCCAAGGCCCGCGGCAAGCCGGGCGAATACCTCATGGCCAATGGGCGCGGTGCTTCCCTCGAAGCACACGAGCGGCTGGCGAAGGAGCCTTATCTGGCGGTGGCTGAAATCGCCGGCGGCGCGGGCTCCGCGCGCATCCTCGCAGCAGCTGCCATCTCGCCTGAAGAGATCGAGAGGCTGTTCTGCGATGCCATCGAGCAGCGCGACGAGGTCACTTTCGACCGTCAGGCGAAAGCGCTTCGGGCGCGGGGCGTCCGGCGCCTGGGTGCTCTGTTGCTGAACGAGCGGCCGCTGAAGGTCCCGCAGACGGAAGAGGCGGCGCGGGCGCTCGCCGAAGGGCTCGTGTCGCTGGGACTCGATGCGCTGCCCTGGTCGAAAGCCCTGGCGCAGTGGCGTGAGCGCGTGATGTTCCTGCGCCAAGCCGAGGGCGATGAATGGCCGGACCTATCCGACGAGGCGCTGACGCGCACAGCGATTGAATGGCTGGCACCGCACCTCGTCGGCAGGAGCGGCATCGGCGAGATCGGTCCCGACCTGTTGAGTGAAGCCCTGCGCGGGCTGCTGCCGTGGAACCTGCAGCGGCGTCTCGACACGGAGGCGCCCACCCATATCGAGGTGCCGACCGGATCGCAGATCCCGGTCGATTATGGTACCGAGGAGGGACCCGTTCTCGCCGTGCGGGTGCAGGAACTGTTCGGGCTCGACAAGCACCCCACCATTGCGGACGGCCGCGTGCCGCTCATCCTGCATCTGCTCTCACCGGCGCAGCGCCCGATCCAGATCACCCGCGACCTGCCAGGGTTCTGGCGCGGCTCCTGGGCGGCGGTGCGGGCTGACATGCGCGGGCAATACCCAAAGCATCCCTGGCCGGAGGATCCGCTGACCGCGCCACCGACACGGCGTGCGAAGCCGCGGGGCACGTAAAGGCCGCTGCTCCTGCTCTAACGGGCGCAACGTTCGATGCGCCGGCTTGGCTCTGCCTAACGCTTAGAGCCAAAGAGACAAAATGATCAGGATCACGACCAACACGCTGAGCACAGCAAGCCAGATTCGGGTTGTTCGTCCATGCTCGCGGATCTCATCCCGGAGGTTCAGCTCAAGCTCCTCAAGGCGCCGGTAGAGGTTCTCCTGCCGCTGATCGAACAGCAGCCGCGTCTTCTCATGCGCGTCCCGTGTTCCCTCAATCAGGATCTCCCAATACTCGCGGCGCTCCTTCTCGTTCGCCTCCCGGCGGGCTTGCGACTGCCGCTTGCGCTCTTCTGCTGAAGGTTGGGCCATCTCATCATGTCCAATCGATCAAGAAACATCTATTCGATGGTGCTTCAAATAGTGCATCGTCTGACATAGACCTCCGGTTCCTCACGAAGCCGCACCGGATTTAATCCCGGAACGACTCGATCAGACGTCCCGCCGTGGCGCGGTTCAGGGCCATGGGAATGTCGTACACGAGGGCGAGGCGCATCAGCGCCTTCACGTCCACGTCATGCGGGTGCGGCGAGAGCGGGTCGACGAAGAAGAACAGGGCGTCGATCCTTCCTTCCGCGATCATCGCGCCGATCTGCTGGTCGCCGCCGAGCGGGCCGCTCTTCAGCCGCGTGACCGAGAGTGCAGGGCATCGCTCCATCACCCGAGCGCCCGTGGTGCCGGTGGCAAAAAGCGTAAAGGGACGGAGATCGTTCTCGTACAAGGCCACGAAAGCGGCCATGTCATCCTTCTTGGCGTCGTGAGCCACGAGCGCCAGGGTCATTTGAGTCATGGGAGAGACAGTTCAATTGCTCCAGCGGTCACGCCACTGCATTTCGCCGGCCATGCAGTTGGTGCGCTGAGGGGACTGGATGCGGCTGATCAGGGGCTGTCCGGGCATCAGGTTGGCAATCTCAAGCAGGATCTTGGTTTTGATCGCTTCTATGAACTGGTCACGCTCCCGCACCGGAACGGTAAACGCACCCTGGCCGCCGATCACGCAGTCCTTGTAATAGACGTCGAGGTCCGGGATGTCGAGGTAGCCGGGCTGGCGCAGCATGATCGGCAAACCGTTGATGGTGATGCCCTTGGCCAGCGCCGCGTCGCGGGCTTCCAGCACGAGACGGCCCTGGTTGTTGGGGCCATCGCCCGACACGTCAATCACGCGGCGGGTCGCGTTGAGGCCGCTCTCATCCAGGAGCTTCACGCTAAAATCGATGGCGCTGGAGATCGAGGTCCGCTGCGCCCGCCGCAAGGGCGTGGAGGCGATCCTGTCGGCGAAGGCCATCAGGCTCTCGGAATTGTCGAGCACCGTCCAGGGGATGATCACCTTCTGATCCGGGGAGCCCGCCCATTCCATGTAGGTAACGGCGATGCGGCCTAGCATGCCGCCGCGGATCGCATCGTGGACGAGCTTGGATCGGAAAGCCTGGGCGAAGCCTTCCCGCTGCAGGGCCTGTTCGTCCGTGTCCATGGAAAAGGAGATATCCACCGCGACCACGAGGGCGAGATCGACCTCGGTCTCGGTCTGGGCTTGGGCCGGCGGGGCAAGAAGCCCCCACAGGCAGACTAATGCCGCGGCAAGGCGGGTGAAGCCGGAACAAACCATCGGAATCTCCTGTGCGGGAGCCGGATTGGTCGGAAAAGTGTGCCAGCTTCTGGAACTAAGGCAAGGCTGCTCCCGGACCAGAGGGGAGCTTAAGAATGCTTAGCCTCCACGATCGCGAGGGCTGCCTGGAAGGCAGCGTCGGGGTCGAGATGGGTCGTGTCGAGGGTCACCGCATCAGTGGCGGCCTTGAGCGGGGCGGTGCTGCGGTTCATGTCCCGCTCGTCCCGGCGGCGGATGTCCTCAAGGATGGTTTCGTACTCGGCCTGCTCGCCGCGCCGCAGGAGTTCGAGATGACGGCGCCGCGCCCGCTCTTCGGGAGCCGCGGTGATGAAAAGCTTCACATCCGCGTCCGGGCAGACCACTGTGCCGATGTCCCGGCCGTCGAGTACCGCGCCCGGCTGCTGCATGCTGAACTCGCGCTGGAAGGCCAGCAGCGCGTCGCGTACCGGCTGATAGGCTGAGACCATCGAGGCAGCCTCGCCCATGGCGGCGCCCCTGAGACGGGAATCGTCGTCGAGGTGCGAGACGTCCAGGTTCTGCGCCACTGCCGTGGCAGCATCCCGGTCGGCCAAAGGCACGTCCCCGTCCATGAGCACGCGGGCCACCGCCCGGTAGAGCAGGCCGGTGTCGAGATGAGCAAAGCCGTAATGCTCGGCGAGGCGCTTGCCCAGGGTGCCCTTGCCGGAAGCCGCAGGGCCGTCGATGGCGATGATCATGGGCTAATCAATCCTGGATCGTGGCGCCAAGCTCCCGCATGAGCGGGATGAAGCTGGGGAAGCTGGTCACGATCATGGCACCGTCATCGACCGTCATCGGCTCGGCCGTCGCCAAGCCCATGACCAGGAACGACATGGCGATGCGGTGGTCGAGATGGGTTGCCACCGGCCTGCCACCGCCCCGGACCTTGCCGCCGGAGCCATGGACGATCAGGTCGTCGCCCTCGATCTCGTGCGCGACGCCGGCCTCGGCGAGACCTGCTGCCACGGCTGCCAAGCGGTCGGATTCCTTGACCCGCAGCTCGTGCAGGCCCTGCATCCGGGTCGTGCCTTCGGCGAAGGAGGCCGCGACCGCCAGGATCGGGTATTCGTCGATCATGGCCGGGGCGCGGGCGTGGGGAACGGTCACACCGGTGAGCCTGCTGTGCCGGACCCGCAGATCCGCCACCGTCTCGCCGCCCTCGTCGCGCTCGTTCAGGCGCTCGATGGACGCGCCCATCTCGATCAGCGTCGTGATGAGGCCGGTACGGAGCGGGTTCATCATCACGCCCTCGATCACCACGTCCGAGCCGGGGGTGATCAGGGCCGCCACCAGGGGGAAGGCGGCCGAGGAGGGGTCGGTCGGCACCACGATGTCCGTGCCGCGCAGTTCCGGCTGACCCTGCAGGGTGATGGCGCGGCCATCGGTGCCGTGGGGAGCAACCTCCACGCTCGCCCCGAAATGGCGCAGCATCCGCTCCGTGTGGTCGCGGGTGGCCTCGCGCTCAATGACCGTCGTTTTGCCCGGCGAGTTAAGGCCGGCAAGGAGGATGGCCGACTTGATCTGGGCCGAGGCGGCGGGAGTCTCGTAGGTGATGGGAAGCGTCTCGCGCGGGCCGCGCAGGGTCAGGGGCACCCGCCCGCCCTCGGCCTCGCTCACCACCCTCACGCCCATCTTGGCCAGAGGGTCGAGGATGCGGCGCATGGGGCGCTTGCGGAGCGAAGCGTCGCCATCGAAGGTCGAGGTGATCGGGTGGCTGCCGGCGACGCCCATCATGAGGCGCGAGCCGGTGCCCGCATTGCCGAAATCGAGAACGTCCTTGGGCTCGGTCAGGCCCCCGATGCCGACCCCGACGATCCGCCAACGCCCCGGAGCCTCACGGGTGATGGTGGCGCCGAGCGCCCGGCAGGCTTCGGCCGTGCGCAGCACATCGTCCCCCTCAAGGAGGCCCTCGACCCGGGTTTCGCCAATGGAGAGGAGCCCGAAAATCATGGAGCGGTGGGAGATCGACTTATCGCCGGGAACGCGGATGCGCCCTTTCAGGGGCGTTCCGGACCTGCTGGCGACCGGGGAGGGCGTTCCGTGCGCGTGCGACATCGTGTTTTGAGTTCCTCAAGCCTTCTCGTCAGGGCGGGCTCCTAACACGGGGTTTTCCCGCCGTCACGCGCAAGCTGGGTCAAGCTCGGCCCTCGGCCCTGCAATTTCCTATTTGACAAGCCATCCCCTGCCGACTAACGGAGCCTTCCCAACCATTCACACTTATCCAAGGCAATCACCCGTGGCCAAACCGGAACTCGGCTTGAAGCGCCAGTGCATGAGCTGCGGCGCGAAATTCTACGACCTCAACAAGGATCCGGCGGTCTGCCCGAAATGCGGCACCGTGTTCCAGGCGACAGCCATGACGACCCGCGTCGCGGCTCCCGTGGCGGCCCGTGCCGCTGCCGTGGCCGATGACGACGAGACTGAGCTCGAGGCAACCGGTCCGGAGATGGTCTCCCTCGATGAGGTTGAGGCTGACGAGAACGAGAAGGACATCCCGGTCGATGACGACATCGAGGTGGCCGACGACGTTGCCGATGACGACACCTTCCTCGAAGACGAGGAAGAAGGCGACGACGACGTGTCCGATCTGATCGACAGCGATCTGGAAGACGACGAAGAGGCTTGAACCTCGGATCTGAGGCGACTATAGAGACGCCTCTGATTTCAACAGAGATCGCCGCGGTGCCCCATACATCGCGGCTCGGATGGGGCCATAGCTCAGCTGGGAGAGCGCTTGCATGGCATGCAAGAGGTCGGCGGTTCGATCCCGCCTGGCTCCACCAAATCTTTCAAGAAGCCGCCTTCGGGCGGCTTTTTTGTTGAGCATTCATGCCCTCAGCCCTTCGTCTCATGGAAAGGGCGCTCATCTTCATTTTTAGTCGCAACGCCTTAAGCTAAGGGCAGGATCTTCAAATCCACCGAAAGCGGGAACGATGACGCGCATCCAGACGAACGGCCTCCAGGTCGCCCCGGTTCTTCATGATTTCATCGAGCGGGAGGCACTGGCCTATACCGGCGTCTCGGCCGATGCCTTCTGGAAGGGGCTGGCCGGTCTCGTGAAGGAATTTGCTCCGCGCGACCGCGAACTGCTCGCGGTCCGCGACAGGCTCCAGGCGCAAATCGACGAGTATCACCGCGCCCGAAAGGGCCAGCCTTTCGACCAGGCCGGCTACGAGCAGTTCCTGAGCGACATCGGCTATGTGCTGCCGGAGCCTGAGGACTTCGCCGTCCGCACGCAGAACGTGGACGACGAGATCGCCCGCATCGCCGGACCCCAGCTCGTGGTGCCGGTGTCGAATGCCCGCTATGCGCTGAACGCCGCGAATGCCCGCTGGGGCAGCCTCTACGACGCCCTCTACGGCACCGATGTGATCTCGGAGGATGACGGCGCCACCCGCTCCGGCGGCTACAACAAGGCTCGTGGCGCCAAGGTCGTGGCCCGTGCCCGCGATGTGCTCGACCAGGCGGCGCCCCTGGCGGGCGGCAGCCACAGGGATGCCGCCTCCTATACGATCCAGGGCACAGCTCTGATCGTGACGCTTCGGGACGGCAGCGAGACGGGCCTTGCGGATCCTGCCCAGTTCGTCGGCTACCAGGGTGAGGCAGCAAGCCCCTCATCCGTGCTGCTGCGCCACAACAACCTGCATCTCGACATCCGGATCGACCGCTCGCATCCCATCGGCGCCGAGGACCCGGCCGGTGTCGCCGATGTGGTGATGGAATCGGCCGTGTCCACCATCATGGACCTGGAGGATTCTGTTGCGGCGGTGGATGCCGATGACAAGGTCGAAGTCTACCGCACATGGCTCGGGCTGATGAAGGGCGATCTGGTCGAGAGCTTCGAGAAGGGCGGGCGCACCGTCGAGCGCAGACTCAACCCGGATCGGGTCTATACGAGCGTGAACGGCGGCGAGATCCGCCTGCACGGGCGCAGCCTCATGCTGGTGCGCAATGTGGGCCACCACATGTTCACCGATGCGGTGCTCGACGAGAACGGTGAGGTGATCCCTGAGACTATCCTCGATGCGGCCATCACGTCGCTCATCGCCATTCACGACCTCAAGGGTGCGGGCTCCCTGCGCAACAGCCGCGCGGGCTCGGTCTATATCGTGAAGCCCAAGATGCATGGGCCGGACGAGGTGGCGTTCGCCAACGACCTCTTTGCGGCCGTCGAGAGCATGCTGGATCTTCCCCGCAACACCCTCAAGATGGGCATCATGGACGAGGAGCGGCGCACCTCCGTCAACCTCAAGGCCTGCATCCATGCGGCGGCCGAGCGCATCGTGTTCATCAACACGGGCTTCCTCGACCGCACGGGCGACGAGATCCACACCTCCATGGAAGCGGGCCCGATGATCCGCAAGAACGACATGAAGTCGACCGGGTGGATCAAGGCTTACGAGGACAACAACGTGGATGTGGGCATGCTCTGCGGCCTGCCCGGCAAGGCGCAGATCGGCAAGGGCATGTGGGCTGCGCCCGACAAAATGGCCGACATGCTGTCCCAGAAGATCGGCCACCCGCAGGCCGGCGCCACCACCGCCTGGGTGCCATCGCCCACCGCCGCAACGCTGCACTCGCTGCACTATCATCAGGTGAGCGTGCCGGCACGGCAGGAAGAACTGAAGAAGCGTTCGCGTGCAAAGCTCTCCGACATCCTGACCATTCCGGTGTCGCAGTCCAACTGGGCGCCGGACGCGGTGCAGCAAGAGCTCGACAACAACTGCCAGGGCATTCTCGGCTATGTTGTGCGCTGGATCGACCAGGGCGTCGGCTGCTCCAAGGTGCCGGACATCCATGATGTGGGGTTGATGGAAGATCGAGCGACGCTGCGCATCTCCAGCCAGCACCTCGCCAACTGGCTGCGCCACGGCATCGTCAGCGAGGATCAGGTGATGCAGACCCTGCGCCGCATGGCTGAAGTGGTCGACCGGCAGAATGCGGGCGATCCGCTCTACCGGCCGATGGCGCCTGATTTCAAAGGCCCTGCCTTCCGGGCCGCCTGCGATCTCGTGTTCAAAGGGGCGGAGCAGCCCAACGGCTACACCGAATACGTGCTGCACGAGCGCCGCCGCGAGGCGAAGGCCGCAGGCGCGCCGGACCGCATCGACGAGAGCGGCGTCAGGACGATGTGAGTAGCTGGCTTGAAGAAGGCTTCCACCCATAGCCCTCATCCTGAGGAGGTCACGTTAGTGACCGTCTCGAAGGACGAGGGCGTTTCCAGTGCTCTCTGGATCCTCCTTCGAGACGCAGACTTCGTCTGCTCCTCAGGATGAGGTGAGAGATTTACGAGCTAGCTCTGAAAAGGGCGCCGCACCGGCGCCCTTTTCATTCGTGCGATGCAGAGGAGAGCGCGTCGACCGTACCGCCGATGAGGTTGCGGCTGAGCAGATGCTCCGTGGTCAGGTCGAAGCGGACGGGCGTGAGCTTTGAGGGAAGCGACGCGATCCAGTCCTTCAGCTGCCGTGCCGCCGCCACGGCCTCGTCCCGCTCTACGGCCCTGAAGCGCACCTTTGTGCCTGAACGCATCTGGGCGAAGCGGGCGAGATCGGCGCTGATCACCGTGGCGATCTTCGGGTAGCCGCCCGCCGTCTGGCGGTCTCGCATCAGCACGATGGGCTGGCCGCTGCCCGGCACCTGGATATGGCCGTCGACGATCCCGTCCGACACGATGTTGAAGCCCTTGGCGTGTTCGAGCTTGGGTCCGGTGAGCTGAAAGCCCATCCGGTCGGCCTGGGGGCTGATGGTGAATTCACTTTCAAGGAATAAATAAATGCTTTCCGGCGTGAAGTAATCGTCCTGCGGTCCCAGCATGACGCGGAGGGGACCGGTCTCATCGAGGACGTCGACGGTCAGCTGCATCGGCTCGCCCGCTTGCGCCTCGGGCCGGCAGGGCAGGCGGTTTCCCACCTGGAGCGGCGCCCCTTTCAGGCCGCCGAGGCGGGAGCGCAGATGAAACGACAGGCTTCCCAGCTGCGGTTCGACCGCAAGACCACCAGCCACCGCCAGATACGCAAAGGTGCCGGTGCGCGGGTGCCCCACGTCCAGGGTTCGGCCCTCTTTCAGAACGAACGAGGTGAGAGGCGGAACCGGTGTGCCGTCGATGCTCGCACCCGCACCCGCACCGGCGACGGCGAGGTGCAGGTCGCCGCCCTCAGCCGTGAAGGAGCCGCCGAGATTGACGAACTCGATGGCCGACATGTCGGCCGGATTGCCGACGAGGGCGTTGGCCATCGCCAATGCGCGGCGGTCCATGGCGCCGGACGGCGAGACGCCGAAGCCCTGATAGCCGATCCGGCCGCGATCCTGCAGGGCGGTCATGGGTCCGCAGGATTTCACCACCAGGTCGATCATGGGCGAACCTCCTCGGCCACCGGCTCGCCGGCGCGAACGGCCTTCTCCATCGCTTCCCAGCGTGATTCATCGACGGGCTCGAAGACGATCTCGTCGCCGGCCGCAAACAGGAAAACCGGATCGCGCTCCGGTGCGTAGGGGCGCACGGGCGTCAGGCCGAGATTGTGCCAGCCGCTCGGCATGTCCATGGGGGCGATGCCGGCCTGCTCGCCGCCGATCATGATCGTGCCGGCCGGGATCTTGGCCCGGGGATGAACCCTACGGGACGTGGCGATCCGCTTGTCGAGGCCGCCGAGATAGGTGAAGCCCGGCAGGAAACCGATCATGTAGATCCGGTACACGGCCGACGAATGGATCTCGATTACCTGGTTCGATGTGAGACCATGGATCTCCGCGACCTCCTCCAGGTCGCTCCCGTAAGCACCGCCATACACCACCGGCACGCGCCAGCGGCGGCCCACCGCATGGCGGGGCGCGAGATCCTTCGTCTCCTCGTCGAGGAGCTTCACAAGCGCGTCGTAGTCGGTGACTGCAGGATCGAACTGGATGGTCAGGGAACGGTAGGTCGGCACCGTCTCGATCAGCCCGGCGGGGGCACGGGTGCGGACGATCTCGTCGAGGGCCAGGACCATGGCGTTGAGGGCAGGGTCGATCGTGCTCCCGAACTCGACCGTCAGGGCGCTGTCGCCGCAGGGAAGAATCTTTGGTGTTGGCACCACGCCCCCATTGCGTTGTCGAAAGGCATCCGATCCATCTCATATTGGCGCCTGCCAGACAACGGCAGGGAAGGGGAAAGGGACATGCGCCCGGCACATGGGCCGGCCTGCGCAGCGCGTCTGTTCCCCATGCTCCTTTTTGCTAGGCTCACCTCCATCGTGCCCTTCGTGCTATTCCACCTGCCATGTGATGCCTGAGCCCAGGCCCAAGCGGAGAAGACCATGACCTTGACATCGAAGACAGCCGTGATCACCGGCTCGACCAGCGGCATCGGCCTCGCCATTGCCCGCGCGCTCGCCAAGGAAGGTGCGAACATCGTCCTCAATGGACTGGGAGACGAGGCGGAGATCGAAAAGACCCGCGCCGGGATCGAGAGCGAGTTCGGTGTCAAAGCCGTCTATTCACCAGCCAACATGCTCAAAGCCGACGAGATCGAGGAGATGGTCCGGCTCGGCGAACGCACGTTCGGCAGCGTCGATATCCTGGTCAACAATGCGGGCATCCAGTTCGTCTCGCCGGTCGAGGATTTCCCGGTCGAAAAGTGGGACCAGATCATCGCGATCAATCTCACGTCGGCTTTCCACGCCATCCGCGCCGCCGTGCCCGGCATGAAGGCGCGGGGATGGGGCCGCATCATCAACACTGCCTCGGCCCATTCCCTTGTGGCTTCGCCTTTCAAGTCCGCCTATGTGGCGGCCAAGCACGGCATCGCCGGCCTCACCAAGACGGTGGCGCTGGAAGTCGCCACGCACGGCATCACCGTGAACTGCATCAGCCCCGGCTATGTCTGGACGCCCCTCGTCGAGCGGCAGATTCCCGACACCATGAAGGCGCGTAACATGACCAAGGAGCAGGTGATCAACGACGTGCTTCTGGAAGCTCAGCCCACCAAGCAGTTCGTCACCGTCGAGCAGGTGGCCGGGCTCGCCGTGTTTCTGTGCTCGGACGCAGCCAGCCAGATGTCCGGCGCCAACCTGTCGATGGATGGCGGCTGGACGGCGAAGTAAGTTTTTCTGACTGTCATCCCGGACGGCGAAGCCGATCCGGGATCGTTAGGAGAACAGAGCACTGTCATCCCGGGGCTGCGCAGCGGAACCCGGGATCCATAACCACGACCTATGTCCATTCTGGCACCGTCAGCGGTTATGGATTCCCGCCTGCGCGGGAATGACAGTGTTGAGTTTCCAACACCATACTCGTCTCGCGATCCCAGATCGGCTCACTCCGTCCGGGACGACCCCAAGCCTCATCCCCTCGCAAACGCGTCCGTCGCCTCGATGAGATGATGCGTGATGCCCGGCTCGCTTACCGCGTGGCCCGCATCCGGCACCATGATGAACTGCGCCTCGGGCCAGGCCTTGTGCAGGTCCCAGGCGGTCTTGGGCGGTGTGGCCATGTCGTAGCGGCCCTGGATGATCACGCCCGGGATGCCCTTCAGCCGATCGGCGTTGCGGATGAGCTGCCCCTCCTCGAACCAGCCCTCGTTGACGAAGTAGTGGTTCTCGATCCGGGCGAAGGCGATGGCGTAGTGCTCGTCGCCGAAAATGTCGCTGTATTCCTGGTTGTGCAGGAGCGTGATCGTCTCGCCCTCCCACAGGCTCCAAGCCCGCGCGGCTCTTGCCTGCACGGCCGGATCGGGATCGATCAGGCGCTTGCGGTAAGCCGCCATGAGGTCGCCGCGCTCCTCTTCCGGGATCGGCGCGAGAAAGCCCTCCCACTTGTCGGGGAAGATCCAGGAGGCGCCCTCCTGATAGTACCAGAGCAGCTCCGAGCGGCGCAGCGTGAAGATCCCGCGCAGCACGAGTTCGGTGACGCGCTCCGGATGCGTCTCGGCATAGGCAAGGGCCAGCGTCGAGCCCCAGGAGCCGCCGAACACCATCCACTTGTCCACACCGATCATTTCGCGCAGGCGCTCGATGTCGGCCACGAGGTGCCAGGTGGTGTTGGCTTCCAGGCTGGCATAAGGCGTGGAGCGGCCGCAGCCGCGCTGGTCGAACAGCAGGATGCGGTACTTTTCCGGATCGAACAGCCGGCGCTGAGTCGGCGTGCAGCCGCCGCCTGGGCCGCCATGCAGGAAAACCACGGGCTTGCCTTTGGGGTTTCCGCACAATTCCCAATAGACCCGGTGTCCGTCGCCCACATCGAGCATGCCGTGATCGTAGGGTTCTATTTCGGGGTAGAAACTGCGCATGGCCTGTGGTTCCTGCAGAGGGAGCCTATCCATAGCCGGGGGAGCTGCCCGTGTCAGCATGACGGTTCATTGATGAGCCGGCTTCAGACCCCTAGCGCGTCGTGCAACTGTCATATAGTTTTGCAACTGGGGAACAAGGGCAAAGCCCAACCACACTGGAGGACGAGGATGTTGACGAAACGCGCCAGCTTGAAGCTGGCAACCGCTCTTGCCGCTCTCATGGTCGCCGGATCGGCGCAGGCTGCCGAGAAGCTGCGGCTCCTGACCTGGTCGGGCTATGCGCCCGCCGATATCGTAGCGCAGTTCACGAAGGAAACGGGCATCGAGGTCGAGGTGACCACCTCGAACAACGAGGAGATGATCTCCAAGCTGCGCGCCACGCAAGGCGCAGGCTTCGATCTCGCGCAGCCGAGCCAGGACCGCATCGCCGGCCCGCAGGCGGAATTCGGCATCTATAAGCCGCTCGATCTCTCCAAGCTCAAGTCCGACCAGTTCATCGCCTCCATGCTCGAGGCGACCAAGAAGAACACCACGACCGACGGCAAGGTCTACGGCGTTCCTCACATCTGGGGTACGGACGGTCTCGTGGTGAACACCAAGGCCGCCCCCAAGGTCGCTGATTACAACGATCTCTGCGATCCGTCTCTCGCCGGCAAGACCAGCTTCCGCGCTAAGCGCCCGGCGCTGATTGCGTTTGCCTTCGCCAACGGCATGGATCCCTTCGCGGCCTACGGCGATGCGAAGGCCTATGCGGCCCTGATGGACAAGGTCGGCGCCAAGCTCGCCGAGTGCAAGAAGAACGTGAAGTTCTTTTGGGAGGGCAACGATCAACTCCTCAATGCCGTGCGCTCCGGCGAGATCGTCGCCGCCATGGCCTGGGATACGGGCGGATGGAAGCTCAACGCCGATAACCCTGATATGAAGTTCATCGCGCCGAAGTCTGGTGCGCTCGGCTGGGTCGACACCTTCGCGATCCCCGCCAAGGGCCGCAATGACGACGCCGCCTACAAGTGGATCAACTTCAACATGCGCCCGGAGATCGCCGCAAAGGTTGCGGCTGCCGCCGGCAACTTCACCGCCTCGAACGGCGCCGACAAGCTCATGGAAGGCAAGCTGAAGGATCAGTTCGCCGAGAGCTTCCCGAAGACCGCCATCGACAACATTCGCTGGTACCCGGCCGTGCCGGCTGGCCTCGAGGAGATCGAAGGCAAGGTTCTCGACCGCCTGAAGGCCGGTTCTTAAGCTTTCATTTGTATTGACCATCATCCCCCAGAACGATCTGGGGGATGACTCTTTGTATCGGCAGCGTCATGGCCTCTTCGACCGACCTCGACATCGTCAACGTCACCAAACGCTTCGGTGCTCACGCCGCTGTCGATGACGTGACGTTCAGCGTCGCTCCCGGCGAGTTCTTCTCGATCCTCGGACCCTCCGGCTGCGGCAAGACCACCCTGATGCGCATGATTGCCGGGTTCGAGCATCCGACGAACGGCGACATCCGCATCCGCGGGAAATCGATGATCGGCGTTCCGGCCAACAGGCGCCCGGTCAATATGGTGTTCCAGAGCCTCGCGCTCTTTCCCATGATGAGCGTGGGCGAGAACGTGGCCTATGGGCTCACCTGCCGCGGCGTCTCCCGTGCAGACGCCGAGGAGCGCGCGAGTCGCATGCTGGAACGCGTCGGCCTCAAAGGCTTCGGTGACCGGCGCGTGACGGCGCTCTCAGGTGGCCAGCGGCAGCGCGTGGCGATCGCCCGCTGCCTTGTGCTGGAGCCCACCCTCGTTCTGCTGGACGAGCCCCTCGGTGCCCTCGATCTCAAGCTGCGCGAGCACATGAAGATCGAACTCAAGCAGCTCCAGGGCACGTTCAACACCACCTTCGCCTACATCACGCACGACCAGTCCGAAGCGCTCGTTATGTCCGACCGTATCGCCGTAATGAACCAGGGCCGGTTCGAGCAGGTGGGCAGCCCGCGCGACCTCTACCACAATCCTGCAACGCCCTTCGTAGCGAGTTTCGTGGGCGAGACGAACCGCCTGCAGGGCGAGGCGGCTTCCGCTTCCAATGGGGCAATCGTGGTGCATCTACCATCCGGTGCCGCCGTTCAGGGTCAAGGCAGGGCGAAGGGCAAGAACGCGCTCGCCTTCGTGCGGCCCGAGGCTGTCGCACTGGCGCAGGATCCTTCATCGCTCGGCAATCTCCCTAACCGTTTCGAGGGCCGCGTTTCGGCGGTGCTCTTCGACGGTGCCGCTTCGAGCCTGCTCATCGATACGACGGGCTTCGAGCAGCCTTTGCGCGCCGTGCTGCCACAAGCCGGCCCGCTCGCCGGCATCCAGGTCGGAGCGCCTGTCCACGTAGGCTGGACGGCGGATGCCATGAAGGTCTTCGCCGCATGATTGCGAAGCAGGCCTCACGCCTCACGCTTTTCCTGCTGCTCGCCCCCGCCATCCTGTGGCTTGGGCTTCTCATCGTGCTGCCGCACGTTGAGATTCTCGTCCTCTCCTTCAGCGAGCGCGTGGCGCCGCGGGTCTATGCCTTTGGCATCGGCAACTACCTCGAGTTCTTCACAGAGCCGCTCTACTGGCGCACCTTCGCGCGAACCGCCTTCATGTCGATCCTGGTGACGGCGCTCACGCTGGTGCTCGCCTTTCCCATCGCGCTCTACATCGCCCGCGTGGCGCAAGGCCGCCTCAAGGCCATGCTACTGCTGCTATGCCTACTGCCGTTCTGGGTGTCGGAGCTGGTGCGCACGCTCGGCTGGATGATCCTGCTGCGCGAGACCGGCGTGATCTCATACGCTCTGCGCTCCGTCGGTCTGGCGGGCCAGCCGATGGAGCTTCTCTACAATGACGGTGCGGTGATCCTCGGGCTCGTCTATGGCGGGCTTCTCTTCATGATCGTGCCGCTCGCCAACGCGCTGGAGAGCCTGGAGCCTGCTGTCGTGGAGGCCGGCTACGATCTCGGCGGCAGCCGCTGGACGGTTTTGCGCCGGATCGTCATCCCCCACGCCATGCCCGGCATCGTGGCGGGTTGCATCATCGTGTTCATGCTGACCGTCGGCAACTTCGCCACGCCGGTGCTGCTCGGCGGCAAGAACGGCCTCTGGTTCACGGAACAGATCTACGCGCAGTTCATCACGCGCTTCAACTGGCCTCAGGGCGCGGCCTTCGGCATGCTGCTCCTGCTGCTCTCCTCGGCCATCGTGTGGCTGGGCCTGCGCCTTACCGGCCAGAGCCTCGGCACCACCCTGAAGCAGGCATGAGCCCATGAACCGTCCTTCCATCGCCTGGAAGCTCTACATCGCGGCGTTCTACCTCTTCCTGTTCGCGCCGCTCTTGGTCGTGGCGATCTTCGCCTTCAACGCGAGCCCGTTCCCGTCGCCGCCCTGGCGCGGCTTCACGCTGGAATGGTTCACCGGCTCCGGCACCCTCGTCGGAAAGCCGGGCGTGCTGGTGGATCCGATCTGGCTCGAGAGCATCGGCAACAGCTTCAAGGTCGCCATCCCGGTGGCGTTGCTCGCCGTGCTCCTCGGCACGGTGAATGCGTGGGTGCTGGAGCGCGCCGAGTTTCGCGGCAAGACTTTTGTGGCCATGATGATGCTCTGGCCGCTCGTCATCCCCGGCGTGGTGCTCGGCATCTCGATCCTGGCCTTCTTCTCACGCGTGACGAACGGGCTCGAGGATTGGCTGCAGACCGATCTCGATTTTTTGCGGCCCGGTCTGCCGCTCGTGGTGCTGGGCCAGCTCTCCTTCATCCTCACCATCGCGACGCTCATCATCGCCGCGCGCCTGCGCAAGTTCGACCGCTCGCTGGAGGAAGCCGCCTTCGATCTCGGCGCCAGCCGCGCGCGGGTGCTGCGCACCGTCACGCTGCCTTTCTTAAGCCCCGCGCTGATCGGCGCCGGTCTCGTGGCGCTGCTGATGTCGTTCGAGAACTTCAACACGACCCTGATGCTCGTGGGCTCCGAGGCGCCGCTGCCGATCGCCATGTACGGTCAGATGCGCGAGGGCGCGTCGCCGGCGATCAATGCAGTGAGCCTGCTGCTCATGCTCGGCGTCGGCGGCATCGCCAGCGTGTTTGCGCTGACCTCGAAGGCGGAGCGGTAGGTCCTACCCTCGTCATCCCGGACGGCACAGCCGATCCGGGATCGCGCAAACCAGTCCAGCACTGTCATCCCGGGGCTGCGGAGCAGAGCCCGGGATCCATAACCGCTAACAATGCAGAACGAAGCGCGACGCTGCTCGCTCTGTTCTGAAATGTCATGTTTATGGATCCCCGCCTTCGCGGGGATGACGGTGTGGAGCTTCCAGTGCGCTGTTCTGCACGCGATCCCGGATCGGCTTTGCCGTCCGGGATGACCATAGAAAATGTCTTGCTAAACCGATCACCGCCCCCAGGTGCGCTCCAGAACGTTCACCCAGTTCTCGTAGCAGAGCTTGCGCAGGGTCGCCTCGTCATAGCCGTGGCGGCGCATGGCGTCGACGAGGCGCGGCAGGCCGCGCACGTCGCCGATCTCGGCGGGAATTGTCGCGCCGTCGAAGTCGGAGCCGAGGCCGACGCCGTCCACGCCCACATGCTCGATCAGGTGATCCATGTGGCGGATCATCTCCTCCAGCGGCGTGTCGTCATTGCGCATGCCGTCGGGGCGAATGAAGGAGGTGGCGAAGTTGACGCCCACCATGCCGCGGCTCTCGCGGATCGCGCCGAGCTGCTTGTCGGTGAGGTTGCGCGAATGCCGGCAGATCTCCCAGGCATTGGAATGAGTGGCGACGAGTGGCGCATCGGAGAGCCGCGCCACGTCCCAGAAGCCCTTCTCGTTCAAGTGCGAGAGATCGATCATGATCTTCAAGCGGTTGCAGGCGCGCACCAGCTCGATGCCGCGATCCGTCAGGCCAGGACCCGTATCGGGCGTTGAAGGATAGCGGAACGGCACGCCGTGGCCGAAGATGTTGGGGCGGCTCCAGACCGGGCCGATGGAGCGAAGACCCGCCTCGTAGAGCACGTCGAGCATATAGAGATCGGGGTCGATGCCCTCGGCCCCCTCGATATGCAGAATCGCCGCGAGCTTGCCGGTATCGATGCAGTGGCGGATGTCGGCGGCCGTGCGGCAGATCTTGACCTCGCCCTTCGAGGCGCGCTCGATGCGGATGAGCAGCGCAGCCATGTGCGCCGTCACCTGCTGACTCGTCGGGAGCGGGAGCGGCGAAGAGAGGGGCACATCGTAACGCGCCTGGGCCATCAGCTCGTCCACATCGACGCCCACGCTCTCGGATGGCACATAGACGGCGAAGAAACCGCCAATGAGGCCACCCTGCTTCATGCGCGGCCAATCGAGGTGGCCGATATTGTCGCCTTCGAGGAACGCCTGCTCGGGCTGGATCTTGCCGCGCATGAGACGCAGCAGCACGTCGTTGTGGCCGTCGAAAACAGGCATCAGAGTAGAGCTGGGCATCGTTTCACACAAAAATGGGTGGCGGAAAAAGTGCGTTTAGGCGGCAGGAGCCTGAGCCGTTTGCGGAGCAACCCGCGTGAAACCCTGGCTCGCTTGAATCAGCGACTGCGTATAATTGTTCGTGGCCGCACCCGAGCGCAGGGCAGCGGCGGTCGTTTCCTCAACGGCTTCGCCATGCTGCATCACGAGCAGACGCTCGCACAGGTGGGCCACGACGGCGAGGTCATGGCTGACCAGGATATAGGTCAGGCCCAAGCGCCGGCGAAGATCGTCGAGCAGGTTCAGGATCTCGGCCTGCACCGAGGCGTCGAGCGCCGAGGTCGGCTCGTCGAGCAGCAGCACCTTCGGGCGCAGGATCAGCGCGCGGGCGATGGCGATGCGCTGGCGCTGGCCGCCTGAGAGCTGGTGCGGGTAGCGGAAGCGGAAGGACGGGCCGAGGCCGACCTCTTTCAGGGCCTGGAGGATACGCGCCTCCGCATCCTTCTCGCCATGGATGGCGAGCGGCTCGGAGAGCGTGCGGTCCACCGTATGGCGTGGATGAAGCGAGGCGTAGGGATCCTGGAACACCATCTGGACCGTGCGATAGAAGGCCTTGCCGCGTGGCGTGGTGACGGCATTGCCATCGACGCTCACGCGGCCGCTGGTGATCGGCGCGAGTCCACAGATGGCGCGCAGCACGGTCGACTTGCCGGAGCCGGATTCGCCCACAAGTCCATAGGCGGCCCCTGGCTCCACATGGAAGCTCACGTTCTTGACGGCATCGACCCGCATGCGGCCAGTGCCGTAGACGACTTGAAGGTTCTGGATATCGAGCATCGTTAGAGCGCCCATGCGGGATCGCGGTTCAGGGTCGGCAACGGACGAACATCGTCCGCGAGTGTCGGCAGGCAGCGCATGAGGCCCTGGGTATAGGGGTGCTTGGCGTCCCGCAGGTTCTTCGCCTCCAGCTCCTCGACCACGCGGCCGGCATACATCACCAGCACCCGGTCGCAGAAGGAGGAGACGAGCTTGAGGTCGTGCGAGATGAAGATCAGGCCCATGCCGCGCTCCGAGACGAGCTCGTCGAGAATGCGCAGCACCTCCATCGAGACCGTCACGTCGAGCGCCGAGGTCGGCTCGTCGGCGATGAGGAGGTCCGGGTCGGTCACCAGCATCATGGCGATCATGGCGCGCTGGCCCATGCCGCCGGAGACCTCATGCGGGTAGAGGGAGAAGACGCGGCCGGGATCGCGCATCTTCACGGCCTCCAGCATGGTGAGCGCCTTGTCGCGCGCTTCCGCCTTGCTGGCCCTTGCATGCGCCTGATAGGCCTCGATGATCTGATCGCCGATGGTCATGACCGGGTTCAGCGAGTATTTCGGATCCTGCATCACCATGCTGATGCGCCCGCCGCGCAGGGTGCGCAAGGTCTTCTTCGAGGCGGTGAGCAGGTCGATGCCGTCGAAGGCGAGGCGCTTGGCCGTCACCTCGCCGGGAGGCGGCGTGAGGCCGAGGATGGCGCGGCCCGTCTGCGATTTGCCGGAGCCCGACTCGCCCACGATGCCGAGGCGCTCGCGGCCGAGCTGGAAGGACACGCCGCGCACTGCTTCCACGGTGCCGGTGCGCAGATGAAAGCGGACGCGCAGGTCTTCGACGTCGAGAAGCGGCTTCTTCATTTTGCGGCCTTCGGATCGAGAACGTCGCGCAGGCCGTCGCCGAGCAGGTTGAAGCCGAGGCTCACCACGAAGATGGCAATACCCGGCATGGCGGCGACCCACCATTGGTCGATGAGATAGTTGCGGCCCGTGGCCACCATGGCGCCCCATTCGGGCATCGGCGGCTGTGCGCCCAGGCCGAGGAAGCCGAGTCCCGCGGCCGTCAGGATGATGCCCGCCATATCGAGCGTCACGCGCACGATGAGCGAGGAGAGGCAGAGCGGCACCACATGGCCAAGAATGATGCGCGGCGTCGAGGCGCCCTGGAGCTTCACCGCCGCGATGAAATCGCTGTTGCGGATCATCAGGGTCTCGGCGCGCGCGATACGGGCATAGGGCGGCCAGGAGGTGATCGCGATGGCGATGATGGCGTTCTCGATGCCGGGGCCTAAGGCCGCCACGAAGGCAAGAGCCAGGATCAGGCGCGGGAAGGCCAGGAAGATATCGGTGATGCGCATCAGCACCGTGTCGACCCAGCCGCCGAGATAGCCGGAGACGGTGCCGACCAGAAGGCCGATGGGCGTTGCGATCAGGGCCACCAGCACGACGATGAAGAGCGTAACACGGGAACCGTGGACGATGCGTGAGAAGATGTCGCGCGCCTGATCATCCGTGCCGAGCCAGTAGGTCTCGCTCGGCGGCAGAAGACGCTGCGTGCGCAGGTCCCCGCCGACAATTGGCGAATAGGGCGCGATGACATCGGCGAAGATCGCTACGAGGATCAGCAGAAGGACGATGCCGAGGCCGATCACGGCGAGCGGGTTGCGCGAGAAGGCACGCCAGCCGAGATAGAAGCGGCCAAGCCGTGCCTGCCAGCGGGAATGCGGCTCCGGGGAGAGCAGCCAGGCACGCATGCCGGAAGGCTGGGAAGCCAGTGGGAGAGGGGCGCCGGTCATCAGCGGGTCCTCGGATCGAGCAAGCGGTAGAGCAGGTCGGACACGAGATTGAGCAGCACGAAGACGGTCCCGATCACAAGGGTTCCGCCGAGTACGGCATTCATGTCCGCGTTCTGCAGCGAATTGGTGATGTACTGGCCCAAGCCCGGCCACGCGAAGATCGTCTCGGTAAGCACGGACCCCTCGAGCAGGTTGGCATAGGACAGGGCGATCACGGTCACGAGGGGAACGGCGGCGTTGCGCAGGGCATGGCGCCAGATCACCCGCATCTCCGACAGGCCTTTAACGCGCGCGGCGATCACGTATTCCTGCGCCAGCTCGTTGAGCATGAAGGAACGCGTCATGCGGCTGATATAGGCTAGCGAAAAATAGCCGAGCAGGCAGGCGGGCAGGATGATGTGCGATACTGCATCCCAGAATGCGTCCCATTGGCCCTGCATGGCCGTGTCGAGAAGCACGATATTGGTGACCGGCGTGTAGAGATAGGAATAGGTCACGTCGATGCGGCCTGGCCCTGCCACCCAGCCGAGCTTGGCATAGAAGACCAGCAGGCCCATGAGGCCGAGCCAGAAGATCGGGATGGAGTAACCGGCAAGGCCGAGCACGCGCACGAACTGGTCGATGAAGCTGCCGCGCTTGACGGCGGCCAGGATGCCGAGCGGGATGCCGAGAATGACGCCGATCAGGGTGCCGAGGGTGGCAAGCTCCAGCGTGGCAGGAAACGCATTGGCGATATCCGTCATCACCGGATTGGTGGTGAGAACCGAGTTGCCGAAATCGCCGGTGACAGCCTTCTTCAGGTAGATCCAGAATTGATGAATGAGAGGCAGATCAAGGCCGAGTTCCTGGCGGACGCGCTCGTAAACCTGTGGCGGAGCCCGATCGCCCACGATGGCGATCACAGGGTCGATAGGCACGACGCGGCCGATGAAGAAGGTGACGGCCGCGAGACCGAGAAGCGTCGTCATCAGGACGATAACGAACTGGGCGATGTTCTTAAGGGAGGAGCGGAGGGCACTTGCGTGCCCTCCGCTCCGACTCATGACTGCTGAGGCCATTGATGCGTCAGTTCTTCTTCGTCTGAGACACGTCGTTGTCGCTGAAGGACGGACCGAGGACGAAGTTGTCCACGTTCTTGCGCACGGCGGCGACTTCCGTCTGCTGCAGGAAGATCACGAAGGGGCTGTCGTCGAGAACCGACTTCTGCAGCTCCTTGTACATCTGCGCGCGCTTCTCGCCGTCACGCTCCATCACGGCAGCGCGGGTCTTGGCGGTCAGCGGGCCTGGATCCCAGGCATTGCGCCAAGCAAGCGGCTTCGCCTTGGCTTGGTCCGAGTTGTCGTCGTTCGCCGCGAAGGTGTCGGCGTTGGAGTTCGGGTCCTGATAATCCGAGCCCCAGTTGCCGATATAGATGTCGTGCTGGCGGGCGCGGTACTTGGTCAGGGCCTGCTTCGAATCCATCGGCAGGATTTCCAGCTTGATGCCGGCCTGCCCGAACGTCGACTGCATGGCCTGGGCGACACCCATGATCTCGGGGGTGGAGCGGGTGTCCATCGTCACCGAGAAGCCGTCCTTCAGGCCGGCCTTGGCCAGAAGCTCCTTCGCCTTGGCGATGTCGAGCTTGTAGGGGTTGTTGGTCTCAGCGCCGAGGAAGCCCTTGGGCAGGAAGTTCTGATGAACGTCGCCCTTGTACTTCATGATGGTGTCGGCAATGGCCTGATAGTCGACAAGGTACTTCAGAGCCTGGCGAACTTCAGGCTTGGCCAAGTTCGGGTTCTTCTGGTTCAGGCCGAGATAATACACCGTTCCCTTCGGAGCGCTCTGAACCTTCATGTCCGGGTTCTTGGACATCGCGGTGATCTCTTCCGGGTTCAGGCTGCGGGCCACGTCGATGTCGCCCTTCTCCAGCAGCAACCGCTGGCTCGCTGTTTCCTTGATGTGGCGATAGATCACGCGGGCAAGCGGGGTCTTCTTCTCGTAATTCGGATTGCGCTCGAGAACGAGGACCTCGTTGGCTTTCCACTCGCGCATGATATAGGGGCCGGAGCCGGCATACTTGGTCTTGAGCCAGTTATAGCCGTAATCGCCATCCTTCTCATTTTGCGCCACCAGCTTCTTGTCGACGATGGAGGCGACCGAGTTGCCGAGACAGTAGAGAACCAGGGTTGGTGCGTAGGCCTTGTCGACCTCAAGGGTCATCTCGAGCGGGCCGGTCTGCTTGACCTTGTCCTTCACATTGTCCTTCGTCAGGCCGAACTGGCCGAGGATGAAGGCTGGGGATTTGTCGAGCGCCACGGCGCGGTGGAGCGAGTAAACCACGTCTTCGGCCGTGATTGGATTGCCGGAAGCGAACTTCCTGTTCGGCTTGATCTTGAAGGTATAAGTCTTACCGTCCGGGGAGACGGTCCAGGACTCGGCGACCTGTCCGGAGATCTTGGAGACATCCTTGATGTCGTAGGTGACAAGGCGCTCATAGGTATTGCCGTTGATCTCGGACGCGCTCATCTCGAAAATCTCGGCAGGATCAAGAGAGATGATGTCGTCCATCTGCCAGGCCTGGACCAGGGTGTCGGCCGGTGTGGCTGCCTGTACGGCAGAGAAAGAAGTCGCCATCACGGTGACCATGGCGGCGGATAGGATAAATTTCGGAAGACTTTTCATAGGCCAGTTCCCTCGCAGCGCTGGGTGCGCTTCTTGTGCGCCCGTATGAATGCAAATCACACAGGTTCTGTCGAGTCTACTCACTGGTTACCAACTGGTAAACATGGTGCAGCCTGCCCAAAGGTCGGGCATAGGTGGTTCGGGTTGGCTTGCAGGGGAAAACTGTGGCAAAGGCTCCCCGACATTTCTCGAACGGATGAAGCCCGTGTCTGAAGACGCCAAAAAACCCGGTGCCAACACCATGTGGGGCGGACGCTTCTCGTCCTCGCCCAGCGCGCTTATGGAAGCCATCAACGCCTCCATCGACTTCGACAAGCGACTGGCTTCCCAGGACATCCAGGGCTCCATCGCCCACAGCACCATGCTGGCGAAGCAAGGGATCATCGCCGAGAGCGACCGGGACGCCATCCATCAGGGGCTCCAGCGGGTGCTGGGCGAGATCGAGTCCGGCTCCTTCACCTTCTCCACGGCGCTCGAAGACATCCACATGAACGTGGAGAGCCGCCTGCGCGAGATCGTGGGAGATCCAGCTGCCCGCCTGCACACGGCCCGCAGCCGCAACGATCAGGTGGCCACCGACGCCCGGCTCTGGGTGCGTGAGGCCCATGACCGGACCGACGAGCAGCTCACCAGCCTGATCAAGGCGCTCCTCGACAAGGCCGAGGCCCATGCCGCCACCGTGATGCCGGGCTTCACCCATCTCCAGAGCGCCCAGCCGGTGACCTTCGGGCATCACCTCATGGCCTATGTGGAGATGTTCGGCCGCGACCGCAGCCGCATCCGCGATTCCCGCCAGCGCCTGAACGAGTGTCCTCTCGGGGCCGGCGCGCTCGCCGGAACGTCTTTCCCCATCGACCGGCACATGACCGCCAAAGCGATGGGCTTCGACGGTCCGACCCGCAATTCGCTCGATTCCGTCTCTGACCGCGACAGCATGCTCGAGTTCATGGCTGCCGCCTCCATCTGCGCCGTGCACCTGTCACGTCTTGCGGAAGAAATTATCATTTGGATGTCAGCCCCGTTCGGCTTCGTGCGCCTGCCGGACCGCTGGACCACGGGTTCCAGCATGATGCCGCAGAAACGCAATCCGGATGCCGCCGAGCTGGTGCGGGGCAAGACCGGCCGTGTCATCGGCTCCCTGGTCTCCCTGCTCACCGTCATGAAGGGCCTGCCGCTCGCCTATTCCAAGGACATGCAGGAGGACAAGGAGCAGGTCTTCGACGCGGCCGACACCATCGAGATCGTGCTTGCGGCTACGACCGGCATGATCCGCGACCTGGAGCCGGTGCCGGAGCGCATGGCGGCGGTGGCCGGGGCCGGCTTCTCGACTGCAACGGACCTCGCCGATTGGCTCGTGCGCAGCCTCAACATTCCCTTCCGCGACGCCCATCACATCACAGGGCGCATCGTGTCCGAGGCGGAGACGCGCGGTTGCACCCTGGAGGAGCTGCCGCTCGACGCCATGCAGGCGGTCGAGCCCAAGATCCACCAGGGCATCTACGACGTGCTGGGCGTCGAGAACTCCGTCCGCTCCCGGACAAGCTTCGGCGGCACGTCCCCGGTTCGGGTGGCCGAGCAGGTCGCCTGGTGGCGGGAGCGGGTCTAGCCCGCTCCTCAGGCTCTGTTTACCGTGAGAACTGGGCGCTGCCCGGGCGACTTGGCCAGGGTCTTGATCGGCTGAAGCGGCATATCCATATTTCCGATAGCGGCCCGGTTCCGGGCCACTTGAGTGCCGCATCGGCGGGCTCAAAACCAACCGAAGTGCCTCTAACCTTGGGCTTCGAACATGTCGCGTCAGTCGCCCTTCGGGCATCCGTTTATGTTAGGCTTCGATGAGATCGAGCAGGCGCTCGATCGGGTCGCCAAGGCGGCCGGGGACGGCTATCCGCCCTACAACATCGAGCGTCTGGCTCGCACGGAAAGTGCCCCCGAGCGCCTCCGCATCACCCTGGCCGTTGCCGGTTTCACCCGGGATCAGCTGGAGGTGACCCTGGAAGAGAGCCAGCTCGTCATCCGGGGACGTCAGTCCGACGACAAGACAAGGCACTTCCTCCATCGCGGCATCGCCGCCCGTCAGTTTCAGCGCACCTTCCTCCTTGTCGACGGCATGGAAGTGATGGGCGCGGACCTGTCCAACGGGCTGTTGTCGATCGATCTGGTCCGGCCCGAGCCGGAGCGGATCGTCCGCAAGATCGACATCAGCGCTCCGGACAAAGTGTGACGGCATCCGCAAAAAGGAGATGTCCATGAACTTCGAGATCAAGAACCATCACGAGCCGGCCTTCGACGTGTCTGAGCTCGCCACCCTGGGCCTGGGCCAGATGGCCTATGTGAAGCCGATCGAGGCCGACGAGGTCGCCCGGCTGTTTCCTCAGGCTCCCAAGCTCCAGCCCGGCATGCGGCTGTTCGCGCTCCTGTCCGCCAGCGGCGAGCCCATCCTGCTGACCGACAACCATGACGCCGCCGTGGCCAATGCCTGGGCGCACGACCTGACCATGGTGAGCCTGCATTAGAGTATCGGACCCAAAAGTGGACACCACTTTTGGGATCTATCTGATGCTCCAACTTTATTGCATGGCGCATCGTTCCTGCGGAAAACCGGGGCCACTTTTCCGCACGATGCGCCGAGGCTCACCACCTATCCCTCCTTAAGCGATGGCAGCAACCGCCGCGATCAGCCGCTCGATGTCCTCCGGCCGCGACAGCCGGTGATCGCCGTCCTTGATCAGCGTCAGCGAGACGCTGTCCCCTGGCAGGTGCTCCACCAATTCAAGCGCATGGCTCCAGGGGACATCGGGATCCTCCATGCCTTGCAGGATGTGGACCGGGCAGCCGGCCTGGATCGGCCGGTCGAGAAGCAGATGGCGGCGGCCATCCTCGATCAGGTTCAGGGTGATGGGGTAGGGGTCGTCAGAATAGGCCGACGGGCGGTGGTAAACTCCCGTCTCCTGGACGCTGCGCCTCAAATCCTCGGGAAAGCGCCCCCACATCAGCCGCTCGGTCATGTCCACCGCCGGGGCGATGAGCACCATGCCGGCGGGAGTGAGGTCGGGCCGCTTGTCCATGAGATGGCGGGCCGTCAGAAGGCTGATCCAGCCGCCCATGGATGAGCCGACGAGAATGGGCCGCTCCCGAACGAAGCGCTCGATGACGGCAAGCGCGTCCTCAAGCCAACGAGAGATCGTGCCCTCCTCGAAGGCGCCGCCGGACTCGCCATGGCCGCTGTAATCGAAGCGCACGAAGGGGCGGCCGTTCCGCTCAGCCCATTCGTCCAGGGCGGTCGCCTTGGTGGCCCGCATGTCCGACTTGAAGCCGCCGAGCCAGACTACAGGCGGGCCTTTGCCCTCCCGGGCGAGAACGGCAATGGGGCGGGCATCCTGGCCGACCGTGACGCTTTGCGGCATGGTTAACTCATCCTCAACTGCTTTGAAGCAAGCGTCATATAGGATTTTTTCGGACGATTCTGTCGGACGATTTTTGAGAAGGCTCTGACTTCCGTGAGTTTTTCATCGCGACCCGGCGGAGGGATGGCGTTCCCGTCCTCTCACGTGCACCCGCTGGCGGGCCGGACCATTCTTCAGATCGTCCCCGAACTCGAGGCGGGAGGGGCGGAGCGCACCACCGTGGACATCGCCGAGGGGCTGGTCCATGCCGGCGCGCGGGCGCTGGTCGCAACCGAGGGCGGCCGGCTGGTGGGTGAGCTCCAGACCAAGGGCGGCATCTGGATTCCCTTCCCGGCGGCATCGAAGAACCCGTTCTCCATGCTCCTCAACGTGCGTAAGCTCGCCCGGATCTGCCACGACGAGCGGGTTGCCCTCGTTCATGCCCGCTCGCGGGCTCCGGCCTGGGTGGGCCTGGGCGCTGCGCGATCGCTCAACATCCCGTTCGTGACCACCTACCACGGCAGCTATTCCGGACGCTCCTCGGTGAAGGTCCTGTACAATTCGGTGATGGCCCGCGGCGATGCGGTCATCGCCAATTCGCAGTACACGGGCGATCTGATCCGCTCGGTCTATCCGCAGGCCGGCGAGCGCATTCGGGTGCTTCACCGGGGCACGGATTTCGCTGTTTTCTCCCCGCACGCGGTGGCGCCGGAGCGGATCGAAGCCCTGCGCAAGGCCTGGGAGGTGGCGCCCCACGAGCGGGTGGTGCTGCTCGCCGCCCGCCTGACCGGCTGGAAGGGCCAGAAGGTGCTAATCGAAGCGGCCGCCAAGCTGCGCGATGCCGGCCTGACCGATGTGGCCTATATCCTCGCCGGCGACCCGCAGGGGCGGGATTCCTATGTGAAGGATCTCGACAGCCTGATCGAGGCCAGGAAGCTGAAAGGCATCGTGCGCCGGGTCGGCCACTGCACCGACATGCCGGCGGCCTTCCTGGCGGCGTCCGTCGTGACCGTGCCGTCCACCGAACCGGAGGCCTTCGGGCGTTCGGCCGTGGAGGCGCAGGCCATGGGCACGCCGGTGGTCGTCTCAGACCTCGGTGCGGTGCCGGAGACGGTGCTGTCCCCGCCGGCCGTGCCGCCGCACGAGCGGACGGGCTGGCGCATTCCCGCCGGCGATGCGGACGCCCTGGCTGACGCCGTCGGCGCTGCCCTCAGCCTCGGGGCCAGCGCGAGAATCGCCCTGGGCGCCAGGGCCCGGGCCCATGTGGAGCGGCATTTCTCGCTCGAGCGCATGGTCTCCGGCACGCTGGATGTTTATTCCGCCCTTCTTGAGGGCCGTTTTACCCATAGAACAAGTTGACTTCCCGCGCGTTTGCGCGAAATGTCGAATTATTCGTGGCAAGGCTGAGCATGCACAGCAGGGATCCCCTGGGATCTCCGATCCTCAACCTAGCCCTTAACAGGAGATACGAGCCATTCGCAGACCAATGAGAGCCATGCCGGTGCCGCAGAAGGACGGACCGCGCGCCAACCGAGACATACGCGGTGTTCGCGAAGTACAGCTGATCGACGATACGGGGCAGAACCGGGGCGTAATGGCCTTCTTCGATGCCCTGAAGGTTGCCGAAGAGGCAGGCCTCGATCTCGTGGAGATCTCGCCGAACGCCACCCCTCCCGTCTGCAAGATCCTCGACTACGGCAAATTCCGCTTCCTGGAGCAGAAGAAGGCCGCCGAGGCGCGCAAGAAGCAGAAGACGGTCGAGGTCAAGGAGATCAAGCTGCGTCCCGGCATCGATGACCACGATTACGAGGTCAAGATGAAGGCCATGAAGGGTTTCTTCGAGGAAGGCAACAAGGTGAAGATCACCCTGCGCTTCCGCGGTCGCGAGATGGCCCACCAGTCCCTGGGCCTGAAGGTTCTGGACCGGGTCAAATCGGACGTGGGCGATATCGCCAAGGTCGAGATGGAGCCGAACTTCGAGGGCCGTCAGGTCGTCATGGTTCTGGCGCCCCGGTAAGGCGTTTCCCAGACAGAGAAATTCATGGCCGTCGGGGCACCGGCGGCCATTGCTTTTTGGGCGGCTGTCTGTCATAAGGCCGCCTTCATCGAACCGCCCGGCCGTTAGGGCTGCCGTGGCGGTTTGTTTTGCTCAATGCAGCAATGAAAAGGCTGAAGGGCGGTCCAGGCCGCTTCCGAAGCCTGTCCAAAGGAGAGCCAAATGCCCAAGCTGAAGACGAAGTCGGGCGCGAAAAAGCGCTTCAAGATCACTGGCACCGGCAAGGTCGTTTACGCCCAGGCCGGCAAGCGCCACGGGATGATCAAGCGGTCGAACAAGCAGATCCGTAATCTGCGCGGCACCACCACCATGTTCGAAGGCGATGCCTACAACGTGAAGAAGTACTTCCTGCCCAACGGCTGAGACGGTTCTTCCCACATCCCGGATTTTGAAGGAGTTTTTCAATGGCCCGCGTCAAACGTGGCGTAACATCCCACGCCAAGCACAAGAAGGTTTTCAAGGCAGCCAAGGGCTTCTACGGCCGCCGCAAGAATACGATCCGCATTGCCAAGCAGGCGGTCGAGAAGAGCATGCAGTATGCGACGCGCGACCGTCGCAACAAGAAGCGCACCTTCCGCGCCCTGTGGATCCAGCGCCTCAACGCCGCTGTCCGCATGCATGACATGACCTATTCCCGATTTATTGACGGTCTCGGCAAGGCTGGGATCGAGGTTGATCGCAAGGTCCTGTCCGAGCTGGCCATCCACGAGCCGGCGGCTTTCGCCGCTTACGTGGAGCGCGCCAAGGCCGCCCTGCCGCAGCAGGCCGCCTAAGCCGGATAGACTAGCTTTCGGTGCGGCTGACTTTCAGCCGCACCGCCTTCTCCCCCCTTCTCCGAGACCACCCGCGCTGACGGCTCTCACGCTGTCGGTTGCCTTTTCGCGGCTCGGACGACTTGACGGTTCCCGCGCCGCGCCTCACTCAAGGCGCCTGAATTTGGCGCTTGCATCTGGCCAGGGACCGATGACCGATCTCAACCATCTCGAACATGACCTGCTGAACCAGGTCGAAGCCGCCGGCGACGAGGCGGCTCTTGAATCCGTGCGCGTGTCCGCGCTCGGCAAGAAGGGCTCCGTTTCCGAACTGCTGAAGACTCTCGGCTCCATGACGCCCGAGGAGCGGAAAGAACGCGGCCCGCTCATCAACGGCCTGCGCGACAAGATTCAGGGCGCGATCGCAGCCAGGAAAGAGACGCTCGGAGAGGCGGCCCTCGAAGCCCGGCTCTCCGCCGAGCGCATCGACGTGACGCTGCCGGTGTCCGAGGCGCCCGAATCCCGCGGCCGCATCCATCCGATCAGCCAAGTGATCGAAGAGCTGACGGCGATCTTCGCCGATATGGGTTTCTCCGTGGCCGAGGGGCCGGATATCGAAACCGATTATCTGAACTTCACGGCGCTGAACTTCCCCGAGGGCCATCCGGCCCGCGAGATGCACGACACCTTCTTCCTCGCTCCCGACGAGAAGGGCGAACGCAAGGTGCTGCGCACCCATACCTCGCCGGTGCAGATCCGCACGATGACCTCCAAGGCGCCGCCGATCCGGGTGATCATCCCAGGCCGGACCTACCGGCACGATTCCGACCAGACCCACACACCGATGTTCCACCAAGTGGAAGGCCTCGTCATCGACAAGCAGGCCAACATCGCGCACCTGAAATGGATCCTTGAGGAGTTCTGCAAAGCCTTCTTCGAGGTCGACCAGGTGAAGATGCGGTTCCGTCCATCGTTCTTCCCCTTCACCGAGCCTTCCGCCGAGGTCGACATTCAGTGCTCGCGAAAAGGCGGCGAAATCCGCTTCGGCGAGGGCACGGACTGGCTTGAGATCCTCGGCTGCGGCATGGTCCATCCGAACGTGCTGCGCAATTGCGGGCTCGATCCGGATGAGTATCAGGGCTTTGCCTGGGGCATGGGCATTGATCGTATCGCCATGCTCAAATACGGAATGCCAGACCTGCGCCCCTTCTTCGAGGCCGATGTGCGCTGGCTGAACCACTACGGTTTCCGCCCGCTCGATATCCCCAGCCTCGTCAGCGGCCTGACTTCCTAAGGGAGAGCAATCATGAAATTCACCCTCTCCTGGCTCAAGGATCATCTCGACACCTCGGCCTCCCTCGACGAGATCGTCGAGACGCTCACCCGCATCGGCCTTGAAGTCGAGGGCGTGGAGGATAAGGCGAAGGCGCTGGCGCCCTACAAGGTCGCCTATGTGGTCTCCGCCGTGCAGCACCCCAATGCCGATCGCCTGCGCGTGTGCATGGTCGATACAGGCGAGGGGGAGCAGATCCAGGTGGTCTGCGGCGCTCCCAATGCCCGCACCGGCATGAAGAGCGTATTCGCGCCGCCCGGCACCTATATTCCGGGCAAGAACATCACGCTCGGTGTCGGCACCATCCGCGGCGTCGAGAGCAAGGGCATGCTGTGCTCAGGCTCCGAGCTTGAGATCTCCGACGATCACGACGGCATCATCGACCTGCCCGAGGATGCGCCGGTGGGGCAGCCTTATGCGGCCTATGCCAGGCTCGACGATCCGGTGATCGAGATCAACCTGACGCCGAACCGTCCCGACTGCACCTCGATCCACGGCATCGCCCGCGATCTCGCAGCCGCCGGCCTCGGCACGCTCAAGGGCGATGCCGTCGCGCCCGTTCAGGGCAAGGGTGCCTGCCCGGTTTCCGTGACGCTCGACTTCTCAGGCGACGACGCGAAGCTCTGCCCGGCCTTCGCGCTTCGCCTCGTGCGCGGCGTGAAGAACGGTCCATCACCCGAATGGATGCAGCGCCGCCTGCTCGCCATCGGCCTTCGCCCGATCAACGCGCTGGTGGACATCACCAACTACATCACGTTCGATCGCGGTCGCCCGCTCCACGTCTTCGATCTCAAGAAGGTGAAGGGCAACCTCACCGTTCGCCGGGCGAAAGAGGGCGAGGAGGTGCTGGCCCTCGACACGCGTACCTACAAGCTGGATCCGAGCATCGTGGTGATTGCCGACGACAATGGTGTCGAATCTATCGGCGGCATCATGGGCGGCGAGCATTCCGGCTCGGATGAGGGCACCACGGACGTGCTGATCGAGTCCGCGCTGTGGGACCCGCTCAACATCGCCCAGACCGGCCGCAAGCTCGGGATCATCACCGATGCCCGTTACCGCTTCGAGCGCGGGGTCGATCCGGCATTCACCGTGCCGGGCCTCGATCTCGCAACCCAGATGGTCATCGACCTCTGCGGCGGCGAGCCGAGCGAGGCCGTGATGGCCGGTAACGTGCCCGACGCGACCCGCGTGGTCGACTTCCCCTATTCGGAGGTTCCGCGCCTGTCGGGTCTCGACGTGCAGCCTGCCGAGTCGGAGCAGATCCTGAAGAAGCTCGGCTTCCAGGTGCAGGGCTCCGGCGAGCGCGTGAGCGTCACGGCTCCGTCCTGGCGCCCGGACATCGAGGGCAAGGCGGATCTCGTCGAGGAGGTCATCCGCATCGCCGGTGTCGACCGCATCGAGCCCAGGCCTCTGCCTCGCCTCGAAGACGTGGTGGCCAAGCCCATCCTGACGCTGATCCAGAAGCGCACGCGCCTGGCCCGCCGCTCGCTCGCCGTGCGCGGACTGGTGGAGGCCGTCACATGGTCGTTCATCGCCAAGGGCGAGGCGGAGCTGTTCGGCGGAGGCCATGAGCGTTTGAAGCTTGCCAATCCCATCGCGGCCGAGCTCTCCGACATGCGCCCATCCCTGCTGCCCGGCCTCTTGAAGGCGGCGCAGCGCAACGCAGATCGCGGCCTGAGTGATGTCGCCCTTTTCGAGGTCGGCCAGACCTTCGCGTCGGACGAGCCGGAAGGCCAGTCCATCAAGGCAGCGGCCGTCCGTCGCGGCACGGCGCGGGCCGAAGGCGTGGGCCGCCATTGGGACGGCGGCGCGCAGAGCGTCGATGCTTTTGATGCCAAGGCCGACGTGCTGGCGCTGCTGGCAGCGCTCGGCATTCCGTCCGGCGGTCTTCAGATCGTCGCCGGAGGCCCGGCCTGGTTCCATCCTGGCCGTTCGGGCACCCTACAGTTCGGGCCGAAGAACGTGGTCGGCGCCTTCGGCGAGGTGCACCCGAAGGTGCTCAAGGCCCTCGACCTGAAGGGGCCGCTCGTGGCCTTCGAGCTCAATTTGGACGCGCTGCCACCGCCCAAGGCGAAGCCCACCAAGATGAAGCCGAAGCTGAACCTGCCGGACTTCCAGCCGCTCACCCGCGACTTCGCCTTCGTGGTCGGCCGCGACGTGGCGGCCGGCGACATCGTAAAGGCGGCACAAGGCGCTGAGCGCCAGCTGATCGTGGGAGTCGACGTGTTCGACATCTACGAGGGCACCGGCATCGACCCGGACAAGAAGTCCGTGGCCATCGCCGTCACCCTCCAGCCCACGGAGAAGACGCTCACCGACGTGGAGATCGAGGCGGTGAGCGCCAAGATCGTCGGCGAGGTGTCGAAAAAGACCGGCGCGGTGCTGAGATCCTGAACTTCCAGCAGTCATCCCGAGGCCGCGCAGCGGAACCCGGGATCGTGACCAGAATCGAGCGCCATACTCGTCTTGCGATCCCGGAACGCGGCTGTGCTGCGTCCGGGATGACAGCCTGGGTTTAGGGGACAAACTCTTCCGCCAAATCCCGCCATTCGGGATTGTCACGCTCGATTAACTGGACCTTCCAAGCCCGCTGCCACTTCTTCAGCTGCTTCTCACGAGCAATGGCGGCTTCCGGGCTCTCAAAGACTTCGAAATAAACCAGCCGACCCACATTGTAGCGGGCCGTAAAGCCAGGAATGGCATGAGTTTTAAGCTCGAAAACCCGCTTATGCAGATCGCTTGTCACGCCGATATAGAGCGGCCCGTCCTTCCGGGTGGCCAGGATGTAGACATAGAAAACCTCAGCCATCTGCGAACTTCCCGGACGATCCTGGATTTACGCTTTGCTCCGTCCGGGATGACAATTGGTGGGACCCACTCAACGAATTCCCTTCATCCCACCCGTAGCGCACCGTGTCGAACCGCATTGCGCGCGCATCGACCATGAGCAGCCGCCCCACGAGGCTCTCGCCGAAGCCCACAATCTCCCGGATCACCTCCATGCCCATCAGGCTGCCCATGACACCTGCCAGCGCCCCGAGCACGCCGGCTTCCGCGCAGGCTGGGATCGCGCCCGGCGGAGGCGGGGAGGGGAAGAGGCAGCGATAGGTGGGGTTGGGCTTGCCGTCCGGACCCGTTTCATGAGCCCGGATGGTGGTGAGCGAGGCGTCGAACTGTCCCAACGCCGCCGTGACCAGAGGTTTCTTCTCGAAGAAGCAGGCATCCGAGACCGCATAGCGCGTCTCGAAATTATCCGAGCCATCGGCAACGACATCGTAGCGGCGGACCAGGTCCCGTGCATTCTCGGTTGTTAAGCGGAGGGCATGGGTCTCGACCGTCACATGCGGATTGAGCCGCCGGATCGCATCCGTGGCGCTCTCCACCTTGGGGCGCCCGACATCAGAGGTTCCATGGATCACCTGCCGCTGCAGATTGGAGAGGCTGACCGCATCGTCATCCACGATGCCGATGGTGCCGATCCCGGCCGCCGCGAGATACTGGATCAGGGAGCTTCCTAAGCCGCCGGCGCCGATCACGAGCACGCGAGCGCTTTTTAGCTTCTGCTGCCCCGGGCCTCCGACGTCCCGGAGGACGAGGTGGCGGGCATAGCGGTCGATTTCATCAGGCTCTAGGGACATGCTGTGACCTTACGGGAATGGCGTCTGTCATCAACCATTCCATGAAGGAAATAACATGCCGCCTTGACAGAGGCCTTGGCGTTGTGACCCTTGCCGTGCCATCGTCATGGGGCAACCGGCAAAAAAGCCGGCGTCTAACAGGGAACTAAGCCGATGACAGTTAAGAAGTTCGGCCTCGCACTCGCGGGCCTCGCCTTTTCCGCCTCCTTCGCCTTCGCTCAGGCTCCGGCCTTCAAACCCGCGATCGTCTATGATCTCGGGGGCAAATTCGACAAATCCTTCAACGAGGGCGTCCATACCGGCGCCGAGAAGTACAAGAAGGACACAGGCACCGATTACCGCGATTTCGAGCCGCAGAACGACGCTCAGCGTGAGCAGGCCCTGCGCCGCTTCGCCCGCGACGGCTTCTCGCCGATCCTGGCCGTGGGCTTCTCCCAGGAGACCGCGCTGAAGAAGGTCGCCGAGGAGTTCCCGAAGACCCAGTTCGCCATCATCGACGCCGTAATCGAAAAGCCGAACGTGCAGTCCGTCGTGTTCAAGGAGCATGAGGGCTCGTTCCTGGTCGGCCTCCTGGCGGCCCAGGCCTCGAAGACCAACAAGGTCGGCTTCGTGGGCGGCATGGACATCCCGCTCATCCGCAAGTTTGCCTGCGGCTACGTCCAGGGCGTGAAGCACGCCAAGAAGGATGCTGAGGTGTTCCAGAACATGACCGGCACCACCGGTGCGGCCTGGAACGATCCGGTGAAGGGCGGCGAGCTCGCCAAGAGCCAGATCGATCGCGGCGCCGACGTGATCTATCATGCGGCCGGCGGCACCGGCGTGGGCGTGATGCGCGCTGCTGCGGATGCAGGCAAGCTCGGCATCGGCGTCGACTCGAACCAGAACGGCATGCATCCGGGCAAGATCCTGACCTCCATGGTCAAGCGTGTGGATGTGGCCACCTACAATGCCTTCGATCAGGCCAAGAAGGGCACCTTCAAGGCTGGCGTCTCGGTGCTGGGCCTCAAGGAAGACGGCGTGGCTTGGGCGCTCGACGACAACAACAAGTCGCTCGTCACCGCCGAGATGAAGGCAGCCGCCGATAAGGCCGCCGCCGACATCAAGGCTGGCACCATCAAGGTCCACGACTACATGTCGGACTCCAAGTGCCCGATGTAATCTGACGCATCCTTCCGGCCGCAGGCTTCCCTGAAGAGGGCCTGCGGCCGTTTCCGTTTTTAGATCGTTGCGTTTTCCGATAAGATCCGGCGCGTTTTCCCTGCTGGACAACCACCTTGAGGCCGATGTCCCCCGCCATTGAACTCATTGCCATCAACAAGAGCTTCGGCGCCGTTCACGCCAACAAGGACGTGAACCTCTCCGTCGCGCGCGGCACCATTCACGGCATCGTCGGCGAGAACGGCGCAGGCAAGTCGACGCTCATGTCGATCCTGTACGGCTTCTACGAGGCCGATTCCGGCGAGGTCCGGGTCAATGGCAAGCCCATCGCCATCCGCTCGCCCATCGATGCGATCTGTGCCGGCATCGGCATGGTGCACCAGCATTTCATGCTGGTGGAACCCCTGAGCGTGGTTGAGAACGTGATGCTTGGCGCCGAAGGGGGCGCCATGCTCCGGGTCGGCGAGGCCAAGGTGCGAGCCGAACTGGCGCGGCTGGCGAAAGATTATGGCCTTGAGATCGATGTGGACGCCACTGTGGGCGATCTCTCCGTCGGCCTGCAGCAGCGCGTCGAGATCCTGAAGGCTCTTTATCGCGGCGCGGATATTCTCATTCTGGACGAGCCCACAGCCGTGCTCACGCCGCCGGAGGCCGATGCGCTGTTCGGTCTGCTGCGCTCCCTGAAGGAGCAGGGCAAGACCGTCATCCTCATCACCCATAAACTGCGCGAGATCATGGCGATCACCGATCGCGTGTCCGTCATGCGGCGTGGCGAGATGGTAGCCACCGTCGAGACCGCCAACACCTCGCCGCCTGAACTGGCCGAGCTGATGGTGGGACGGCGCGTGCTCCTGCGCGTCGAGAAGGCCGAGAAGACGCCCGGCGCGCCGCTGCTCGAGGTCGACAACCTGTCCGTCGTCGATTCCCGTGGCGTGCTGCGTGTGGCCAACGCTTCCTTCACCGTTCGCGCCGGCGAGATCGTCGGCATCGCAGGCGTGGCCGGCAATGGACAAAGCGAATTGCTGGAGGCGATTGCGGGCATGCGCCAGCCAGTGCTGGGCTCGATCATGCTTGAAGGGAAGGCTATCCATTCGAGCGAACACAACCCACACCGCATGCGCCAGCTCGGCCTGCTCCATGTGCCGGAGGATCGGCTGCGCACGGGGCTCGTGCCGGCATTCCCTGCCTTCGAGAGTGCCATTCTCGGCTTCAGCCACGAGCCGCATCTCGGCCGTGGACCCATCCTCGATCATGACCGTCTGGTCGAGGATCTTGCGAAGAAGATGGAACAGTACGACGTGCGGCCGCCCGCGCCACGGCTGAAATCATCAAAATTTTCCGGCGGCAACCAGCAGAAGATCGTGCTGGCGCGCGAGATCGAGCGCAACCCGAAGGTGCTGCTCGTCGGTCAGCCGACCCGCGGCGTCGATATCGGGGCCATCGAGTTCATCCATCGCCGCCTGATCGCCCTGCGCGATGCGGGCGTTGCGATCCTCCTCGTCTCGGTGGAGCTTGACGAGATCATGAATCTCTCCGACCGCATCCTCACCATGTGCGGCGGCAAAATCACAGGCGAGCGCAGGGCGTCTCAGACCAACGAGCAGGAGCTCGGCCTGCTCATGGCCGGCGTCGTGGACGAGGCCGCCTGATGCAGCCGCGATTGACCCTTGTCACGCTGGGCGTCACGGATCTCCCAAAGTCCCGTGCCTTCTACGAAGCCTGGGGCTGGAAGGCTTCCTCCGCCAGCCAGCCCAGCGTCGCGTTCTATCAGGCAAACGGACTGGCGCTCGCGCTCTTCGGTCGCGCTGATCTCGCCAAGGATGCCGGCGTCGAGGACAAGCCCACCGGCTTTGCGGGCATCACGCTTGCCTACAATGCCCGCTCCAAGGAGGAAGCCGACGAGGTTTATGCTCTCGCCGTGAAGGCGGGCGCACAACCGTTCAAGCCGCTGCAGGATGTTTTCTGGGGCGGCTATTCGGGCTATTTCGCCGATCCTGACGGACATCTTTGGGAAGTCGCCTGGAACCCATCCTTTCCTCTCGATGAGCAGGGCCACATGTTCCTGCCGGATGCTTAAGACGTGAGTGCTCCTCTCGACCTGCCCAGATGGGCCGATACGGTTCTCGTGCCCGCCATCTCCGTAGTGGCGGCCTTTCTTGTCGCCGGCCTCGTGGTGCTCGCCATCGGCGAAAACCCGCTGACGGCCACCCGCTGGCTGCTCCAGGGCAGCCTCGGCACCGGGGAGGGGCTCGGCTTCACCCTGTTCTACATGACCGACTTCATCTTCGTCGGGCTCGCCGTGGCGGTCGCCTATCATGCGGGCCTGTTCAACATCGGTGGCGAGGGACAGGCAACGCTGGCGGGCCTAGGCATCGCGCTGGTGCTCAACAATCTCACTGTCCTGCCGGGCTTCCTGCTCATCCCGCTCGGCATCCTGGGGGCTGCGGCCTTCGGCGCCCTGTGGGCTGCCATTCCAGGCTATCTGCAGGCCAAGCGCGGCAGCCACATCGTGATTACGACGATCATGTTCAACTGGCTCGCCAGCGTGCTGATCGTCTATCTGCTCGTGAACGTGCTACGCGAGCCGCAATCCATGAATCCGGAAACGCGCGCCTTCCCCGAGCAATCGTACATCCCGTTCATGCACGACGTATTCGGCGCCGTCGGCATCGAGATCCCGAACTCGCAGCTCAATCTCACGCTGGTGCTGGCGCTGGCGGCTGCCTACTTTGTCTGGCTCCTCATCTACCGCTCGCGCCTCGGCTATGCCATTCGCGTCGTCGGGTCGAACCCGAGTGCCGCGGTCTATGCCGGCATCTCACCGGCGCGCATCATCATCATCGCCATGGTCATCTCCGGCGCGCTGGCGGGCGGTCTCGCGGTCAACGAGCTCATGGGCTACCAGCACCGCCTGTTGCTCGAGTTCACCTCAGGCTACGGCTTCGTCGGCATCGCTGTGGCGCTCATGGGCCGCGCGCATCCTGTGGGCATCATCCTGGCCTCGCTCCTGTTCGGCATTCTTTATCAGGGCGGTGCGGAACTCGCCTTCGAGCAGCCGGCCATCACCCGCGACATGGTGGTGGTGATCGGCGGCATCATCATTCTGTTCGCAGGCGCATTGGACGGATTGTTCCGGCGTCTCGTGGCGCATCTGTTTGCGCGTCAGAAACTGGCGAGGGCTTGAGTGATGGATCTCGGCCTTCTCGTCACGATTTTCGACTCGGCGCTGCGGCTCTCGATCCCGCTCCTCGCCGCCTGCCTTGCAGGCCTCTGGTCCGAACGCTCCGGCGTGGTGGATATCGGCCTTGAGGGCAAGATGCTGGTGGCGGCCTTTGCTGGCGCGGCGGGCGCTTATGTGTTCGGCTCCGCCTGGGCCGGCCTGTTGCTTGGCATTGGAGCCTCCGTGGCCATCGGGCTCATTCACGGCTTTGCTTCCATCAGCCAGCGCGGCAACCAGATCGTCTCCGGCGTCGCTATCAACATGCTGGCCGCGGGCCTCACGGCCATTGTGGGCAATGCCTGGTACGGGCAGGGTGGGCGCACGCCGCCGTTGGAGGGCGACCAGCGCTTCGGCAGCGTGCTCTTCGGACATTCGGCTCTCGTTTATATCGTTCTCCTCGCCGTGCCGGTCACATGGTTCGTGCTCGGGCGCACGCGCTTCGGCCTGCGCCTGCGGGCCGTCGGCGAGAATCCGGCTGCGGTCGACACCGCCGGCATCTCGGTGACGAAGCTGCGTTACACCGCCGTCATCATCGCGGGTGTTCTGTGCGGTTTTGCAGGCGCCTACCTGTCGGTCGGACAGGCGGCGGGCTTCCTGCCCAACATGACGGCGGGCCGCGGCTTCATCGCGCTGGCTGCCCTGATCTTCGCCAAGTGGCGGGCATGGCCGGCGCTCGGCGCCTGCTTCCTCTTTGGCCTGCTCGATGCCAGCGCCAACCAGCTGCAGGGCCTATCGCTGCCAGGCATCGGCGAGGTGCCGGTGCAGGCGATCCAGGCCATGCCCTATCTCATGACCGTCATCCTGCTCGCCGGCGTGATCGGCAAGGCAATCCCGCCACGTGCGTCCGGGCTGCCCTATGTGAAGGAGCGCTGAGCATGGCGTCGCTGGATACCCTGTTCGAGGCCGCCAAGGCGATTCAGGCCAAGGCCTATACGCCGTATTCCCGGTTCAAGGTCGGCGCCGCTATTCTGACGGTGGACGGCCAGGTCTTCACCGGCTGCAACGTGGAGAACGCCGCCTACCCGGTGGGCTCCTGCGCGGAGGCCGGTGCCGTCTCGGCGATGATCGCCGGTGGGGGGAGCCGCATCGCGCAGATTGTCGTGATGGGCGAGGGCGAGCATCTCGTTACACCTTGCGGCGGATGCCGCCAGCGCATCCGCGAGTTCGCCGCGCCCGATACGCCGATTCACATTGCCGGTCTTGAGGGCATCCGGAAGAGCTTCACGCTGGACGAGCTTTTGCCCTTCTCCTTTGGGCCCGACAATCTGACTGATCGGTAGAACGAGCTGATTGCTTTAATGGAAGGAAGGCCCTGGTCTAGGGCCTGAGATGACGATGCAGCAGATGATTCAAGAGGCAGCCGCCTTCGTGCGTAGCCGCGGCTTCGACGGCCATTTCGATGCAGCCTTCGTGCTCGGCACGGGACTTGGTACCCTGGTCGACGAGGTGAGCGATGCGGTGAGCCTCCCTTATGCGGAGATCCCGCATTTCCCGAGAAGCGGCGTCTCCGGCCACGCAGGCAAGTTTGTCGCCGGTACGCTCGAAGGCAAGCGCGTTCTGCTGTTTCAGGGCCGCGCGCATTATTACGAGACAGGCGATGCGGGCGCGATGCGCGTGCCTGTGGCCTTCGTGAAGGAGCTTGGCATTCCGGTGCTGGTCGCCACCAACGCGGCCGGTTCGGTTCGCGCCGACATCCGTCCCGGGAGCCTGGTGGCGATCAACGATCACCTCAACCTGTCGGGCGCCAATCCGCTGTTGCGAGACCACACGGAAGGCCGCTTCGTCTCGCTCACCGGCGCCTATGACGTGGGCCTGCGCCAGACATTGCAGCGCGCCGCGCAGAAGACCGGCATCGATGTGCCGGAAGGCGTCTATGCCTGGCTGTCGGGTCCGAGCTTCGAAACACCGGCCGAGATCAAGATGGTGCAGATTCTCGGCGGCGATCTCGTGGGCATGTCGACCGTGCCGGAGGTGATCCTCGCGCGCTATTACGGCCTGCGGGTTGCGGCCATCTCCGTCGTCACCAATTTGGCTGCCGGCATCGAGGGTGCATCGCCCTCGCACCAGGAAACCAAGGACACGGCGGCGGAAGCCTCCGAGAAGTTCAAGCGTCTCGTTCGGTCTTTCATTGCGGAGCTGTCCCATGTCTGATGCGGATATTGCCGTGCGCGCCCTGCGCAGCCTCGATCTCACTGATCTGACGGATACCTGCACCGATCAGGCGATCGATGCCCTGTGCAAGAAGGCCCTCGATCCGCGCGGCCCGGTGGCGGCCGTGTGCGTGTGGCCGCAATTTGTGAAGCGCGCGCAGGAGAACCTGAAAGGCTCGTCCGTGCGCATCGCTACGGTGGTCAATTTCCCAGCCGGTGGCGAAGATGTGAGCCGCGTTGCGGACGACACGCAGGAGGCGCTCTCTGACGGTGCACATGAGATCGATCTCGTGCTGCCCTACAATGCCGTGCGTCGCGCTGATCTCGGGGCCGCGAAGGAAATGGTGGATGCGGTGCGCGAGCTCGTCGATGGTGATCGCCTGCTGAAGGTGATCCTGGAAACGGGCGAGCTCAAGGATCCGAAGCTCATCGAGACTGCGAGCCTCATCGCCATCGAGTCCGATGCGGACTTCATCAAAACCTCCACCGGCAAGACACCCGTGTCTGCCACGCCGGAGGCGGCCGAGATCATGCTCAGGGCCATCAAGGCTTCAGCGCGCCCTGTCGGTCTCAAGCCGTCCGGCGGCATCCGCACGCTGGACGATGCGAAAATCTATCTCGATCTTGCCGACCGCATCATGGGGCCCGGCTGGGCCACACCGCGCACCTTCCGCATCGGTGCAAGCAGCGTGTATGACGCGCTGATTGCAGCCATCGAAGGACGTGAAGGCATTGCGGCCACCGGAGCCTACTGACATGAGCCTTCTTCCGCAGGAAATCATCCGCCGCAAACGTGACGGCGGTACGCTCGATGCGGAGCACATCGAGCATTTCATTAAAGGGCTTACAGCCGGCCATGTGACGGAAGGCCAAGCAGCGTCCTTTGCCATGGCGATCTTCTTCCGCGGCCTGTCCGTGCCGGAGCGCGTGGCGCTCACCCGCGCCATGATGAATTCGGGCACGGTGCTGACCTGGGATCTGCCGGGGCCGGTGCTCGACAAGCATTCGACCGGCGGCGTCGGCGATACGGTGAGCCTCGCGCTCGGTCCGGCGGTCGCTGCCTGCGGCGGCTATGTGCCGATGATCTCCGGCCGCGGCCTCGGCCACACCGGCGGCACGCTGGACAAGTTCGACTCCATTCCGGGCTATGTCACGCAGCCCGATCTCGACACGTTCCGCCGTGTCACCCGCGAGGTGGGCTGTGCCATCATCGGCCAGACGGCGGATCTCGCGCCTGCCGACAAGCGCCTCTATTCGATCCGAGACGTAACCGCGACGGTGGAGTCCATCGATCTCATTACCGCCTCGATCCTGTCGAAGAAGCTCTCCGCAGGTCTCCAGGGTCTGGTGATGGACGTGAAGTTCGGCTCCGGCGCCTTCATGGACAATTCAGACGATGCGCGAAAGCTCGCCGAGAGCCTCGTGCTCGTCGCCAATGGTGCAGGCCTGCCCACCAGCGCGCTGCTGACCGACATGGACGAGCCTCTCGCATCGGCCGCCGGCAATGCGGTCGAGATGGCTTATGCGGTCGATTACCTGACCGGCCGCCGCCGCGAGAAGCGCTTCCACGAGGTGACGGTGGAACTCTCCGCCGAGATGCTCGTGCTCGGCAAGCTCGCCGCCAACATTGATGAGGCGCGTGCCAAGATCGAGCAGGCGATTTCATCCGGGAAAGCCGCCGAGGTTTTCCAGCGCATGGTCTCCGCCCTCGGCGGCCCTGCTGATTTCCTCGACAATCACGAGAAGCATCTGCAGGCGGCACCCATCGTTCGCCCTGTTCATGCGGATCGCTCAGGCATCGTGCAGAGCATCGCTACGCGCGATGTGGGCGTAGCGGTTGTCGCGCTCGGCGGTGGCCGCACGCGTCCGCAGGATCCAATCGATCACGCGGTTGGGCTCATCGAGCTCGCCGCTATCGGCGACAGGGTTGATGCCTCCCGTCCGCTCGCCGTCGTGCATGCGCGCAGCGAAGACGCGGCCGAAGCCGCGGCTCGCGCCGTGCGGGCTGCTTACAGCATCGGTGATGCAAGCGCCGCTTCAGGTCCGAGCATTTTTGATCGGATCGGAGCGACAGCATGAGCCTTCTCGTTGCCGTCACCTGGCAGACGCAGCCCTGGGTCGAGCGCTTCAAGCGACTCCTGCCGGATCGTGACATTGTCGTGCTTGGCGAGGATTTCGACAGGAGCGCTGTTCGCTATGTGGCGACCTGGGGGCCGAAGCCGGGAAGCCTCTCCGGGTTGCCCAATCTCGAAGCGCTCTTTTCCCTCGGCGCCGGCGTCGATCACCTGATGAGCTATCCCGACCTGCCGGACGTGCCCATCGTGCGCGTGGCGCAGGACGATCTCACCCATCGCATGAGCGAGTACATGGTGCTGCACTGCCTCATGTACCTGCGCGATCAACGCCGCTTCGATGAGGACCAGAAGGCGAAGCGCTGGAAGCCGGATCGCGCTCCGCCGATTGCCGGTGAGGTGCGCATCGGCATCATGGGCTTTGGCGTGCTGGGGCAGGATTCCGCCCGCAAGCTGAAGATGATGGGCTTCGATGTGGCTGGCTGGAGCCGCACGCCGAAGGATGTTGAAGGCTTCCAGGTCTTTGCGGGCGAGGAGGGGCTGACGCCGTTCCTGAACCGCACGGACATCCTCATCGCGCTCATGCCGCTCACGCCCGACACCCAGGGCATGCTCAACCGCTCCCTGTTCGGGAAGCTCGCCCGCGACGGCAGGCTCGGTGGGCCGATCCTGATCAATGCGGGACGCGGCAAGCTGCAGGTGGAAGCGGATATTCTTTCCTGCCTCGACGACGGCACATTGAAGGCCGCGACCCTCGATGTGTTCGAGACCGAGCCGCTGCCGGAGGACTCACCGCTCTGGACCCACCCGCACGTCACGGTCACGCCGCACAACTCGGCGACGAGCGAGCCGGAGGCGACGGCGCGTTACATCGCGCAGCAGATCCGCCGCCATGAAGCGGGCGAGCCGTTCGAGAACGTAGTCGACCGGAAACGGGGATACTGAGCCGCAATCTCGTGAGAGGATCTGTCGATGCTGAAAGGCTCATGTGCCTGCGGGCAAGTCCGCTACGAGATCAAGGGTAATCTCTCCGGTCCTGTCACGTACTGCCACTGCTGGCGGTGCCGTAAGCATTCAGGATCGAGTTTCGGAACAACCGCAGGACTGGATGCCGCCGCGCTCACTTTTGTCGCCGGCGAGGATCTGCTGCGCAGTTGGCAATCGAGCCCAGGTGTTCAACGCTTCTTCGCCGGCTGCTGCGGTTCGCCCATCTACAAGCGCGACGAGACAGATCCGGAGAGGCTCGGATTTCGGCTTGGCACACTCGATTCCGATCCCGGCATGAAAGCCGGCATGCATTATCATGTCGGCTCCAAGGCTCCCTGGGTGGAGATTACGGATGCGCTGCCTCGGGAATCCGAAGGAATCCCCTTCGGTCAGCGCGATTGATGGCGCGCAACTGCCGGCTTACAGCCGCCTGATGGCGCTGATCGGACCGTAGCTTCTCAGGCGGATGCGCTCTTCGGCCACCGCCAGCGGTTCGATCATCACAGTCATGCTGTGGCCGGTGGCGTGGATGAAGTTGGTTTCGTCCATCATCAGGCCCACATGGCCTTTCCAGAACACGAGATCACCTCGTTGCAAGCCACTCAGGTCCGGCTTCACCTCGACAGGAGTCCCGAGCTCGCGCTCCTGCATGTCGCTGTCGCGCGGGGCCTTGATGCCGGCAGCAGTCAGCGCGGTCTGGGCAAGGCCCGAGCAGTCGATGCCGAGACCCGTTTTGCCGCCCCAGAGATAAGGCGTGTGCAGGAAGCGCTCGGCCACGGCAACGTAATCCTCCTCGAGAGCATCGAGGCCGCTTAGATGCGTAGCGAAGACCCAGCCGCCGGTGGCAAGCTTTGCATAGTCGCCTTCAGTCTCGATCACCGAGACCTTGGAGTTGAGGGTGAGATAGCTCTGGTAGGGAAGCTTCAGGTTCGGACCCGGATACACGAAGGTGCGGATCGCGCGCACCTTGTGAGTCGGCTCCGCTCCGGCCTCGCCCAAGGCTTCGCTTGGCAGGTAGCCCACATAACCGTCGTCGTGCAGCTGCACCCAGGCCCAGCCCTCGTGCTCGTCATAGACGGTCACGCTTTCCCCGAAGATCGCCTGCGTGTCCACGGGCGCCTCGCGGGAGGGGTGGCGGTGCAGGGCTGAAAACGTGGCAACGACGCGCTTCACCGTGCCGGTCGTGAAGCGCTCGGCCTCGACCTGCCCGCGCAGGCGCTCATCGGCGAGATCCGTACGGACGGGCGTGATGCGGCGGTCGAAACTCATCGGGGCAGCTCCTCGGTCTGTAACCAAATCTCCTAGCCGCTCTGGCGCCGAAACGCCACCCATTCAAGCGCCATAGCGCTCCTTCAGGAGAGCATACATAAGGCGTGCCGCCTGGACCTCACCGCCCTCGGGGCGTCCTGGCTTGGTGGCGTTGTTCCAGGCGAAGATGTCGAAATGCACGTGGGCCTTCGCGGCCTCCACGAAGCGGCGCAGGAACAGGGCCGCCGTGATCGAGCCGCCCATGGGACCGCCGGTGTTGTTCATGTCGGCGAATTTCGAGTCGAGCTGGGCTTGGTAAGGATACCACAGCGGCAGGCGCCAGACGGGATCGTTCTCCGCTGCACCATGGCGGGCGATGTCGGCGGCCAATGCGTCGTCGTCGGTGTAGAAGGGCGGCAGCTCGGGGCCGAGCGCCACGCGGGCCGCACCCGTGAGTGTGGCGAAATCGACGAGGAGATCGGGGCTCTCCTCGTCGGCGAGGGCAAGGGCATCGGCCAGGATCAGGCGTCCTTCCGCATCCGTGTTGCCAATCTCCACCGAGATGCCCTTGCGGCTCGGCAGGATGTCACCGGGCCGGAAGGCGTTGCTGGAGATCGCGTTCTCGACAGCGGGGATCAGCACGCGCAGGCGCACAGGGAGCTTGGCGCCCATAATCATGTCGGCCAACGCCACCGTCGCGGCCGCGCCGCCCATATCCTTGCGCATGAGCAGCATGGAGGAGGCAGGCTTGATGTCGAGGCCGCCGGTATCGAATGCAACGCCTTTACCCACGAGGGTAACGCGTGGAGCGCTCGCATCACCCCAGGTGAAGTCGATGAGGCGCGGCGGCGTGATGGAGGCACGGCCGACCGCGTGGATCATCGGGAAATTCTGCTTCAGCAGATCATCGCCGACGATGCTGGTGAAGGAGGCGCCATGGCGATCAGCCAGCTGGCGTGCTGCCGCCTCAATCCCGTCGGGCCCGAGATCGTTGGTCGGCGTGTTGACGAGATCACGGCTTGTGACAACAGCATTCGCAATGCGCGCCACATCGTCACCATCGACGCCGTTCGGCACGACAAGGCGAACGGCCTTTTCGTTACGCTTGCGGTAGCGGCCAAAGCTGTAGGTGCCGAGAAGCCAGGCGAGCGTGGCAAGCGTCGGGTTCTGCGCCTCCGTCTCGAAGCGATAGACGCCTTCCGGCAGCAGGGTCGGGAGCTTACCGGGGAGGAATGGGTCGTTCTGCTTGGTGTCCGTTCCGTTGACGCCGAAGGCAACACCAAGAAGCTCACCGTTCACGTCTGGTAGAAGGCAATGGCTTCCGACCTTACCTGTAAACCCTTGCGCCTTCGCGAAGCCCTGAGCCAGCGGCGGCATGCTTCCGGCGATCTCGGGCCAGGTCTGCTCGGTGACGAGCCAGATGGGCTTCGAGTCTTCATTCGCGGAGGCGAGGAGGGGATGAGGCATGGATGGTGACCTGGAGGGTTGAGGAGGTAGCAGGCAGTTTTAAGCGCTTGGAACGTGTGTGTCATCCCGGACGGCGGAGCCGATCCGGGATCGTATGACCAGAATGGCTCAGGTCCCCCTCTCCCTGAGGGAGAGGGTTGGGGTGAGGGGTTACAGGTTGATCCGAAGACGACACCAACCCCTCACCCGGACCTCTGGTCCGACCTCTCCCCTTGGGAGAGGTGAACCAGCGCCACACTCGTCCCACGATCCCGGATCGCCTCACGCCGTCCGGGATGACCATTAATATCACCCCAAAGAATGCTGCCGCACGATCCGCGCCAAGCCTGCAATCAGGGCCTGCTGTGTATCCTTGATCTCGGTCTCGAAGCCATGTCGCTTAAGCGCGTGGACGTAGAGTTCCGCGCGCTCCGGTGCGGCGAGGATCGTCACGGAGTCTGGACGCCCGAACTGCGACAGCGCCCCGTTGATCTCGTCGCCGGTGAGCAGGCCCGACAGGTAGGGCGCGAGCAGGCTGCTGTGCATGCGGTTGGACACGACCGATGCGCGGGCGCTGAAGAGAAGATGCAGCAGACCGACGCGGGTTTCTCCGGCGTTGCGCTCGGCGGCATCGAGACCGAGATCGAAACCTTTGGGATCCTCGGGCTGCGTTGCCGGGCGGCCGATCATGGAATGCTCGCGCAGCAGCGCGTACATCTCGCCGGTCATGTAGGTGGCGAAGCGCTCAATGCGCCCGTTCCTCATCAGAATCCACTTGGGATGCGTGCCGGCGGAGCAGATCAGCCCATCCTCGATGCCTGTGCCCAGAACCAGCGTCTCCTCGCCGCGCATCACGTCGGCGGCGCCGGGCGCCGGCTCGCAGAACAGGCCCGGGATGATATGGCCTTTGCGGCCGTTCTCCAGATCCACCGGCACGAGCGCCTGGGCGATCTCCGCAGGTCCCGCCGGGCAGGAGGCGTAAGGCGCTTCGATCCAGCCCTCGCGGCTGCCAACCATCCCAACGAGCAGCACCGGCGCGTCAGGCTCGGCCTGGAGCCAGTGTCCGCACTGACGCAGGAAAACGTCGCGATGCTGGCCCTTTTGCAGAGCCGAGACGCCCTCGTCGGACGAGACCTGGTCGAGAATGGTTTCGTTCTCGATCAGGTAGCCGCGAAAGCGGGTCGTTCCCCAGTCGGCGACGATGAAGCGCAAGGCCGATGATTCCCGTTGTGAGCGTTGAGGAGATAAGTCGCCCGGGCTCTAGCGCGTTCCGTACATGCGGTCGCCGGCATCGCCCAAGCCTGGCACGATATAGCCGTGGTCGTTCAGGCGCTCGTCGATGGCGGCGGTCCAGATATGCACGTCCGGATGCGCGCTGCGCAGCCGCTCGATGCCCTCAGGGGCGGCCAGAAGGCAGACGAAGCGCAGGTCCTTGGCGCCGCGCTCCTTCAGGCGCTCGATGGCGGCCACGGCCGAGTTGGCGGTGGCGAGCATGGGGTCGAGCACCAGCACCATGCGGTCGGCAAGATCCGACGGGGCCTTGAAGTAATATTCCACCGCCTGGAGCGATTCCGGGTCGCGGTAGAGGCCGATATGGGCGACACGCGCGGCGGGCACGAGGGTGAGCATGCCATCGAGGAAGCCGACGCCGGCGCGAAGGATGGGAGCTAGCACCAGCTTCTTGCCGGCAATCTGCGCGCCCTCCATGGTGGTCATGGGAGTCTCGATCTGGATGCGCTCGATCGGCAGATCGCGGGTGACCTCGTAGCAGAGGAGCATGCCGATCTCGTTGAGGAGCTGGCGGAAGCCCTTCGTCGAGCGTTCCTTGTCCCGCATGAGGGTCAGCTTGTGCTGAACCAGCGGATGATCGACCACGGTGACGCCCTGCATGTTTTTTCCCTCTTTGATCGTCGTCTGCTGATTCATTTAAAACACAGTCCCGTCACTGATCACGCTGAGAGGCGGCGAGCCGTCGCCGCGCTTCTCCTTCGCCAGTCTCCGCCCTGTGGCCCAAGTGCCGCCTTCGAGCGCCTTGGCCAGCGGGAAGTCCGCTGCGGCGAATCCTAACTTCGCGCGGATCGGTTCGGCAATGCGGTCGAGAAGGGCGACCGTCAAGGCCCGCCATTCCACCACGAGCTGCGAATCCACCGCATGGGCGCGGCTCGCATCCGCTTGATCCTTCAGGGCGATCACGCCGCTGTCGAGGAACAGTCCGCCATTGCGGTATTCCGGCAAACCCGTGAGCCCATCGATCTCGACCACGGAAAAGTCCGCCCATTCGAGCGGCTCGATCAACGAATAGGAGAGCCATTGCGACAGCTTGTGGAAGGGGACAAGCCCCTTGGTGGCATCCTGCGCCTCGACCAGCGGATGACGCCATGTGTCGCCGAGATCGACACCGCCAAGCGTGATGCGGCCGGGCCAGATCGGGCCGAGATGGGTGAGCAGCGCCTCCAGGATCGCAGTCGCCTTGATGCGCTCACCCTCGGCGGTTGCTGCGATGACGTCGAAGAGGCCGCCGGGGCGCGGATCGTCGACCTGTCCAAAAATGTCCGGGTTCGTTGCAACGACGCGCCCGAGGCGATTGAGGAGCGCTGAGCGGCCTTCAAGGCCCACCAGCGGGTTGTCGGCCGAAACCTGGAAGCCTTCAGCAAGATCCTCTGCGGTCAGCGTCATCAGCACGTCCGCGTCGACGCGGAACGGATCTTCAGGTCGGCTGGAAAAGGCACCGCTCACGAACATGTCGAAGCTTGCCACTGCAAGTCCTTCGGACCGGATATAAGTCTCGCCCGTGCGGCCTTCCTCGTAGCGCCATTGCGCACCGGCGCCGGCATCGAGCAGCACGGACACGATGGCAAGATCGAAGGCGGACCGCGCCATGTCGGCGGCGGTTTCCCAGGGGGCGCCGTGCATCACCGCGCCCCAGCGCTCGTGCCCTCCGGCGGCGAAGTGCCGCCAGCGGGCGTGGAACGGAATCTCAAGGGACGGGTAGGCCGTGCGGATCGTCTGCACGACCTCGTCGGCGCAGGCGTCGAGACGTTCGAGATCGACCGTGAAATGCTGGAGTCGGCCCTCGAGACCTGCCTGCAGAAGCTGGTGCGACCGCTCCCGCACCGCCGCGGCGGAGAGAAGGCTTCGGGCGGCTGTTGTCTCAGGAGACAGGTCAGGCTGGGCGGTCACTCAGGGCTCCGATGTTCTCGACGGGGATGCGATAGCACAAACTTTTAGCACCACATCATCCCTGGGCAGGACGGCTTGGGATAAGGTTAAAAACGAAGCGGGCACCGGCGGCAAGCCGGCACCCGCTTCGGGATTTTGTACATCAGAAGCGTTCGAGGTCGCGGCCCTTCACCTGATCCAGGGCCGATGGGTCCGGTGCTCCTTCAGGCGTGTAGTAGCCGGCCGCTTTCTTCGCTTCGATTTCGACTTGTGCGTCCGGCGGCACCAGTTCGGCCGGAATCGGCACGCGCTCCACCACCTCGATGCCGGATCCGGTGATGGCATCGTATTTCATGTTCGACATGGACATGAGCCGGTCGATCCGCTGGATGCCGAGCCAATGCAGCACGTCGGGCATGAGCTGCTGGAAGCGCGCATCCTGCACGCCGGCCACGCATTCGGTGCGTTCGAAATACGTGGAGGCTTGGTCGCCGCCCTCCTGCCGCTTGCGCGCATTGTAGACGAGGAACTTGGTGACCTCGCCGAGCGCGCGGCCTTCCTTGCGGTTATAGGCGATCACGCCGACACCGCCGCTTTGAGCTTCGCGCACGCATTCCTCGATGCCGTGCACGAGATAAGGCCGGCAGGTGCAGATGTCGGAGCCGAACACGTCGGAGCCGTTGCACTCGTCATGCATGCGGCAGGCGATGCGGGTTTTCGGGTCGCTCAGGCGAGACACGTCGCCCACCACATAGACCGTGATGTTGCCGATGGGCGGCAGGAACACGCTCATGTCGGGACGGGTGACGAGCTCCGGGAACATGCCGCCGGTCTGCTCGAACAGGGTACGCCGCAGTTCGCCCTCGGAGCAGCCGAAGCGCTGGGCGATGCCGGGCAGGTACCACACCGGATCGACCGCGATCTTGGTGACCGAGATGTCGCCGGATTCATGCAGGAAGCCGCCATCGGCCTTGAGGCGGCTCGCTCCCATGGCCGAGAGGATCTCCGGCATGTTGAGGCGGGCCTTGGTCACCGCGATGCTGGGGCGGATGTCGACGCCCCTGGCGATGTCGTTCTGGAAGATCTGGCCGACCATGTGCCCCCAGGGGTCGAGGGACACGATCTTGCCCGGCTCGAACCATTGCGGATGCGGGCCGATTTCGGCGGTCGGATGGGTGTTGTGAAGATCGGGCCGCGACAGGGGGTTCATCGCCCGGGCCGAGATGGCGAGCGCCCGGTAGAGGGAATAGGAGCCGCCATGGGCGCCGATCACGTTGCGGTCAGCCGGATTGGTGACGCTGCCGATGATCGGCCCGCGTTCCTCGGGATCCTTGGCTCCCCACTTGATCGGATGCTTGATGGTGCCTGCGTTCGGCTCAGGATGGGAGGTGAGCCGGATATGCGTCGAGCGGTTGGGCGAGCTCATGAACAATCTTCCACGCGAGAACGGGAAGACTCCCTCGACCGATCGTCGGAGAGCCTCCATACGATCTATGAGAGACTGATCTAAAGTTGCGGGGCCGTCAATGGCTTAGGGGTGTGGCCCAGGTGGTCATCCCGGACGCCGCAGGCGATCCGGGATCGGTTGCCGAATATGGCGCTCTTTCCCTCCCCCTTGTGGGGAGGGGCAGGGGTGGGGGTGCCGGCGCCTGACCTTCATAGGCTATCGCTCACACCCCCACCTCCAACTCCTCCCCACAAGGGGGAGTAGGGGGTCCAGAGCCAAACTCGTTCAGCGATCCCGGATCGGCTTCACCGTCCGGGATGACGTATCTCTAAAGCCAGGACGTACCCTTGCCCGGGTTCGTGACGCCCAGATGCGCCAGCACGCTGGCCCCAATATCGGCAAAGCTTTCCCGCCGTCCGATGGCGCCAAGCTTCACCCCGGAGCCGAAGCTCAGGATCGGCACGTGCTCGCGGGTGTGGTCGGAGCCGCGCCAGGAGGGGTCGTTGCCGTGATCGGCCGTGATGATGACGAGATCGCCCGGCTGGAGAGCGGCCTCGATCTCCGGGATGCGCCGGTCGAAGGCTTCAAGCGCCGCCGCATAGCCGGGGATGTCGCGGCGGTGGCCGAACTCGCTGTCGAAATCGACGAGGTTCGCGAACACGAAGCCGCCGTCCGACAGATCGCCTATGGCCTCGATGGCGGCCGACAGGCAGGCGTCATTGCCGTTCGGCTTGATCTCCCGTCCCGTAGAGCGATGGGCGAAGATGTCGCCGATCTTGCCCACGGTGACGACGGAGCGGCCCGCTTTGGTCAGCGTATCGAGGATGGTGTCCGACGGCGGCGGCGTGGCGAAATCCTTGCGGTTCCCGGTGCGCTTGAAGCCTGTCTCGGGCGAGCCCAAGAAGGGGCGGGCGATCACGCGGCCGATCTTGTATTCGTCGCAGAGCTCGCGCCCGATCCGACACAGTTCGTAGAGCCGCTCCAGCCCGAAGCTCTCCTCGTGGGCGGCGATCTGCAGCACGCTGTCGACGGAGGTGTAGACGATGGGTTTGCCGGTGCGCATGTGGTCTGCGCCGAACTCGTCGATCACGGTTGTGCCGGAGGCGTGCTTGTTGCCGAGGATGCCGGGCAGGTTGCCGCGCTCAATGAGGGCCGTGGTCAGCTCTTCAGGAAAGGTCGGAACCGTGTTGGGAAAATAGCCCCAGTCGAAAGTGACGGGCACGCCTGTGATCTCCCAGTGGCCTGAAGGCGTATCCTTGCCCTTGGAAGTCTCGACGCCATAGCCCCAGGCGCCTTTCTGCGGCCCCTGCAGTGCAAGACCCGGCGGCATGCGCCCTGTGGAAGCCTCGACGGCAAGGCCGAGACCCAGCGCCGTCATATGCGGCAGATGAAGCGGCCCCTGACGCAGGCCTGCTTGGTCGCCGCGCCCCTCGGCGCAAGCCTCCGCAATGTGCCCGACCGTGTCGGCACCGGCATCGCCATAGGCTTCGGCATCCTCTGCTCCGCCGATACCGACGGAATCGAGCACGATGAGAAGAGCGCGGGGCATTCAGTCAATCCTTCAAGCCACGGGAATCACGACTGATACGTCATTGCGACAAAAGATGCGATGCCCCCGGCTCATGAGCCTGCCCCCCCAGGCGTGTGACCCTGGCAGGACTCAGGTGGCGGCCGGTGGCCATGCGCAGGAATTCTCGAACAGCAGCGTCCTATTCGCGAACCGCGTTCGAAGCCGCTGTTTCAAGGTTGAAGGCGGCGGCGAACAACGCCTTGGTGTAGTCGGTGCGGGGTGCCGCAAAGATGCTTTCAGCTGAGCCCTCCTCGACGATCTGGCCGTTCTGCATCACCACCACGTGGTTCGCGAGCGCCCGCACGACCTTCAGGTCGTGGCTTATGAACATGTAAGCGAGGTTGCGCCGCTTCTGCAGATTGCGCAGCAGCTCCACGATCTGCGCCTGCACGGACATGTCGAGCGCCGAGGTCGGCTCGTCGAGCATGATGAACTGGGGCTCCAGCGCCATGGCGCGGGCAATGGCGATGCGCTGGCGCTGGCCGCCGGAGAATTCATGCGGGTAGCGGTCCATGGTGGACGGGTCGAGGCCAACGTCATCCAGAGCCTTGGCCACGATGTTGCGGCGCTCCCCGTATGAGAGGTCCTTGTTCTGGACGAGCAGTCCCTCCTCGACGATCTCGGCAATCGACATGCGCGGCGACAGGGAGCCGTAAGGATCTTGGAACACCACCTGAAGGTTTTTGCGCATCGGACGGATCTCCTTGGCGCGCATCCCGTCGATGCGGTTGCCGAGGAACACGATCGGTCCTTCCGACTGCACAAGGCGCAGGATGGCCAAGCCCAGCGTGGTCTTGCCGGAGCCGGACTCGCCCACCACGCCCACGGTCTCGCCCCGGCGCACCCGCACGGACACGCCGTCCACCGCCTTCACATGACCGACGGTTTTCTGGAAGAAACCGCGCTTGATCGGAAACCAGACCTTGATCGGCCCGGCTTCGACAATGACCGGCGAATCGTGAGAAACAGGATTGGCGCGGCCTTTCGGCTCCGCTGCCAGCAGCCGCTGCGTATAGGGATGCTGCGGGTTGCCGAACACCTCCGCCACCGTGCCCTGCTCGACGATCTTGCCCTTGAACATCACGCAGACGCGGTCGGCAATCTTGCGCACGATGCCGAGGTCATGCGTGATGAAGAGCATGGACATGCCGAGCCTGCTCTTCAGCTCGGCGAGAAGCTTGAGGATCTGTGCCTGCACCGTCACGTCGAGCGCCGTCGTGGGCTCGTCGGCGATGAAGAGGTCGGGCTCGTTGGCGAGCGCCATGGCGATCATCACGCGCTGACGCTGGCCGCCGGAGAGCTGGTGCGGATAGGCGCCAAGCCTCGACTCCGCCTCGCGGATGCCGACGAGGTTCAGAAGCTCCAGCGTTCGTGCGCGCGCCTCGCGGTCATTGAGGCCGCGGTGCAGCTTCAGGATCTCGCCGACCTGCCGCTCGATGGTGTGAAGCGGGTTGAGGGAGGTCATCGGCTCCTGGAACACCATGGTGATGTCGTTGCCGCGAACCTTGCGCATCTCGTTCTCGTCCGCCGGGATCAGGTCCTTGCCCTTGAACAGAACTTTTCCTGAGGGGTGATGCGCGGACGGGTAGGGCAGGAGCTTGAGGGCCGAGAGTGCCGTGACGGACTTGCCTGAGCCGGACTCGCCCACGAGCGCCACCGTCTCGCCGGGCATGACGTCGAAGGACACGCGGTCCACCGCCAGCATGTCGCCCCCGCCTTGGCGGAACGCGACGGAGAGGTCTTGGACGGAGAGGAGGGGTTCTGTCATCGAAACGTCTTCCGCGGATCGAAGGCATCGCGCACCGCTTCGCCGACGAAGATGAGAAGGCTGAGCATGATGGCGATCACGAAGAACCCGGCAAGACCGAGCCACGGCGCCTGGAGGTTGGCCTTGCCCTGGGCGAGCAGCTCGCCGAGCGATGGCGAGCCCGGCGGCAGTCCGAAGCCGAGGAAGTCCAGCGAGGTCAGCGTCGTGATCGAGCCGTTGATGATGAACGGCATGAAGGTGAGCGTCGCCACCATGGCGTTCGGCAGGAGATGCTTGAACATGATGGTGGCGTTGGACAACCCCAGTGCCCGCGCGGCGCGCACATATTCGAAGTTTCGCGCCCGCAGGAATTCGGCGCGCACGACGCCCACCAGCGACACCCATGAGAACAGCAGCAGGATGCCGAGGAGCACGAAGAAGCTCGGCGTGATCACGGCAGAGATGATGATGAGCAGATAGAGCGAGGGAATCGCCGTCCAGATTTCGATGAAGCGCTGGAACAGCAAATCCGTCCAGCCGCCGTAATAGCCCTGCACGGCACCGGCCAGGACGCCGACGATGGAGGAGATGCCGGCGAGCGTCAGGCCGAACAGCACCGAGATGCGGAAGCCGTAGATGAGGCGCGCGACCACATCGCGGCCCTGATCATCCGTGCCGAGCCAGTTCCACTCGATATCGTTGCAGCCGGTGCCGCCGTTGCGCTCCGCAATGGGACGGCACTGATCGTCGGTGAGCGTCCAGGTCGGCGGCGCGGGGGCCGGAACGGGAAGATCGAGATTGTGCGTGTTGTAGGAGAAGCGGACCGGCGCCCAGATGAGCCAGCCATTGTCCTGAATCTCCTTGGCGATCACCGGGTCGCGATAATCCGTGACCGCCAGGAAGCCGCCGAACTTCTCCTCCGGATAATTTACGAAGGCCGGGTAGAGCAGCTCGCCCTTGTAGGAGGCGAGGATCGGCTTATCGTTGGCAATCAGCTCCGCGAACATGCTGAGCACGAACAGGACGAGGAAGATCCAGAACGACCAGTAGCCGCGGCGGTTCGCCTTGAAGTTTTCCCATCGCCTCCGGTTGAGCGGCGAGAGCTTGATGAAGCCCTGTTTGGGCAGGGGCGGCGCGACGGGCGAGGAGGCCGGGGAGACGACGGGCACGTTCTCGTTCATCTCACGCCTCCCGGGTCTCGAAATCGATCCGCGGATCAATCCAGGTATAGGTGAGGTCGGACACGAGGTTCACCGCCAAGCCTACCAGCGAGAAGATGTAGAGGTTGGCGAACACCACCGGGTAGTCGCGGTTCACGATGGACTCGAACGAGAGAAGCCCTAATCCGTCGAGGGAAAAAATCGTCTCGATGAGGAGCGCGCCGGCGAAGAACGCGCCGATGAACGCGCCAGGGAAACCCGCGATGACGATGAGCATCGCATTGCGGAACACGTGGCCGTAGAGAACCTGCCGCTCGGACAGGCCCTTCATACGTGCGGTGAGCACGTATTGCTTGCGGATCTCATCGAGGAATGAGTTCTTGGTCAGCAGGGTCGAGGTGGCAAAGGCGCCGAGCGCCATGGCGGTGATCGGCAGAACCAGATGCCAGAAGTAATCCGCGATCTGCCTATACCACGGCATGAAGGCCCAATTCTCCGAGGTCAGGCCGCGCAGGGGAAAGACCTGCCAGAACGAACCGCCGGCAAACAGCACGATCAGCAGGATCGCGAAAAGGAAGCCCGGGATCGCATAGCCGATGATGACGATGGCCGAGGTCCAGATGTCGAAGGTGGAGCCGTCGCGCACCGCCTTCTTGATGCCGAGCGGGATCGAGATGGCGTAGGACAGCAGCGTCATCCAGAGGCCGAGGCTGATGGAGACCGGCAGCTTCTCCTTGATGAGCTCCAGCACCGAGATGTCGCGGAAATAGCTCTTGCCGAAATCGAAGCGGGCATAATCCCAGATCATTTTCAGGAAGCGCTCATGGGCCGGCTTGTCGAAGCCGAACTGCGTTTCGAGCTGTTTGATGAATTGCGGATCGAGACCCTGCGCGCCGCGGTAGCGCGACGATGAGGCATCTCCCGCGCCACCGCCTCCGGGAGGTTGGCCTCCGCCCGCCATATCGCCCCCTCCGCCGGAGATGCGCGAAGTGGCGCCGGAATCCTGGCCCTGCAACTGGGCGATGATGCGCTCGACAGGACCGCCCGGAGCGAACTGCACGAGGACGAAGGAAATGAGCATGATCCCCAGGATGGTGGGGATCATGAGGAGAACGCGACGCGCAATATAGGCCAGCATCAAGCGCCTGCTGCTTGCCGGCCGATACGGCCGAGATGGGTGTCGTTGAAGCCGGAGGTGTATTTCAAGCCATATCCCAACATGCGGTCGAACCCGATATGCGCCGCCCAGATGGCTGCGATCCCAAGCAGCATAGAGTGATCGAGGAAAAGACCAAGCCCCGCCAGGACCGCAGGCCCGAGGGTGGAGTGCAGGGCATTATAGGTCACGGCACCGAGCCGGGGACCGGCCAAGTAGCCTGCAAAGCTCAAGTCGGGCGTCAGGAAGAGAATAGCGTAGAGCCACCAGGAGGTGCCGGTATGGGCAAAGGCCCATGTGGCCAGGACGAAGAGAGACAGGCCCTCAAGGCGCAGAAGCAGGCGGGGCATGTCCGCCTCATTTCGCGTCGTCACAACTCTATCCAAGCCTTACCCTCGCCCGATCCGCCTCGCCTTCTCGGCATCGTACCACCAGGTTCCCGGCGCGCCCGAAGCGAAGCGTGGCTTGGTTTCCGGACGCGAGAACTGGTCCCAATAGGCATACCAGTCGCTGGCCTTGAACCACATGGGAATCCAATAATGGCCCGAACGGAGAACCCGGTCCAGGGCACGGCAGGCGATGTTGAGCTCCTGGCGCGACTTGGCCTTGCCGATGGTCTCGATCAGAGCGTCGACGGCCGGGTGCTCGATTCCGGCCAGGTTCTGCGCGCCCGGCGTGCGAGCGGCCTGTGAGCCGTAGACGGTCCGCAGGCTGTCGCCGGGCGTTGTGGAGCCGACGAGGGCTCGGCTCGTGATGTCGAAATCGTACTCGTTCAGCCGCTGCTGATACTGGGCCGCATCCACGATGCGCGAGCGGGCATCGATGCCGAGCCGCTTCAGGTTGTTCTGGAAAGGCTGAGTATGCGGTTGAAGAAAGGGTGAGGAGTCGAGAAACTCGATGACGAAAGGCTGTCCGCTCTGTAGCCTGAGCACGCCACCCTCGCGCTTGCACCCGGCCTGCCGCAGAAGCTCGTCCGCCCGGCGCAGCAGCTGCCGGTCCTGCCCGGAACCATCGGAGACGGGTGGCGCAACGGGCTCGCCGAAGACGGAGGCCGGCAGCTTGTCCCGGAACGGCTCCAGCAGCGCCAATTCCTCACTCGACGGTCGACCGACAGCCTTCATGTCCGAGTTTTCGAAGAACGACGTCGTGCGACGGTAGGAGCCGAACATAATGTTCGTGTTGGTCCATTCGAAATCGAACACCAACCCGATCGCCTCGCGGATGCGCGGGTCCTTGAACATTTCGCGGCGCGTGTTGAAGTACCAGCCCTGAATTGGCGCCGGCAGGGTGTTTGGAAGCTCCTCTTTCTTGACCCGGCCTTCGCGGACGGCGGGAAAATCGTAGCCCGTCGCCCAGGTTCGCGATGTCGACTCCTCGTGGAAATTGAGTGTCCCATTCTTGAACGCCTCGAACGCCACCGTGCGGTCGCGGAAATAATCGTACCGGATGCGGTCGAAATTGTTCTGCCCCACATTCACGGGCAGATCCTTGGCCCAATAGTCAGGCACGCGGTCGAACTCGATGAAGCGCCCGACCTCGAAGCGGCCCACCTTGTACGGACCTGAACCGAGAGGGGCTTCCAATGTGGCGGCCTCGAAATCCTTGCCCTGCCAGTAGCGCTCGGAGAGGATCGGCAGTCCGGCGACCACGAGATGCAGGTCCCGGCTGCGTTGCGGCGTGAACTGGACGCGCAGGACCTCGTCCGACTCCGCTTCCGCCGAGGCCAGTTGCAGCAGGAGCTGGCTGAAGATCGGATGGCCTTTGCTCTTCAGGATGTTCAACGAGAATGCCGCATCCTTCGCGTTCAGCTTCGAACCGTCATGGAAGCGCGCTTCCGGCCGCAAGGTGAAGCGATAGGTGAGCTTGTCGTCTGAGATGCGCACGCTCTTTGCAACGAGGCCGTACAGCGCATCGGGCTCGTCGCCGGACCCTGCCATCAGGGTATCGAAGGTACCGGCCATCCCCGCGGCGCCGTCGCCTTTCAGCACGAAGACATTGAGCGTGTTGAACGTGTCGAAGTTCTGGTTGCCCAGTGTCTGTTTGATCTGGATCGCCAGCGTGCCGCCTTTCGGAGCCGCCGGGTTCACGTAGTCGAAATGCTTGAAGTCGGGCGGGTACTTGAGTTCGCCAAAGCTGGAGAGACCGTGGGTCTCGGAACCGTTGCCTTCCTGCGTCCAACCAGTGCGCGGCAGGACTGAGAGAGCAGCGGTTGCTGCCCCTGTTCGAAGAATGTGACGGCGGCTGAACTCTCTCATCGCGGCGCTCCCGTCTTGCCGGCCTTGGCCTGATCGTACCACCAGATGGTGGGGAAGGCGGCGCCGCCATAGCGCGGCATGGTCTCGGGATGGCTGTAGCGGTCCCAGCGGGCGGTGCGCTGCTTGAGCGAGGTCCATTGCGGAACGACATAGTCGTGTGCCAGCAGCACGCGGTCGAGCGCCTTCGTGGCGGCGACCAGTTCGTCGCGGTCCTTGGCGAAGATCACGCGATCGATAAGTGCGTCGACTGCGGGATCGGCAATGCCGGCGAGGTTCTGGGAGCCTTCGCGGCTTGCGGCCTGCGAGCCCCAGAACTCACGCTGCTCATTGCCGGGCGAGGACGACTGAGGCCAGAGGCCCGTGGTGATGTCGAAATCGAAAGCGCGGGTGCGGTTGGTCTCCTGAACGTCATCCACGGTGCGCACCGTCGCGGCAATGCCGAGACGCTTCAGAACATCCGCGTAGGGCAGGAAGATGCGCTCGTCGTTGGGACTGCTGCCGAGAAGCTCGACGCTGAAGACCTCGCCCTTGGCGTTGACGCGGCGGCCGCCCTTCACCTCCCAGCCTGCTTCCTTCAGCAGGCGGTCGGCCTCGCGCAGGTTGTTGCGAATGGCCTCGGGGGAATCATTGACCGGGTTCTTGTAGGGCGTCGTAAAGACCGACGGAGGAACCTTGTCGCGCACGCTCTCCAGGATCTCCAGCTCCTTGCCCTCGGGCAGCCCCGATGACGCGAGGTCCAATCCGTAGAAGTAGCTCGAGGGCCGTTCATAGAGCCCGTAGAAGATCGTCTTGTTCAGCTCCTCGAACGGGAAGGCGAGGTTGAAGGCCCGCCGGACGCGCTGGTCCTTGAACTGGTCGCGCCTGAGGTTGAGCACGAAAGCCTGCATCCTGCCGCTCGCGCGGATCGGGAACTCCTCAAGCACGACGCGCCTCTCCTGGCGCGCCGGAAAATCATAACCGACGGCCCAGTTGCGGGCGCTGTTCTCGGAGCGGAAGTCGATGCGGTCGCCCTTGAAGGCTTCGAGCAGCACCGTCGCGTCGCGGTAATACTCAAAGCGGATCTCATCGAAGTTGTTCTGGCCGATATTCACATTGAGGTTCGCGCCCCAATGATCCTTCACGCGCTCATAAGATGCGGTGCGGCCCGGCTCGAAGCTCTTGATGCGGTAGGGGCCGGAACCCAGCGGCGGCTCGAGGGTCGTCTGCGTGATGTCGCGCTTGCGCCCATCGGGAGCAGTGCCTTCCCACCAGTGCTTGGGCAGGACGAGAAGCTGCCCCATGATTTGCGGCAACTCGCGGTTGCCCTTCTCGTCGAAGGTGAACTTCACCTCCCGGTCGCCCAGCTTCTCGGCTTTCGTCACATTGGCATAGTAGAAGGCATAGGTGGGGCTGTTGGTCTTAAGCGCCTCGAAGGAGAAGATCACGTCATCCGCCGTCACCGGCTTCCCATCGTGCCACCGCGCTTCCGGACGCAGGCGGAAGGTGACGGAGGAGTAGTCCTCGGGGTAGGAAAAGACCTCGGCCAGGAGACCATAGGACGAGTTGGGCTGGTCGAGGGCGGATGTGGTCAGAGCCTCATAGACGAGCCCGATCCCCTGTTCGGGTGAGCCCTTCACACCGGCCACCACGATGTTGAAGCTGTCGAAGGTGCCCTGGGCGCCGAGGCGCACCAGCCCGCCCTTGGGAGCATCCGGGTTCACATAGTCGAAATGCTTGAAGCCTGCCGGGTATTTCGGCTCGTCGAGCAGGACCGATCCGTGCCGCCATGGCGCTTCCTGGGCTGCGAGGGGGCTGAAGGCAAGGCAGGCAGCCAGGAGGCTCGGCAGAAGGGTACGGATCACACGGCGTCTCCTAGGATGTGAGGCGTCTGTCAGCATCGGACCCAAAAGTGGATTTGCACTTTTGGGATCCATCCGATGCTTCTTTATACTGGCGCATCGTTCGGAGCGGAAAACCGGGTCCCACTTTTCCGCACGATGCGCTCGCTACATTTTTGGGCGCGACGGGGCGAGCGCAAGGGACAACGCCTGAAAGGAGAGACAGCTCAAAAGAAAAAGCCGGGCTTTAAGCCCGGCTCTCCCGAATGTGATTGTTGTGAAGGGCCTTACTGGGCCGCAGGAGCCGCAGGGGCTCCACCAGCGGCCGGAGTTCCTCCTGCAGCGGGCGCCGCAGGTGCGGCAGCGTTGGCCGGAGCCGCGGCGGATGCCTCAGGAAGCGGAGGAGCCGCGGGGGAGACCGACTTCAGATAAGCGATGAGGTCGGCCCGCTCCTTGGCCTGGGCGATGCCCGCGAAGGCCATGATGGTACCGGGAACGGCCTGCTTGGGATTCTGGATGAAGGCGTTCAGAGCCTCGTAATTCCAATCGCCGCCCTTGCCCTTGAGAGCTCCCGAGTAGTTGAAGCCCGCGTGAGACGCGAGGGCGCGCCCGACGACACCATGGAGATTCGGCCCGACCTTGTTGGCGCCGCCCTCCTCGAAGGTGTGGCAGGAGGCGCACTTCTTCGCCGCAGCCTGACCCTTGGCGACGTCGGCGCTGGCGAGAAGAACGGGAAGCGGTTCGGCCGGAGCGGCGGCGCCTGCATCGGCGGTCGCGCCTTCGTCCGGTGCCGGGAGGTCATAGCCTGGAACGGCGGGCTTATGGGGAGAAAACAGGCCGCCGGCGATGACATTGACGCCGACCACGAAGAGAAGCGAGGCGAAAACGGCGCCCGCGATCTTATTGGTCTCGATATTCATGAGTGAGGCTCTCCTCGCCTTCGTAAAAGCGGCGAAACCAGCGCAGCAGAAAGGATCCGCAGGCGGGTGCCCGCGTCGGGGCGTTGCTTAGCCGTTGTCATGGGGGTTTGACAATGGGGTTTCCGGAGGTTTTCGCCGTTCTCGTGGTCGCAGTTCGGGGTTGCAACGAATTCAGGGCGCCTCAAGGTCCCTGGATAGAGTGCCGCACGCAGTCATGACAAACAGAGCCCGCCTTGCTAAGGACGCTCCAAGCCCTCCGCCTTTGAAGATCGCGCCATGTCCGACCCCCTCGTCCTCATTCCGGCCCGCCTCGCCGCGATGCGCCTGCCCAATAAGCCGCTCGCCGACATCGCGGGCGAGCCCATGATCGTCCACGTGTGGCGCCGGGCGATGGAAGCCGGGATCGGGCCCGTGGCAGTCGCCACCGATGCCCCCGAGATTGCCGACGCCGTGACGCGGGCAGGCGGCCAGGCGGTCATGACGCGGGCCGACCATGCCTCCGGCTCCGACCGCATCTTCGAGGCTGTGGAAAAGCTCGACCCGGAAGGACGGCACGACGTGATCGTGAACGTGCAGGGGGACCTGCCGACCGTCGATCCCCGGGCGATTGCCGCTTCGATCACCCCGCTTCTGGACGCAGAGGTTGATCTGGCGACTCTCGTGGCCGTGATCGGGCGCGAGGAGGAGAGGACCAACCCCAACGTGGTGAAGATGGTGGGAAGCGAGGTCGCTCCGGGCCGCTTCCGCGCGCTCTACTTCACCCGGGCGACCGCGCCCTATGGGGACGGGCCGCTCTATCACCACATCGGCCTCTATGCTTATCGCCGCAAGGCGCTGCAGCGTTTCGTCAACTTGCAGCCGTCACTCCTTGAGCTGCGCGAGAAGCTGGAGCAGCTGCGCGCGCTTGAAGCCGGCATGCGCATCGATGCCGTTGTCGTCGACGACGTGCCGCTGGGCGTCGATACTCCCCACGATCTGGAAAGGGCGCGCGACATGATCGCAGCCAGGACATCGGACCCAAAAGTGGCTTCCACTTTTGGGAGCAATCCGATGCCCCTTCCTTAAAAATGCGCATCGCTCAGGGCGTAAAACCGGGGCCACTTTTCCGCGCGATGCGCTAGGAGGCAATCATGAGCAAGTTGATTTCGTTTCAAGGCGAGCTGGGCGCCAATTCCCACACCGCCTGCGCGCAAGCGCGTCCCGACTGGGAGGCTCTGCCGTGCCCGACCTTCGAGGACGCTTTTGCCGCCGTGAACGAAGGGCCGGCGAGCCTTGCCATGATCCCGATCGAGAACTCGATCGCAGGCCGCGTGGCCGACATCCACCATCTGCTGCCGACTTCGGGTCTGCACATCGTCGGCGAGCATTTCCTTCCGATCCATTTTCACCTGATGGCCATTCCGGAGGCCAATCTCGGCACCATCAAGGACGTTTACAGCCACGTCCATGCCCTGGGCCAGTGCCGCAAGATCATCCGCAAGCTGGGCTTAAAAGCGCATGTGGCCGGTGACACCGCAGGCTCGGCCCGCGAGGTAGCGGAATGGAAGGACCCGACCCGGGCCTCCCTCTCGCCGCGCATGGCGGCCGACATCTACGGCCTGAAGATCCTGGCCGAGAACGTGGAGGACGAGGCGCACAACACCACACGCTTCGTCATCCTGTCGAAAACGCCGCAATGGGCTCCGGCCAGCGACGGCCCGACGGTCACGTCCTTCGTGTTCCGCGTCCGCAACCTGCCGGCGGCTCTCTACAAGGCGCTCGGGGGCTTTGCCACCAACGGCATCAACATGACGAAGCTTGAGAGCTACATGCTCGAAGGCGAGTTCCTGGCCACGCAGTTCTACGCAGAGGTGGATGGCCACCCGGAGGATGCCAACCTCAAACGAGCCTTAGAGGAACTGGAATTCTTCTCCCGCGAGCTGCGCATCCTCGGCGTCTACCCGGCCGACCCGTTCCGGGAGAAGATTAAGGAAGCCGCGGAGTGACGATCCGCATCCGCGATGCCGTTGAGGCGGATGTGGAAGGGATCGCCAAGGCCCACGTTCAGGGCTGGCGTGAATCCTATAAGGACTTTCTCGCACCGGAGGCACTCGCAGGCCTCTCCGTCGAAGAGCGGATGCAGATCTGGCACAGGGCCCTGGCCGAGCCGGAGCCCAGGGCCAGGCTTCTCGTGGCCGAAACGGATGACGGCGAGATCGTCGGCTTCATCCGAGGCGGACCGATCCGGGGTAACGGTGGCGGGTTGCTCGCAACCGAGGCCGAAATTTATGCGATTTACCTGCTCGACAGGGTTAAGCGTCAGGGCATCGGCAGCAGGCTCATGGCCGGCGTCTTCGACCACCTCGCCGCCCACGGCATCCGCTCGGTCGGTCTGTGGGTCCTGAAGGACAACCTGCCTGCACGCAGCTTTTATGAAACCTTGGGCGGCACAGCCGGGCCCGAGCAGTCTTTCGACCTGCGCGGCCAAATGGTCACCGAGATCGCCTATCGGTTTGAGCTCGCTTCAGAGGGTTGATTCCGCGCTTCCTGCTTGTCATCCCCGGCGGCCGCAGGCCGGGAAGGGGATCCACTCACAGACGTAGCGCCATGGATTCCCTTCCCCTCCGCTGCGCTCCTGCCGGGAATGACACTGCCTCTGTCATTCCGGGGCGGTCGAAGACCGAGCCCGGAATCCATAACCGCTGACGGTGCAGAAGGAGACGCTACGCTCCTCGCTCTTACCTGAAGCGTCGTGTTTATGGATTCCGGGCTCTCGCTCCCGCTCGCCCCGGAATGACAGCTGCGTGCGTGTTCTCACTTTGTTCTTGACTGCTGCTGCAAGCTCGGCTATATCGTGGTGTAGACCTGCCTCTGTTGAGGGGCGCGCTCGCGAGGCGTCGCAGTGTGGAGGCAGGCACGGTCCTGTGGCATGGCCT
>Ga0209902_100153_pt1 | contig 119287 bp, 106 predicted proteins | sample FECB27metaG_FD_188304 | JGI IMG/M metagenome (GOLD analysis project Ga0209902, IMG submission 188304) | Cyanobacterial communities from the Joint Genome Institute, California, USA - FECB-27 (SPAdes) (version 2) | ecosystem: Environmental > Aquatic > Thermal springs > Hot (42-90C) > Microbial...
CGACCCTCCCCACCGCAAGCGGGGGGAGGGAGAGGAGAGCGCTCGCCCCGGAGAGCCGGCTCGCAAGGTTATCATGCCAGCCATGCCGGGTCGCGAGTGAGCGTCGCGAGCTTGCCCTTCGGCCTGTCGAGGTCGGGCAGGCAGCCGAGCAGGCCTAGCGTGTAGGGGTGGCGGCGGCTGCGGGCGCTCTCGTCTGCCAGTTCGGCCGCCGGCAGCGTCTCCATCGCCTTGCCGCTATACATGACGATCACGCGGTCGCAGAAGGACTGCACCAGATGCAGGTCGTGGCTGATGAAGATCAGCCCCATGCCGCGGCTGGTGACGAGATCGTCGAGGATCTTCAGCACCTGCAACTGCACCGTGACGTCGAGCGCCGAGGTCGGCTCGTCGGCGATCAGGATGTCGGGCTCGGCGATCAGCATCATCGCGATCATGACGCGCTGGCCCATGCCGCCCGAGACCTCGTGCGGGTAGAGTTCGTAGACGCGCGCGGGCTCGCGGATCTGTACGGCCTCCAGCATGGAAAGGCTGCGCTCCTTTGCCTCGCGGGCGCTGGCCTTGTGGTGGACGCGATAGGCCTCGGCGATCTGCGTGCCGACCGTCTGGACAGGGTTGAGCGAGAATTTCGGATCCTGCATCACCATCGAGATATGGCGGCCGCGCAGCTTGCGGCGGCTGCGCTTGTCCATCGTCAGCAGGTCCTGGCCGCGATAGGCCATGCGGCTGGCGCTGACCACGCCGGGATAGGGGATCAGGTCGAGGATGGCGCGGCCGGTCATCGACTTGCCGGAGCCCGATTCGCCGACGATGCCGAGCCGCTCGCGCCCCAACGTGAATGACAGGCCGCGCACCGCGTTGACGATGCCGGTGGGGGTGTGGAAATCGACCCGGAGATCGTCGATGTCGAGCAAGGGCTGCTCGTTGGCGTTGGCGGCGACGGGCATGCTCACCTCTGGTCCATGACGTCGCGCAGGCCGTCGCCGAGCAGGTTGAAGCCGAGCGCGACGATGCAGATGGCGAGGCCCGGGAAGGTCGCGACCCACCACTGGTCGAAGATCTGCTCGCGACCGGCCGAGATCATCGCTCCCCATTCCGGGATCGGCGGCTGCGCGCCGAGGCCCAGGAAACCCAGGCCCGCGGCGGTGAGGATGATGCCGGCCATGTCGAGCGTGGTGCGCACGATCAGCGAGGGCAGGCACATCGGCACGACATGCTTCCAGACGATGCGCCATTGCGACGCGCCCTGCAGGCGCACGGCGGCGATATAGTCCTGGCTGCGGATGATCAGCGTCTCCGCCCTGGCGACGCGGGCATAGGGCGGCCAGGCGGTGATGGCGATGGCGATGACCGCGTTCTCCAGCCCCGGCCCCAGCGCCGCGACGAAGGCCAGCGCCAGCACGAGCCGGGGAAAGGCGAGGAAGACGTCGGTGATGCGCATCAGCAACCGGTCGACCCAGCCGCCGAGATAGCCCGAGGTCGCGCCGATCAGGAGGCCAATCGGCCCCACCAGAATGACGACCAGGATGACGATGACCAGCGTGACGCGGGTGCCGTAGACGATGCGGCTGTAGATGTCGCGGCCGAGCGAGTCGGTGCCGAAGAGATGCTCCCATGACGGCGGCTGCAGCCGGCCAGGCAGGTTCTGCGCGAGCGGGTCCTGCGGCGCCAGCAGCGGCGCGAAGGCCGCGACCAGCAGCAGCGCAACGACGATGCAAAGCCCGGCCAGCGCCAGTCGGTTGCGCCTGAAGGCGAGCCATTGCCGGTAGAGCTGCCCGAGTCGCGCCTGCCGGCGGGAGGCGGGCGAATCGGTGGTGAGCCAGGCGGTCCAGGTGGTTACAGCCATGCCCTCACCTCGCCCTCGGATCGGCCACGCGGCCGATGATGTCGGTGAACAGGTTGACCGCGATGAAGACCGCGCCGACCACCAGCGTGCCGCCGAGCACCGCGTTCATGTCTGCGTTGAGCAGCGAATTGGTGATGTAGCGGCCGAGCCCCGGCCAGGCGAAGATCGTCTCGGTGAGGACCGAGCCCTCGAGCAGATGCATGTAGGAGAGCGCGATCACGGTGACGAGCGGGACGGCGGCGTTGCGCAGGGCATGACGCCAGACCACGCGCCATTCCGACAGGCCCTTCACGCGGGCGGCGATGACGTATTGCTGCTGCAGCTCGGTGATCATGAAGCTGCGGGTCATGCGGCTGATATAGGCGACGCTGAGCAGGCCGAGGACCGAAGCCGGCAGGATCAGATGGGAGAAGGCGTTACGGAACGCGTCCCATTCGCCCTGCAGGGCTGCATCCAGCATGATGATGTTGGTGATCGGATCGACGAAGTCCTGATAGGCGATGCCGATGCGGCCCGGCCCCGCGACCCAGCCGAGCTTGGCGTAGAACAGCAGGAGCCCCATCAGGCCGAGCCAGAAGACGGGGATCGAATAACCGATCAGGCCGACGATGCGGGCGAACTGGTCGGGCCAGCGGCCCTGATTGACCGCCGCCACGATGCCGAGAGGGACGCCGAGCAGAACGCCGATCAGAGTCCCGAGCGTGGCGAGTTCCAGCGTCGCCGGGAAGACGCGCTTGATGTCGTCGACGACGGCGTTCGAGGTCAGCACGGAGCGGCCGAGATCGCCGGTGAAGACCTTGCCGACGTAGGAGCCGAACTGCTGCCATAGCGGCTTGTCGAGGCCGAGCGCGATGCGGGCGTTCTCGTAGACGTCGGGCCGCGCATTGTCGCCGACGACGGCCAGAACGGGATCGATCGGGATGACGCGGGCGATGAAGAAGGTCACCAGCAGCAGGCCGAAGATCGTGATCGCGACCGTCGTCAGCTCGCGCCAGACCAGCCTGCCCCAGCGCATCGCGCGCCCCGCACCCGACTTGCGGGTCGGAAGCGGCACAGGCATCGGCGTGTCGGTGAGGCTCGTCATCGCCGCATCCTGTCCTGCATAGCGGGCGTGGCGGTTTCTGGCTCTATCATGCGTTCGGCTTGCGTTGGTCAAAAGCAGAAAGCCCGCCGCGTCCGGTCAGGACGCGGCGGGTGGTGGCGACTCGAAAGCTCAGTTCTTCGCGATCGGCGCGTAGAAATTGGTGTCGGAGCTCGGTCCGATCACCCAGCCCGTGACGCCCTTGCGATCGGCCGAGACCTCGACCTGCTGGAACATGATGACGAAGGGCGACACCATCTGGTGATCGCGCTGGAGCGAGCCGTAGACGGCGGCGCGCTTGGCGGCGTCGGTCTCCAGAACATTGGCTTGCGTCAGCTTGGTCATGTCCGGGATGTCCCAAGCGTTGCGCCAGGCCAGCGTCTTCGACTTGGCGTCCTCGCCATTGTTCTCGTTAATGGCGAAGGTCTCGGCATTGGTGTGCGGATCGAGATAGTCCGGGCCCCACTGGCCGATATAGATGTCGTGGGTGCGGGCGCGGTACTTGGTCAGGGTCTGCTTGCCGTCGCCGGGGATCAGCTCGAGCTTGATGCCGGCCTGGGCCCAGCTCGCCTGCACCGCCTGCGCGATATCGGTGATCGGCGAGACAGAACGCACGTCCATGGTGACCGAGAAGCCGTTGGGCAGGCCGGCCTTGGCGAGCAGCTCCTTCGCCTTGGCGGGGTTGAAGGTATAGGGCTTGTCGTCGATCGCGCCGAGGAAACCCTTGGGCAGGAACGATTCATGATGCTTGTAGGTGCCCTCGACGATGTTGGTCTCGATCGACTTGTAGTCGACCAGCCATTTCAGCGCCTCGCGCACCTCCGGCTTGGCGAAGTTCGGGTTCTTCGTGTTCAGGCCGAGATAGAGGATGTAGCCCTTGTCGCCCTGGACGATCTCGACGTCCTTGTTGGTCTTGACCGCGGCAAGCTGGTCCTTGGAGAGGTTGCGGGCGATGTCGATGTCGCCCTTCTCCAGCAGCAGGCGCTGCGAGGCGGGCTCGGCGACGTGGCGCACGATGACGCGCTTGTTCTTGGGCGCGCCCTTGTACCAGCCCTCGTTGGCGTCGAGCGCATATTGCTCGTTGGGACGGTAGGCGCGGACCTTGTAGGCGCCCGAGCCGGCCGAGTTCAGCTTCATCCAGCCATTGCCGAAATCGCCGTCCTTCTCATTGGCCTTGACCAGCTTGCTGTCGACGATCGAGGCGACGCCCGAGGTCAGGCAGTTGAGGAAGAAGGTCGGCGCGAAGGGCTTGGAGACGGTGATGACGACCGTCGAATCGTCGCTCGCCTTGACCTTCTCCAGCACGTTGTCCTTGGTGAAGCCGAACTGGGTCAGGATGAAGCCTGGCGACTTGTTCAGGGTCACGGCGCGCTGGAACGAATAGACCACGTCGGCGGCGGTCAGCGCGTTGCCGGAATGAAACTTGACGCCGGGGCGGAGCTTGAAGGTGTAGGTCAGGTTGTCGGGACTGACCGTCCAGCTCGCGGCGAGTTCGCCGACGAGCGCGTTGCCTTTCGCGAGATCGACCCCGATCAGCTTGTCGTAGACATTGGCGCCGACCTCGACGCCGGAGAATTCGAAGGCCTCGGCGGGATCGAGCGTGATGATGTCGTCGATCTGCTTGGCCATGACGACCGTGTCCTTGGGCGTCTGCGCGAGCGCGGTCGTCGCCATCAGCGCCGAAAAGGCCGAAGCGACCATCAGTTTGGTGACGTGACGCATGGAAATCCCCATCTGTTGCGGGCCTGCGGCTCGTTCAGGACGATGGCCGCGGCTCTTCGTCCAATGTGGAACCACTCGGCAGGCGATGTCCAGCGCCGGCATGACGGGCACGAGGCAGCCAAGAGAAGATTGCCTGATTCTTGCGCAGAGGCCTGTTTTGCCGGCGCTGACTTGCGCAAGTTGCGGCTTTGCGCGCCCGTTCTCCGCCGCTAACGTGACTTTGCCTGGCGCTCCGCCTCGCGCATGCAAGCAGGTCCGTCTTGGCCATCATCGCCGCGCTGAACCACGTTACCCATTACAAGTACGACCGACCGGTCACGCTGGGCCCGCAGATCATCCGGCTGCGACCGGCCCCGCATTGCCGCGCCGCGATCAACAGCTATGCGCTGAAGGTCTCTCCGCCTGAGCATTTCGTGAACTGGCAGCAGGACCCGAGCGGCAACTGGCTGGCGCGCTTCGTCTTTCCGGAGCCGGTCAGCGAGTTCCGGATCGAGGTCGATCTCGTCACCGAGCTGTCGATCATCAACCCGTTCGACTTCTTCGTCGAGACCGACGCCGAGATCTTTCCCTTCGCCTATCCGGACGAACTGCGCGCCGAGCTCGCGCCCTATCTCGTCACCGAGCCGGCCGGCCCGCTGCTCCAGGCCTATCTCGCGACGATCCCGCGCGAGCCGACCAACACGGTCAACTTCATCGTCGATCTCAACGCGCGGCTGGCGGCCGGCATCGCCTATGGCATCCGCATGGAGCCCGGCGTTCAGGAGCCCGAGCACACGCTCGACATCAAATCCGGCTCCTGCCGCGACACGAGCTGGCTGCTCGTCCAGATCATGCGGCATCTGGGCTTCGCGGCGCGCTTCGTCTCGGGCTACCTGGTCCAGATGAAGGCCGATATCGACCCGCTGGAGGGTCCGCGCGGCACCGACAAGGACTTCACCGACCTGCATGCCTGGGCCGAGATCTATATCCCCGGCGCGGGCTGGATCGGGCTCGACCCGACCTCGGGTCTGCTCACCGGCGAGGGCCATCTGCCGCTGGCGGCGACGCCGCATTACCGCTCGGCCGCGCCGGTTTCGGGCGTCGCCAGCTTCGCCGAGACGACGTTCGACTTCTCGATGAGCGTGGCACGCGTGCATGAGGTGCCGCGCATCACCCTGCCCTTCTCCGACGAATCCTGGCAGCGTTTGGACGCGCTGGGCGAACAGGTCGAGGCCGACCTGCAGGCGGGCGACGTGCGCCTGACCATGGGCGGCGAGCCGACCTTCGTCTCGATCGACGATCAGACCGGCGAGGAATGGAACATCGCCGCCGTCGGGCCGACCAAGCGCCAGAAGGCCGACGAGCTGATACGGCGGCTGCGAGAGCGCTTCGCGCCGGGCGGGATGCTGCATTACGGCCAGGGCAAATGGTATCCGGGCGAGAGCCTGCCGCGCTGGGCCTTCGCGCTCTACTGGCGCGCCGACGGCGAGCCGATCTGGCGCGACGCAGCCCTGATCGCGCGCGAGCCCGGCGCGAAGACCGGCGGCGACCGCGAGCTGGAGCAGGCCGCCTCGATCCGCGACGCGGAGGCACTTGCCGCCGGGCTGTCGGAAAAACTGGGCTTGGGCGGGGAGTATGTTCTGCCGGCCTATGAGGACACCGGGCACTGGCTTTTGAAGGAGGCGCAGCTTCCAGCCAATGTCGATCCGCTCGATCCGCGCCTCGCCGACCCCGAGGAGCGGGCGCGGATGGCGCAGGTTTTCCAGTTGGGCCTAGGCAATCCGCGCGGCTACGTCATCCCCGTGCAGCGCTGGCAGAGCCAGGCGGGCGACCGGCGCTGGCGTTCGGAGAAGTGGACGCTCAGGCGCGGCAAGCTCTTCCTCGTGCCTGGCGATTCGCCGGTCGGCTACCGCCTGCCGCTCGGCTCGCTGCCGGTGATCCCGAAGGACGAGTTCCCGCATATCCACCCGCAGGACCCGATGGAGCCGCGCGGGCCGCTGGCGATGGCGTCCGGAGCGCCCGCTCCGACGGCCGCCGTCAACGGTTCGCAGGCCGCGCCGCCGGTCCATCCCGCTCCGTTCGATGCCGCTCCCGCTCCAAGACAGATGTCGCGATCGGTCGATACGGCCGGGGACGGACAGGCGCAGGACCGCACCGAGCAGGAGATCGGCGGCGAGCATGTCCGCACCGCGCTCAGCCTCGAGGTGCGCGACAATATCCTCTGCGTCTTCCTGCCGCCGGTGGAGAAGCTCGAGGATTATCTGGAGCTGATCGCCAGCGTCGAGGCGGTGGCGACGGAGCTTGGCCAGCCGGTCCATATCGAGGGCTATTCGCCGCCGCATGATCCGCGCCTGAGCAACATCAAGGTCACGCCAGACCCCGGCGTGATCGAGGTCAACATCCACCCGGCGAAGAACTGGCGGCAGGCGGTGGAGATCACGCGCGGCGTCTATGAGGAGGCGCGGCAGTCGCGGCTCTGCGCCGAGAAGTTCATGGTCGATGGTCGCCATACCGGCACCGGCGGCGGCAACCATGTCGTGCTCGGCGGCGTGACCCCGCCGGACTCCCCCTTCCTGCGCCGGCCGGATCTGCTTCGGAGCATCATCCTCTACTGGAACCGGCACCCGTCCCTGTCCTATCTGTTCTCGGGGCTTTTCATCGGCCCGACCAGCCAAGCCCCGCGCATCGACGAGGCCCGCCACGACCAGCTCTACGAGCTCGAGATCGCGCTTTCGATGATCCCCAAACCGGGCGAGCCGTCGATCCCGCTCTGGCGGGTCGACCGGCTGCTGCGCAACCTGCTGGTCGATGTCTCGGGCAACACGCACCGCACCGAGATCTGCATCGACAAGCTCTATTCGCCGGACGGACCGACCGGCCGGCTGGGCTTAATCGAGTTCCGCTCCTTCGAGATGCCGCCGGACGCGCGCATGTCGCTGGCGCAGCAGCTCCTGATCCGGGCGCTGGTCGCGTGGTTCTGGCGCGAGCCGCAAGCCGGCGAACTGGTGCGCTGGGGCACGACGCTGCATGACCGCTTCATGCTGCCCGAAATGGTCTGGCAGGATTTCGGCGACGTGCTCGCCGACCTCAACCGCGTCGGCTACGCCTTCGACCCGGTCTGGTTCGAGGCGCAGGCCGAGTTCCGGTTCCCGTTCTACGGCAAGGTCGAGCATGGCGGCGTCGGGATCGAGATCCGGCAGGCGCTGGAGCCCTGGCACGTCATGGGCGAGGAGGGCGCGATCGGCGGCACCGTGCGCTATGTCGATTCGTCGGTCGAACGGCTGCAGGTCAAGGCGAGCGGCCTCGTGCCCGGCCGCCACATCGTCACCTGCAACGGCCGCCGCATCCCGATGACGCAGGCGGGCCGTTCAGGCGAGGCGATCGGCGGGGTGCGCTTCAAGGCCTGGCAGCCATCGTCGGGCCTGCACCCGACGATTCCCGTGCATGCGCCACTGACCTTCGACATCGTCGATTCATGGGTCGGGCGCTCGCTGGGCGGCTGCGTCTACCATGTCGCCCATCCGGGCGGGCGCAATTACGAAACGCCGCCTGTGAATTCCTACGAAGCGGAGGCGCGGCGGCTCGCACGTTTCGAGTCAATCGGTCATAGTCCCGGCGCGCTGGCGATTCCGCCGGAAGAACGCAGCCCGGATTTTCCAATGACCTTGGATCTGCGGCGTCCCATCGGAGCGTAATCGGAAGCCATGGCGCTGCAGGGCCGCTCCTCGTCGACACGATTGAAGACGGAGCGGCGCAACGCCCTGTTGTCCGGCTACCGGCCGCTGCCCGGCGCGCGCGACGAACTGATGGACACTGAGGGCGCGATCCGGCCGCATTGGGAGCCGTTCCTGGCGGAATGGAGCGCGCTCAGCCAGGACGAGCTCGGCCAGCGCTTCGGCCTCGCCGACCGGCATGTCCGCGACACCGGCGTCTCCTACCGCGTCCATGGCGATGTCGATGCGCGCGATCCGCTCGCCGGCGAGCGGGCCTGGCCGCTCTCCCATGTGCCGCTGGTCATCCCGGGTGCGGAATGGGAGACGATCGCGGCCGGCGTCGCGCAGCGGGCGCAACTGCTGTCAGGCCTGCTCGACGACATTTACGGCCCCGGCGAGATGATCGCCAACGGGTTGCTGCCGGCCTCGATCGTCACCGGCAGTCCGGATTACCTGCGCCCGCTGCAGGGCGCGCCGGGCGGCGGCGGCTCGCTGCAGCTCTACGCCGCCGATCTCGGCCGCGGGCCGGACGGGCGCTGGTGGGTGCTCGGCGACCGGACGCAGGCTCCTTCCGGCGCCGGCTATGCGCTGGAAAACCGCCTCGCCCAGGCGCGCGCCTTCCCGGAACTGTTCCGGACCATGAACATCGAGCGCCTGGCGGCCTTCTTCCAGAGTTTCCGCGCCGGCCTCGTCTCGCGTTCCAAGCGCGTCGAGCCGCGCATCTGCCTGCTGACGCCCGGCCCGCTGAACGAGAGCTATTTCGAGCAGACCTATCTGGCGCGCTATCTCGGCTTCCTGCTGGTCGAGGGCGGCGACCTGATGATGCGCGACGGGCGGATCCATGTCCGCACCATCGCCGGACCCAAGCGCGCCGACGTGATCTGGCGGCGCATCGACGGCGATTTTTCCGACCCGCTCGAACTGAACGCGCATTCGCAGCTCGGCGTGGCGGGGCTGGTGCAGGCCGTGCGGCAGGGCAATGTCCATGTCGCCAACGGGCTCGGCTCCGGCGTGGTCGAGGCCCGCGCGCTCATGGGCTTCCTGCCCGCGATCGGCAGGAAGCTGCTCGGCGAGGAGATGATCCTGCCCGCGATCGCGACGTGGTGGTGCGGCCAGCCCAAGGAGCGCGCCGCCGTGCTCGATCGGCTCGACGAGATGAGCGTCGCGCCGGCCTTCCGCTCGGCCGGCGGCGGGCTCGACACCGGCCCGGTCCTCGCCGGAGAACTGCCGGCGGCCGAGCGCGCGGCGCTTCGCGCCCGCATCGAGACGCGCGGCATGGACTATGTCGGGCAGGAGGTCGTGCGGCTCTCGACCATGCCGGTGTTCCAGAACGGCCGGCTGCAGCCGCGCCCCGTGACGTTGCGCGTCTTCGCGGCCGCCACGCCCGATGGCTGGAAGGTGATGCCCGGCGGCTTCTGCCGCATCTCCGACGAACCCGACGCACGCGCCGTCAGCATGCGCAGCGGCGTGCGCTCGTCGGATGTCTGGGTGACCTCGGACGCGCCGGTCGAGCCTGTGACGCTGCTGGCGACGCCCGAGCGCACCGCGATCCGCCGGCTCGTCGGCACATTGCCGAGCCGGGCCGCCGACAATCTGTTCTGGCTCGGGCGCTATCTGGAGCGGACCGAGGCGGTGCTGCGCCTCGTGCGCGCCTTGATCGGCCGGCTGATCGACGCCGACACAGCGACGCCGGGCCGCGCCGACACGCTGAAGCGGCTGGCCAATCTGTTGGTGGCCTGGGGCGCCGCGCCCGGAGGCAAGGCGCAGCTTGCGACCCTCCAGGCCTCGGCTGCGCTGCACGACCCCGAGCATTACGGCTCGGCGGCGGCCAATGTGATGGAGGCCAGGCGCACGGCGTCGGTCATCCGCGAGCGGCTTTCGATCGACGCCTGGCGGCTGTTCAGCGACCTGCAGCATCAACTCACCCGCACCAGCAGCAAGCCGCCCAGCGCAGGCGAAGCCTATGAGATCGCAGACAGGGCTTTGAAATCGCTCGCCGCGTTCTCGGGCCTCAGCCAGGAGAACATGGTGCGCGGGCCGGGCTGGCGCTTCCTCGACATCGGCAGGCGCATCGAGCGCGGCATCGCGACCTGCCGCTTCGCACGCCATTTCGCCGAATCGACCGCGCCGGCCGACGCGCTCGACGCGCTGCTCGACCTGACCGATTCGCAGATCACCTATCGCTCGCGCTATCTGCTCGGAGCGAGCCTCCAGCCCGTGCTCGATCTCGTCATGCTCGACCCCTACAACCCGCGCTCGGCCGCCTTCCAGATCGACCGGCTCGATGCCGAGATCGCGACCCTGCCCTCGCTCAACGAGGATGGCATGCTGGAAGCGCCGCGCCGGCTCGCGCTGAAGCTCGCCGCCGAATGCAGGATCGCGGAAGCCGCGCGGCTCGACCGCAGCGGCATCCTGCTGTTCGAGCAGTTGTTGATGGGGCTCTCCAGCGCGGTGGCCGAGCGCTACTTCCTGCAGAACAGCGCGCCCGAAGGCTCGAGGCTGACGGGCATCGCGTGATCTACGATCTGCGTCACATCACGACCTATGGCTACAGCCGGCCGGTCCCGCTCGCCCGCTGCATCCTGCGGCTGCTGCCGCGCAATGATGGCGGACAGCGCGTCGAGCGCAGCGAGCTGACGATCTCGCCGCGCCCGGCCGAGCGGATCGATGGTGTGTGCTTCTTCGGCAACCGCATGACCACGATCACGATTTCCAAGCCGCATCGCGAGCTCAAGGTCGAGATGCGGGCGCGCATCGCGGTCAACCGGCCGCCCGCGCCCCATCCCGGCCTGACGCGGCATTGGGAGGAGGTCGCAAGCCTGGCGCTGGCTTCGGGCAGCCTCGACCCGGGTTCGCCGGCGCATCAGCTTTTCCCGAGCCGGCTCGCGCCGCAGGTCGACGAGGTCGTCGCCTACGCCCGCAAGAGCTTTGCGCCGCTGCGGCCGGTGCTGGAGGCCGCCTGCGAGCTGATGGCGCGCATCCGCGCCGAATTCGAGTACGACCCCGACGCGACCGAGGTCTCTACGCCACTGGCCGAGGCCTTCGCCGAGCGCCACGGCGTCTGCCAGGATTTCGCCCATATCATGATTGCCGGCCTGCGCGGGCTTGGCCTGCCTGCGGCCTATGTCAGCGGCTATATCCGCACCATCCCGCCGCCGGGCCAGAAGCGGCTGGAGGGCGCGGACGCCAGCCATGCCTGGGTGATGCTCTGGTGCGGGCCGGAGACGGGCTGGATCGGCCTTGACCCGACCAACGACCTGATCGTCGCCGACGATCACATCGTCACCGCTTTCGGGCGCGACTATGCCGATGTCTCGCCGCTCGACGGCGTGCTGGTCGGCCCCGGCTCGCAGAAGGTCGGCGTCGCGGTCGATGTCATTCCGGTCGGATGAGCGTTCCCGGGATCGCGGGCCTTCCTCCGATCGAGGGGCTGCTCTTCGACAAGGACGGGACGCTGCTCGACTACGGAGCGAGCTGGCCGCCGATCAATCTAGAGGCCGGGCTGCTCGCGGCCGATGGCGATCCGGCCTTGGCTGCGATGCTGCTGCGTGCCGCAGGGGCCGATCCGGACCACGGCGACGCAAAGGCCGATTCGCTGCTGGCGGCAGGCAATACGACCGAACTGGCGCAGGCCTGGCGCGCGGCCGGGAGTCCGCTTCCGGAGGCGGAGCTGGCGCAAGCGCTCGACCGACTGTTCCAGAGCGCGGTTTCGCGCATGGTCCCGGTTTGCGACCTCGCGGCCCTGTTCACACGGCTGCTCGGGCGCGGGCTGAAGCTCGGCATCGCCTCCAGCGACAGCGCCGCAGCCGTCGCGGCAACCGCCGCTCATTTCGGATTCGGCGAAACGCTTGCTTTTTCCTGCGGCTACGATTCCGGCCATGGCGCAAAACCCGGACCGGGCATGGCGCTGGCGTTCTGCGCGGCGACCGGGCTTGCGCCCAAACGCATCGCCGTGATCGGCGACAACCGGCACGACATGGAGATGGGACGCTCGGCAGGCGTCGGCCTGCGGATCGCGGTGCTCACAGGAACCGGAACCCGCGCGACGCTCGGTCCCCATTGCGATCTCTGCCTCGGCAGCATCGCCGATATCGAGCAAGCCCTTTTTCACAATTAGTTGCTATGACAACTTGTTTGCCGGACGCCGCGCTGGCATTGTCCTGTGGCCGGTCGCGCTTGCAGGCGCTTCGCATGGCTTGGGAGACACGCGTGCGCACACAGGTCGCCATCATCGGCTCAGGCCCCGCCGGCCTGCTGCTCGGTCAGCTCCTGCAGCTCGCCGGCATCGACACGGTCATCATCGAGCGCAAGAGCCGCGACTATGTGCTGGCGCGGATTCGGGCCGGCGTGCTCGAGCAGGGCACGGTGGCTTTGCTCGACAAGGTCGGAGCGAGCGCAAGGCTGCATGCCGAGGGGCTGGTCCATGACGGCTTCGAGCTGCTCTTCGGCGGCCAGCGCCACCGCGTCGCGCTCGACCGGCTGACCGGCGGCCAGCACGTCACCGTCTATGGCCAGACCGAGATGACGCGGGACCTGATGGATCTGCGGGCCTCGCAAGGCGGCACGACAATGTTCGAGGCCGAGGATGTCGCGCTGCATGATTTCGACGGCGACAAGCCCTACGTGACTTATGCCGAGAACGGCGTGACCAAGCGGCTCGACTGCGATTTCATCGCCGGTTGCGACGGCTATCACGGCGTCTCGCGCGCCAGCCTTCCCGAGAGCGCGTTGCGCATCTTCGAGCGGGTCTATCCCTTCGGCTGGCTCGGCATCCTCGCCGAGGTGCCGCCCGTGTCGCATGAACTGATCTATGCCGGCGAGGAGCGCGGCTTTGCGCTCTGTTCGATGCGATCGATGACGCGCAGCCGCTACTACGTCCAGTGCGGTCTCGACGAGAAGGTCGAGAACTGGTCGGACGAGCGCTTCTGGGACGAGCTCCGCCGCCGGCTCGATCCGGCCTCGGCGGAAGCGCTTGTCACCGGCCCCTCGATCGAAAAATCGATCGCGCCCTTACGCTCCTTCGTCGCCGAGCCGATGCGTTTCGGAAAGCTGTTTCTCGCCGGCGACGCCGCCCATATCGTGCCGCCGACCGGGGCCAAGGGCCTCAACCTCGCCGCCGGCGACGTGCACTACCTGTCGCAAGCGCTGATCGAGCACTATGGCGAGCGCTCGCATGCCGGCATCGACGCCTATTCCGGCAAGGCGCTGGCGCGGGTCTGGAAAGCCGAGCGCTTCTCCTGGTGGCTCACATCGCTGATGCACCATTTCCCCGACAAGAGCGGCTTCGAGCAGCGCATGCAGCGGGCGGAGCTCGACTATCTGGTCTCGTCCGACAACGCGATGGCGGCGCTGGCGGAGAACTATGTCGGGCTGCCGTATTGAGTTTATTCGGGCGGTCTGCTTGCGACCGATTGTGTTGAAAAAGTCCGGCTGACGCGAAACTCGCCTGACGCTGATGCAAGACGGAGAAGAATGATCTTCCGGCTGCAGCGAAATGCCCTCTGCAGCCGGCCTTCCCGTCGGCGGAGAGATGAAATTTCTACGCGTCGGTCGGGTGACCTCTCTCGAAGTATTGCTTCGGACTTTTTCAACACAATCGACCCATAGCGGCCCAAGCGCAGCCTTCTTTTAAACCCCGAACTCCGCCCGCCACGCCGCGATATCCTCCAGCGCCACGTTCGAGCCGCAGAGCACGAGCCCGACGCGCTCGCCCGGCTTGAACATCTCCTTGCGCGCCATCGCCGCAGCCACCACGCAGGCCGCGGCCGGCTCCAGCAGGACGCGGCCGTGCTGCAGCACCCAGACCAGTTCGCGCACGGCCTCGGCATCGGGCACGACGATGATGTCCTCCAGGAACTCCCGCGCCGCCGCCATGGTGCGCTCCGTCGCGAAGGGCGCGCCGAGCGTGCGCGCGATCGAGGTCGGGCGGATGGCGACCGGCTTTCCCTCGGCGAGCGCCTGCGTCATCGTCGTCGCGCCCTCGGTTTCGACGCCGTGGATGCGCACGGCGGGATCGAGCCCCTTCAGCGCGGCCGCGACGCCGGCCGAAAAGCCGCCGCCGCCGATCGAGACGAAGACATGGTCGAGCCGCCCGCTGGCGTCCGCCGCCATCTCCAGTCCGAGCGTGCCATGGCCGGCGATGATCGCAGGATCATCGTAGGAATGGACGTTGGTCATGCCTTTCGCTGCATAGGCGTCGGCTTTCGCGAAGGCTTCGATCGAATCCTCGCAGAGCTCGACCTCGCCGCCGAGCGATTTCGTCAGCGCGATGTTGAACGGCGCGGCGTTCTTCGGCATCAGCACCAGCGCGCGCGTGCCCATTGCTTTCGCAACGAGCGAGACCGCGATGGCGTGGTTGCCGCCCGAGACCGTGACGACGCCGCGCGCCAGTTCCGCCGCGCTCAGGCTCATCAGCTTGTTGAAACAGCCGCGCACCTTGAATGATCCGCCAAGCTGCAGCGCCTCGACCTTGACCATGGTCTCGACGCCGAGCCGGGCCGACAGGCCGGCGCTGTGCCAGGTCGGCGTCCGCCTGACCTTGCCGGAGATGCGGGTGGCGGCGGCCTGGATGTCGGCAAGGGTCACGTCGAACGTCATGGCGGCAGGCTTTCCGGTTGGCTCGGGCTGGTTATAGGCGCTCGATCGCTGGAAGGTCAGCGCGCGCCGCGCATCCCCGTCAAGCGCCGCCGGGATTGACCCGGCCGGCGCAGGGGCTAGCTTGCGGCACGAAACCTGCCTTCATATTGGGCTTTGGAGAAATGCTGCTGTGAACCTGTCGCCCAAGGAGATGCTCGCCAGACTGGTTTCGTTCAATACGGAATCGCAACGCAGCAATCTCGATCTGATCCATTTCTGCCGGGACTATCTCGCCAGCCACGGCGTCGAAAGCACGCTGGTGCCCAGCGAGGATGGCGAGAAATCCAATCTCTTCGCCGCGATCGGCCCGAGCGTCGATGGCGGCGTCGTGCTGTCTGGCCATACCGATGTGGTTCCCGTGGCGGGCCAGGACTGGACTTCCGATCCCTGGACGCTGACCGAGCGCGACGGCAAACTCTATGGCCGCGGCGCCTGCGACATGAAAGGCTTCGACGCCATCGCGCTGGCGCTCGTGCCGGAGATGTTGAAGGCCCCGCTGAAGCGCCCGGTCCATATCGCGCTCTCCTATGACGAGGAGGTCGGCTGCCTCGGCGCGCGCATCCTCGCCAAGGCGATGACGGCGGCGGGCGTCAAGCCGTCGGCGGTGATCGTCGGCGAGCCCTCGATGATGCAGGTCGTCACCGGCCACAAGGGCGGCACCCGCATGAAGACGACGGTGCGCGGCCATGCCGTGCATTCCAGCCGCGTCGATGTCGGCGTGCCCGCCGTGATGATCGCGGGCGAGCTGATCGCCTGGCACAATCAGGTCATGGCCGAGAACAAGGCCCGCGCCAAGGCGGACAACCCGTTCGAGCCGCCCTGGACCACGCTGCATGTCGGCGTCGTGCAGGGCGGCACGGCGGTCAACATCACCGCCGAGCTCTGCAGCTTCAGCCACGAGGTCCGCGTCATCCCCGGCGAGGAGGATGCCGATTATGTCGGCCGCTACCGCGCCAAGGTCGCGGAGCTGGAGGCCGGGATGAAGGCGGTCGCTCCGGGCAGCGGGATCGACTGGGAGGTCACCTCCTTCACCCCGCCGCTCGGGCCGGAGGTGAATGGCGAGGCGGAGGCGCTCTCGCGCCGGCTCACCGGCGACAATGGCAGCCATGTCGTCGCCTACGGCACCGAGGGCGGCCTGTTCCAGGGCGAGGGCTGGTCGACGGTGGTCTGCGGGCCGGGCGACATCGCGCAGGCGCACCAGCCCGACGAGTTCATCACGGTCGCGCAGCTCGACGCCGGCGCGACATTCGTGCGCGGCGTCATCGCCGAGCTGTCGCGCTGAGGTCTCCTTCAGTCCTCATCCTGAGGAGCGCTCCGCAGGAGCGCGTCTCGAAGGATCGTCCAGATGATTCCTGAGCGAACTGGAGCATCCTTCGAGACGCCGCTGACGCGGCTCCTCAGGATGAGGGCTGGATGGAAGACCGCCGGAAAAAGTTCGATCTGGAACAAATCACGCTGTCGGCACTGGACGCCGGCGCGCAAGCCTCTCTACTCTGCCGCCATCTCCGGTTGTCCGCGCAACGACGTCAGGACAACCGGACGCCGCTCCCGGGAGGAGTGGATCGCCATCATGGAGCTGTCGAATGTCGTTCAGGACGAATTGCCTCGCCGCCGTCGCCGGCCTCGCGCTGGTCTGCGGCTCCGCCCAGGCGCAGACCTTGCGCTACGCCAACCAGGGCGAGCTGAAATCGCTCGACCCCTACACCGTCAACGAGACCACGACGCATGCCCATCTCGGCCACCCCTATGAGGGGTTGATCCGGCGCGGCAAGAACCTCGAGATCCTGCCCGGCCTCGCCGAAAGCTGGACGATCTCGGAGGACGGCAAGACCTGGCGCTTCGCGCTGCGCAAGGGCGTCAAGTTCCATGGCGGCGAGGATTTCACCGCCGACGACGTGGTCTTCTCGGCCGATCGCGCCCGCGCGCCGGGCTCCAACGTTCAGACCCGCGTGCCGACCGGCACGAAGGTCGTCAAGATCGACGATCACACGGTCGAGTTCCAGCTCACTTCTCCCAACCCGATCCTGCACTACCAGTGGGACACCTGGTACATCCTGTCGAAGACATGGGCCGAGGCGAACAACTCGACCCAGCCGACGCCCGCCAGCGCCACCACGCCTACGATTGCCTCGCTCAACGCCAACGGCACGGGCGCCTTCAAGGTCGAAAGCCACCAGCCCGGCGTCAAGACCGTCTTCAAGGTCAACGAGAACTGGTGGAACAAGTCGCCTGAGCACAATCTGAAGGAGATCGTCTTCACGCCGATCGCGTCCGACGCCACGCGCGTCGCGGCCCTGCTCTCGGGCGAGGTCGACGTCATCGAGCCGGTTCCGATCCAGGACATCCAGCGCGTCAACGGCACCGGCACCGTGCAGGTCCTGACCGGGCCGGAGCTGCGCACCATCTTCCTCGGCATGGACCAGGTCCGCGACGAGCTGGTCGAGTCCAGCGTCAAGGGCAAGAACCCGTTCAAGGACATCCGCGTCCGCCAGGCCTTCTATCAGTCGATCGACATCGAGACGATCAAGACCCGCGTCATGCGCGGGCTTGCGACCCCGTCCCCGCTGATGATCGCGCCGGAGCTGTTCCCCCATGCCGGCTTCACCCGCGCCAAATTCGATGCGACCGCGGCCAAGAAGCTGCTCACCGACGCCGGCTATCCCGACGGCTTCACCGTCGGCATGGACTGCCCCAACGACCGCTACGTCAATGACGGGCAGATCTGCCAGGCTGTCGTCGGCATGCTGGCGCGCATCGGCGTCAAGGTGAACCTGAACGCCCAGCCCAAGGGCCAGTATTTCGGCAAGGTGCTGAAGCCCGGCGGCTACAACACCTCGTTCTATCTGCTCGGCTGGACGCCCGGCACCAGCGACGCCCACAACGTCCTGTTCGACATCATGGGCTGCCGCGACAATCCGGCCTCCTCGCGCGGCGAGGCCAATGTCGCTGGCTACTGCAACAAGAAGGTCGATGCCTTGACCGACAGGATCATCGTCGAGGCCGACAAGGCCAAGCGCGACGCCATGATCAAGGAAGCCTTCCAGCTCGCGGCCGACGATTTCGGCTACATCCCGCTACACCAGCAGGCGCTGGCCTGGGGCGTCTCGAAGAAGGTCAAGCTGACGCAGCGCGCCGACAACGCGGTGCATTTCCAGTACGCCACGAAGGAGTGAGCGGGATCGGGGGCAAACCGCGCTGGTTTGCCTCCTGATTAGCACGCACACGCAGTCATCCCGGGCGACCGAAGGGAGACCCGGGACCCATTCCTGAACGTTTCCGGCAAGCGTTCCGGGATGGGTCCCGGGTCTGCGCTTCGCTCCGCCCGGGACGACAAGACGTTTTAGGTCGAAGTCAGAACCAAGGCGTCCATGTTCGCTTTCATCCTGCGCCGCCTGTTCCAGTCGCTCATCGTCATGCTGAGCGTGGCGCTGATCGCCTTCGCGATGTTCCGCTTCGTCGGCGATCCGGTGAACCAGATCGTCTCGATCGACACGCCGCAGGCGCAGGTCGCGGAGATCAGGGCCTCGCTCGGCTTGGACGACCCGTTCCTCGTCCAGTTCGGGCGCTACATCTGGAACGCCGCCCGGCTCGAATTCGGCGTCTCCTACCAGTTCCGCCTGCCGGTGATCTCGCTGCTCGGCGAGCGCGCGCCGGCCACGCTGGAGCTCGCCTTCATGTCGGCGCTGTTCTCGCTGGCGGTCGGCATCCCGATGGGAGTCTACACGGCGCTGAAGCGCGAGAGCTGGCTGGCGAAGGTCTTTCAGGCGGTCTCGCTGATCGGCATCAGCCTGCCGACCTTCCTGATCGGCATCCTGCTGATCTACCTGTTCTCGGTCACGCTCGGCGTGCTGCCCTCCTTCGGGCGCGGCGAGGTCGTCAAGATCGGCTCATGGTGGACGACCGGGCTTTTGACCGTGTCGGGCCTCAAGGCGCTGGTGCTGCCCTCGATCACGCTCGGCCTCTTCCAGATGACGCTGATCATGCGGCTGGTGCGCGCCGAGATGCTGGAGGTGCTGCGCGCCGACTACATCAAGTTCGCAAGGGCGCGCGGCCTGAAGACGCGGGCCGTCCATTTCGGCCATGCGCTGAAGAACACGCTGGTGCCGGTCATCACCATCGCGGGCCTCCAGCTCGGCTCGATCATCGCCTTCGCCATCATCACCGAGACGGTGTTCCAGTGGCCCGGCATGGGCCAGCTCTTCCTGCGCTCGGTCCAGAACGTCGATATCCCGATCATGGCGGCCTATCTGATGCTGATCTCCTTTCTGTTCGTGACGATCAACCTCGCCGTCGATCTGCTCTATGCGGCCGTCGATCCGCGCCTGCGCGCCACGGTCGGCGCGCATTGAGCGGGGAGGGGCTGATGAGCGTTTCGAGATTGCACGCCGGACGGCGGCGCGCTTCCCCTTCCCCCCGCTTGCGGTGGGGAAGGCCGGGATGGGGGGCCGCACGACCGGGTGAGCCTCACCTCGTCGCGTCGTGCCCGGTCGCTCGGCCCCCCACCCTAACCCTCCCCACCGCAAGCGGGGGGAGGGGATGCGCGCGGTGTCCCGTCAAAACGTCGGCTCTCCTTTCCGAAAGCGGGGTCTAGTCATGACCGCAGCGTCCCCTCCGGTCGAAAAAGCCCCATCCCGCTGGGCGCGCATCCGCGACAGCGACATCCTCGCGAGCTTCCTGAAATCGAAGGTGACGATGGCCGCCGCCTTCGTCGTCCTCATCCTCTTCATCGGCGCGGCCTTCTCGCCCTGGCTCGCCCCGACGAACCCGTTCGACCCCGCCACGGTCTTCCTCGCCGATTCGATGATTCCGCCGGCCTGGCAGGATGGCGGCGAGGCCCGCTTCATCCTCGGCACCGACGATCAGGGCCGCGACCTCTATTCCGCGATCCTCTACGGCATGCGCGTCTCGCTGACGGTCGGACTGCTCGGCGTCGCGCTGGCGGCCTCGATCGGCATCACGCTCGGCCTGCTCGCGGGCTATCTCGGCGGCCGCACCGACGCGATCATCATGCGCATCGCCGATGTCCAGCTCACCTTCCCGGCGATCCTGATCGCGCTGCTGATCGACGGCGTCGTGCGGGGGCTGTTCAAGAACGCCTCGCGCGAGGACACCGCGATCTATGTGCTGGTGATCTCGATCGGCCTCAGCTTCTGGGTGCAATATGCCCGCACCATCCGCGGCTCGACGCTGGTCGAACGCAACAAGGACTATGTCATGGCCGCCCGCCTCGTCGGCCTGCCGGCGCCGCTGATCATGCTGCGCCATGTCCTGCCCAACGTCATCGGCCCGGTGCTGGTCATCCTGACGATCAATCTGGGGCTCGCCGTCATCACCGAGGCGACGCTCTCCTTCCTCGGCGTCGGCCTGCCGGCGACCCAGCCCTCGCTCGGCACGCTGATCTCGATCGGCAACCGATACCTGTTCTCGGGCGACTGGTGGATCGTCGCCTTCCCCGGCATCACGCTGGCGGCGCTGGTGCTTGCGGTGAACCTGCTCGGCGACTGGCTGCGCGACGCCCTGAATCCGAGGTTGAGGTAGCCTCAACATATGTGTTGATTTACACACTTATGTGGACAACAATCTGGAATGAATGCGCAGGAACTGAAGAGGTGGCTTGCTGCGCGGCTGCACTTTTGAGCCGAAGAGAGGCGGATCGGGCCACCGCATCGTCAAGTTCGGCGATCGCAAGTCGGAGTTGCCGATGCATGGGGCTCGCAAGGAGCTTGGCACGGGTCTCGTCAACGCGATCAAGAAACAGCTTGGATTGAAATGATGCTGGCTTACCGTGTGGAACTGACCGCAGACGACAACGGCACGTTTCTGGTGAGGTGCCCCGATCTGCCGATCGTCGTCACCTTCGGCGAAACGGAAGCCGACGCGTCGCTGCAAGCCGTTGATGCGATCGAGACCGCGCTCGCCAGCATGATCGCTGATGGCGAGGAGATTCCGCGCCCGCGTGATGGAGCAGGACCGCTCATTGCGCTGCCGCTGATGACGACGCTGAAACTGAATCTCTACTGGGCCCTGCGCGAGTCCGGTCTGACACGCGCCGAACTGACCCGCAGGCTCGGCTGGAATCGCGAATCCGTCGATCGGCTGTTCCGTCTCGACCATCGCTCCCGGCTGGAGCAGATCGAGGCTGCGATGACCGTGCTCGGCAAGACCTTCGATGTCGAGGTGCGAGAGGCGGCCTGATCGGCCATGACTGCCTGTCGCTTGTGCAAAATGCCCTTTTCGCCATGCGCTTTGCGCGCATTAGACCCGTGACTCGCGCGCACTCTTTCCCTAGCATCCGACGCTTCGCCGGCCCCGTCACGGGCCGCTCTCGGGAGGCATGATTTCATGAAACCGCGTTTTCTCACATTGGCCGTAGCCCTGCTCGGCGCGTCGGTCCTGGCGCTCGGCGCCGCCGATGCCCGCCCGCTGAAATGGGCCCGCTCGGGCGACGCCCTGACGCTCGACCCCCATGGCCAGAACGAAGGCCCGACGACCGCGCTGAACCAGCACATCTATGAGGGCCTGACGGAGCGCGACCACACCGGCAAGCTCTTCCCGCTGCTGGCGACCTCCTGGCGCGTCCTGCCGAACGACCCGACCACCTGGGAGTTCAAGCTCCAGTCCGGCATCAAGTTCCATGACGGCGCGCCCTTCACCGCCGACGACGTGGTGTTCTCCTATGAGCGCGCCATGCAGCCGACCTCGGACTTCAAGGGCTACCTGTCCTCGGTCGAGAAGGTCTCGAAGGTCGACGACCTGACGGTCCATATCAAGACCAAGGGTCCCAACCCGCTGCTGGTCAACAACACCGAATCGATCCGCATCCTGAGCAAGGCTTGGGCGGAGAAGAACAATGCCGTGAAGGCGCAGGACTTCAAGAACAAGGAAGAGAATTTCGCCGTCCGCAACGCCAACGGCACCGGCCCCTTCATCCTCGTTTCGCGCGAGACCGACGTGAAGACGGTGATGAAGCGCAACGACGGCTACTGGAACAAGGCCAAGGTGCCCCTCGAGGTGACCGAACTCACCTTCGTGCCGATCAAGCAGGACGCCACCCGCGTCGCGGCGCTGCTCTCCGGCGAGGTCGATTTCGTCCAGGACGTGCCGGTGCAGGACATCGCCCGCCTGAAGAGCGCGCCGAAGATGCGCGTCACCTCCGGCGCCGAGAACCGCACCATCTTCTTCGGCATGGACGTGGCGTCCGCCGACCTGAAGGGCGACGACGTTCAGGGCAAGAACCCCTTCGCCGACAAGAAGGTGCGCCAGGCGCTCAACATGGCGATCAACCGCGGCGCGATCCAGCGCGTGGTGATGCGCGGCGAGTCGGTGCCGACCGGCATCATCATGCCGCCCTTCGTCAATGGCTGGACCAAGGAACTCGACGCTGCGCCTGCGACCGACGTCGCCAAGGCCAAGGCGCTGCTCGCCGAGGCCGGCTATCCCAACGGCTTCTCGACGACGCTGCATTGCCCCAATGACCGCTATGTCAACGACGAGGGCATCTGCCAGGCGGCTGTCGGCATGTTCGGCCAGATCGGCGTCAAGGTGAACCTGGTCTCGCAGTCGAAGTCGATCCACTTCACGCTGATCCAGAAGAACCCGCCCGAGACCGAGTTCTACCTCGTCGGCTGGGGCGTGCCGACCTATGACAGCGACTACATCTTCTCCTTCATGTACCACTCCCGCACCGGCTCGCGCGGCTCGTGGAACGCGACCGGCTACAAGGACGCCGAGGTCGACAGCATGATCCAGTCGCTCTCGCAGGAGATCGACATCGCCAAGCGCGACGCGACGATCGGCAAGATCTGGACGAAGCTGAAGGACGAAACGATCTACCTGCCGATCCACCATCAGGCGCTGAGCTATGCGATGGGCTCCTCGCTCGACATCCCCGTCGACGTGGCGAACTCGCCCAAGCTGAAGATGGTGAGCTTCAAGGGCTCGTAGTCGCTCGCTTGCCGAACGAGATTCCTCCCCTCCCCACAAGGGGGAGGGGAGTCGCGAAATGGCTCCGGTTGGAGCGCGTCCGTTGCGTTTCAGGAGACACCCCAAGCGATGCTCGCCTATATCCTGCGCTCGCTGATGCAGGGGCTGCTGGTGATGCTCGCCGTCGCCTTCATCGCCTTCTCGATGTTCCGGTTCGTCGGCGACCCGGTCGTCAACATGCTGGGACAGGAGGCGACGCTGCAGGACCGTGCCGAGCTGACCGAGCGGCTCGGCCTCAACGATCCCGTGCCGCTGCAGTTCGCCCGTTTCGTCGCTGACGCGGCGCAGGGCGATTTCGGCGTGTCCTGGCGTCAGAGCCGCAAGGTCTCGTCGCTGATCCTCGAAAAGCTGCCGGCCACGATCGAGCTCGCCGTGCTCTCGGCGATCTTCGCTTTCGTCGTCGGCATCGCGCTCGGGGTCTATGCCGCGATCAGGCGCGACGGCTGGATCGCCAATCTGGTGATGTCGCTCTCGCTGATCGGCGTCAGCCTGCCGACCTTCCTGATCGGGATCGGGCTGATCTACATCTTCGCGGTGGAGTTGCGCTGGCTGCCCTCGTTCGGGCGCGGCGATACGGTGCGGATCGGCTGGTGGACGACGGGCCTGCTCACCGTCAGCGGGCTGAAATCGCTGGTGATGCCGGTGCTGACGCTCGGCTTCCTGCAACTTACGCTGATCATGCGCCTCGTGCGCTCCGAGATGCTGGAGGTGATGCGCGCCGATTTCATCCGCTTCGCCCGCGCCCGCGGCATCCCCGAGCGCAAGATCGAGTTCCGCCATGCGCTGCGCAACACCATGATCCCGGTCATCACCATCGCTGGCCTGCAACTGGGCGGCGTCATCGCTTTCGCCATCGTCACCGAGACGGTGTTCCAGTGGCCGGGGCTGGGCGCGCTCTTCGTCAACGCCGTGCAGTTCGTCGATGTGCCGGTGATGTCGGCCTATCTGATGTTCGTCGCCTTGGTCTTTGTGGTGACCTCGCTGATCGTCGATCTGGTCTATGTCGCGCTCGATCCGCGCCTGCGCTCCGGCAACCCGGCCATGGCGAAGTGAGGGCGCCATGACGAGCGCACCGCTTCCCGCACCCGCCAAGCAGGGCCGTCTCGCCCGCGCGTGGGATTCCGACATCGCCTTCTCGTTCCGCTCCTCGCCGGTGACGGTGGTGGCGACGGTGCTGGCGCTGGTGCTCGTGCTGGCGGCGGTTCTCGCTCCGCTGATCGCGCCCTACGACCCGTTCGACCCGGCCTCCCTTGATCTTTCCGACGGCTTCTCCAGGCCAATGGAGCCCAACGAAATCACCGGCAAGGTCTTCTGGCTCGGCTCGGATTCGCAGGGCCGCGACATCTTTTCGGCGATCCTCTACGGCTCGCGCATCTCGCTGCTGGTCGGGGCGGCGTCGGTCGTGTTCTCGCTCGTCATCGGCGTCGGCCTGGGGCTCGTGGCCGGCTATGTCGGCGGCCGCAGCGAGGCGCTGATCATGCGCGTCGCCGACATCCAGCTCTCCTTCCCGGCGATCCTTGTGGCGCTGCTCGTCTTCGGCGTGGCGCGCGGGCTGATCCCGCCGGCCATGCAGGAGCGCGCGACGCTGTTCGTGCTGGTCGCCGCCATCGGCCTGTCGAACTGGGCGCAATATGCCCGCACCGTGCGCGGCTCGACGCTGGTCGAGAAGAACAAGGTCTATGTCGATGCCGCCCGGCTGATCGGTCTCAAGGCCTGGCCGGTGATGCTGAAGCACGTCCTGCCCAATGTGGCCGGCCCCGTGCTGGTCATCGCCACGATCAACCTGGCGCTCGCCGTTATCGAGGAGGCGACGCTGTCCTTCCTCGGCGTCGGCATGCCGCCGACGCAGCCCTCGCTCGGCACGCTGATCCGCTTCGGCCAGCAATATCTCTTCTCCGGCGAGTGGTGGATCCTGCTCTTTCCCTCGCTGGTGCTGATCTTGCTGGCGCTCTCGATCAACCTGTTCGGCGATTGGCTGCGCGACGCGCTCAATCCGAAATTGAGGTAACAAGAATGCTTCGCCCATCATCGTCATTGCGAGAGCAGCAAAGCAGTTCAGGGGTCTGCATGAGACCGCTGGATTGCTTCGTCGCTTCGCTCCTCGCAATGACGGGGAGGGCATGGCGTGACTGAAGCAGGCACAGCCCTTCCCGTCCTCTCGGTCCGCGACCTCACGGTCGAGTTCGTCACCCGCCGCGCCACTTTGCGTGCGCTCGACAAGATCTCCTTCGACATCGCGCGCGGCGAGGTGCTCGGCGTCGTCGGCGAATCCGGCGCGGGCAAATCCGTGACCGGCTCGGCGATCATCGGCCTGATCGACCCGCCCGGCCGCATCGCAGGCGGCGAGGTGATCCTGTCGGGAGAGCGCGTCGACAATCTGCCGCCGGACGCCATGCGAAAGGTGCGCGGCAAGCGCATCGGCATGATCTTCCAGGACCCGCTGACGAGCCTCAACCCGCTCTACCGCGTCGGCGAGCAACTGATCGAGACGATCCAGACCCATACGGACATGAATGCGAGCGACGCCCGCAAGCGCGCCATCGCCCTGCTCGACGAGGTCGGCATCTCGGCCCCGGAGCGCCGCATCGACGGCTATCCGCATGAATTCTCCGGCGGCATGCGCCAGCGCGTGGTGATCGCGCTCGCGCTCTGCGCCGAGCCGGAATTCATCATCGCCGATGAGCCGACGACCGCGCTCGATGTCTCGGTGCAGGCCCAGATCATCGCGCTGATCAAACGGCTCTGCAAGGAGCGCGGCACCTCGGTGATGCTCGTCACCCACGACATGGGCGTCATTGCCGAGACGGCCGACCGGGTCGCGGTGATGTATGCCGGTCGCATCGCCGAGATCGGCCCGGTGCGAGAGGTGGTGAAGGAGCCGCTCCATCCCTACGCCAGGGGTCTGATGGGTGCGATCCCCTCGCTCGAGGGCGATGCCGAGCGGCTCGTCCAGATTCCAGGCTCGATGCCGCGCCTCTCGGCGATTCCGCCGGGCTGCGCCTTCAACCCGCGATGCGCGCAGGTGTTTGCGCGCTGCCATGTCGAGCGGCCGGAACTGATCCCGGTCGGCGACCGCAAGGTCGCCTGCCACCTCTACGACCAGCCGGGCGCAATGCGCGGCAAGGCGGAGATCGCGGCATGAGTGAAGCCCCTTTCGTCCAGGTCCGCGACCTGCGCCGCGTCTTCGACGTCTCGAAACCCTGGCTCAACCGCGTGCTGGAGAATTCCCCCCGGCAGTATCTCAAGGCGGTCGATGGCGTCTCCTTCGACATCGCCAAAGGCGAGACCTTCGCGCTCGTCGGCGAATCCGGCTCGGGCAAATCGACCGTGGCGCGCATGGTCGTCGGCCTGCTGCCGCCATCCGACGGCACGGTTTCGATCGCCGGCGTCTCGATGAACGACGTCAATGTCGCGCAGGAGCGCCAGCGCCTGCGCCGCCGCATCCAGATGATCTTCCAGGACCCCTACGCCTCGCTGAACCCGCGCTGGCGCGTCGGCCGCATCATCGCCGAGCCGATCCGCGCCTTCCAGATCATCGACGGCGAGGCCGACATCCTCGCGCGTGTCGGCGAGTTGCTGACATTGGTCGGCCTGCATCCCGACGACGCGAAGAAGTTCCCGCACGAATTCTCCGGCGGCCAGCGCCAGCGCATCGCGATCGCGCGTGCGCTCGCCTCCAACGCCGAGTTCATCGTCTGCGACGAGCCGACCTCGGCGCTCGACGTCTCGGTGCAGGCGCAGATCCTCAATCTGATGCGCGACCTGCAGCAGAAATTCGGGCTGACCTACCTCTTCATCAGCCACAATCTCGCGGTCGTGCGGCACATGGCGACGCGCATCGGCGTGATGTATCTCGGCCGGCTCGTCGAGGTCTCGGAGGGCAAGAGCCTGTTCTCCAACCCGCGCCACCCCTACACCCGCATGCTGCTCGATGCGGTGCCCGACCTCGCCATGGTCGGCAAGGCGCGCGAGGGCGTGAAGGGCGAGATCCCGAACCCGATCTCGCCGCCCTCGGGCTGCACCTTCCACCCGCGCTGCCCGCTGGTCTTCGACCGCTGCCGCGTCGAGAATCCCCCGGTGATCGACGGCGTCGCCTGCCATGCGGTCAATGCGGGCAGGGCGGCGGCAGCCTGAGCGTCACTCGCCGGCGGGTGCGGGGCCGCCGGCCTTCGGCCGCCCTTGCGCGCCGGCCCGCAGCGAGAGCGGCGCGACCGGCCGCACGGTGCGGTACTGCCCGCGCGCGATGGCGCTGAACAGCAGCGCGACGGCCGCCAGCGTCATCAGCCACCAGGGCTGCAATGTTGCGAAGCCCAGCGCCGTCAGCGCAAACGCCGTGACATAGGCCGCGACCCCGCCGGCCGCGAGCGCGCCGGGCATGCGGCCGGCGGCGCGGATCGCGAAGTACAGGCAGGCGGAGGCCGCCGCCGCGCCGACGATGCCGAGTTCGTACCAGGTCTCGAACAGCAGCGTCGCCGGCGTCGCGGGCGGCAGCACGCCGGTGATGCGCCCGCGCAGCACGGTGTCGAGCCCATGCCCCGTGACGAGCTGGATCGGCGCGCGCAGCACCACATCGGCCCAGACGGCGAGCGCCTGCACGAAGTCGTTAGCGCTGTCGGGCAGCCGCGCCACGACCGGGGTCAGCAGGAAGGGCAGCAGCGGCGCAAACAGCATGGCGAACGCGATGATCGCGGCGATGATGCGCACCGCCTTGTCGCGATTGGCGCTGACCGCCCCGAAGGCGACCGCGCCGCAGATCATCGCCACCGCCTCGCCATCCTCGAAGCGCGAAAGCGCCAGCAGCCCGACCACGATCGCCAGCGCCAGCGCGCTCAGGCCCCTGTCGCGCGAGAGCAGCCAGGCCAGCGCCGGCCACGCCATGATCAGCACCACGCTGACGCCGCGCTCGACGCTGCCGGGCTCGCCCTCGACCGGCCGCAGGGCTGCGACCACGATCAGCGCCAGCGCGAAGACGGCGGCGACGCCGGTGCCCAGCGCCGCCAGGTTGAGATTGGAGGCGCGCATGCGCTCGGGCAGGGCGGCGACGCCGCAGAAGCCGAGCGCGACCGCCAGCACGAGGTTGCTCGCCTTCTCGGCGGCCGACAGCGTGTAGGGGCTCCAGATCAGCGACAGCACCGCCCAGCCGACGAGACCGAGCAGGATCATGCCCGGCCGGCTGAACACGGCGCGCTTGAGCGTGGCGGAGAAGATGCCCGGCGCCTCGACCAGCGCCGCGATCACCAGCAGCACGACGCCGATCGGCGCGAGCACCACGGCGGCGCGGCGCGAGACCAGCGAGGCGATCGGCAACGCCACGGCAAGCGTCGCAAAGCCGATCCGGCGCAGCAGCAGGGCGGCGTCGGTGGCGGGATCGAGCGGGCCTTGGGCGTTGCGGCGTTGCATCGGGATCAACCAGCGGCGGGCTTCATCCGGAAAAAGCGCCGGAGATCAACCTCTTCGAAAGCCTAGCGGGCCGATGCGGGCAACGCTGTAGGTGCGGCGCAACACTGCCGCGCGATCTGATTCCAACCGTGCCCTCATCCTGAGGAGCCGCGAAGCGGCGTCTCGAAGGATGATCCAGTGCGCTCTGGAGTATCCTTCGAGACGGCCCTGCGGCCTCCTCAGGATGAGGGCGGTGGGATCGATAGGTGAAATCCGCGCTGCGACCAAAGCGCTCTGGTCGGCGCTGCGCTTTCATGGGATGGAACAGGCGATGACCACGCTCGCCGCCATCCCTTATGCCCGGGGCTTCCCGATCGATCGCTTCATGGCCGATCTGGCGGCGCGTCTGCGCGGCCGGGGTCTGAGGCTCGCCGGCGTCGTCCAGCACAATGAGGGCGATTGCGACGGGGCCTGCGAGGCCATGGCGCTGGAAGAACTCGCCAGCGGGACGCGGTTTCCCATCAGCGAGACCCGCGGCGCGGGCGCGAGCGGCTGCCGGCTCGATGCGACGGGGTTGGCCGCCGCCGGCGGTGCATTGGGCGAGGCGCTGAGCGGCGCGGTCGATCTTGTGATCGTCAACAAGTTCGGTCGCCAGGAACTGCTGGGCCAGGGGCTGCGGCAGGAGATCGTCGCGGCGCTCGTGGCCGGCCTGCCGTTGCTGATCGCGGTTCGCGACGATTTTCTGCCCGCCTTTCGCGATTTCGCCGGCGAGGACTGGGCCGAACTGCCGATCGACGCGCAGGCGGTCGAGGCCTGGGCAACGGCGCGCGCCAGTCTCGCCGCCTGAACGGAGCGACCCGCCTTGGCGCAGGATATGAGCTTCCTCGACGAGTACGTGGTCCGACCCGACCCCGCCGCCCCGCGCCTCGGCGCGACCGTCTCCGGCATCGACCAGACCGGCAAACCGGTCGAGACCCGCGTCGTCACCGAGCGCGCACTGACGCTCTATCTGAACGCGCAGGAGATCGTCACTATGATGACGATCGGCGACCATCCCGACGCGCTGGCGCTCGGCTACCTGCTCAACCAGAACATGCTGAAGCGCGGCGATGTCGTCGAGGCGGTCGACTATGACGAAGAGCTCGAGGTCGTGGTGGTACGCACGCCGGCCCGGACCAATTTCGAAGAGAAGTTGAAGAAGAAGACGCTGACCTCGGGCTGTGCGCAGGGGACCGCGTTCGGCGATCTGATGGAAGCCATCGACGAGATCGAACTGCCCAAAGCCGAGCTGCGCACGAGCTGGCTTTATGCGCTGACGCGGAAAATCAACACCACGCCCTCGCTCTATCTGGAGGCCGGCGCGATCCATGGCTGCGTGCTTTGCGAGGCCGACCGGCCTCTGGTCTACATGGAGGATGTCGGCCGCCACAACGCCGTCGACAAGGTCGCCGGCTGGATGTTCCGCAACGACGTCGATCTCTCGAAGATGATCTTCTACACCACCGGTCGGCTGACCTCGGAGATGGTGATCAAGACCGTGCGCATGGGCATCCCCGTGCTGGTCTCGCGCTCGGGCTTTACGGAATGGGGGGTGGAGCTGGCGCGGAAAGCCGGGCTGACGCTGATCGGCCGCGCGCGCGGCAAGCGCTTCGTCGCGCTGGCGGGGGAGGGGAACATCGTCTTCGATCAGGATCCCGAGACGGTGGAGGAGGAGGGCGGCAAGAGCCGGCGCAAGGGGGCGGGCGGTGACGATTGACGCGCATCCGCCCACCCTCGGCCTGCTGCTGGCAGGCGGTCTCGCCCGGCGCATGGGCGGTGGCGACAAGCCGCTGCGGACGATCGCGGGCAAGACCATCCTCGCCCATGTGATCGAACGGCTTGAGCCGCAATGCGAGAGCCTGCTGGTCAACGCGAATGGCGATCCGGCCCGGTTTGCCGATTACGGGCTCCCGGTCGTCGCCGACGGCGTGCCTGATTTCGCCGGCCCGCTCGCCGGTATCCTCGCCGGGCTCGACTGGATGGCGGAGAACCGGCCGGAGCTGGACTGGCTCGTCAGCGTCGCGACGGATACGCCCTTCATCCCGCGCGATCTCGTTGCCCGCCTGCATCAGGCCCGCGCGGCGGCGAATGTCCCGCTCGCCTGCGCGGCGTCGGGCGGCTGGACGCATCCCGTGATCGGGCTCTGGCCGGTCTCGCTGCGGGCCGAGCTGCGCCATGCGCTCACCGTCGAGGACGAGCGCAAGATCGACCGCTGGACCGCCCGCCATGGCTGTGCCAGCGCCGAATGGCCGGCCGATCCCGTCGATCCGTTCTTCAACGCCAACAGGCCCGAGGACATCGCCGAGGCCGAGCGGCTTTTCGCCTCCCTGGACGGCGCTTGATCCGCGCGTCGCGGCTCGCTATCTCTCTTGGGAATAAGAACAGCTTATCAGCATCGTTTTTGGGGGAAGACCATGAAATCCTTCGTTCTGGCCGTCGTGTTCGCCGTTGTCGCCGCTTTTGGCGCGAGCCTCGTGCTCGAGGGCTTCCAGCGCCCGGTCGACACCGCCTATTCGACCGGCGGCGTCAGGCTCTGACGCGCACCTTTTCACCGGAACCACCGCGTCATCCTGGACAAGCCGAGCAGCGGCGCAGCTCCGGGATCCATCGTTGAGCACCGTTCCTCCTCCATGATGGATCCCGAGACGACCTTCGGTCGCTCAGGATGACGGATAGGGTGGAGCGTGGAACTGAGCCCTACTCGATCACGATCCGCGGCGCGGCCCTGACCGCGCCTCCGGCCAGCCCCGCCATCACCTGCCGCGCGATCATCAGATAGGCCTTGGCGTGGGCCGAATCCGGGTCGCTCGCCACGATAGGGCGGCCGCCATCGGACGTCTCGCGGATCGGCATGGCGAGCGGAATCTCGCCCAAAAACGGCACCTTCTGCCGCTCGGCCTCGTGCCTCGCCCCGCCATGGGCGAAGATGTCCGAGCGCGTGCCGCATTCCGGGCAGATGAAATAGCTCATATTCTCGACGATGCCGAGGATCGGCACCTCGACCTTGCGGAACATCGCGACGCCGCGCCGCGCATCCAGCAGCGCCAGGTCCTGCGGCGTCGAGACGATGACGGCGCCGGCCAGCGGCGTCTGCTGCGCCATGGTGAGCTGCGCGTCGCCTGTCCCGGGCGGCATGTCGACCACCAGCACGTCGAGTTCGCCCCATGCGACCTCGCGCAGCATCTGGGTGATGGCCGAGATCACCATCGGCCCGCGCCAGATCATCGGCGTCTCCTCGTCGATCAGGAAGCCGATCGACATGATCTTCAGCCCATAGGCCTCCATCGGCGCGAGCGTGCGGCCCTGCACGAGGCGCGGCTTGCCGGTGATGCCGAATATCTTCGGCACGGACGGGCCGTAAATGTCGGCGTCGAGCACGCCGACGCGCAGGCCGAGAACGCTGAGCGCGACGGCGAGATTGGCGGTGGTGGTCGATTTGCCGACGCCGCCCTTGCCGCTGGCGACCGCGATGATCTGCTTCACGCCGGGAATGCCGGCGGCCTTGGGCGTCGGCCCGCCGGGGCCGGGCGTCGGGCGCTGCGCCTGCTGGCGTGCGTTGGCGGCAGCCGATGTCGGCGCCTTGTCGGCGGTCAGCCCGACCAGAACCTGCGTCACGCCGGGCAGGCCGGAGACCGCGCTTTCGGCTGCCTTGCGCACCGGCTCCATCGCGGCGGCCTCGGTCGCGTCGATGCCGATGGCGAAAATCACCTTGCCGCCATCGACGAGGACATTGGCGACCCGGCCGGACGCAGTTAGGGATTGCCCGCTGGCGGGCAGTTTCACCAGTTCGAGCGCGCGCAATATGTCGGCTTCGGTCACGGCCACGCTGCCAGCTCCATCCGCCGCGCCGTCAGGCTGCGGCCTTGCGAATGTGGAAGACGAGCAGCTCGCCCTCGCTGTGGCTGCGCTCGATCGTGTCGCCGGTTTCGCGCATCAGGTTGGGAATGTCGATAGCGGCCATCGCATCGGTGCATTCCACGACGAACAGCGCGCCGGGATCTGCGCCCTTCAGGGCCTTGCGCACGCGCAAGGCGGGCAGGGGGCATTTCAGGCCGCGGAGATTGAGCGGGGTGGGGGACATGGGGGCACCACGTGAATCCTTCTCCCCTCGGGGGAGAAGGTGGCCCGGCGTAGCCGGGTCGGATAAGGGAAGGGCGGATGAGGAAGTGCCAGACTGCCCTCATCCGTCAGCGCTGCGCGCTGCCACCTTTTCCCCAGAGGGGAGAAGGAAGGTCAAGCGCTTACGCCGCCTTCGCCCCATAATAGCTCTCGCCGGTCTTGGCCATCCGCTTCAGCTGGCGGTTCGGCCTGAACCTCTCGCCATGCGACTTGGCCAGCCCTTCGCAGAGTTTCACGAAGGCGGCCGCGCCCATATTGTCGATGTAGGAGAGCGTGCCGCCCGAATAGGGCGCGAAGCCGAAGCCGATGATCGAGCCGACATCGGCCTCGCGCGGATCGGTGACGACGCCCTCCTCATAGGTGCGCGCCGCCTCCAGCGCCTGCGTGACCAGCAGGCGGTGGATCAGCGCCTGCATGTCGACCTTTTCCGGATCGATCCGGTTCTTCGTCAGCTCGGCGAGGCCGGGCCAGAGACGCTTCGGGCCTGCTTCGGGATAGTCGTAGAAACCCTTTTTATTTTTGCGGCCGAGACGGCCATGCTTCTCGACCATGTCGGAGAGCAGCTTCTCCTGCGCCGGATCGACCGCACCCTCACCGAGCTGGACCTTGGTGGCTTTCAGAACCTTGAAGGCGAGATCGACCGCGACCTCGTCGTTGAGCGAGAGCGGCCCGACCGGCATCCCGGCCTGCTTGCCCGCCTGCTCGATCATCGCCGGCGGCACGCCCTCCATCAGCATGAGGTGGCCCTCGCGGATGTAGTTGCCAACGCAGCGGTTGGCGTAGAAGCCGCGCGTGTCGTTGACGACGATCGGCGTCTTCTTGATCGCGCGGACGAAGTCGAGCGCCATGGCGAGCGCCTTCTTGCCGGTCTTCTTGGCCATGATGATCTCGACCAGCAGCATCTTCTCGACCGGCGAGAAGAAATGCACGCCGATGAAGTTCTTCGGCCGGGCGCTGTGCTCGGCGAGGCCGGTGATCGGCAGCGTCGAGGTGTTGGAGCCGAAGATGGTCTTCGGGCCGACGGCGGCCTCGACCTTGGCGATGACCTCGGCCTTGACCTTCGGATCCTCGAACACCGCCTCGACGATCAGGTCGCAGCCTTTCAGCGCGGCATAATCGGCGGTGGCGGTGATGCGGCCAAGCAGCGCGTCGCGCTCGGCGGTCTTGGCGCGGCCCTTCATGATCTGGTCTGAAACTAGCTTGTGCGAATAGGCCTTGCCCTTGTCGGCCGCCTCCTGGTCGCGATCGACCAGCACGACCTCCAGCCCGGCATTGGCTGAGACATAGGCGATGCCTGCGCCCATGAAGCCTGCGCCGACGACGCCGATCTTCTTCAGCTTCGAAGCCGGCACATCGGCCGGGCGGCGCGCGCCCTTGTTGAGCTCCTGCATCGAGACGAAGAGCGAGCGGATCATCGAGGCCGCCTCCTTCGTCCGCAGGATCATCGCGAAATAGCGGCTCTCGACCTTGAGGCCGAGATCGATCGGAAGCTGCAGCCCCTCATACACGGCGGACAGGATTGCGCGCGCGGCCGGATAATTGTCGTTGGTCTCGCGGCGATAGATCGCGTTTGCGGGGGGCCATATCTGCAACCCTGCGGCCGAATGGACCTTGTTGGAGGGGAGCTTGAAGCCCTTCTGGTCCCAGGGGGCGGTCGCCGCCGGATTGGCCTTGAGCCAGTCCTTCGCGTTCTGGACGATGTCGGCGCGCGCCGCGACCGCATGGACGAGGCCGGTGTTGCGGGCCGGCAGCGCCTTCACCTGCTCGCCCTTGAACATCATCTGCAGCGCGTCGCCGGTCTGCATCAGGCGCGAGACGCGCTGCGTGCCCCCCGCTCCCGGAAAGAGCCCGACCTTGATCTCGGGCAGGCCGACGCGGGTCGAGGCGTCGTCGGAGGCGACGCGATACTGGCAGGCGAGCGCGAGCTCGAACGCCCCGCCGAGGCAGACGCCATGGATCGCGGCCGCGAAGGGTTTTCCGCAGGTCTCGAGCTTGCGATAGAGCAGCGAGAGCTTGCGGCTCTCGTCGAAGAAGGTCTGCATCGCGACCTGCTCGCCCTTGGTCTTGACGAGGCCGACATAGAGGTCGCGCAGGCCCTGCAGCATGGTGAGGTCCGCGCCGCCGGAGAAGGCCTCCTTGCCCGAGGTGATGACGCAGCCCTTGATGGCTTCGGTCGAGGCCACTGTGTCGATGATCTGGTCGAGCTCGGCCATCAGCTCGGGCGTGATGACGTTCATCGAGCGGCCCGGCATGTCCCATGTCGCGGTGGCGATGCCGTCGGCGTCGGTCTCGAAGCGGAAATTGGTGAGGTTCATCGTCGTTCTCCTCAAACCCGTTCGATGATGGTGGCGACGCCCATGCCGGCCGCCACGCACAAGGTCACCAGAGCGGTCGTCTTGTTCGTCCGCTCCAGCTCGTCGAGGACGGTGCCGAGGATCATCGCGCCGGTCGCGCCGAGCGGGTGGCCCATCGCGATCGCGCCGCCGTTGACGTTCAAAATCTCGTCGTCGATGTCGAAGGCCTGCTGGAAGCGCAGGACCACCGAGGAAAACGCCTCGTTCAGCTCGAACAGGTCGATGTCGCTGGTCTTCATGCCGGCCTTCTTCAGCACCAGCTCGGTCACGTCGACCGGCCCGGTCAGCATCAGCGCGAGGTCGGAGCCGACCGTGGCGAAGGCGCGGATGCGGGCGCGGGGCTTGAGACCGGCCGCCTTACCGCCCTTCTTCGAGCCGACCAGCACGGCCGCCGCCCCATCGACGATGCCCGACGAGTTGCCGGCATGGTGGACGTGGTTGACGAACTCGACATCGGGGTGGGCTGCGGTCGCGACCGCATCGAACCCGCCCATCTCGCCCATCTGGACGAAGGAGGCCTTCAGCGCGGCCAGCGCCTGCATGTCGGTGTTGGGACGGATCGTCTCGTCGCGGTCGAGGATGATCAGCCCGTTGACGTCGGTGACCGGGATCACGGAGTTCTTGAAATGCCCGGCCTGCCAGGCGGCGTGGGCGCGCTTGTGCGAGCGCACGGCATAGGCGTCGACATCGTCGCGCGAGAACCCGTATTTGGTCGCGATCAAATCGGCCGAGATGCCCTGCGGCATGAAATACGTGTCGATAGCGACGGACGGATCGACCGCGATGCCGAAGCCCGAGGCTCCCATGCCGACGCGGCTCATGCTCTCGACGCCGCCGCCGATCGCCATCTCCTTCTGGCCCGACATCACCTGCGCCGCCGCGAAGTTCACCGCATCGAGCCCCGATGCGCAGAAGCGGTTGATCTGGATGCCGGGCACGGTCTTGCCGTAGCCGGCCTTGAGCGCGACCGTGCGGGCGATGTCGGCCCCGGCCTCGCCGACCGGGTCGACGCAGCCGAAGACGACGTCTTCGACCAGCGTGGTGTCGAGCCCATTGCGATCACGGATGGCGCGCAGCGTCGTCGTGCCGAGCTCGATAGCGGTGACCTCGTGCAACGAGCCGTCGGCCTTGCCCTTGCCGCGCGGCGTGCGGACGTGATCGTAGATGAATGCGTCTGCCATCAGGGGCCTCCCGGGTTTTCTTGTTGGGCAGTCGGCAATGGGCCGTCGGCAGTCAGGCAGCGAGATGTACGACTGCCTGTTGCCGACCGCCTACTGCCCAATTCAGAACTGGTCCGCGCTCAGCGCCATGGTCGAATCCGAACCGCTCGTGATCCGGGCCAGATGTGCGCCCGTCTCCGGCAGCGAACGCTCCATGAAGAAGCGCGCGGTGGCGAGCTTGGTGTTCATCCGTTCGGTCGCGCCGTTCGCGCCGGCCTTCAGCTTGTCCTGCGCCACCCTGGCCATCTTCGCCCACATATAGCCGAGCGAGACCAGGCCGAGCAGGTGCATGTAGTCGGTCGCGCCCGCGCCGGCATTGTCGGGCTTGGCGAGCGCGTTCTGCATGAACCACATCGTCGCCTGCTGGAGATGGCCGAGCGAGGCAGCCAGCGGGGTCAGAAGCGGCTTCAGGGCCTCGTCCTCGCCATTCTCCTTCAGGAAGCTGCCGACCTCGTTGAAGAAAGCCATGATGGCGCGGCCGCCGTCGCGGCCGAGCTTGCGGCCGACGAGGTCCATCGCCTGCACGCCGTTGGCGCCCTCGTAGATCATGGCGATGCGGGCATCGCGGACGAACTGCTCCATGCCCCATTCGGCGATGTAGCCATGGCCGCCATACATCTGCTGGGCCTTGACCGCGTTGTCGAAGCCGACATCGGTGAGCACGCCTTTCAGCACCGGCGTCATCAGGCCGAGCTGGTCGTCGGCGGCCTGGCGCTCGGCCGCGTCGCCAGAGCGGTGCGAGATGTCGGACTTGATCGCATTCCAGATCACGAAGGCCCGCGCCGCCTCGTTGAAGGCCTTGATCGACATCAGCGTCCGGCGCACATCCGGATGGACGATGATCGGGTCGGCCGCCTTGGCCGGCTCCTTGGCCCCGGTCAGCGCCCGGCCCTGGATGCGGTCCTTGGCGTAGGCGACGGCGTTCTGGTAGGCGACCTCCGACTGCGCCAGCCCCTGGATCGCGACGCCGAGGCGGGCCTCGTTCATCATCACGAACATGGCGTTGAGGCCCTTGTTCTCCGCGCCGATGAGCCAGCCCTTGGCCCCGTCATAGTTCATGACGCAGGTGGCGTTGCCGTGAATGCCCATCTTGTGCTCGATCGAGCCGCAGGAGACATGGTTGTTCTCGCCCACGGACCCGTCCGCACTGATGCTGTTGCGCGGCACGACGAAGAGCGAGATGCCCTTGACGCCGGCCGGCGCACCCTCGATCCGCGCCAGCACGAGATGGATGATGTTCTCGGTGATGTCCTGCTCGCCGGCCGAGATGAAGATCTTGGTGCCGGTGATGGCGTAGGAGCCATCGCCATTGGGGACGGCCTTGGTCTTGATCAGGCCGAGATCGGTGCCGCAATGCGGCTCGGTCAGGTTCATCGTGCCCGACCAGACGCCCTCGATCATCTTGGGAATGTAGGTGCGCTTCTGCTCGTCCGAGCCATGCACGTAAAGCGCGGCGATCGCGCCCATGGTCAGGCCGGGATACATCGCAAACGCCATGTTCGCCGAGGAGGCGAACTCGTTCATCACCGCGCCCAGCGTGTAGGGCAGGCCCTGTCCGCCATATTCGGGGTCCATGGCCAGTCCGATCCAGCCGCCCTCCGCATAGGCCTTGTGCGCCGCCTTGAAGCCCTTCGGCGTCGCGACCGTGCCGTCCGCGCCGCGCCTGCAGCCCTCCTGGTCGCCCGAGAGGTTGATCGGCTGAAGCACCTCCTCGCAGAGCTTCGCGCCTTCAGCCAACACGGCCTCGACCACGTCGGGCGTCGCATCGGCGAAGCCAGGCAGGTTGTTGTAGCGTTCGATGTTGAAGACGTCGTTGAGCAGGAACAGCGTGTCTTCGACGGGCGCCTTGTAGACCGGCATCGCATCCTCCCTGAGGCGTTTTCGACGTGTTCTGGCAAGGCGTCGCGCGGCTGATCATCGCCGCCGGCATCCTCGATAGTTCATATATAAACTATTTGAGATGCAGGGCAAGAGGGGTGCGCCCGCATTTCGATGCTTCGACCTATCATCGCCTTGTCGTCGCCAAAGAAAAAGGCCCCGGACAGATGTCCGGGGCCTTTATTGCGAGGCTTACTGGCAGCCTGGCGCAAGATCATGTCGATACGGGATCGTGCCGAAAGCGGCTCAGCCCTTGGCGAACCCGCCCAGCGTCGCTTCGAGTTCGGCGATGGCGCCCTCGATCTCGCTGCGCTGGCTGCGCAGCAGATCGAGCTGCTCGGTGATCTGGTCGCGGCTGAGCTGGAGACCGCCGACGGAGGCCGAATTGGCCGCGTTACCGGTCACGCCCTTCTCCTCATTGGCGAGCATGGCGCGGATTTCGACAAGGGTGAAGCCGAGCTGCTTTCCCTTCAGGATCAGCGCCAGACGCGCCTTGTCGCGGCCGGAATAGATGCGCGTCAGGCCGGAGCGGGCCGGGGCGATCAGGCCGCGCGACTCGTAGAAGCGCAGCGTGCGCAGCGTCACGCCGAAATCGCGGGCGAGGTCGCTGATGGTGAAGCCGCCCGAGAGGTCCTGTTCGGCGGCGGGGGCGACGGAGGCTTTCGAGGAGGCGGAAGAGCGGCTGTCCTGATTCGAGGCGGCCGCCAGAGCAAAGCTGTGGCGCGACATAAAGGGGATATCCTTGAGGTATGAGGTCGGGAGGGCCGGCAACGATGGCGGCCATGTTCCGTTGGGGGAGCACATAAGCGAGGCGCTGTCCTAGCGTCAGGTAATGAGTCCGTTTCAGGGGGCAAATTACGGTTATGTGACGCATTCTGATGCGCGCGCCGATCGGACGCTTGCGCCGTTGGGAAAAAATTAACCCGCCGCGCGGCCGATCTTAACCGCCTGTTTACCATGGCTGCCAAAAGTCAGGCCTGCGGATCGGCGTTTCGTCAACGGCAACCTAATCTTCACGGATGGTCGATTTCGCAGGGAAGGCAGCGGCGAGCAGGGGCCTGCGCCTTTCCAGACAAGAACCGGCCCCGATAGGCGAGCGTTGACATGGCCACGAGCTTGCCCTGGAGCGTCAAGGGCGTCGATCCCCGGACCCGCGACGCCGCAAAGGCGGCGGCCCGCCGCGCCGGCATGACGCTGGGCGAATGGCTCGACCACAAGATCCGCGACGAATCGCAGGCGCCGTCCTCCGATGCGCCCGAGCAGCTCGATATCGCAGCATTGTCCGAGCGGCTGGCGCGGCTCTCGCAGGGCCAGATGGAAACCTCCTCGCAGGCTGCGGCCAGCGCCGCCCCGGCCCGCGCCGAGGCCTCGCAGCCCGATATCGACGCCGTCATCTCGCAGGCCGCCGCGACCGAAAGGCTGACACGCGAATCCAGCGCCAGGACGGCTGGCGCGCTCGATTCGATCGCGCGCTGGATCGAGAACACCGAACACCGCATGACCGCGAGCGAACGCGCCGCCGCCGAGCGGCAGGAGCGCGCAACCACCGTCATCGCCGACGCGATCAAGACGATGGGCGAGCGCCTCGTCGATGTCGAACGCAAGACGGTCGAGGCCCAGCGCAAGCCGGCGCAGGCGGAATTCGCCAGAAGCGAGCCCGCCCGCACGCCGCGTCTTGCCTTCAGCCGGGACGGGCTGGCCGCCGCCGTCACCGACATCCGCACGCGCCAGCGCGCGCTCGACGCCGACCGCATGCCGCAAATGCCCTCGCCCCATGCCGCCCAGCGTGCGCCGCTGCCGGAAACGCGAATCGCCGCGCTGCGGCAGGATCTGCGCGATCTCAGCGCCCGCATCGTCCCGGCTGCCCAGCCGGCCGAGCCGTCCTGGCGCCAGGCGCCAGCTGCCGCCTACACCGCGCCTGCCGCCGCTTATCAGCCGGCCGCCAACCCGATCGAGCATATGATCGCCGATCTCGGCGCGCGGCTCGACCGTATCGACCGGCGCGACGGCCTCGATCCGGTGCTCAAGCCGCTGGCGCGGATCGAATCGGAAATGGCGCGGCTGGCGCAGGACCGCGCCGGCGACAGCTATCAGCGCGTCGAGCTGGAGATCGCCCATCTCGCCGCCAAGGTCGATGCGCTGGCCGCGCGCGGCGGCGACCGCTCGCTTCTCGCCCCGGTGATGCGCGACATCGGCGAATTGCGCGACATGATGGCCGCATCCAACGGCGGCCAGCGGCTGGAGGACGTCTCTCATCAGATCGCCTCGCTGTCCTCGGAGATGGGCCGCCTGCGAGACATCCAGCCGGACGGGCGCGAATTGCGCAGCCTGGCGCTGGCGATCGAGGATGTGCGCGACGCCATCCTGTCCGACCGCGCCCATGGCGGCCACGCCGATCCCGCGCCGATGAACGCGCTCGCCCGCCAGATCGAAGGGCTTGCCAGCCGCATCGACGCGCTTCCGACGATGCGTCCCGAGCTGATCGACGCGCAGGCCGAGCAGCTTGCCGCCCGCATCGCCGAGATGGATCTGACCGGACGGGGCGTCTCGCACGATCTGTCGCAGCGGATCGAGACGTTGGTGGGCAGGCTCGAAAGCCTCGCCGAGCGCCAGCCGGGCGGGCTCGAGGGACGTCTCGACGCCTTGCAGCAGCGCATCGAGACACTGGTTGAGCAGGGGCCGCACGCGGTCACCCGTCAGATCGCGGCATTGGCCGACCGGATCGAGACGCTCGCCGCGTCCAGCAATCTGGGCCAGGTCGTCAATGATGGCGGCGCGGTGCAGGTCGCCCGCGTCGACCTTCGTCCCGTCGAGGACATGCTGCGCAATCTCGCCGAGAAGATCGACGAGGCCGGACGGCCCGGCGCCGACACGGATGCGTTCGATGCGCTGGAGCAGCAGATCTCCGGCCTTGCCGCCAGGCTCGACCAGGCCGCCGCCACCCGCTCGGCCGAAAGCGGCATCGAGCGCACGCTGCAGGACCTCGTCGGCCATCTCCAGACCCTGCGCGAGGAAACCACCCAGGCCGTCCAGCGCGCCGCGAGCGCAGGCAAGGGCGCTCCCGCCAGCGGCATCGCGGAGCTGAGCAGCCTCGTCTCGGGCCTGCGCGACACCCATGTCTCGTCCGGCCGCCAGACCCAGGATGCGATCGGCGCGGTCCACCAGACTCTGGAGACGATCATCTCGCGGCTCGCCAGCCTCGAGGCCGAACTCGTCACCGACCGTCAGAGCGCCGCGCCGCGCATGCCGATGCCGCCGCGCGCCGCGACCCAGCCACAGATGCGCCCGCCGGTGATGCCCAAGGCTCGCGATCTGACGCCGCAGGATGTCGATCCACGCGATCTCGATCGGCCGGAGCCGATGGTCGCCGCCGACCGCATCGTTCCCGACCGCCTGCCGCGCACGGATGCCGCGCCCGCCGTCTCGCTCGACCTGCCTCTCGAACCCGGCTCCGGCCGTCCGCGCATCGACGGCATGGCGGCGTCCGCGCAGGATCAGCAGTCGATCCGCCAGAACCTGATCGCGGCCGCGCGCCGCTCGGCCAAGGCGGCGACGGACGCCGCTGCCGCCGCACCCGCAGCTACGGTCGAGACGCCCAAGGCCGGCGGCCGGCTCAAGGAGATCATGGAGAAGCGCAAGCGGCCGATCCTGCTCGGGCTCGCCGCGATCGTGCTCGCCATCGGCACCACCCATGTCGTCACCGGCGCGCTCAAGGGCGGCAAGACTCCGTCCAAGCCTGCGGTCGAGACGCCGGCAATCGAGCCGTCGTCGGCCGCGCTGCCGGAGACGCCTGCCGGCGACAAGCCCAAGGACCAGACCTCGGCGCTGGCGCCGGCTCCTGCGGTCGTGCCGGCCGCCCCCTCGCTTGCGATCGCGGGTCCGACCCTGGCGGCCGCCGCTACGGACGTGACGGGTTCGACGGCGCAGGCCGTAACGATGCCGCCCTTGCCCGCCGCATCCGAGCCGCTTCAGCAGGCGACGAATATCGGCGATCTTCCGGCCGGGCTCGGCAGCGCGGGCGTCCGTAAAGCGGCGCTCGCCGGCGATGCGCGGGCCGTCTACGAACTCGCCGCCCGCGCGGCCGACGGTCCAGGCGCATCGCGCGACTCCAAGCTCGCCTTGCGCCTGTTCGAGCGCGCAGCCGTCGCCGGGCTGACGCCAGCGCAGTTCCGCCTCGGCAACATGTTCGAGAAGGGCATCGGCACCCAGCGCGACATCGCGCTCGCACGGGTCTGGTACACGCGCGCCGCCGAGCGCGGCAACGCCAAGGCGATGCACAATCTCGCCGTGCTCCATGCCGAGGGCATCTCCGGCAAGCCCGATTATGCGACGGCGACCGATTGGTTCCGCAAGGCGGCCGAACTCGGCGTCCGCGACAGCCAGTACAATCTGGCGATCCTGCTCGGGCGCGGACTCGGCGCAGCCGCCGATCTTGGCCAGTCCTATCTCTGGTTCTCGGTCGCGGCCGGCCAGGGCGACGAGGACGCCGCCAAGAAGCGCGACGAGGTCGCGCTACGCCTGACGCCGGCCGATCTCGCCACGGCCAAGATGTCGGCCGAGCGCTGGCGGCCCGCCCCCCTCAAGGCGGAGGCCAACGAGGTCGTCCCGCCGGCCAAGGGCTGGGACGAAACCCCGACGGCAGCCAACAAGAAGCCAGCCAAGCCGAGCCGGACCTGAAAATCGAAGGCTCAGACGGATTCTCTGCCTGAACCCAGGTCAATCGTCATGGTTTCGACGCCTTGACCGTTCATCACGGCGTCACGGCGCGTCGTCCAACGCCTGCTCTCGCGACGTAAGGATTTGTCTAACCGGATTGGTGCAATCTGGAACGACAGGACGTCAGGCGCCGATTCCGGCGCGCGAGGATTGCGGGTGCAGATCTATCTTCCCATCGCGGAGTTGCCGATCAGCATCCTCATGGTGCTGGGGCTCTCGGGCGCGGTCGGCTTCATCTCGGGCCTGTTCGGCGTCGGCGGCGGCTTCCTGCTGACGCCCCTGCTGATCTTTCTCGACATTCCCCCTGCTGTGGCTGTCGCGACGGTAGCCGCCCAGGTCGCCGGCTCGTCGATGACCGGCGTCCTGACCTATTGGCGCAGGCGCGCGCTCGATCTCAAGCTGGGCGGCGTGCTCGTCGCCGGCGGCATCGTCGGCACCGTGCTCGGCGTTTTGTTTTTCAATTCGATGCGGCGTCTCGGCCAGCTCGAACTGGTCATCAACCTCTCCTATGTGACGCTGTTCACCATCATCGGCGGGTTGATGCTTTACGACGCCATCCGCTCGCATTTGCGCGTGCGGGCCGGCAAGCCGGGCCGGCTGCGGCGGCAGGCCGGCACGCACCCGCCCTGGATGGGGCTGCCGTTGCGGATGCGTTTCCATCGCTCGCAGCTCTATGCCAGCGTCATCCCGATCGCGGGTCTGGCGGTGGTGATCGGTTTCATCGGCGCGGTGCTCGGCGTTGGCGGCGGCTTCATCCTGGTGCCGGCGCTGATCTATTTCTTCCGCATCCCGACGGCGGTCGTGGTCGGCACCTCGCTCTTCCAGATCCTGGTGACGATGACCGGCGCGACGATGCTGCACGCGGTCACCAACCAGTCGGTCGACATCATACTGGCGACGCTGCTGCTGATCGGCGGCGTCATCGGCGCGCAGTTCGGCGGCCGTGCGGCGCGCAATCTCAACGTCGAATCCTTCCGCCTGCTGCTGGCGCTGCTGATCCTTTCGGTCGGCCTGCGCTTCGTCATCGAACTCGTCGTGCCGCCGACCGAGCCGTTCTCGGTCGTCCTGCCGGAGAGCGCGCGATGATGCAGCTCGTCCTCGCCCTGAGCATCGCCCTGCTCGCGACGCTGGCTCCGGCCCGCGCCGAGACTTTGATCGCCTCGATCTCGAGCCACCAGATCCAGATCACCTCGAACTACACCGGCGACCAGCTCACCGTATTCGGCCTGGTCGAGCGCGACGGCCGCACCGCCTCGCGCGGCGACCCCTATGATCTCGTCATCACGGTGCGTGGGCCGCGCCGCATGCTGCTGGTGCGCGAGAAGGAAAGGCTCGGGCCAATCTGGATCAACCGCACGCAGCGTCGGTTCCCCGACAGCCCGGTCTTTCTGTCGGTGTCGAGCAATCGTCCGCTGGCCGAGATCCTGAGCCCCGAGACCGCCATGCGGGAGCGCATCGGGCTGGCCAATGCCGACCGGCCGCCGGCCTTGTCCTTCGATGTCGATGCGCCGCTGGCGCGTTTCCAGGCGGGCAAGATCCGGATGCTGGAGGAGAAGGGCCTCTATGCCGAGAACGAGCGCGGCGTGACCTTCCTCTCCGGCACGCTGTTCAGCGCGCCGATCGAGGTGCCTGCGACCGCGCCGACCGGGCCCTACGAGATCGACATCGTGCTCTATTCGGGCGGTGTGCCGCTGGCGCGACAGTCGACGAATTTCGAGGTGGTCAAGACGGGTCTGGAACAGGGGCTTGCGACGGGGGCCTATGAGCGATCGTTCCTCTACGGGCTTGCGACGGTCGCGCTCGCCCTGCTGCTCGGCTGGCTGGCGAGCGTCGTGTTCAGGCGCGACTGAGGGTCGCCGTGACGGGCGCGTCTTGCGCCGTCTATAGCCTTCAGGACAGCCACCGTCCTCCGCTCCCGCGAAAGCCGCCCATGTCCGACAAGACGATTCCGCTTCCGGCGCTGCTGCTGGGCGCTGCCGGGCTGATCCCGTTCGTGGCAGGGGCGTCTGCTCTGACCTTGCAGCTCCCGTTGCCGGTTCTGGGAGCGGGCGAGAGCTTGGCGCGGCTCGTGATGATCTACGGGGTCGCGATCCTGTCCTTCCTCGGCGGCGTGCGCTGGGGCATCGCGCTCGGTTTCGAGGACAGGCGGATGGCGGCGCGCGATTTCGTCGTCGCGGTCGTGCCCGCGCTCGTCGGCTGGAGCGCGGCCATGCTGGCGCTGCCTGCTGCGCTGTGGGTTCTGTGCGGGGCCTTCGTGCTGCTGGGCTTGCTCGATTACGGGCTGGTCTGCCGATATGTCGCGCCGGAATGGTATGGCCGGCTGCGGCTCGCCCTGTCTGCGGTCGCGGCTCTGGCGCTCGGCATCGCGGCGTCCGCTGCGGCCTGAGCGTCGCTTCAGCTGAGCAGGCCTGCGTAATCGTAGAAGGGCACGAGCGCGCCCTCCGCGATCACCGTCCAGTCGTCGGCCAATTCGACCAGCCCGTCGGTTCGGGTGAGCGAGGTCAGGACGCCGGCTCCGTCCTGCGGATGCTTGCGGGCGACCATGACGCCGTCTTCGCCCGGCGACAGCGAGACGCGGACATATTCGCGCCGGCCCTCCTTCTTGCGGTAGGGGAAGCCGAGACGGACCGGCAGTGCGGCCGGGGCGCGGTGCGCCGTCCCCGCCAGCCGCGCCAGCAGCGGCCGCGCCACGAAGGCGAAGGTGACGAAGACCGCGACCGGATTGCCCGGCAGGCCGACGAACGGCGTCGTGCCGATCACACCCATCGCGACCGGGCGGCCGGGCTTGATGCCGATCCGCCAGAAATCGAGCGAGCCGGCCCGGGCCAGCGCCGTCTTGACGTGGTCCTCCTCGCCGGTCGAGACACCGCCCGAGGTCAGGATCAGGTCGCAGGCCCGGGCGGCCTCGGCCAGCCGCTTTGCGAGGCTGTCGGGCTCGTCGCGCAGGATGCCGAGATCGAGAACCTCCGCGCCGGCCCGCGCCACCATGGCCGCAAGCAGGCTGCGATTGGCGTCGTAGATCGCCGCGGGGCGCAGCGGCTGGCCGGGCTCGGTCAACTCGTCGCCGGTCGAGAAGATTGCAACGCGCGGCCGGCGGCGCACATTGACATGCGTCTGGCCCAACGCAGCCAGCAAAGCCAGATCCTGCGGGCGCAGACGATGGCCGGCGAAGAAGGCCTGCTCGCCGGCGGCGATATCCTCGCCGGCAGGCCGCGCATTCGCGCCGGCCTTGAGGCCGGCCGGCAGGCGGACGCGGCCGCCTTCAAGCAAAACGTCCTCCTGCATGAAGACCGTGTCGGCGCCCGCCGGCATCGGCGCTCCGGTGAAGACGCGCACCGTCACGCCTGACGTGGCGACGCCGGCAGCATCGGCGCCGGCCGCGATACGGCCAGCCAGAGCCAGCACCGTCTCCCCGGCGGGGGTGAGGTCGGCGAAGCGCACCGCATAGCCGTCCACCGCCGAGTTGGCGAAGGGCGGCAGGTCGAGTCCGGCGACGAGCGTCTCGGCCAGCACGCGGCCGTCAGCCTGTCCGAGCGGCAGCGTCTCGATCCCGCTCACCGGCGCGGCAAGCTCGGCCGCCCGGGCGCTCGCCTGCTCGACGCTCATCAGCGGTCCGCCGAAAGCCTCGTCGTCGCGGCTCAGTTGCGCCATGGCGGCCTCACTGCCCCGCCAGCCGCGCCAGCACGGCGGCAAGCGGCTCGGCATGCTCCAATGCGGCGTCCGCTATGGCGGAACTGTCGTCGAGCCCGATCACCGGACGGCCGGCTTCGGGGAAGCCGGTGTCGCTGGCGACGGCGCGGATGCTCGCATCGCCCGGATGCAGCGGCGGCTTGCCGTTGGCGGCGCGGTAGACCTCGATCTTGGCGTGAGGCGCGCGTTTGAAGCCCTCGACGATGACGAGATCGACCGGCGACAGCCGCCCCAGCAGTTCCGCCAGTGTCGCCTCCGGCTCGCTCCGCAATTCGCGCATCAGCGCCCAGCGCCGCTCCGAGGAGATCAGCACCTCGCGCGCGCCGGCCTCGCGATGGGCGAAGGAATCCTTGCCCGGCGTGTCGAGATCGAAAGCGTGATGGGCGTGCTTCAGCGTCGAGACGGAGACGCCGCGTCGGCCGAGCTCAGGGATGAGGCGCGTCAGCAGCGTCGTCTTGCCCGCGCCGCTCCATCCCGCCAGACCGATCACGCGCATCGAGAGCCTTCGCTGAAAACAAAACCGGGCGCTTTCGCGCCCGGCTGTCATCTTGCAGTTTGCCCCGCGCGGTCAAGCCGGTCAGGGCAGGAGATGGTCATTCAGCCGGCTGGAGCTTGCCGCCAGGCACATGGCCCTTCTGCATCTCGTCTGCGACCCAGAGCGAATGATGCTCCTTGGCCCAGTTGAGATCGACTTCGCCGGAGCCCATCGCGTCGAACGCGCCCTCCATGCCGATCGAGCCGATATAGATGTGCGCCAGAATGACCGCGACCATCACCATCGAAACGACGCCATGGATGACGTTCCAGAACTGCAGGTCGAGCACGCCGCCGGCGAAAGCCGGGAAGAGCAGGTAGACGCCCGACACCGACAGCGCCGCGCCCCCGAGCACGACCGACCAGAAAATCACCTTCTGGCCGCCGTTGAAGCGCTTGGCCGGCGGATGGCCCTTGCCGATGATGCCGCCGCCCGCCGCGAACCAGCGCATGTCGGTCGCGCCGGGAATGTTGTCCTTGATCCAGACCACCAGCATCAGCGCGATGCCGAGCATGAACGGCCAGGCGAGGTAGTTGTGCGACCATTTCGCCACGATCGAGACATTGGTGAAGGCCTGCGGGCCGATCAGCGGCAGCAGCACCGATTTGCCGAACGTGACGTTCAGCCCCGACAGCGCCAGCACGATGAAGCAGGCGGCGGTCAGCCAATGCATGAAGCGCTCGAAGGCGTTGAAGCGCGTCAGCGTGCGCCCGGCCGGCCCGGCCTCGATCTTGATCCGCCCGCGAACGAGATAGAAGACCGTCAGCAGCAGCAGCATGCCGATGACCGCGATCGCGCCGATCCTGACCATCGTACCCTGATGGAAGGCGCGCCATTCGCGACCCGCGGGGCGCTCCAGCGTCGCCGCCTTGCCGTCGGGGATCGTGATGCGGCCCTGCAGCTCGGCCGAAGGATTGCCCTTCAGCGCATCGAGGAACTGCTGTTCCTTGACGGCGTTGGCGGTCGGGTTGACCTGCTGGGCGAGCGCCGGGGCTGCCGGCAGGGTGGCGAAGGCCAGGAGAAGGCCGAGAGCCAGGAAACGAAGGTAAGCGCCGAGACGCATGGGCGAAATCCTCTCGCGAGATGAACCGGACATCGAGGCGAGGGGGAACGCAGCACGCCTTTCGGCGACGCCACGCCCTCCCCCCGAGCTCTCAGATCGCGATCGTTTCCTTGTAGGCGGTCTGCCAACCCCAGGCGCCGGAGCCGTAGCCGCGCTTGACCACCCGCTCCTTGTAGATCTGGGCGATGATCTCGCCGTCGCCGGCGAGCAGCGACTTGGTCGAGCACATCTCGGCGCAGAGCGGGAGCTTCCCTTCCGCCAGACGATTGGAGCCGTATTTCTGGAACTCGGCCGGCGAGAGATCGGCTTCCGGGCCGCCCGAGCAATAGGTGCACTTGTCCATCTTGCCGCGCGAACCGAAGTTGCCGACCTTGGGGTATTGCGGCGCGCCAAAGGGGCAGGCGTAGAAGCAATAACCGCAGCCGATGCAGAGGTCCTTCGAGTGCAGCACCACGGCGTCGGCCGTGGTGTAGAAGCAGTCGACCGGGCAGACGGCGGCGCAGGGCGCATCCGTGCAGTGCATGCAGGCCATCGAGACCGAACGCTCGCCGGGCTTGCCGTCATTGATCGTGACGACGCGGCGGCGGTTGATGCCCCAGGGCACCTCGTTCTCGTTCTTGCAGGCGGTCACGCAGGCGTTGCATTCGATGCAGCGGTCGGCGTCGCAGAGGAATTTCATCCGTGCCATGATTCAGTTCCTCTTCAAGCCGCTGCGATCTGGCAGAGCGTGACTTTGCCCTCGTGCATCGCGGTCACGGGGTCGTAGCCATAGGTGGTGATCACGTTGACCGACTCGCCGAGCACGATCGGGTCCGTGCCCTTCGGATAGTTCCCGCGCTGGTCCTGGCCCTGGTAGAAGCCGCCGAAATGGAACGGCATGAAGGCCACGCCCTTGCCGACGCGCTCCGTCACCAGCGCCTTGACGCGGGCCTTGGAGCCGTTCTCGGGGCCCGACACCCAGACGAAGGCGCCGTCCCTGATGCCGCGCTCGCTCGCATCCGCCGGGTTGATCTCGACGAACATGTCCTGCTGCAGCTCGGCCAGCCACTTGTTCGAGCGGGTCTCTTCGCCGCCGCCCTCGTATTCGACGAGGCGGCCCGAGGTCAGCACGATCGGGAACGATTTGGCGACGCCCTTCTCGACGGCGGCCTTCTGCACCGAGGTGTGCAGGTTGGGGATGCGCAGCGTGCGCTCGTCTGGGCGGGCCGGCCACTTGGCCACCAGATCGACGCGCGGCGAGTAGATCGGCTCGCGATGTGTCGGCACCGGGTCGGGCAGGTTCCAGGCGTTCGCCCGGGCCTTGCCGTTGCCATAGGGCACGCAGCCATGCTCCAGCGCGACGCGCTGGATGCCGCCCGAGAGGTCGTTCGCCCAGTTCACGGCGTCGATATTGTTGCCGCCGATCCAGGAGATGGTCGCGATCTCGGCCGGCGTCAGGTCCTTGTCCCAGCCGAGCTTCTTGAGAGAGCCCATGGTGAACTCGGGATACCCGTCCTTGATTTCCGAGTTCAGCGAATAGGAGCCGTTCTCCGCCAGCAGCGTGTCGTTGACCTTGCTGCCGTCGGGAAGCGTGCGCTCGCGGGTCAGACCGAAGCGCGGACGGAAGGTGCCGCCGCCGTTCTTGGCCTCGAGCGAGGTGTTGTAGAGGATATGGGTGCCCGGATGCTTGAGCTCCGGCGTGCCCCAACACGGCCAGGGCAGGCCGTAGAAGTCGTTGGCGACGGGCGAGCCAGCCGCGCCGCGGAGCGTGACCAGGTCGAACTTGTCCTGGTTGGCCATGTGGAGCTTCAGGCGCTCCGGCGACTGGCCGGTATAGCCGGTCGACCAGCCGCCCTTGTTGATCTCGCGCAGGATCGACTCCGGGGACGGCTCCAGGCCAAGCTTGCCCTGCACCATTTCGTAGGGCTTGAACATCGGCTCCGCGAAACCGAGCTTCTGCGAGAGCTTGTAAATGATCGCGTAGTCGCTCGCCGACTCGAAGATCGGCTCGACGACCTTCTCGCCCCACTGGATGGAACGGTTCGAGCAGGTGCGTGATCCCGATGTCTCGAACTGCGTGCAGGCCGGCAGCAGATAGGTGCCGTTCTTGCGCTGGCCGAGCGAGACGAAATTGGTCGGGTGCGGATCGGCGACGACCAGCAGTTCGAGCTTCTCGAGGCCCTTCACGGCGTCCGGCATGCGCGGGATGGTGTTGCCGCCATGGCCCATGACGAACATGGCCTTGAGGTTGTCCTTCTGGTCGACCTGCTCGGCCGGCAGATTGGCCGCGTCGAACCAGCGGGTCGAGGTATGGCCCGAGGTCTCCATATTGGCCTTGCGGGTGCGGGCCGGTCGGCCGCCCTTGGCCGGAACCTCGTCGAAGCGGGTGACGAAATAGTCGTAATCGACGTTCCAGACGCGGGCCCAGTGGCGCCACGCGCCCTCGACCAGCCCGTAATAGCAAGGCAGGTTCGAGATATCGAGGCCGAAATCGGTCGCACCCTGCACGTTGCAGTGGCCGCGGAAGATGTTGGCGCCGGTGCCCATCGAACCGACATTGCCGGTGGCGAGCAGGAGGTTGCAGATCGCCCGCACATTGGCCGTCCCGACCGAATGCTGGGTCACGCCCATGCACCAGACGAAGGTGGCCGGCTTGACCTTGGCGAAGGTCTCGGCCGCGCGCTTCATCTGTGCCTCGGGCACGCCGGTGATGTCCTCGACCGTCTTGGGGTCATATTTCTCGACCTCCTTGCGGACATCGTCCATGCCGTGGACGCGCGCGGCGAGGAACGCCTTGTCCTCCCAGCCATTCTTGAAGATGTGCCACATCATCCCCCAGATCACCGCGATGTCGGTGCCCGAGCGGAAGCGGACATAGTCGGTGGCGTGGGCCGCGGTGCGGGTCAGGCGCGGGTCGAAGACGATGACGTTGGCGCGCTGGACTTCCTTGCCCTCGAGGATGTGCTGCATCGAGACGGGATGCGCCTCGGCGGCGTTGGACCCCATGAAGATGACGGTCTTCGAATTCCTGATGTCGTTGTAGGAATTCGTCATGGCGCCGTAGCCCCAGGTGTTCGCGACGCCGGCGACCGTGGTCGAGTGGCAGATGCGCGCCTGATGGTCGACGTTGTTGGTGCCCCAGAAGGCCGCGAACTTGCGGAACAGGTAGGAGCCCTCGTTGGAGAACTTGGCCGAGCCGAGCAGATAGACGGAGTCGGCGCCGGACTTGGCCCGGATCTCCATCATCTTGTCGCCGATCTCGTTGATCGCGACATCCCAGGAGATGCGCTGCCACTGCCCGTCGACCAGCTTCATCGGGTACTTGATGCGGCGGTCGCCATGGGTCAGTTCGCGCACGGACGCGCCCTTGGCGCAGTGGGAGCCCCGGTTGATCGGGCTTTCCCAGGCCGGTTCCTGGCCGACCCAGACGCCGTTGGCGACTTCGGCCTTGACCGTGCAGCCGACCGAGCAATGGGTGCAGATGTTCTTGACCACCTTGGTCCCGGTCGCGGGACCGAAGGTCGCCGCATCCGCCTTGCGGACCGAGCCGATCGTGAGCGAGCCGGCAGCCGCGACGCCGCCGGCGATCAGGCCCGAGCGCCGCAGGAAGGTGCGGCGGTCCATGACCCCGGAGGACAGGCCGGCCATCGCCGCCTGGAGCTTGCCGCGCTGGACGTCGGCCGATTTGCGCTTGATGAGCATGGTGTCGGCCCCTCTCAGTAACGGTTCGAGCGGTAGAAGGCCTTGACGTGGTCGCTTTCCTTGTAGCGCGCCTTCGTCTGGTCCTTGCCGGGATCGACGGCTTCAGCCGGCGTCACCATGGCCGGCGCTACCGCAACGGTCGCGCCGGCGCCGAGCGCCTTGAAGAAGCTGCGGCGGTCGAAGGCCGACTTTTCGGTCTCCCTGGCTTTTTGCGACATGGTCGTTTCTCCAGCGTCGAATGCGGTCACGACGGCAGCCTTGCGGCTTCCGTCTCGATGGCGATGAACAGGCTGCCGATGCGGCCCACGGTCCGGTAGAAATTCGAGGCCTTGGCAACTTCGAGATCGGCGAAGAAGCGCTCGGCCCAGGGCGCGAGATGGCGCGCGAAGAAGCTGTCGGCGTCGACATCCTCGGCGACGAACACGCCGCGCAGCAGATGCCCGGTGATGTCCATCAGGATCGCGACATGGTCTTCCGGCTCGCCGGCGCGCTCGGCCCTCGCGATGCCGAGCTTGCCCATATCCTCGCGCACCAGCGCCAGCGGCTTCTCGTGCAGGAAACCGGTCAGATAATAGGAAGCATAGGGCAGAAGCTCGCCGCGGCCGACGCCGACGAACAGCTCGAAGAACTCGTCGCGCACCGCCTCGGGCGTCGTTGCGGCTGCGGCTTCGGCCAGCGCGATATGGGCCAGACCCAGCGGCGTGCCGTCGCCCTGCAGCCCTTGCAGGGCGGCCAGCGTCTCCGCCGTGGGCGCACGCCAGAGCAGCGCGCCGATCAGTTCGAACTCGCTGGCGCGGGCCTCGTCGATCGGGTCGATGTCGGGAGCGGCGTCAGCGTTCAACAGGATGGACTCATGAGTTGGAGGGGCGAGGGGATAGAGGTCCGGCCGCAGATCGCTGCGCGACACGCCGGTCAGCGCCTCGACCGAGAGTACGCGGTCGGCGGGAACCCGCCTCCAACTCGAGATGGCGGGCTGCGACACGCCGACGCTGCGGGCGAGCGCCCTCACGCCGCCGGCCGCGCCGATTGCCCTGTCGAGTGCCGGATCCCGCATGGTCCGCGTCGTTCCCCTGAGCCAACTCGCGACGTTCGATCGCCGCTGCCGTTTTTTAGAGCAGTGATAATGAGCGCTTATCGCGACAAAGTACAACTATTCCAAACTGAATTCAGACGGGCATCGCGCCACCGCCGCGTTTGCGAATCCGCACGGCCGGCGGGTCTGACGGCGCAGAATTTTGCGCCGCAGCATAAACGCCATCGACTGCAATCGCCGCTTTTTCGCCGTTTTTTGGCTCGCTGGCAGCGTCGTCCGTCAGCCTGACGCTCTCGGGCTCCGGGCTGCTGGCCCTATTTTGCTGCGTTGCAGCATCGTCATTGCGACTTTCGTCGTAGTTCACATTCTGGTGCGGCATGCTGTCGCCGGTTGCCTCGGCAACCATCGGATCGGCCGGTTCTGGCTTTGGCGTGTCCCCGAAAATGTTGCGCACCATGGCTGCAACATCGTCCGATTCCGTCAGCGGGCCGTAGCCTGGAGCGCCGCCGGGGATGTTCCATTCGAGCGCATAGTCGCGCGCCGGATTCTCGAAGCCGGCGATGAAGGGGTCGCTTTCCCAGGCCCGCCGCAACGCCGCGAGCTTCCAGCTCTCGGGCACGTTCTGCTTCAGCCAATGGGCGACGTCGAAATCCTTGTCGATCAGATCGAGTGAAGGCGGCTCGATCATCTCCGGCTCTTCTCCCTCCCCCCGCTTGCGGTGGGGAGGGCCGGGGTGGGGGGGAGAGTCCAGGCCGTTGCCTGAAGCGAGCGGCGAGCCAGATTCTGCATGCCCCCCCATCCCTAACCCTTTCCCACCGCAAGCGGGGGGAAGGGGATCGGAGACGTCGGCCCGAGCTTTCGAAGGCTCCTTCTCCGCCAGCACCTCGCGCTTGCGGCGCGACCAGCGCGTCAGGAAGCCGCCATCCTCGCCATCATCGTGTTCGCCATCGCCGCGCGGGGCCATCAGCTTTCGTCTCCGCGCCGCAAACCGGCGTCCGGACGCGGCCCGCCGCCTTTGCGCGGGTCGTGCTCCTGGCGCTTGCGCTTGATGAATTCGCGCTCGACATGGTGCGCGTCGAAGAAGGCGAGCACCTGCTCGGCGATTCCCGCCGGCATCGGCAGCGCCTCGATGATGTCGCCGACATTCTCGCAGAAATCCTCGCCCTCGAACGGGTCGGCGGTGACGCCGACCAGCTCCAGTTCGGGCTCTATGCCGGTCGGACGGACGGCGACCCAGAGCTTGGCGCGGCCGGCCTGGAAGTTCTCGCGGAAATGGGCGGTGTCGACCGAATGCAGCGTCAGCACGGCCGGGCCGAGATAGAAGCTCGTCCGGTCCGGCTCGCGCTTGAGCTCTGTCCACGGCGCAAGCGCCGGCGGCTCGGGCAGCACGGCGATCGGCGTCCAGGCATGGTCGGCCCAGGGCGAGTCGATCCGGCGGCGTTCGACCACGATACCGACCTCGATGTGCTGTTGTGCCATGCGGGCCTCCTCAATGCGCCAGAGCGGGATCGGCGAGCGGCAGCCCCGCCACGAGATTCTGCGGCTTCATGCGCAGGATCCTGTCGTCCGACATCGCCATCAGCAGATAGACCGGCGCGCCCTTGGCGGCGGGCAGCACCGGCACCTCGGCGGGCAGCGTCAGCCTGTAGAGCGCCAGCAGCCGCGAGGCCGCGTCCTCCGCCATCGTCTCGCCCTGCCAGAGCGCGTTGCCGATCGCGGTCGCTTCCGCATCGAGCCCGACGAACCAGCGCCAGTCCGCGTCCTTGACGCTCTCGACCGGCTCAATGGTCGCCTCAAAGCCGTGGATCGCCCGCAGCCAGTGCCGCAGCGCCTCGCCCAGAGCGGCCCGGCCAGACGGTTTGCCGCCGAGATCCAGCACCATGTCGAAGCCGTCCGAGCGCTGCCAGTAATGCTCGGCATTGGCGGTCTTCAGGATGTCGAGAGAGGTCACGGCCGGACCGCCCAGCATGGCGAGCAGCGGCGAGGCGTGCCGGTCGGCTTCGTGCCCCTCGATGATCTCGGCGTCGGCGAGCAGGATCGTGTTCTCGTGGAAGGTGACGCGCTGCGGCCGGAACAGGCATTCGGCCGCCCGTACGACGAAGGGGTCGTCCACCGCGTCGAGCGCGCCGCGCAGGATCACATGCACGAGCTGGTCGAGGAAGAGCGGCGGGATGCCGGCGACGCCCTGGCGGATCAGCGCCGCATAGGCCGCCTCCAGCGTCGGCGCAGCGGTGAGCCGGTCGCGCCAGCCCAGCATGAAGCGCCAGTTCTCGCGCGCATCCGCGTCGGCGATGGCGGCGATCGCGGCCTTGGAGATATCCGCCTGCGGCTGCGCCATCAGTCTGGCGTGAAGCGCGCGCTCGGCTTCGCAGGCCTCCTCGGGCGGCAGCAGTTCGGGCCGCGCCAGATAGGCCTTGAGGAAATCGTCGGTCACGGCGAGCCCGCCGCCGGGCGCGCGGTCGAGCAGGAGATGGCCGGAGGCAGCCCAGAAATGCGTCATGACGCAGTGTTCTTTCTCAAATCTTGCGTCTTTCTCAGATTCAGCAGGTCGACCTCCTCGGCCGGCCCGTGCTCGCCTTCGACCTCGAGAAACTCGAAGGCGCGAAAACCCTCGGTGTCATGGCTGGGGCGCGGGGTCAGCGTGCGGAAGCGCTCGCGGATTTCGCCATCCTCGAGGCTGCGATGCAAGGCCAGCAGCGTCTGCGCCGGATGGTCGCACAGCGAGGCCGCGAAGGCGATCTCGCCCTCGGCGGCGGCGCGGGCGGAAGCGAGATCGGGCGCGCCGAGCTTTTCGATGAGCTGCGCGGCAAGCTGCGCGACTGCGCTCTCTCGCTCTGTCTCGCTCGCCTCCGTCACCACTGCAAGCGTACTCCAGCCAAAACTGCCGATGCCGAGAAAGCCGGAGCGGAAGGCGACGCGGCCCTTGGCGTCGAGCGCCTCCACTTGGCCCGGATCGAACCGGAAGGAGCCGGTCACCAGCCATTCGCCGGGCTCAGCCGCGCGGCGAAACACCAGCGTGTCGGAGGGGTCGAGCCTGATCGCGCGCGGGAGCTTGATCACAGCTTCGGGCCGCCGCTGTCGCGGTCGAGCCAGTCGGCTCGTTCGAGCGCCTCGATCAGGCTTTTGCGCTCGGCGCCGGTCTGTGAGGTCGCGACGAGGTCGCCATCGGGCTCGATGCCGTGGCGAGTGCCGACCACCTTGTCGAGCCGGTCGAGCCAGCGCCTGGCAATCGCTTTCGGCCCGTCGCTTTGCCACTGCGTCACGCCGAGCATCAGATGGCGCGAGAAGGATTCGATCAGATCGACCGCATCGACCTCCTCGAAGCCTTCCTCCTCCATGCCGACGCCGGTCTGCCCCATCGAGAACGGGCTCATCGTCGTCGCCCGCAGCATCGCGCCGAACACCAGCCAGTCCGGCGTTTCGGCCTCGGCACAGCCGGCCGGCCAGGCCAGCCTGCCGCCGCCGATCAGGCCGAGATCGTAGACCAGCGCATCGGGCCAGCGGAACAGGATCGGCCGCTCGGGCGGGCAATGCACCGCAAGCGCGTCGGCAAGCGCATTCATGGCGAGGTAATGCGCCAGCCGCGCCTCGCGCAAGGCTGAGTCGGGCTCCAGCACGACGGCGAATTCGACGATGTCGAAGCGGCGCGCCCAAACCAGCGTGGCCGCTCCGGCATCAGTCGCGATCGTCTGCGCATGGGCGAAGGCGTCGCCCGCTTCGCGCAGGGTCACGAGCGAAAAACCCGGCGGCAGCACCGGCTCGCGCCTGAGATCGTCGGAGCGCCGGACGGTCACCACCATGACGCCGCTCCACGCGATCCCTCATCCTGAGGAGCAAGCGCAGCTTGCGTCTCGAAGGGTGCTCCAGCGCGCTCTGAAGCATCCTTCGAGACACCGCTACGCGGCTCCTCAGGATGAGGGCTTTGGGTGGTCATCGGTCAGTTTCTCCCCAAAGCCGCGACGAAAGGCGCGGCGTTTGTTTCTTTTGAACCTCTCCAATTCCATATAAGCGTTGAAATCCGCAAGAGAGACGAAAAGACGCTCTCGCGAGCCCAAGGACGCGACCGCCCATGACCGATGCCGCCCGCACGCTGATCGTCTGTTCGTGCGAGGATACGATGCCGCTCGATATGCCGGCGCTGGCCAGGGGCTGCCCGAGCGCCGACATCCGCAGCGCCCGCCATCTTTGCCGTTCGCAAACCGAGATCGTCACGAAGTTGCTCGGCGAGAGCGACGCCATCACCATCGCCTGCACGCAGGAAGCGCCGCTGTTCGAGGAACTGGCGGCCGACCTCGACTACGAGGGCGAGCTGGTCTTCGCCAACATCCGCGAGACCGGCGGCTGGGCGAAGCAGGCGAACGCGGCCGGACCCAAGATGGCGGCGCTGCTGGCCGCCGCCGCCGAGCCGATGCCGGCGATGGGCTTCACTACCCTGACCAGCAAGGGCGTTGCGCTGGTCTATGGCCGCGACGAGACCGCGATTTCCGTCGGCCAGCGCCTCGCCGACCATCTCGACGTGACGATCCTGCTCAGCCGTCCTGGCGAGATCGCGCCGCCGCGCGTGATGGCGACGCCGGTCCTGAAAGGCACGATCGGGGCCGCAACCGGCTGGCTCGGCGCGTTCGAGCTGACGGTCAACGACTATGCCGCCCCGCTGCCCTCGTCCCGCGCAAAGCTCGTCTTCGGCGAGCCGCGCAACGGCGCGGTCTCGCAATGCGACATCGTCATCGACGTCTCGGGCGGGACGCCGCTGTTCCCGGCCGGCGATTTGCGCGCCGGCTATCTCAGGGCCGATCCGCGCGATCCCGCCGCGATCGAAAAACTGGTCGCGGATGCGAGCCATCTCGTCGGCGAGTTCGACAAGCCGCGCTATGTCCGCCTCAACGAGGACCTCTGCGCCCATTCCCGCTCGCAGAAGACCGGCTGCACGCGCTGCCTCGAGCTCTGCCCGACAGGCGCGATCACCCCCAATGGCGACCATGTCGCGATCTCGGCCGAGATCTGCGCCGGCTGCGGGGCCTGCGCCGCCGTCTGCCCGACAGGCGCGGTGACCTACGCCCTGCCGCCGACCGACGCGCTTATGCGCCGTTTGCGCACGCTGCTGATGACCTACGCCCAGGCCGGCGGTCGCGACGCAATCGTGCTGCTGCACGATGCCGAGCATGGAGAACCGCTGATCGACGCGCTGGCCCGCTTCGGCGACGGGCTGCCGGCCCGCGTGCTGCCGCTGCGCGTCAACGAGATCACTCAAGCCGGGTTGGAGACCTATGCGGCGGCGCTCGCCTTCGGGGCGTCCGCCATCCGCGTGCTCGGCCGCGCCAAACCGAAGCACGATCTCTCCGGGCTGACGCGCAATCTCGACTACGCCAACACGCTTGGCCGGGCGCTCGGCTTCGGCGAGGGCAGGGCCGGCGTGATCGAGACCGACGACCCCGACCAGCTCGCTTTGGCGCTGGCGCAGATCGCGCCCGGCCAGCCCTCCGCCAACCCCGCCCGCTTCCGTCCGATGGGTGAGGGCCGGCCGCTGCTGCGGCAGGCGGTGTCGGAACTGCACGCGGCCGCGCCCACGCCGGTGTCGGCCATCGCCATGCCCGAGCGCGCGCCTTTCGGGACGATCCATGTCGACGTGGAGGGCTGCACGCTCTGCCTCGCCTGCGTCTCCGCCTGCCCGGTGCAGGCGCTCTCGGACGATCCCGAGCGCCCGACGCTCGCCTTCCAGGAAGACCTCTGCGTGCAATGCGGGCTCTGCGCCGCGACCTGCCCCGAGAAAGTCATCACGCTGGAGGCCCGCATCGATTTCGACGCCTGGAAGGGCGGCAAGCGCGTGCTCAAGCAGGAGGAGCCGTTCCACTGCATCAACTGCGCAAAGCCCTTCGGCGTGCGCAGCACGATCGAGAAGATCGCCGCCAAGCTGGAGAACAAGCACTGGATGTTCTCCGGCGCCTCGGCCCCGCGCATCTCGGTCATCAGGATGTGCGAGGATTGCCGCGTCGAGGTCGTCGTCAACGAGAGCTTCGACCCGCACCTCTCGCCGCAGCGCCCGCCGGTGAGGACGACCGAGGATTACCTGCGCGAGCGCCGCGAGCGCGGCGAAGACCCGCTGCAGTAGGACTCTGCCATCGACCTCTCCCGTCATGCTCGGCCTTGTGCCGAGCATCCACGTCTTGGTCATAGGGCGCGACGAAGGAAGGCGTGGATGGTCGGGACAAGCCCGACCATGACGGCGGAAGGCGTCACCGCGCCGCTGTCATCTTCTCCAGCCAGTCCACCAGCGCCTGTCGGTCGTCTGCGCTGCCGATCGTCTGCTCTGGCATTTTGGTGCCCGGCGTAAAGGCGTTCGGCCCCACCTCGAACAATTTCGCCACCGTTTCCTTCGTCCAGACGAGGTCCATCGCCTTGAAGGCGTCCGAATAGGCGTAGCCCGGCGCGCTCGCGATCTTGCGCCCGAAAATCCCGTGCAGCGTCGGGCCGGCCCGGTTGCCGTCGGCCGGCGTCAGCGTGTGGCAGGCGGCGCAGGCGCGAAACACCTGCGCGCCGCGCTCGCCCTGAAACGCGGCCAGCACATCCTCGCCGGCGCGCGGCACCACCGTGCCGATATGCTCGCCCGTCACCGCGTTCCAGCGCCGCACCAGCCGGTCCGCCCCGCCCGAGAGCAACTGCTTGCCATCGGGCAGGAAGGCGAGCGACCAGACCGGCAGCCCCGGCCCGACCAGCGTCGCCCGAACGCTACGCGTCCTGCGCTCGATCAGCGCGACCTGTCCGCGCAGGCCGCCAACCGCGATCGTCGCGCCGTCGGACGACAGCGCCAGCGCGATCAGCGGCGTCTGTCCGATCGCGATTTCGGCGCGGGCCGCCCCATCGGGGCCAAACAGCCGGAGCATCCCGTCGGCGGCGGCCACCGCGATCTCGCCATCGGGCGCGACCACGACGCCGTTCAGCGCGGCCGGCAGCGTGACGATCCTCGCCGGCCCGTCATCGGCCGGCCAGATCCGCAGGGTCGCGTCATAGCCCGAGGAGACGATCACGCCGCCGGGCGCAAATGCGACGCCGTTGACCGGCCCCTTATGCCCCTCCAGCACGCGCGCCTTGCCGTCCGCCAGCGAAACGACCCGCACCGTCTCGTCCCAGGAGGCAGAGGCGAGATGCCCGCCCTCGGGCGAGACGGCGATGGCGGAAACCGGCCCCTTATGGCCTTCCAGAACCCGCGCCGGTTCCGCCGCATCGCCGCGCCAGAGCGCGATCCTGCCATCCTCCGCGCCGGTGGCGAAGCCGAGCCCGTTCACCGTCGCGACCGCGTTGATCGCGCCCTGATGGAAGCGCAGCACCCTGTCGGCCGCGCCCGTCTCGAGCCGCCAGAGGATCGCCGACTGGTCGAACGAACCGGTCATGGCGAACCGGCCATCGGGCGACACCGCAACCGCCCGCACAGGCCCGCCATGTCCGCGCAGTTCCTGGGCGGGGGCGGGCGCGGCGAGGGCTCCAGCAAGAGCCAGCACAACCGCAAAAAACCTTCTCCCCCCGGGGGAGAAGGTGGCAGCGCGAAGCGCTGACGGATGAGGGGAGGGAAGACCCGGCATTACTCTCGCTTTTAAGCCGTTGAACGCTGACATCTTCTATTGTCCGATGGCATTTGCCCAGAGATTTGGGCGATTGCTCCTGCCGCTCGGCGCGAACGCCTTCTGCCGCCCGCGATCATTCAGAGAACATACATGGAACATTAATTGCTCGCTGTGTTGATTGGTGTCAGTCTGACAAAAATCGACACAGCGACGATTCGGATTTGCGATGACGGCCAGCGCCAGAACGACCTTCACGCTCTTTCGGGAGCAGTCCGGGCTCACGATCGAGGAAGCGGCCGAGACGCTTGGCATGTCGCTGAGCCAAATCTACCGCTATGAAAACGGGAAATGCCAACCGCCTCCGCCTGTCTGGAAACTGCTCGACAAGGCCGGCGATGCGCGGGCCGAGAAGGAAACCAGGCCCGCCTTTCGCTTCATAGACCTGTTCGCCGGCATCGGCGGTTTGCGGATCGGTTTCGAGAGTATAGGCGGGCGCTGCGTCTTCACGTCGGAATGGGACCCGTTCAGCCAGAAGACCTACGCCCTGAATTTTCGCGACAATCACGAGATCGCAGGTGACGTACGCGACTATTCCACCGAGCCCGAACGCATCCCCGAGCACGACGTCTTGCTGGCAGGTTTCCCATGTCAGCCGTTCTCGATTGCGGGCGTGTCGAAAAAGAATGCGCTAGGTCGACCGCACGGTTTTCTCTGCGATACGCAGGGGACGCTGTTCTTCGACACCGCCCAGATCATCCGGCATCACCGGCCGGCGGCCTTCCTGCTTGAGAACGTCAAGAATCTTGAACGTCACGATCAGGGCCGTACGTTCACGACGATCCTGAACGTTCTCAGGAATGAACTCGGCTACCATGTCCAGCACAGGGTGATCAGTTCCGCGCCGTGGGTTCCACAGAAGCGCGAGCGCGTCTTCATCGTGGGTTTCCGCGAGCGGACAGATTTCGATTTCTCGTCACTGATGCTGCCGTCGATACAGAGTGGACCGAAACTTGGTTCGATTCTGGAAGCTCCCGACAATGTCGATCCGAAATACACCCTTACGGAGCATTTGTGGGGCTATCTCAAAGGATACAAGGACAAGCATCAGGCGGCTGGCAACGGATTTGGCTACAGCCTCTTCGGACCAAACGATGTCGCGCGGACGCTGTCGGCGCGCTACTACAAGGACGGCTCTGAAATTCTCATTGATCAGCCGGGCCAGCGCCCGCGTCGGCTTACGCCTCGTGAATGCGCGCGTCTGATGGGCTTCGAGACGAAGGAGCGGGCTTTCAAGATACCTGTGTCCGATACGCAGGCTTATCGCCAGTTTGGGAATTCGGTTGTGGTGCCTGTTGTAGAGTTTGTGGCTGAGGCAATGAAACCTCATATTGAGGCTGCGTTGGATCGCGCAGCCTATGGCGAGGATATGCGCAGGCGGGTTTATGCCTGATATCGTTCCGCCGGACGTTCGTAGCAGGATGATGGCGGGCATTCGCGGGCGTGACACCAAGCCAGAAATGATTCTGCGCCGAGGGCTCCATGCGGCCGGATTCCGTTTCCGGCTGCATGACCGGGCATTACCCGGCAGACCGGACATGGTGTTTCCGCGTCGGCGCGCAGTGCTCTTTGCGAACGGCTGTTTTTGGCATGGCCACGATTGCCACCTCTTCCGTTGGCCGACCTCACGTGATGAATTCTGGCGCACCAAGATCAGCCGGAACCGGGAGGGGGACCAACGAACGGCTGAACAATTGGACGTCGCCGGCTGGCGGCATGGCGTCGTTTGGGAATGCGCGCTGAAAGGCAGAGCTCGGCTGCCACTGGCCGAGGTGCTCGATGCCTGCGCCGCCTGGCTGCGCAGCGATGTTCCGAAGCTGGAAATCCGAGGCATCGCATGAGCAACGCTCTGCCGAACCTCGGCCTTGAAATGCTTCGGAGGATGATGGCCGCCCATGGCGTCCAGCAACTGCTCGTGAAAGAGCTTGCCGCCAACGACAACTCCAAGAACCAGCCCTACCTGGGCGGCAGCTTCGACCTCCTTAATCTGGTGCCTATGGGCGAGGTCCGGGAGGAAACGACGGCCGCCGGCCGGAGCAGCCTGAAAGCGCCGCTTCCGTTCTCGTGGCTGCGGGAAGACGGAACGCTCACCGAGGCGCCGCACACCCAACTGATCCTCTATCCGCAGTATCCGGAAATCCGGCTGTCGGGGTTTCTCAAAGGGACGCACGGCGGCCCGAACGAACTGATGACCGCCCGCGACGCCGGGCGTCTTCTGTTTTTCGGCATCACGGCCGACCGGCGGATCATCGGCTTGGTTACCGCGCCGGACAGTCCGCTTGCCGACGAAATACGTGCCCTTGGCGAGTTGCAGCGCACTGGCATCTTCCAGCACGTCCCGATCGGCACGGCCAACACCTCGCGCGACCGGCTGCTGCGGAAGCTGCGCGACATCCACGGCCTCGGCTGGCTACCCTCCCAACGACTCTATACCGGCGGTGTCGTCGGACCATGCAAAGGCACCAACTGCGGCGGCTACACCCTCGAATCCCACCTCGATATCGTGCCGAACGGTCGGGCCGAGCCCGACTTCGAGGGCTGGGAAATCAAGGGACACACGGTCACGGACTTCGTCCGGTATTCCAGCGGGCCGTTGACGCTTATGACGCCGGAGCCAACAGGCGGCTATTACAAATCGGACGGGCCCGAGGCCTTCGTCAGGAGATATGGCTATCCCGACAGGGCTGGTCGGCCCGATCGCCTCAACTTCGGCGGCGTTCACAAGCTGGGCCAGACTCATACTGGCACCGGCCTGACCATGCAGTTCATCGGTTACGATCCGGCCAGAAACCGCATCACGGACCCGAAGGGCGGGTTCACACTGGCCGACGCGGCTGGCAACGAGGCAGCGACGTGGCATTTCGCCGGTTTGCTCGCTCATTGGAACAAGAAGCATGCCAAGGCGGCATATGTGCCTTTCAAAGCGCGCACCGAGCCGAATCAGCAGTACAGCTATGGTGCCCGCGTCCGGCTCGGGGAGAATACCGACTTTCTGCGCTTCCTGCAGGCAATGGCCCAGCAGAAGATCTATTACGATCCGGGCATCAAGATCGAAGGCGCATCGACGTCACGGCCAACGGTGAAGAGACGCAGCCAGTTCCGTATCCGATCCAACGATATCGCGTCACTCTACGCGTCGATGACCGAAACAGATTTGATGTCACTTTGATTGAACCGAGCTCGAAGGCATCGCTATCGGGATCGTGTGCTTTGCCATCAATCCCTCACCCCGCCACCTTCCTGATCACCCGCCGCACCTTCTCCACCAGCTCCCCGATCTGCTCTTCCGTGATGATCAGCGGCGGGGTCAGCGCCAGCGTCTCTCCGGTGATGCGGATCATCAGGCCTTCCTGGCGGAAGGCGTGGTCCATCGCCTCGAAGGCGCGCTTGCCCACGCCTTCGGGGCGCGAGGCGAGGTCGATGCCGGCGACCAGCCCGAGCGTGCGGATGTCGAGCACGTTGGGCTCGTCCTTCAGCGACATGATCGCGTCGGCCCAGACCGGCTCCAGCGCCTTGGCCCGCTCGAACAGGCCCTCGTCGCGATAGATGTCGAGCGTCGCCAGGCACGCTGCGGCCGCCAGCGGATGGCCGGAATAGGTGTAGCCGTGGAACAGTTCGATGACGTTGTCGGGGCCGGTCATGAAGGCGTCGTAGATATGCTTGCGGCAGATCACGCCGCCCATCGGCACCGTGCCCGAGGTCACGCCCTTGGCGAAGGTGATCATGTCGGGGACGACGCCGTAGCGCTCGGCCGCGAAGGCCGTGCCGAGCCGACCGAAGCCGGTGATGACCTCGTCGAAGATCAGCAGGATGCCGTGTTTGTCGCAGATCTCGCGCAGGCGCTTGAGATAGCCTTTCGGCGGCGGCAGCACGCCGGTCGAGCCCGCCATCGGCTCGATCATGACGGCGGCGATGGTCGAGGCGTCGTGCAGGGTGACGATGCGCTCCAGCTCGTCGGCGAAATGCGCGCCGTATTCCGGCTCGCCCTTGGTGAAGCGCTGCTTCTCGCGGTCGTAGGTGTGCGGCATATGGTCCGCGCCGGCCAGCAGCGAGCCGAAGAACTTGCGGTTGGAGACGATGCCGCCGACCGAGATGCCGCCGAAACCGACGCCGTGATAGCCGCGCTCGCGGCCGATCAGGCGGGTCTTGCTGCCCTTGCCGGAGATGTTCCAGTAGGCGATCGCGATCTTCAGCGCCGTGTCGGCGGCCTCCGAGCCCGAGCCCGCGAAGAAGACATGGTCGAGGTCGCCCGGCGCCAGCGCAGCGATCCGGGCGGCGGCGGCGAACACCTTGGGATGACCGAACTGGAAGGAGGGCGCGTAGTCGAGTTCCTCGGCCTGGGCCTGGATCGCCTCGATGATCGGGCGGCGCGCATGGCCGGCATTGCAGCACCAGAGGCCGGCCGTGCCGTCCATCACCGGCTTGCCCTCGGGGGTGTAATAATACATCCCCTCGGCGCGGGCGATCATGCGCGGGTTCTGCTTGAACGAGCGGTTGGCCGTGAACGGCATCCAGAAGGCTTCGAGGTCGTTGGGCGTACCCAGCGGCTTGAGGGCGGATGTCATCGGCGGCGTTCCTGATCCGGTTAAGCGTCTCTCAACCTAACAGGACGACGGGGGGTGTAAATCACACGCCGGGCGGGGCATCCCTGCGCCGACCGGGGACCAAGGGTCGCGCAACAAGACAGGTGACGTTACGTCGTGTCCGGCGTAGCTTGTCATCGGGGGAGACAGCAAACTGCATCAGGACCCCGATGGTCGCTAGCGGCGAAACCCCGGATCGGCCCGACGACCAGACCGCCGCGCTGATCCGCGCGGCGCTGGACCATATCCTCGCCTCCGACGCCTTCCGCAGCGCGCCGCAGCTTGCGGCCTTTCTCGGCTTCATCGTCGAGCGCAGCCTTGCCGGCCGCGGGGCCGAGCTGAAGGGCTACACCATCGCCGTCGAGGCGTTCGGCCGGTCCCCCGATTTTGATCCGCAGACCGATCCGATCGTGCGCGTCGAGGCCGGCCGCCTGCGCAAGGCGCTGGTGCAGTATTACGCTGGCGAAGGCGCGGCCGAGCCGCTCAGGATCGCGATTCCGGTCGGCGGCTATGTTCCGAGCTTCGTGTTCGATGCGGAGGAGCCGGTTCCCGCCGCCGGCGATGCTGCGGCGGAGGCGGTGGTCGCGGCGCCGTCGCCGCGCATCGCGTCCGGCGCCCGGCAGGCCGCGGCCCGCGTCGAAAGCGGCCGGGCCCGGCTCGCCATCGTCGGGCTCGGGCTGATCATCGTAATCATGGCCGTCGCCGTGGCGTCGACCCGGATCGGCCATCGCCGCGAGGCGGGCCCGTCCCCGGCCGGCGTCGCGCAGCAGGCACGCCCGGCCTCGCCGCCCGCAGCCGCCCCCGCCCCCGCCGCGTCCTCGCCGCAGCCGGTCCATCTCCCGGTCGTGGTGGTGACGGTGGGCGCGCCGCCGGACGATCCGGCGCTCGCCGCGGTGATGCAGCGCTTCGCCCGGCTGCTGGTCGATGCGATGGCGCGCTTCGACGACCTGATCTCGGTCAAGGCCCTGCCGCCCGGCGCGAGCGGCGTCGAGGCGGGCGACTACGTTTTCGAGATGAACGCCAGCCGCGTCGGCGCGGATACGGAGGGCTTCGGCCGCCTGCGCTCGGTCAGGGACGGGCGCATCGTCTGGACGACATCGAGCACGCGCAGCCTGGAAAGCGGCTCCGACGATTCCGAACTGCTCGAGCTCGCGCGCCGGCTGGCGATCCGGCTGGCGGAGCCCTTCGGCATTATCCACGCCGATTTCCGGCAGTCGGCGACCTCGCCGGCGATGCGCTGCATGTTCCAGGCGTTCGACTTCCGCCGCACCATGCAGCCGGCCGAGCACCTTGCCGCCCGGGCCTGCCTTGAAGGCGTGCTGGCCAAGGATGCCGGTTTTCATCCGGCCTGGTCCCAGCTCGCCCTGCTGATACTCGACGAGTACACGCAAGGTCTCAACCCGCAGCCCGGCCCGCCGCTCGACCGCGCGCTGAGCGCGGCGCTGACGGCTGTGCGGCTCGCCCCGTCGAGCGCGCGCGCCCAGCAGGTCATGATGGATGTGCTGTTTTCCCGGGGCGCGCTGGAAGACGCGATCAGGAACGGCCGCGAGGCGCTGGCGCGCAATCCCTACGACCCCGACATCATGGCCGATCTCGGCTCGCGCTTCGTCCGGCTCAACCGGCCGGCGGAGGGGCTGCCGCTGCTCTCCCGCGCCGTGGAGCTCAGCGCCGGCCGGCCGCCCTGGTACGATTTCTACGCCTTTCTCGCGGCGTATCTGCTGGGAGCCGACAAGCTCGCCGAAAGCTACGGCACGGCGCTGCTGGCCGATCAGGGCGCGCTCAGCCTGCTCGGCCGTTCGCTCGCCGCCGCCAAGGCGAAGGACGAGGTCGAGCTTGCGACCTGCCTGCGCGCGCTGGGCGAGGCCGCGCCGCTTTTCGCCATCGATTCGCGGCTCTATCTCTCCCAGAAGGGCTTTGCGCCTGAGCTGATCGACCGCGTGCTTGCCGGCCTGGGGTCAGACGCGCTCGGAGCCCTGACGCGGCGATAGAGAGCCCGGGCAGCGGCCTGTCGGCGAATTCCACTGCTTTCTGCGCGATCTGGTCGTGAACCTGGGCCGGGAGGCTCGCTTGACGCCTCCGGCGCAGGTAGTTTCGCAACGATCGCTCGTGATTCGCCGCTATCGTCCCGTCCCTCTTGCACGGTCGCTCTCTTGGCTCCTGTCCGCCTGAACGCCCTGCACCCTCTCGCCAGCGCCGTCACCGGCCTGTCGGCCGGCGCCGTCACCGCGCTGCTGCTGCCGGGCCCGCTCGGCGGCGCGCTTGGGCTGCTGCTGGCCGGCGGCGGGCTGATCGGCTCGGCGCTGGTCTCGGAGAAGCGCCTGGCGGCGCAGCGCGAGCAGGTTCTGGCGGCGATCGGCGAGGTCAAGGTCAGGCTGGCGACCAATGCGATCCGGCTCGATTCGCTGGCGCGGCGCGTCGAGGAGATGCCGATGCGCGAGGCCGACGCCGCGCCGGCACGCGCGACGCTGAACGAACTCACGGCGGAAGTCGGGCTGCTCGGCGACCTGATCCATCAGGTCGCGACGACGCTGTCCGACCATGACGCGGAACTGGCCCTGGCGCGCTCGCGCCAGCAGGCGGCGCTGCCCGCGCCCGCGCCGCTCCCGGTGGTGATCGACCCGGAGGCCGCGATGCGGGCGCGGATCGAGGCCAAGGCGGCCGAGCGCGAGGCGGCGATCGCGCAGGCCGAGCGCCGCGCCGCCGACGAGCGCGCCGCCGTCATCAGCCAGGCGCTGTCGGACGGCCGCGTCGAGGTCCATCTTCAGCCGATCGTGCAATTGCCGCAGCGGCGCACGCGCGGCTACGAGGCCCTCGTCAGGCTGCGCCTCGACGAGCAGACGCTGCTGCTGCCCGAACACTTCGTCAAAATCGTCGAGGAGCGCGGCTTCGGCCCGACGCTGGATGCGCTCGTGCTGACGCGCGCGCTCGCCATCGCCCGCCATCTCGGGGCCAAGGAGGGAAAGCTCTTCGTCTCGTGCAATTTTTCGACGGCGACCTGGGGCTCGGCCAAGGCATTGTCGGCGCTCTCGCGCATTCTCGACAAATATCGCGAACATGCTGGCCACCTCGTCGTCGAGATGCCGCAGACCGTGTTCCGGGCGCTCGATCCGACGAGTCTGGGCTTCCTTGGCGCGATGTCGGCCAATGGCGTCCGCTTTGCGCTCGACCAGCTTGTCGATCTCAGGCTCGATCCCGCGTCGCTCGCCGATCGCGGCATCCGCTTCGTCAAGGCGCCGGCCGCGCTTCTGCAGGCCGACGCGGTCGGCCGCGTGGCGACCGACATCGCCGCCAGCGACCTCTCGGCCCTGCTCGCCCGCGCCTCGATCACGCTGATCGCCGACGATATCGAGGACGATCCGACGGTGGCCGACATGATCGAACTCGGCGTAGGCCTTGCTCAGGGGCTGGTGTTTTCGCCGCCGCGCCCGGTTAAGCCCGAGGTCTTCGCCGAACCCGCCGCCGCGCAGGCGCGCGAGCCGGAGCCCGCGCCGGCCCGGCCTTCGGCCGAGATCGTCGGCTATCCCGCGCCCGCGCCGGCCGAGGAAGCAAAGCCCGAGAGGCTGCCCTTCCGCTCCGTGCTGCGCCGCGCCAGCGCCTGAGCAAGCCGTCTTTTTTTCGCAACCGCGAAGAGCTAAGGCTGCGTTGCAGCCATGGAGCCTTCCGTTTTGTCGAGCCCCGAGACACCGACCATTCCCCTGACCGGGTTCGCGACGATCGCCGACCGGTTCGATCTTTGCCTCTGCGACATCTGGGGCGTGGTCCATAACGGCGTCGCCGCCCATCGCGAGGCGGTCGAGGCGCTGGTCGCGATGCGCAAGGCCGGCGTCAGTGTGGTGCTGGTGACCAATGCGCCGCGCCCGCGCGCCGAGATCAAACGCCAGCTCGACGGGTTTGGCGTGCCGGCCGAGGCTTATGACGCCATCGTCACCTCGGGCGATGTCTGCCGGGGCCTGATCCGGGCGCGGGCCGGCCAGCCCGTCTACATGCTCGGCCCCGACCGCGACCTGCCGCTCATCGCCGGCCTCGACGCGCCGCGCGTCGCGCCGGACGAGGCGGCTTACGTGCTCTGCACCGGCCTGTTCGACGACGAGACCGAGACGGCGCAAACCTATGCCGGGCTCCTGTCCGGCTTCGCTGCGCGCAAGCTCGAGCTGATCTGCGCCAATCCTGATCTCGTGGTCGAGCGCGGCGGGCGCATCGTGCCCTGCGCCGGCTCGCTCGCTTTGGCCTATGAGCAGCTTGGCGGTGAGGCGATCTATGCAGGCAAGCCGCATGCGCCGATCTACGCCGCGGCTCTGGCGCTGGGCGAGGAGGCGCGCGGCGGGGCGATCGACCGCGCCCGCATCTGCGGCGTCGGCGACGCCATCCGCACCGACATCGCAGGGGCCAACGCTTTTGGGGCGGCGAGCGTCATGGTGCTGGCGGGTATCCACGCGCAGGATCTGATGGAAGCGGACTGGGACCAGCGCCACGGCTGGTTCGCCGACCAGCTCCACAGGCCGGACTACGCGCTGCCGCATCTGGTTTGGTAGATACGAGTCTCACGGCGCTGAGGGCGTCGCAAAACGCGCTCCGGTGAGTCGGCTGGCGTGGCGGTCTAGAACCGGAGCGCAGCGGACTTTTGTCCGTGAAACCGGAAGCGGAGAGCGCCGCGTCAGACGGCCGCCGGAGTAGCGCTCCCGGATGCGTTCAGGTGGCGCAGACCGACTCGATCTTCGATTTCAGCGTCTGCGCGTTGAACGGCTTGACGATGTAGTTGTTCACGCCGGCCTTCTTGGCGGCGATGACGTTCTCGGTTTTGGATTCGGCGGTGACGATGATGAAGGGCGTATCCGAGAGCTTTTCTTCCTCGCGGACGCGGCGCAGCAATTCGAAGCCCGTCATCGGCTCCATGTTCCAGTCGGAGATCACGAGGCCGTATTTCTTGCCGCGCATCTTCTCGATCGCGGCGGAACCGTCGGAGGCGTCGTCGACATTCTCGAAACCGAGCTGCTTCAGCAGGTTGCGGATGATCCGGACCATCGTCTGGTAGTCGTCGACCACGAGGATCGGCATGGATGGGTCGAGAGCCATGATGGTGCTCCAAAACGTCGCGGATAGATGCAGGGCAAACCTGCGCGACGCGGCCTTCGCAAGGCAGCGTCCATAGATCAACCGTCTTAGACCAGCGGTGTTTCAAAGCCGTTAATTGAAAGCCCGAGTGACGCAGGGACACAAGGCGACATTCGCCGGAAGGGCGCGCCGTTCCAAAGTCCAATGGCGCGGATGGCGGGCGCGTGAGAGGCTTATCCAAATCCAATCGACGCGTTATGGCGCCCTCGGGCCCCGTTTCGCCAGTCCGGCCGGGAACGATGACGAAGACGCTCTATCAGGTCCATGCTTTCGAGGATCTGGCGCTCGGCCAGAGCGAAAGCCTGATGCGCACGGTGATGGAGCGGGACGTCTCGCTCTTCGCCGACCTCTCGGGCGACGCCAACCCGATCCATCTCTGCGACCGCTATGCCGCGAGCACCCGCTTCGGCCAGCGCATCGCCCATGGCATGCTGACCGCAAGCCTTGTCTCGGCGCTGCTCGGCACAAGGCTGCCGGGTCCGGGGGCGGTCTATCTCTCGCAGACGCTGACCTTTCTCGCGCCGGTGAAGATCGGCGATGTCGTCACCGCGCGCGTCGAGGTCGTCGAACTCGTGGCCGAGCGTCGCCGCGCGCGCCTGTTCTGCGAATGCCTCGTCGATGGCAAGGCGGTGCTGGAAGGCGAGGCCTGGGTCGCCCTGCCGCCGTCGCGCCCGGCTTGACGCGTCCGGCGGCTTGAGGCCAAACAGCGCCGCGCGGGGCTGAAGCCCCGGCATTCCGGACGCTGAACTGCCATGACATCCCCCGCCGACACCAAATCGGCCGACGAACACACCGCCTTCGTCATTGACCTCGCCAAGCCTGTGCCCGGCGCCTTGCGCGGCGCGGTGATCGCGCTCGGCAATTTCGACGGCGTCCATCGCGGCCATGCCGAACTGGCGCGGGAGACGGTCGAACTGGGCGAGCAACTGGGCCGCAGGCCGGCGGCGCTGACCTTCGAGCCGCATCCGCGCAGCGTCTTTCGGCCCGACCAGCCGGTGTTCCGGCTGACGCCGCCGGCGATCAAGACCGAGCTTCTGGCGTCGGTCGGCTTAGCCACCACCTTCATCCTGCCGTTCGACCGCGACATCGCCGCAATCGAGGCGAAAGCCTTCATCGACGATCTGCTGCTTGGCGAACTCGGCGCGGCCGGCCTCGTCTGCGGCTATGATTTCCACTTCGGCAAGGGCAGGGCGGGTTCGCCCGAGATGCTGCAGGCCCAGTGCGAGGCGGAAGGCGTGCCCGTCGTGATCGTGCCGCCCTTTGCCTTTGCGGGCGAGCCGGTCTCCTCGACGCTGGTGCGGAATGCGCTCGGGCAGGGCGACGTCGCCCGCGCCGCCGATCTGCTCGGCCGGCCCTGGTTCGTGCGCGGAGCGGTGGTCCATGGCGAGAAGCGCGGCCGCGACCTCGGCTATCCGACCGCCAACATGCATCTGCCGCGCGACAGCAAGCTGCGCTACGGCGTCTATGCGGTCCGCATCAGGATCGAAGGCGTCTGGCGCGACGGCGTCGCGAGCTTCGGCAGCCGCCCGACCTTCGACGACGGCGCGGCGAAGCTCGAAACCTTCGTCTTCGACTTTTCCGGCGATCTCTATGGCCGGCAGGTCGATGTCGCGCTCATTGCCTGGCTGCGGGCCGAGGCGAAGTTCGAGACGCTCGACGCCCTGATCGTGCAGATGGACGCCGACAGCGCCGCTGCGCGCGACATTCTGGGCAAAACGCCGCCCTTCCTTCCGTAGGCCGTGTTTGTTAGAGCACAGTGGAATTTTGCAACAACGCGCCGTCGTCCCGGGCGACCAAAGGGAGACCCGGGATCCATTCCGGAACGGTTCAGGAATGGGTCCCGGGTCTTCGCTTCGCTTCGCCCGGGACGACTCGGTTGTTTCTGGAACAGAAAACGTGGTCTAGAAGCTGTCGATGATCATGCTCCGAGCCATCCGCAAAAGCTCGCCCCGGCGAATTACGGGCCCGGCCGCCGCCTCGCGCTGACAGCAGCGCGGGCGCCAGCGCAGGCCGGGATGACATAAAGCCTTTCCCATTTCATCACGGACCAGCGCCGCGCCACCGCAGATGGCCCGCTTGGTCCATTGCCCGAGCCGGAAGACATGACCGACAAGCCAGCCGACGCCATCGACTATTCCCAGACGCTTTTCCTGCCGCAGACCGAGTTTCCGATGCGGGCCGGCCTGCCGCAGCGCGAGCCGGAACTGCTCGCCCGCTGGGCCAGGATCGACCTCTACCGCAAGCTGCGCGAGGCGGCACAAGGCCGCGACCGCTTCATCCTGCATGACGGCCCGCCCTATGCGAATGGCAACATCCATATCGGCCATGCGCTGAACAAGGTGCTGAAGGACCTTGTCACGCGCTCGCAGCAGATGCTCGGCCACGACTCCAACTACGTCCCGGGCTGGGACTGCCACGGCCTGCCGATCGAATGGAAGATCGAGGAGCAGTATCGCGCCAAGGGGCTGAACAAGGACGACGTGCCGGTCGTCGAGTTCCGCAAGGAATGCCGCGCCTTCGCCGAGCACTGGGTCGGCGTCCAGCGCGAGGAATTCAAGCGCCTCGGCGTCGAGGGCGACTGGGACGATCCCTATCTGACCATGGCCTTCGGGGCCGAGGCGCAGATCGCCCGCGAGATCATGAAATTCGCCGAAACCGGCCAGCTCTATCGCGGCTCCAAGCCGGTGATGTGGTCGGTGGTCGAGAAGACGGCGCTGGCCGAGGCCGAGGTCGAGTACGAGGAGCATGTCAGCGACACGGTGTTCGTGGCGTTTCCCTTAGTGTCACGGCGGGTGGACGGCAAAGAATTGCCGATCGGCGAACGCTTCAGGGGCACCAGTGTTGTCATCTGGACGACGACGCCTTGGACCATGCCCGGTAATCGCGCAATCTCATTTTCGTCGCGATTGGATTATGTCCAGATCGAAGTCACTGAGGCTCCAGAAGGCAACTGGGCAAAAGTCGGAGATCGCTACATCGTGGCGGCGAAACTCGTCGAGGCTTTTGCAAAAGCTGCCAAGATCACTGCATGGAAGAATGTGGGCGCGGATCTTGTTGAAGGATTTCAGGGTCTAACCGCTGCCCACCCCCTGCGCGGCCACGGCTACGATTTCGATGTCCCCCTCCTCGACGGCGACCATGTCACTGACGAGGCCGGCACCGGCTTCGTCCATACCGCGCCCGGCCATGGCCGTGAGGATTTCGACATCTGGATGGCGAATGGCCGCCAGTTGCAGGCGCGCGGCATCGACACCCACATCCCCTACACCGTCGACGCCGATGGCCGCTTCACCAAGGACGCGCCGGGCTTCGAGGGCGCGCAGGTCATCACCGACACCGGCGAGAAGGGCAACGCCAACGACGTCGTGATCAAGGCGCTGGCGGCGTCGGGCAACCTCGTCGCGCGCGGCCGGCTGAAGCACCAGTATCCGCATTCGTGGCGCTCCAAGAAGCCGGTGATCTTCCGCAACACGCCGCAATGGTTCATCGCCATGGACAAGCCGATCGGCGGCGAGGGCGGCGCGGCGTCCGCCGAAGACCCGGCTCCCACGGCCGGCGGCAACGTCGACACCCTGCGCAACCGCGCGCTGAAGGCGATCAAGGACACCCAATGGGTGCCGGCCGCAGGCGAGAACCGCATCAACGGCATGATCGCCAACCGCCCCGACTGGGTGGTGTCGCGCCAGCGCGCCTGGGGCGTGCCGATCACGGTCTTCGTCGAAAAGGAGACCGGCGCGATCCTGGTCGATGCGAGGGTGAATGCCGCCGTCGCCGAGGCCTTCGAGGCGGAAGGGGCCGACGCCTGGTTCACCGACACCGACGGCGCGCGCTTCCTGAAACCCTTCGGCTATGATCCGGTAAAATACGAGCGCGTCACCGACGTGCTCGACGTCTGGTTCGATTCAGGCTCGACCCACGCCTTCACGCTGGAAAAGCGGCCGGACCTGCGCGCCCGCCGGCGCGGCGACGGCGGCAACGACCGGGTGATGTATCTCGAAGGCTCGGACCAGCATCGCGGCTGGTTCCACTCCTCGCTGCTCGAAAGCTGCGGCACGCGCGGCCGCGCCCCTTACGACATCGTGCTGACGCACGGCTTCTGCCTCGACGAGAAGGGCGAGAAGATGTCGAAGTCGAAGGGCAACGTCACCGCCCCGCAGGACATCATCAAGGATTCGGGCGCCGACATCCTGCGCCTCTGGGTCGCCGCGGCCGACTATTCCGACGATCTGCGCATCGGCAAGGAGATCCTGAAGACCTTCGTCGAGACCTACCGCAAGCTGCGCAACACCACGCGCTGGATGCTCGGCACGCTCGCCCATTTCAGCGAGGACATCCGCGTCGCGGAGACGCAGACCATGCCGGAGCTGGAGCGGCTGATGCTGCACCGGCTGGCCGAACTCGGCCCGCAGGTCGAGGAGGCTTACTCAACTTATGACTACAAGAAGGTCGTGAACCTGCTCTCGCAGTTCATGAACACCGAGCTTTCGGCCTTCTATTTCGACATCCGCAAGGACGCGCTCTATTGCGAACCCTTGTCGAGCCATGTCCGCAAGAGCGCGCTGACGGTGGTCGATCACCTGTTCCGCTGCCTCGCCACCTGGCTCGCGCCGATCCTGGTCTTCACCACGGAGGAGGCCTGGCTCGAGCGTTATCCTGAAGCGAAGAGCCTCGACGGCTCGGTCCATCTCGAACTCTTCGCCAAGACTCCGCAAGCCTGGCTCGATCCCGAACTCGCCGAGCGCTGGGGCAAGATCCGCAAGGTTCGCCGCGTCGTCACCGGCGCGCTGGAGCTGGAGCGCGCCGCCAAGCGGCTGGGCTCGTCGCTGGAAGCGGCGCCCGAGGTCTTCGTCAGCGATCCCGACCTGTTCGCGGCGCTGTCGGGGGCCGATCTCGCCGAGATCAGCATCACCTCGACGATTCTGGTGCGGAACGGCGAAGGCCCGGCCGAGGCCTTCCGCCTGCCGGACGTGCCCGGCGTCGCGGTCGTGCCGGCGCGCGCCGGCGGCGTGAAATGCGCCCGCTCGTGGAAATATTTCGACCCCGCGACCGCCGACCCGGCCTATCCGGCGGTGACGCCGCGCGACGCCAGGGCGCTGCGCGAACTGGGAGCGCGCGCCTGATGACGCCTGCCCGCCGCCTCGGCCTCGCCATCGTGCTCGCCGTCTTCGCGCTCGATCAGGCGAGCAAGCTCTGGCTGCTGTTTTCGGTCGGGCTGGCCGAGAATGGCCCATTTGCCGTGTTGCCTTTCATGGACATCGTGCTGGCCTGGAACCGGGGCATCTCCTACGGGCTGTTCCAGCAATACAGCGCGGTCGGGCGCTGGGGGCTGGTCGTGGTCTCGTTCGTCGCGGCAATCTGGCTCGGGCGTTGGATGTGGCGGGAGCCGCGCGTGCTGACGGTCGTCGCGCTGGCGCTGATCATCGGCGGCGCGCTCGGCAACGGCGTCGATCGCGCCGTCTATGGCGCGGTCGTCGACTTCGTCCACCTGCATTGGGGCCGCTTCAGCTGGTACATCTTCAATGTCGCCGATGCGGCCATCGTTGTCGGGGTCGCCGCGCTCCTGTATGAATCGTTCCGTCCGGCTGCTAAGGCTGCGAGCTGAAAAACGGACTTCGCCATCGTTTCGCCGCGCGAATGCGGTTGAGACGCAGGCCAAGGATCGTCCAAGGGAGATAATCAGATGGCCCATCGCGCTTCGCGTCTTCTGCTCGCCGGCGGCCTGCTGCTCGCGGCGTCGCCGGCCTTCGCCCAGGAAGGCATGCTGTTCAAGAACCTGATGGAAGGCGTCATCGGCAAGCGCGGCGGCGAGGACATCGAATATCGCGAGCGTCCGCCTTTGGTCGTGCCGCCCGGTTCCGCTCTGCCGCGGCCGCAGGAGCCCGCCAGCGCCCGCACCGCCTCCTGGCCCAACGATCCCGACGTCGCCCGCCGCCGGGAAGCGGCCGAAAACAGGATCCTGCCCTTCACCGAAAGCGAGAAGACGCGCAACAACGCCTGGCTGAACCAGACCGAACTGCGTCGCGGTCCGGCGCCGCGCGCCACCGGCCGCCCGGTCGTGGTCGAGGAACTCAGCAACTCCAACAACCAGATCGAGCCGATCCGCCGCGCCAAGGAAGAAGCCGCCCGCCGCGGCCAGGAGGATCTGGCGCAGCTCAACTACGGCTCCGAACCGCCGCGCCGCCTGCTCTCCGAGCCGCCGGTCGGCTATCGCCGTCCCGCAGGCTCCGCCCCCGTCGGCCCCGGCCAGGGCGGGCCGCAGGAGGACAAGCAGGCGGTCGGCCAGCGCGAGTTCCTGCTCGGCACCGTGCCGCTGCAGTAAGAATTCGGCTTCGCGGCTCCGGCGCGCCCTCGCCCTCTGGCAAGGGTGAGCCTTCAACACTATGTCGCAGATCGGGGCTTTGCACGGTCTCGACCTCGCAGGGTTTCGACCCTCAACGACGCGCCGGTTCCGGCGCGTCCGTCATCAGGAGACGGCCGAAGGTGAACATGCATTCGCGTCCGAGCCAGGCCGCCCAGCCCGTGGAATCCTTCCGGCTGGAGAACGGGCTGGCCGTCGTCGTCGTTCCCGACAGGCGCGCTCCCGTCGTCACCCACATGGTCTGGTATCGCAACGGCTCCGCCGACGATCCGGCCGGCAAGTCCGGCATCGCCCATTTCCTCGAGCATCTGATGTTCAAGGGCACCGCGAAGTGGCCGGCGGGCGAGTTCTCCAAGATCGTCGCCGGCTTCGGCGGTCAGGAGAATGCCTTCACCTCCTTCGACTACACCGCCTATTTCCAGCGCGTGCCCAAGCAGCATCTCGGCGCGATGATGGACTACGAGGCCGACCGGATGACGGGCCTGGCCTTCGAGGAAGGCGTCGTGGCTCCCGAGCGCGACGTGGTGCTCGAAGAGCGCAAGATGCGCGTCGATTCCGACCCGGCCGCCCAGCTCGGCGAGGAGTTCTCCTCGGCGCTCTTCGTGCATCATCCCTATGGCACGCCGATCATCGGCTGGGAGCACGAGATCGAGGGCCTCGATCGGCAGGACGCCTTCGCCTATTACCAGCGCTTCTACACGCCCGAGAACGCGATCCTCGTGGTCGCCGGCGACACCGATGCCGCCGAGGTGCGCGCGCTCGCGCAGGCGAGCTATGGCGCCATTCCCTCGCGTGGCGAGACGCCCCAGCGCAAGCGCCCGGCCGAGCCCGATCCGCGCGCCGCGCGCCGCGTCGCACTGAACGACCCGCGCGTGCACCAGCCCTCGCTGCGGCGCGGCTGGCTGACGCCGATCTATACCGCCGGCGACCGGACTGAGGTCTTCGCGCTGGAGATCGCCGCCGAGATCCTCGGCGGCGGCACCACCTCGCGGCTCTATCGCAGCCTCTGCGTCGAGCAGGAGCTTGCGGCCGGAGCGAGCGCCTATTTCATGGGCTCGATGGTCGACCGCGCCGCCTTCCAGCTCTCGGTCAGCCCGCGCCCGGGCGTCGGGATGGATGCGCTGGAAGCCGGGCTCGATGCTGCTTTGGCGCTCTTTCTGGCCGACGGCCCGAGCGAGGTCGAGCTCACGCGCGCCAAGACGCGGCTGATCGCCGAGACCATCTTCGCCCGCGACAGCCAGTCCTCGCTGGCGCGGACCTTCGGGGCGTCGCTCGCTGTCGGCGAGACCGTCGAGGACGTGCTGGCCTGGCCGGACCGGATCGAGACCGTCACCCGCGACGCCGTCGTCGAGGCCGTGCGGCGCTATCTGAGGCCCGACCGCTCGGTCACCGGCCTGCTGCTGCCGGCGGCCTGATCTGACTCAAGCCTGCCTCTCAACCTTTGCGGGGCGGTCATGATCGCCGCCGACGGGAACTGCACATGCGGGAACTGCTCATGAACGCGCCGATCGCCACCCCCACCCTTGTCGCCGGCCCCTCCGTCACCGTGCAGAAAGTGCGCGGCTCCTGCGGGGTCGAGGCCTGGCTGGTCGAGGAGCACAGCCTGCCGCTGATCGCGCTGGATTTCGCCTTCGACGGCGGTGCGACGCGCGATCCCGACAATTCAGCCGGCAGCGCCTATCTGGTCTCGGGCCTGCTTGACGAGGGCGCCGGCGATCTCGACGCCGAGGCGTTTCAGGGCCGCATGGCCGACCACGCCATCAATCTCGGCTTCGAGGCGCGGCGCGACGATTTCCACGGCCATCTCCAGACGCTCTCGCGCCATCGCGACACCGCCTTCGACCTGCTGGCCTTGGCGCTGCAGAAGCCGCGCTTCGACGCCGACGCCGTGGCGCGGGTGAAGTCGCAGGTCGTCGCCGGCCTGCAGCGTCAGGCGCAGAACCCCGACACGCTCTGCCGCAACGCGCTCTATGCCACCGCCTTCCCCGGCCACGCCTATGGCCGCCCGGAGAAGGGCGATGTCGACAGCGTCTCGCGGCTTGAGGCCGACGGCCTCAGGGGGCTCTCGCGCGAGCTTCTGTCGCGGGCAGGCCTCAAGCTCGTCGTGGTCGGCGACATCACGGCCAGCGAACTGGCCCAGCGCATCGACGCGATCTTCGGCGCGCTGCCGGAGGGATCGCCGCGCCGGCTGCCATCCGAGCCGTTGCCGATCCATGGTCTGGGCGAAACGCAGGTCATCGACCTCGACGTGCCGCAGACCGTGCTGCGCTTCGTCGCGCCCGGGCCGATGCGCAACGATCCCGAGTTCATCTCAGCCAGCGTGCTCAACCACATCCTCGGCGGCTCGGCCTTCACCTCGCGCCTGTTCATGGAGGTGCGCGAGAAGCGCGGCCTGGCTTACGGCGTTTCCTCCAGCCTGCTGCCGATGCGCGAGAGCGCCATGGTGGTCGGCGGCACCTCGACCCGCAACGACCGCGTCGCCGAATCGCTCATCGTGATCCGCGAGGAGATGATGAAGCTCAGCCAGGACGGCCCGAGCGAGCACGAGGTCGAGGAGGCCAAGCGCTACATCATCGGCTCCTACCCTCTGCGCTTCGACACCTCCCCCAAGATCGCCAGCGAATTGCTCGGCCTGGCCGTCTACGGCTTCGAGCCGGACTTCTTGACCGAGCGCAACCGGCTCTTCGCCGAGGTGACGCTCGCCGACGTCAAGCGCGTGGCCAAGCGCCTGTTCGGCGATCCGCGGCTGCTGGTGCAGGCGGTGGGCCGCCCGGTCGGGCTGGTGTGACAGCTTGCGGCTGTGCCGACTTATGGACGAAACTCTCCGTCATCCCGGACAAGCGGCGTAGCCGCACCGCTCCGGGGTCCATCCTGGGGCTAAGACGTTGCTCGATGATGGATCCCGGAGCCCCGCTTCGCTGCGTCCGGGATGACGGCGTTGTTCTGGAATTGAATTCAACCCTTCGCAGGCAGGCTCTCCATGCTCCAGCAAAGCTACGATCTCGCGCTTGAATCCGGCGTCGGCACAGGCGGCATTCCCGACGCCGCCTTCGAGCAGGCGCTGGCCGATCTTGCTCCCGCGCTGGCCCGGCTGAAGGCGCAAGCCGGAGACGGCTCGCTGCCGCTGCTCGGCTTGGCCTCCGACACCGCCGATCTGCCGCCGGTCCAGGCCGCCGCCTCACGTTTGAAGGATGGCGCGACCGACATCCTCGTCCTCGGCACCGGCGGCTCCTCGCTCGGCGGCCAGACGCTGGCGCAGCTTGCGGACTACGGCATCACCGGCCTGTCGCGCTTCGCGCCCGAGCCACGCGTGCATTTCATCGACAATCTCGACCCCGACACCTATCAGCGCCTGCTCGCCAAACTGCCCCTGACGACGACGAAATTCGTCGCGATCTCGAAATCCGGCGGCACCGGCGAGACCCTGCTCCAGAGCATCGCCGCCATCACCGCGATGCGCGCGGCCGGCATGAGCGACGCCGAGATCGGCAAGCGCTTCCAGGGCCTGTCCGAACCGGCGATCCCCGGCAAGCTGCACCCGCTGCGGGCGCTGCTGGAGCCGTTCGGTGTGCCCTTCCTCGAACACCACACCGCCGTCGGCGGGCGTTATTCCGTGCTGACCAATTGCGGTCTGCTCCCGGCCGCAACGCTGGGCCTCGATATCGAGGCGTTCCGTGCCGGCGCGGCCAGGGCGCTCGCGCCAGTGCTCGCCGGCCAAAGCGTGCGCGAGACGCCGGCCGCGCTCGGCGCGGCGCTTCATCTCGCCGCGATGCGCTCGGGAAAAGGCATCGCCGTGCTGATGCCCTATGCCGACAAGCTCAGCCTGCTGACGCGCTGGTGGGTCCAGCTCTGGGCCGAGAGCCTGGGCAAGGACGGACAGGGCACGCAGCCCGTCTCGGCGCTCGGCCCGGTCGATCAGCATTCGCAGCAGCAACTCTATCTCGCCGGACCCAAGGACAAGTTCTTCACGGTCATCACCGTCGGAGCCAAGGGCAAGGGGCCTGCCGTCGACGCAAAACTCGCCGGCCAGATCGGCCAGCAGGATTTCGCGGGCAAGACCATCGGCGATCTGGTGGCTGCGCAGGGCGTCGCAATGATCGACACCTTCGCCAGGAACGGCTGCGCGGTGCGCCGCTTCCATCTCGACGAAATCGACGAGACGATTCACGGCGAGGTGCTGATGCATTTCATGCTGGAGACGATCCTGACCGGCTACGCCATGGGCGTCGATCCCTTCGACCAGCCGGCGGTGGAGGAGGCAAAACTCCTCGCCAAGCGCTATCTTGCCGAGGGGCGCAGCTGAGTCGCGTTTGTTATTCCGGGTTCGACTCTGCGAGCCGCCCCGGAATGACAAAGGGAATGCCGGCCCAGGCGCTGCGTGAGAGCCATATGACCGTCCGCCGCCTCGATCCCGTCCTCGTCGACCGCATCGCCGCCGGCGAGGTCATCGAGCGCCCGGCTGCGGCCGTGAAGGAGCTGGTCGAGAACGCGATCGACGCCGGCGCGCGTGCCATCGCGGTCACCATCGCGGCCGGCGGACGCGAACTGATCCGCGTCGTCGATGATGGCTTGGGCATGTCGCCGGAGGACCTCGCGCTCGCGGTCGAGCGCCACGCCACCTCCAAGCTCCCCGATGGCGATCTCTTCGCGATCCGGTCGCTCGGCTTCCGCGGCGAGGCGCTGCCCTCGATCGGCTCGGTGGCGCGGCTTTCGATCACGACCCGTCGCGGCGACGCGCCCCAGGGTTCGGCCCTCGTCGTCGAAGCCGGCGAGAAGGGCGTCGTGCGCCCGGCGGCGGCCGCGATCGGCACCCGCATCGAGGTCGCCGACCTCTTCGCCTTCACCCCGGCACGGCTGAAATTCCTCAAGAGCGACCGGGCCGAGGCCGGCGCGGTCTCCGAGATGCTGCGCCGTCTCGCCATCGCGCACCCCGCCATTCGCTTCAGCCTCGACGGCGACCACGTCGCCGGCTTCGACTGGCCGGCCGAGGCGATCGGCGAGGACGGCCAGTTGCGCCGGCTCGCGCGCGCGCTCGGCCGTGATTTCCCCGAGAACGCGTTGCGGCTGGACGCGCAGCGCGAGGGCTTTGCGATTGCGGGCTATGCCGGCCTGCCGACTTTCCATCGCGGCACCTCGGCCGGCGTGCATCTGGCGGTCAATGGCCGCCCGGTGCGCGACAAGCTGCTGCTCTCGGCCGTGCGTGGGGCCTATGCCGATGTCGTGCCCTCCGACCGGCACACGGTGCTCTTCCTCGACGTGAGCTGCGATCCGCGCCTCGTCGACGTCAACGTCCACCCGGCCAAGAGCGAGGTCCGCTTCCGCGATCCGGCGCTGGTGCGCGGGCTCGTCGTCTCGGGGCTGAAGGCGGCGCTCGCCCGGGCCGGCCACCGCGCCACGACGACCGGCGGCGCGCGCACGCTGGAGGCCTTCCGCGCGGTCTTCGCCGGGAGCGGCCATGGCGCTAGCGTGCAGCGGCCGCAATTTCCCGAGCCGCCGGCGTGGAACGCGTTACCGGGCGGCTTCGGCGAGGCGGCCCAGGCTGGTTTCGCCGCCTTCGCGACGCCCTCCGCCGACGCCCGCGCCGATATGGGGGAGCCAGCATCCGATGCGCTCGACCGCCCGCTCGGCGCTGCGCGCGCGCAACTGCACGAGACCTATATCGTCGCGCAGACCCGCGAAGGCGTCGTCATCGTCGATCAGCACGCCGCCCATGAGCGGCTGGTCTATGAACGGCTCAAGGCCGAACGCGCCAGGGCCGGAATCGCCCGCCAGCCGCTGCTGCTGCCCGAGGTGGTCGAGCTCGATCCCGTCGACGCCGACCGGCTGAACGCGGCGACCGGCGAGCTTGCGACACTCGGCCTCGTCATCGAGCCTTTCGGCCCTGGCGCGGTGCTGGTGCGCGAGGCCCCGAGCCAGCTCGCCGGCGGCAATCTCCAGAGGCTCGTCCGCGATGTCGCCGATGCGCTCGCCGAACATGGCGAGACCGGCTCGCTCGCAGGTTCTCTGGAAAGACGCCTCGACCATGTGCTGGCGACGATGGCCTGCCACAACTCGGTCCGCGCCGGCCGCCGCCTGCGCCCGCAGGAGATGGACGCCCTGCTGCGCGAGATGGAGATCACGCCCAATTCCGGCCAGTGCAATCATGGCAGGCCGACCTATGTCGAGCTCAAGCTGGCTGACATCGAGAGGCTGTTCGGGCGGCGGTGAGGCGACTGCGACAGCGCTATCATCAGCAGAAAGACATCTACTCAAAGTCGTCGATCTCGTCGGTGATGATCGCGCTTTCGCTTTGGCGGCCATGTCGCATTGCGACGATCATGACGATGTCGCCTGGAACATAGTCGAGGACGTAGTCACCGATAATGAGCCGTCTCAGGCCCGGGAGTGGCAGCGCGTCATTGGGAAATCCGAGGTCTTCGAACCGGCCCAGCGCCCGTCGCGCCTCCCGAATCCGGGTCAGAAATCGGTCGGCGGCACGCTGGCTGTTACTGCGGAGATAGCTGGCCTCGGAAAGCAGGAACGATCGTGCCTTGGGCGCCAGCAGGACACGCTTCATGCGGCGCGTTCCGACCGGATGATCGTCTCGATCTCGGCGATGACGTCGTCAAAATCGTGGCCCGTTCCAGCAGCAAGCTCAGCCCGCCCCTCGATCGCTTCGAGGATTTCCGCGCCTTCAGAGGCGAGATAGCGGCGCAACGCGCGTACGATGATCCAGCTCCGCGTCCGCTCGGACGCTGTGGCGATCTTTTCGATATCGGCCAGAAGGTCGATCGGAAAACGAATGGAAATGGGATCCGACAGGTCAGGCTGGCGCATGGTGATTTCCTCCATGTCATACACCGTATCACAGATGTCGGGGGCGACCAGTGTCAGGCTCAGACCGCCCGCAACACCATCACCTGCGTCTCGCCATAAGCCCGCCGCTCCAGCTCCGCGAACCCCTCGGGCAGCGCCACCGCGACGCCCGCCGCCTCCTCCAGCACCACCAGCGCGCCGACTTCAAGCCAGCCGCCGTCACGCGCCGAGGCCAACGCCCTCTCGCCGAGGCCCTTGGCGTAGGGCGGGTCGCAGAAGACCAGCCCGAAGGGCGGCATGCCGCTGATCGGCCCGAGCTTCGTCGCGTCGCGCCGGAAGACGCGGCTGTGGCCGGCGACGCCGAGCGCCGTCTGGTTCTCGCGGATCAGGCCGCGCGCCTCCGTCCCGTCGTCGACCAGCAGCGCGAACGCCGCTCCGCGCGAGAGCGCCTCGAAGGCCATCGCGCCGGTGCCGGCGAAGAGGTCGAGCACGCGCGCCCCTTCGACCACGTCGTCATAGGCATGCGCCAGCACGTTGAAGAGCGATTCCCGCAGGCGGTCCGAGGTCGGCCGGATGCTGCCGATCCCCGGTTTCGGGCTGGCCAAAGGCCGCCCGCCGAAACGCCCGCCGACGATCCGCATATCTCCGAGCCTCAGTCGCGCTTGCCGCGCGGCGCGCCGCCGGGACGCGGTCCCTTACCGCCGCCGCCGGGACGCCCGCCGCTGGGCGGCCGGCCGCCGGGCTTGCCGCTGAAGGGTTTGCCGCCGAAGGATTTGCCACCTCCGCCGCCCGGCTTGCCGCCGAAGCCACGGCCGGGGCTGCGTTCGCCGCCAGCGCCGCGCCCGGCCGGCCTGTCGCCAAAGCTGGGGCCGCGTGGGCGCTCTTCGCCGCTGCGCTCGGTAAAGCGCCGTGCCGGCCGTTCCGCGCCCTCTCTTGCAGGGCGCGCCGGCCGTTCGCCCGGCGCCGCAACGTCCTGCCAGGGCCGCTCGCCGCGCTCGCGAGACGGGCTCGAGTCCTCGCGCGGACGCCGCGGCGGACGCTCGCCGCGCTTGTCCGGTGATGCGCCGGGGCGCGGGCCGCGACCCTGCCCGTCGCCGCGCTCGTTGCGCGGCAGCCGGTCGGGCCGGCGCTTGGGGTTGTCGGCGGGGTCCCGGCGCTCATCGCGCGAAGCTCTGTCCTCGCGGGGCGGAGCGCTGACGCGCTCGACCAGCACGCGCCGGCCGGTCGGATCGGTGATCGCCTTGGCCCGTTCGCGCTTGACCGCCCCGGTCGCCTCGCGCGCCTGCCGCTCTTCCTTCGGGTCGGCTCCGCGCCGGGGTGGCGCCTTGCGTTCGCGCTGCGGCTGCGCCTCGTCGTCTCTCCAGACCGTGCGCTTCCACGGCTTGTCGCTGCGGTCGTCGAGCGAGGGCGTGCGCACGGCGTCGCTCTGCCAGCGCTCGCGCTCCGGCTTGCCGTCGCGGTCGTTCGTCTCGCGCCGGCGCGGCCGGTCGTCGCCGGAGGGCGCACGGCGCGGCTCGCGGCTCGCGGCAGGCGGTGGGGCTGCCGGCAATTCATCACGGCGAGGAGCGTCAAAATCGACGCCGGCCTTGGCCATCAGCTCCTCGCCGAGCTGGTCCTTCAGCACGCGGGAGCGGATTTCGTCGACCTCGCCCTCGGGCAGGTCCGAGAGCTGGAACGGCCCGAACGAGACCCGGATCAGCCGGTTCACGTCCAGCCCGAGATGCTCCAGCACCGTCTTGACCTCGCGGTTCTTGCCCTCGCGCAGATCGACCGTGAGCCAGGTGTTGGAGCCCTGCTGGCGTTCGAACCGGGCGATGATCGGGCCGTAGGAGACGCCCTCGATGGTGACGCCGTCGCGCAGCGTATCGAGCTTGTCCTGCGTCACCGAGCCGAAGGCGCGCACGCGGTAGCGCCGCAGCCAGCCGGTTTCGGGCAGCTCCAGCATCCGCGCCAGCCCGCCATCATTGGTCAGCAGCAGCAGGCCTTCGGTGTTGATGTCGAGCCGGCCGATCGAGAGCACGCGCGGCAGGTCTTCGGGCAGCGCGTCGAATACGGTCGGGCGGCCTTCGGGGTCGTGGTTGGTGGTCACGAGGCCGCGCGGCTTGTGGTAGAGCCACATCCGCGTGCGCTCGCGCGCCGGCAAGGGCTCGCCATCGACCAGCACGACGTCGTCTGGGCCGACATCGCGCGCCGGGCTTTCCAGCACCGTGCCGTTCACGCTGACTCGGCCTTCCGCGATCATCGCCTCGCTGTCGCGGCGCGAGGCGACGCCGGCGCGCGCCATCACCTTGGCGATGCGCTCCGGCTCCTGCGCCAGAAGCGAGGGCAGGACTGCCGGCGCTGGCGCGGCCGTGTCCTCGGCGCGAGGACGACGCGGCCGCTCGGGCCGCTTGCCGTCGCGCTCGCCGAAGCTGCGCCCACGGGGGGCAGCGCCATCGCGCGGCGGGCGGCTGGAGCTGCGCTCGCCATCGGGCCGCGCGCGATAGGGGCGCTCAGCCCCATCGCGTGCCCCGGTCGGCTTGTCGAAGCGGCGCGCGGAACGGTCCGGGCCAGCGCTGCGTTCGCCGTCAGCGCCGCGCTCGGGACGTCCCTCACTGCTCCGCTCGCGGAACGGCGCGCGCTCGCCATCTGGCCTTGCGCGAAACGGCTTTTCGCCGCCTGCCCGCGGAGGGCGGGGTGCGCCGTCGCGCTGGCCAGCCGGCTTGTCGAAACGGCGCGCCGGCCGGTCGTCGCTGGAGCGGGCAGGGCGCTCGCCGCCTTCGGGCCGAGCCCGGAACGGCTTGCGCTCGCCGCCGGGCGCTCCGGAGCGGGCCGGCCCACGGCCGAAGCCGCCGCCACGAGGCCCACCGCCCTTGCCGCCGTCACGGCCGCCGCCGCCTTTGCCGCCACCCTGGCCGCCGGCCCCGCCGCCCTTGCGCGGGCCGCGGTTGTTCTGGTTGCTGTCGTCGCTCATGATCGCTCCGGCGCAGGGCCGGCAAAAGTGGAAAGCCACTTTCGCACCAGGCGCATGCTGAATAGGTGGTGTCGCGCGCGTCCCCGCCGGCTTCACGCGCTGCGGGGACGGCGGCTCGTAGCCGGCGCTTGTAGCAGAGCATCCGCCCGCTCGCGAGCGGCAAAGCAGGGTTTTTGATGGTGCAGGCGAAGAGCCAGGATATCGACGCGATGGCGCTGGCGCTCGCCGAGGCGCGCGCGGCTGCGCAACGCGGCGAGGTGCCGGTCGGCGCGGTGGTGATGCGCGACGGCGCGGTCGTCGCCAGCGCCGGCAACCGCACGCTGGAAGACCGCGACCCGACGGCGCACGCCGAGATGCTGGCGCTGCGCGCGGCGGCGTCGGTGCTCGGCAGCGAGCGGCTGATCGGCTGCGACCTCTACGTCACCCTCGAACCCTGCCCGATGTGCGCCGGCGCGATCTCGTTCGCCCGTATCCGCCGCCTCTATTTCGGCGCAGGCGACCCCAAGGGCGGCGCGGTCGAGAACGGGGTGCGGCTCTACCAGAGCCCGACCTGCCACCATGTCCCGGAGGTGTATGGAGGGATGCGGGAAGGGGAGGCGGGGGAGATGCTGAGGGGGTTTTTCAGGGGGCGGCGGTGACAGCCCACCATGGCCGCACGTCTAGAAGGCGGCCTATCCCCTGTGCCGCAACGCGTTCAAGAGCGCCACGAACGCCGGCGATGATTGCCTGCGGCTCGGATAGTAGAGATGATATCCATCCCAAAGCGGAGAAAATTCCTGCAGAACGCGGATCAGCCGGCCGTCCGCGACGTAGGGGAGTATGATCTCTTCCGGGATGTAGGCCAGCCCAAAACCGTCGAGCGTTGCTTCGAGCGATGCGAATGTATTGTTGAAGGCGAGCGGACCATCGACGCGAATCTTGAGCTCCCGACCGTTGTCCTCGAACTCCCAGGCATAGAGGCCACCAGAACTGGGCAGGCGAAAGTTGATGCAGCGGTGCCCAACGAGATCCTTGGGATGGGCCGGGTGCTCTCTGCCGGCGAAATATGCCGGCGAACCCACGACCGCCAGGCAGAAATCCGGACCGATCCGCGCTGAGATCATGTCCTTGGCGAGGTGCTCGCCCATCCTGACGCCGGCGTCGTAGCGCTCCGTCACGATGTCGGTGAGGCCGTTGTCGAGGATGAGTTCGACCTTGATGTCTGGATAGTCGGGCAGAAACCTCCGGATTTTAGGCCAGAGGACGAATTTGATGGCGTAGTCCGCCGCGACGATCCGGATCGTGCCCGCAGGGCGGTCGCGCAGGTCGCCTAGCGCTTCGAGCTGAGCTTCGATTTCGTCGAAATGTGGCCCGATGCCGTCCAGCAGCCTTTCGCCGGCCTCGGTCAGGGAGACTGCCCGCGTCGTGCGCGTCAGCAGTCGAACGCCGAGGCGTTTTTCGAGCTGACGAACCGTATGGCTCATGGCCGATTGCGACAGGCCGAACTTCGTTGCAGCCCGGGTAAAGCTGCGCTCTCGCGCGACTGCCAGGAATGCGACCAGTTCATTGACGTTGTCACGCGGCACTCATGAATCTCCTTCATGTGGAGATGGAGACTCTAGAGCAGGATGCTGGGTCGCAACAGGCAGGTTTGGCCTAGCGATCGCGCTCGATCCGTATGGTGACCATCCCCGGACGGTCGAAGACCGATGCGTCGCCCGCGACCCGGCCCAGAGTGATGATCCCGGGCTGTGGCACCTGACCGCTACGATAATAGACCACGAAATGGTCCGGGCCCCACAATCCAAGCGTGCCGTTCTGAAAATCCCGCTGTCGGGGGACGTTCGGCAATGGCGAGGGCAGGTTGCCGGTTTTCTCCTGGCGAAGGTGGTCGCGCATCTCGATGGTCAGAGGCAGCATCTGAAGCAGCGCCTTTGTGGCTGCATTGTCAGCCAGCTCCGCCGTCACCTTGCCCCAGTCCGACGAGATCACGATACGCTCCTGAGCCATGGCCGATCCGATCAGTCCGAGTGTTGCGATCCCTGCTCGAAACGAGGCTTTCAGCATTTTTCTCCTCCCGAGAATGGATGGAAAGCCCTGCGCGATGAGGACTTTCCAATGAGTGTTTTGAGGATTCGAGCCAGCCTGTCAGGCTGAAAGGCTCCGGTCGAAGAACATTTTCAGCTTGTCCCACGGGATCAGGTTGACCCGGTCGTAGAGATCGACATGGCCAGCCCCTGGTACGACATAGAGTTCCTTGGGCTCGCTCGCCCGCGCATAGGCATGCTCGCTGAAGATGCGCGAATGGGCCCTGTCACCGGTGATGAACAGCACCGGGCGCGGCGAAATCCAGCCGAGGCGCTCATAGGACCAGAACTGCATCATCTGCGCATCGCTCGTAACCGAGAACGCGGTGGTGGAGCGCGGATGCTGGCCGCGAGGCGTGCGATAATAGTCGAAGAACTCGCGATCGATTGCAGTGGACGCATCGCTGAGCGCCTGGGGCGTTCCGATCACCAGCGTGCGCTCGGCGCCATCAACCTCCGCCCAGCGCTGCGCAGCGACCTTTTCCAGCGACGCCCTGATCGCGCTGTCGTCCGCCATGGCCGCAAGGCCCTGACGCTTGGCCTGGCCGATATCGTACATACTGACCGTGGCGACGGCCTTGATGCGCGGATCGATCTCGGCCGCAGCCAGCCCAAACCCGCCGCTGCCGCAGACGCCGATCAGGCCGATCCGCTCGCGATCGACGAATGGCAACCCGCCCAGGAAATCGACGCCCGCGCTGAAGTCTTCGACGAGAGCCTCCGACGACGCGATGCCATGCGGCTGTCCGCCGCTTTCGCCGACATAGGACGGATCATGCGCGATGGCGATGAAGCCGCGCTCGGCCATGGTCTGGGCATAGAGGCCCGACGCCTGCTCCTTGACTGCGCCGAATGGCGTGCCGACGACAAGCGCCGGATGCCGGCGCGCCCGGTCGAGATTCCGGGGGATATAAAGATCGGCGCTAAGCGTGATCCCGAGCCGGTTGCTGTAGCTGACCTTCCGGTGATCCACGCGGTCGCTTTTGGGGAAGGTCTTGTCCCAAGCCAAACTTTGCTGCGCCGCGGCCGGGCCGGCAGCTCCGGATGTCAGGCCGATGGCGGCGAGAGCTGCGAGTTTCATCAGATCGCGCCTGCAGGCTTGGAGAGGCGATCGATCGGTTTCTGTGTTCGGGATAGTCGTTTCGCTGTTCATGCCAGTCGCTCCTGTTCCGCCGCTCAACATAACCGACGCGCACAGGATGAATTAGCTTGGCTAGTTCGCTTGTCGTTAGAAATCAAATTCATCAATGCTGGCTGGTCTTTTTGGCCCCGGCGACGATAGGCTCCAGCTTCACCCCGCCACCCGCACCATCGGCTCAGCCACCCCGCCCGCGTCGCCAAGCCCCGCCACCAAGCTCGTCCCGCCCGCCAGCGCCCCCTCCACAACCACCCCGAACGCATCGATCGCAACCAGCGCCTCCCTGCGCGCCTGTTCGATCTCGGCGACCTGCGCCTGGGCGTAGAGCGCGCGCGCAAAGGCAGTGGTGCGCGAGAGGGCGACGTAAGTCGCTTCCTCGAGTTCGTGCGAGCCGGTGACGTAGCGCAGGACGTTTTCGAGATGCACGCTGGCGCAGGGACGCAGCGTCTTGGCGTTCAGCACGCCGGCGCGGAAGACGGCGCTGCGCAGCGTCTCGATCTCCGATGTCAGATAGTTCCGCACCTCGTCGGCCATCCACGCCTCCATGACGCAATGCACGAAGCGGAAAGGTTACCACGCGGGAGGGGCAAGCACTCACACCGACCGTTCCGGCGGTTAGCCGGCCGTCAACCTGTTGCGCACAATCCTCCGGGTCCGTGCCGCCGCGCGCTCTACCCTGCGGCGCGCAGCACCAGATAGGCGCCCAGAGCCAGCAGGCCGGCGAAGAAGCACATCTTGAAGGCCTGCGCCGAGATGCGGTTGCGGATCATGGTCCCGAAGGCCATGCCCGCCAGCGCGGGCGCCAGCGCCAGCGTCGAATGCCAGGCGACCGTCCAGTCAAGCGCGCCCGCGCCGATCAGCCCGACCGAGAGCGCCAGCGTCGAGACCAGAAAGGAGAGGCCGAGCGCCTGCACCAGTTCGTCCTTGTCGAGGCCGAGCGCCTGCAGATAGGGCACGGCCGGCAACACGAAGACGCCGGTCGCGGCGGTGGCGACGCCGGTCGCGAGGCCGATGACGGGGCCAAGCCAGAGTTCAAGGCGGGCCGGCACGCGCAGCTTCGCGGCCTTGAGGCCGACCAGCGCATAAAGCACCAGCGCGATGCCGAGCCAGAACGTCGCCGAGCCGTTCTTCTGCTGCTCCAGCAGTCCCGCCCCGGCCCAGACGCCGAGCACGATGCCCGCCAGCATCGGCCAGAGCCGGATCAGGATCGTTTTGAAGCCCGGCCCGGTCGCGATCTGCCAGCCATTGGTGGCGATGTTGGGGATCGCGAGCAGGGCGGCGGCTTGCGCCGGGGCCATGATCACGCCGAGCACGCCGACCGCGATGGTCGGCAGGCCGAGCCCGATGACGCCCTTGACGAAGCCCGCCAGCAGGAAGGTGGCGGCGATGAAGAGGATGATGCTCGTGTCCATGGCCGGTCTAGTGGCATTCCCGCCGCGTCCTGTCGCGGGGCGACGCTACGGTGCTGGCCGTAGTGTTGCTGCTTGCTCTTGGGTCGGCGAAGGACGCAATGTCTGTTCAAGCCTCCGCCGTCATCCCGGACGCAGCGAAGCGGAGCTCCGGGTTCCATCCTGGAGCGCCGTCGTACCTTACGATGGATCCCGGAGCGGCGCGGCTTCGCCGCTTGTCCGGGATGACGGAGAGTTAATCCGGAAAGGTCTCTGGAGCACGACCCCACCATGCCCACGCCTGGCCCCTATCTCGCGGAGATCGCCCATCTGATGGGCGATCCGGCCCGCGCCAACATGCTGCAGGCGCTGATGGACGGCCGCGCGCTCACCGCCAAAGAACTGGCCTTTCTCGCCGGCGTCACGCCGCAGACCGCGAGCGGCCATCTCGCGAGGCTGATGCAGGGCGGCCTGCTCGGCGTCGCCGTGCAGGGCCGGCATCGCTATTATAGGCTGGCGGGGCCCGAGGTTGCGGCCGCGATCGAGGGGCTGATGGTGCTGGCGGGCTCTGCCGCCTCGCCGCGACGCCTGCCCTCGCGGGTGGGCGCGGAGCTCGCCGAGGGCCGCACCTGCTACGACCATTTCGCCGGCCGGCTCGGGATCGCCATCCATGACGGGCTGGTCGCGGCCGGTCACCTCACCGTCAGCGAGGGCGGCTACGGCCTGACGTCGGCGGGCGAGGCGGTGTTCGCAGGCCTCGGCGTCGATCCGGCGGAGCGCAAGGGCCGCCGCGCCGCGCTTCGCCCCTGCCTCGACTGGAGCGAGCGCCGGCCCCATCTCGCCGGAACGCTTGCCGCCGCGCTCGCCTGCCGTTGCTTCGAGACGGGCTGGGTGCTGCGCCGCAAGGACAGCCGCGCCGTGACGCTGACGGAGGCCGGCCGCGCGGCGCTGACAGCGGCCCTGCCGGGCTTCCGCTGCGAGGAGACGGACGCCGTCAGCCCGCCTGTTCGAGAGCCTGCGCCAGCCGTCGCTTGACCTCGTCCTTTACCGGCTCGGCCGCCTCCAGGATCGCCTTCGCCTTGAAGAAATCGAGACCTCCAATGGAATCGACGCCGGCGCGGATCAGGATGTCGGGCGGCTGGCGCTCGATCATGCGCTGCACGATCGTCCGGGTCAGGATCTGGCTGACCCCGACCATCGCCTCCAGCGGCTCGGGGATGCGCCGGTCGCTGATCGTGGCCGGCGCGCTGGTGTCCACCGCCATGACGATGCGGCCCGGCGCCATCAGCCGGTCATAGGGCAGCGGGTTGATCGCCCCGCCATCGACAAGCACGCGCTCGCCGATCACGACGGGCCTGACCAGCCCCGGAATGGCGAGCGAGGCCGCCACCGCCGGCGTCAGCGGCCCGCTCGTCAGCGCGACCTCGCTGTGCAGGTGATAATCCGTCGCCAGCGCCATGAAGGGGATGGCGAGTTCCTCGAACCGGTCCGGCACCGCCTCGGGCCAGAACAGGTCGAGCATCCGTTCGCCGTCGATCAGCACCGGGTTGCCGACCCCGCGCATCAGGTCGGTGAACTTGCCGATGCGGGCGTCGAGCAGGCGCGCGATGACCCGCGCCCGATCCTTGAAGGTGATCGCGACATGCTCGCGCAGATCGCGGCCCGACAATCCTGCCGCATAGGCCGCACCGACGATCGCGCCCATCGAACAGCCGGCGATCAGCGCGGGCCTGACGCCGAGTTCGTCCAAGGCCTCCAGCACGAGGATATGGCTCAGGCCGCGTGCGCCACCCGCGCCGAGCACGAGCGCGAGTTCCGGCGTCGTCGGCGCGGGCTGTCTCGCGGGGGCTGTGGTGCTGCGCGGCATGGGCGGAATGTGGGCGCTGCGGCCTTGTCCGGCAACCGTCGCGTCAGGATAGAGGAGCGGCCAAGAACGGCGTCAACGCCGCAAGCGTCGCATCCGCGTTCTCCTCGGGCAGGAAATGCCCGCTGTCGATGGGTTGCCCTTGCGCCTGCGGCGCGAAGGTCGCGCGCCAGAGGTCGAGCGGGCTTGCGCCCTTGCCGGGAATGCCGGCATCGCCCCAGAGCGCCAGAACCGGGCACAGGATGCGCTTAGCCGCTGCGAGGTCGATGCGGTCATGCTCGGGGTCGGTCGTCGCCCCTGCACGGTAATCCTCGCAGGCCGCGTGGATGCGGGCGGGATCGTTGAAGGATTGCCGGTAGGATTCCATCGCCAGCGGGTCGAAGGCGTCGAGCGTCTTGCCCTTGGTCCAGCTTGCGATGCAGTAGTCGAGCCAGGGGATCGGGTCGGTCTTGAGCAGCCGCTCCGGCACCGGCTCGGGCTGGGCGAGGAAGGTCCAGTGATAGACCTGCATGGCGCGCATCGCGTTCATGCCCTCCCACATCGAGATGGTCGGCATGATGTCGAGCAGCGCCAGCCGCTCGACCCGGCCGGGATGATCGAGCGCCAGCCTGTAGGCGACGCGCGCGCCGCGGTCATGGCCGATCACCGAAAAGCGCAGATGCCCCAGCGCCTGCATCACCGCGACGATGTCCTCAGCCATGCCGCGCTTGGAATAGGTCGCCTTGCCGCCGTCGCCATGGGGCGCGGCCGACCAGCCATAGCCACGCAGATCCGGGCAGATGACGGTGTGCGTCTTCGCCAGCTCGGGCGCCAGCTTGTGCCATTCGGCATGGGTCTGCGGAAAGCCATGGATCAGCACGAGCGGCGGCCCCTCGCCGCCGACGCGCGCGAAGATCTTGCCGACTGGCCCGTCGATCCAGTGCGCCTTGAAGCCGGGGAAGAGGCTGTCGAGATTGCTCATGGCGTGGCGTCCGTGCTTGCGGCGGAGACAATGTCGGTCTGGGCGAAGTCCTCGCCCTTGTAGAGCAGGGGCGCGTTCAGCGATCTGGCCAGCGCGTAGGAAAAGCAGTCGCCGAGGTTGAGGCGGGCGGGGTGGCGGCCCTTGCCGAAGCGGAGGAAGGCTTCGGCGGCGAGGGCACCTTGCTCAGCTCCGATTTCGGCCTGCTCGATATGCAGCGTTCTGAACAGGGCCTGGATTTCGGTCAGCGGGGTGGTCGCCCTCTTCCCGATCAGTACCATGACGCATTCGGTGAACGTGACCGGCGAGCAGAGACTCTTTTCCGTCGATGTCAGTATGTCGTAGTAGAGTTCCGCCTCCGGTTCCCCGAACGCAAAGGCGATGACGGCCGAGCTATCGACCACGATCACGACGGCAGGCCGTTCTCGTCGTAGCCCAGGATCTCGTCGGCGGTTCGGTCATCGGTGACGGGGTAGGAACGAATCCGAGCCAGGACTCTTTCGAGTTCCTCCCGGTCGATCCGGCCCTTGCTTTTCGGCAACCGCGCAAACCGCTCATCCGCAGCGATCCTCACTGCCTCTGTCAGCGTTTCACCTGTCCGCGCGGCGAGCCGGCGGATGGCGCGATCAGCATCGGCATCTTTGATCAGGACACTCATTGCCAGCTCCTGTAAGCCGCCTTTATATACTCTCCTCAGTAGAGTATATAAAGGCCAGATCGTTAATCAGCCTTCGCTCTCCCGCTTCACGGCCTGCCAGCCGATGTCGCGGCGGCAGAAGCCGCCCGGCCAGTCGATCGCATCGACGCCCGCATAGGCCTTTGCCTGCGCCTCGCCGACGCTCTTGCCCAGCCCGACCACGTTGAGCACGCGCCCGCCGCTGGCGACGAGATCGAGCGCGCTCTGCTTCGTGCCGGCATGGAAGACCAGCACATCGGCCATGGCTTCAGCCTTTTCCACGCCGTTGATGACGCTGCCGCTCTCCGGCTTGCCGGGATAGCCCTTCGCCGCGAGAACCACCGTCAGCGCCGCCTGCTGCGACCAGCGCAGGGTGATCTGGTCGAGCACGCCGTCGCAGGCCGCCAGCAGCGCCGGCACGATGTCGCTGCGCAGGCGCGGCATCAGCACCTCGCATTCGGGGTCGCCGAAGCGGACATTGTATTCGATCAGCTTCGGCCCCTGCGCCGTGATCATCAAGCCGGCGAAGAGCACACCCTTGAACGGCGTGCCGCGCCTGGTCATCCCCGCCAGCGTGGGCCGCACGATCTCGGCCATCACCCGCGCTTCCATCTCGGGCGTCATGACCGGCGCAGGCGAATAGGCGCCCATGCCGCCGGTATTGGGGCCGGTGTCGCCGTCGCCCACGCGCTTGTGGTCCTGCGCCGAGGCCAGCGCCAGCGCATGCGTGCCGTCGCAGAGCGCGAAGAAGCTCGCCTCCTCGCCGATCATCCACTCCTCGATCACGACCTCTTCCCCGGCCGCCCCGAGCCCGCCGGAAAACATCATCTCAATTGCGGCGTTGGCCTCGGCCAGCGTCTCGGCCATGACCACGCCCTTGCCGGCCGCGAGCCCGTCCGCCTTGATCACGATCGGCGCGCCCTGCGCGGCGACATAGGTCCTGGCCGTGGCGGCATCCGAGAAACGGCCAAAGCCCGCGGTCGGAATGCCGAACTCGGCGCAGAGCTCCTTGGTGAACGCCTTCGAGCCTTCGAGCTGGGCCGCCGCTTTCGAGGGGCCAAACACCTTGATGCCGGCCGCAGCCAAATCATCCGCGATGCCGGCGACGAGCGGGCCCTCGGGTCCGACCACGACGAGGCCGATCGTCATGAGCCGGCAGAGCGCGACCACCGCCTGATGGTCGGCAATGTCGAGCACGACATTCTCGCCGCATTGCGCGGTTCCGGGATTGCCCGGCGCGATGACGAGCTTGTCGCAAAGCGGCGAGGCCGAGATCGCCCAGGCCAGCGCATGCTCGCGGCCGCCGGAGCCGATCAGAAGGATGTTCATCGCCGTCTCCTTGCCTGAGGACATTCATCCACAGTTGTCATCCCGGGCGACCGAAGGGAGACCCGGGATCCATTCCTGACGCGTTCCGGAATGGATCCCGGCTCTGCGCTGCGCTCCGGCCGGGATGACCCGCCCAATTGCAGTTTCAATGTTGTCTGGGCGCAATAGCCTTCGGCCGCCCCAGGGGCAACGCTTCAGCTTCACCGGCCACGCGGTTAAGGTCGTGCCATGGAAGCCGAATCGCGCGACGCCCCCGTCTCCAACGCCCCCGAATGGTCGGTCTCCGACCTGTCGGGCGCGCTCAAGCGCACGCTGGAGGATGCGTTCGGCTTCGTGCGCGTTCGCGGCGAAATTTCGGGCTATCGCGGCCCAGTCGCCTCCGGCCACGTCTATTTCTCGCTGAAGGACGCCAACTCCAAGATCGACGCCGTGATCTGGAAGGGCGTCTTCGGCCGCCTGAAGACGAGGCCCCAGGACGGGCTGGAGGTCATCGCCACCGGCAAGATCACCACCTTCGCCGGAAAATCGAGCTACCAGATCATCATCGATTCGCTGGAGCCCGCCGGCGTCGGCGCGCTGATGGCGCTGCTGGAGGAGCGCCGCAAGCGGCTCGCGGCCGAAGGGCTCTTCGCCGAGGAGCGCAAGCAGCTCATCCCCTATCTGCCGCGCGTGATCGGCGTCATCACCTCGCCGACAGGCGCGGTCATCCGCGACATCCTGCACCGGCTGGAGGACCGTTTCCCACGCCATGTCATCGTCTGGCCGGTGCGCGTGCAGGGCGAGACCAGCGCGGCCGAGGTCGCGGCCGCCATCGCCGGCTTCAACGCACTGCCCGAAGGCGGGCGCATCCCCCGTCCCGATGTTATCATCGTGGCGCGCGGCGGCGGTTCGCTCGAAGATCTGATGGGCTTCAACGAGGAGATCGTGGTCCGCGCGGCCGCAGCCTCGCTGATCCCGCTGGTCTCGGCGGTCGGCCACGAGACAGACTGGACGCTGATCGACCACGCTGCCGATCTGCGGGCGCCGACGCCGACCGGGGCTGCCGAAAAGGTCGTCCCCGTCCGCGCCGAGTTGATGGCGCAGGTCGCCGACCTGTCGCGCCGTCAGGCCGGCGCGATGCGCCGGTTGTCCGACCGCCGCCGTAGCGACCTGCGCGCGCTGGCGCGGGCGCTGCCTGGGCCGGAGGCGGTGCTGTCTGGCCCGCGCCAACGGCTCGACCTCGCTGCGGCCCGGCTCGCTCCGGCTCTGGCGCGCAATGCCCGGGCGCATGAGCTGGCGCTGGCCGTGCTGGCGCAGCGCCTCGGCCGGCAGTCGCCTTCCGTGAAACTCGCAGGCTATGTCGCGAAACTAGACGGCCTGTCGAAGCGTCTCGCGGCCTCACGCGACGCCTTGTTCAGGGCGGAGCGGGTCCACATCGCCCGCGCCTCGGCGCAGGTCGCGGAGCTCGGCGCGCGCGCCGGCCGCGCTCTGGCTAGTCTCGTCCTGCGGCGTCGCGAGCGGCGCGATGTCTTGGTCGAGCGTCTCTCGCGTGGCTTCGGACAGGTCGTGGCCTCCCGCCGCTCGCTGCTCGATTCGCGCTGGTCGCTGCTGTCGTCGCTCGGCCCGCAATCGGTGCTGGCGCGCGGCTATGCGCTGGTGCGCGACGAGGCCGGCGAGCTGGTGCGTAGCGTCGCTGGCGCGAAACCGGGTCAGGCGCTCAGCGTGCAGGTCTCGGATGGGCGCTTCTCGGCCGTGGTCGCGGGCGGCGGTGAGCCAGCCGCTCGGCCGTCGCGGCCCGCACGCCGCGACGTGGGCAAGCCGGGGCAGGGCGATCTGTTCTGAGCGCCCTCGCTGGCTGGGCTCACAGCCCCTTCAAAAACGCCTTCACCCGCTTCAGAGCGTCCTCGCGTGCGGCGGGGTTGGTGCCGACGGTGGCTTTGCCGGTCCCGGTCGCTGAATAAGCGATGTCGTTGCGCTCCCGCACCTCGAGGCGCGGATGGTCGAAATCATGCAGCGCGCCGGGATAGAGCACGAGCTCGACCTTCTCGCCGCGCGCCTGCGCCGCCTTGGCGAGGAAGTCGCAAGGGCCATGCGGCGTCCAGTCGTCCGCATCGCCCATCAGGATCAGCATGGGCAGCCGCGCCGCGAAGCTGGTCGATTCCGACTGCAGCCGGCAACTCGGATAGAATGCCACGGCGCGCACGAAGTCCGGGCCCGGGTCGGCCGGCCGGCGGTCCTTGCGCGCCGCGGCCAGGATGGCGGAGCCGCCGCCGGACCAGCCGATGAGCGCGATCGAGGCCGGCAGCACATCCTCGCGCAGCTGCAGCCAGTGGCGCGCGGCGTTGGCGTCGACGACGCGCTCGCGGCTCGCGCGCACCGTCAGATCCTTGACGCCGCATTGCGAGCCGAGCTTGCGCGAGCCGTAGCTGTCGGGCATCAGCACGAGGAAGCCGGCTGCGGCAAGGCGTTCGCCCCAGTCGGAATGGCGTGTCGACAACTGGTCGCCGGCGCGCCAGAGGCCGCCGCAGCCATGCATCGCGACGACGGCCGGAAACGGCCCCGGCCCGGCCGGCCGATACATCACGGCGTCGAGTTGCCCGTCCTCGACCGGGAGCCGTACGCGCTCATAGCCGCCGGCGCACGCCAGCGCAGGCAGCAGCGCGAGGCCGGCCAGGAGGGCTGCGAGACGCGTCAGACTGGACATCATGGGCAGGGGCGCTATCACAGGAACGGACTATTCAGATAATCCGCTTCCCGATCAACGGTTTCGATGCATTTAGAATGAATATCAGCGAGCGCCCCCCGCTGCCGGGCCCCGAGGCGGCCCTCGACTACGGTCATGGCGAGTTCCGTGTCGTGCGGCCCGGCGCCTTCGTGCGCTGCGCGGTGACCGGCGCGCCGATCAGGCTCGACGAATTGCGCTACTGGTCGGTCGACTGGCAGGAGGCCTATGTCTCGCCCGAGGCCGTGCAGCTAAGGCTGCGCCGCGCCGGCAAGCGCTGAGGCCGCGAGCGCTCGGTCGAGAAGGCCGTCCATCGCCACAGGATCGTCGAAGGAAAGCGTCACCGGCAGCACGACAAGTCGTTCGCGCTCGGCTACGGGCCAGAGTGGCCCGAGTTTGGTGAAGTCCTTCTCCGTCGTCGCAATCCTGCCGCCGAGCCGCCCCGCCTGCGCGATCAGCTCCGCGACATCGCCCGGCGTATAGGCGTGATGGTCGCCGAAAGGACGTTCGGCGAGAACCGTCGCGCCCGCCTGCCGCAAGGTCGCGGCGAACTTCTCCGGCCGGCCGATCCCCGAGACCGCGATCACGGCCTGCCCTGCCAGGGCGGCGGCGATGCCGGGATCGGGCGTAAGCCGCGCAGTGAGGACGGAAAGCCCAGAGGCGCTTGCGCCCGCGGCAACCGCCGCGCCCGCCTCACCATCGCCGATCACGATCACGGCGTCGGTCGCCTCGAACTGGCCGGCAAGCGGTGCGCGCAGCGGCCCGGCCGGCAGGCACAACCCGTTGCCGACGCCGCTCGCGCCATCGACCACGGCGAGCCGCAGGGTCTTGGCGAGCGAGGGGTTCTGCAACCCGTCATCCATCACGACGCAGCTCGCGCCTCGCGTTTTGGCCAAGCTTGCGCCGACAGGCCGGTCCCGTGCGACGATCGTCGGGACATGGCCCGCCATCAGCAGCGCCTCGTCGCCGACATCGGCGGCCGAATGGATCGCCGGATCGACCATGACCGGGCCGGCAAGGCGGCCGCCATAGCCGCGCATCAGCACGAAGGGCTTTTCGCCGCGCGCCGCCAGCATCCTCGCCAGGGCGATCGCGGTCGGCGTCTTGCCGGCTCCGCCTGCAACGAAGTTGCCGACGCAGATCACCGGGATGCCGACCGAAATCCCCGGCCGCCGCATCCGCCGCAATGTCAGCGCCCCATAGACCCAGCCGAGCGGCGAGAGCAGCCGGGCCAGCCAGCTTCGTTCGGGCCGCCACCAGAAAGCCGGCGCGCGCATCAGGGCCAGGCCCATCAGGACGAAGCGTCGCGCTGGCCGATGGCGACGCGCATCAGCAGCGGCTCGATCGCCTGCATCGTCCGTGTCAGCGCCCCGCCGAACCTCGTGCTGGTGCCTGCGGCGGCGCGCGCCGCCTGCCGGGCGCTCGCCGGATCGCTGAGCCAGCCATGCACCACGCCGGCCAGCTCCTGTGTATCGGCGACGGCGCGCGAGCCGCCATCGCCGTCGAAGGCCTCGAAAATCTCGCTGAAATTCTGGACATGCGGCCCATGCACCACGGCGCAGCCGAGCTTTGCCGGCTCGATCGGATTGTGTCCGCCGACCGGGACGAGCGAGCCGCCGAGAAACGCGACCTGCGAGAGCCGGAACAGCAGGCCGAGTTCGCCCACCGTATCGGCGACATAGATGTCCACATCGGCGTCGGGCGCGCGCCCGGCGGCGCGTCGCGCCACGGAGACGCCGTTGGCCTCGCAGAGCTCCTCGATCTCCGGCCCGCGCTGCGGATGGCGCGGCGCGATGATGGTCAAAAGCTTCGGCAGATGCGGCTTGATGCCCAGATGCGCCGAGAGCACCATCTCGTCCTCGCCCGGATGCGTCGAGGCCGCGATCCAGACCGGCCGCCCGGTGGTCAGCCCGTCGAGGATGGCAAGCGTATCGGCGTCGGCCGGCGGGGCCGGCACGTCGAATTTGAGGTTGCCGGCGACGCTGACGCGCGGCGCACCCAATTGCGCCAGCCGCTCGGCGTCGCCCTGCGACTGGGCGAGGCAGCATTCGAAGCAGGAGAGCAGATAGCGCGAGGTCTGCGGCGCCTTGTACCAGCGTTTGAAGGACCGCGCCGACATCCGGGCATTGACCAGCACGAGCGGCACGGCGCGCTTCTTCGCCTCGATCATCAGGTTCGGCCAGATCTCGGATTCGCAGATCAGGCCGATCTCGGGCCGCCAGTAGTCGAGGAAGCGGCGCATGTAGCGCGGCACGTCGAGCGGCAGATACTGGTGGATCACCCCGGCCGGCAGCCGCGCCGCAAGCAGCCTGGCGGAAGTCACGGTGCCCGATGTCACCAGCACGGCCAGGCCCCGCCGCTTCAGCGTCTCGACCAGCGGCAGCAATGTCACCGTCTCGCCGACGCTTGCGCCATGCAGCCAGACCAGGGTCTTGTCGGGCCGCCGGACGCCGGGATAGCCGCGCCGCTCGGCAAAGCGCGTCGGGTCCTCCTTGCCGCGCCGCCGCCGCCAGACCAGCAGGCCCGCCGCCGCCGGCTCCAGCAGCGCGGTCGCGAGTCGGTAGCCGCTCAGCAATGCGCCCTGGCCGATCATGCCGCCTGGCCCGAAACCGCGGCAGCCTCGGCCGCGAGCCGCGCCTGCCTCAGGCCGGCGCCCGGATCGATGGCGCCGACCAGCGCATAGGCGCGCGCATGGGCGGAGTCGAGCCCGTCCTGGAGCGCGAGCCTCGCGGCCTCGCATGTCGTCTCGTCGGCGTCGCGCGCCACCGTGATCGCCTCGCCGACGACGATCGCGCCGCGCCCGAAAGGCAGGCCGATCGAGGCGCGGTCCCAGCTCTTGAAGTCGATCCGCCGGCTGGTCACCACCGCGATCGGCCGGATCGGCCGGCCCGAGGCGCGGGCGAGCTGGATGATGCCGGGTCCGGCGATGCGGGCGCGCTTGGGGATGTCGGCGGTCAGCACCATGGTGTCGCCGGCCTTGAGGTGGCGCAGCATGGCGAGAAACGCGCTCGCCCCGCCCTTTTCGCGGATCTTCTTGCCGAGCGCGCCGGAGCCGCGGATCGCGCCGATGCCGAGCCGGCGCAGCGCCACCGCGTTGAAGCCGCCATCGCCATGGCGCGAGACCAGCGAGCAGGCCGGCATCCAGTCGGGGCGCGCGAAGGGGATCATGATGTGCTGGCCGTGCCACATCGCGATGATCAGCGGCAGGCCGGGCCGCACCTGCTCATAGATGTCGGCGGGCTCCACCACGATGCGGTTGGTGCGGCGCACGAGCTTCAGATAGCCGGCCAGCAGGGCGCCGATCGTCTCTTGCGCCGCGCGCGTCTTGAGGATGGAAAAACCCATGAAGTCCTGTCCGGAACCGTTCTGGAGCACGATGATTTTGCTCGGAACCACCCCGTCATCCCGGGCTTGCCCCGGGATCCATCATAAGGCTCGACGGTGCTCTACGATGGATCCCGGAGTTGCGCAGCTTCGCTGCTTGTCCGGGATGACGATGGTGTTTCTACGTCAAATCGTCGTGCTCTCGCAGCTCAGGAATGCCCCGTCTCGGGATCGAGCAGGCGGTGCAGATGCACCACGAAATAGCGTGTCTGCGCCTGATCGACCGTCGCCTGCGCCTTGGCCTTCCAGGCGGCATGGGCGCTGGCATAGTTTGGATAGACGCCGACCATGTCGATCTTGGAGAGATCCTTGAAGGTCACCCCGTCGAGCGAACTCAGTTCGCCGCCGATGACGAGATGCAGAAGCTGCTTGGCTTCGGGTTCAGCGGCCATGGGTCCCTCCGATATCGGGCTGGTCTGTCGTCGCGCTCAATAGGACATAAGATTCGGCTGCGCGAGTGCCGAATGCGGGTTTGCGACGGAATGAAATGTAAACGCTCAGATTCGCTGGGTCTGGCCGTCGCGCATGCGCTGCAGCGCGCCCAGCAGCGGGGCCGACAGGCCCGCATTGCTGGCGACCAGCATGCCATGCACCGGCGTCTCGCGGTTGTAGATCACGGCCGAGCCGTCCCCGTTGCTGACCTTGCCGCCGGCCTCGACCAGAATCAGGTCCGCCGCCGCCAGATCCCAGTCGCGCGCATCGGGCGAGACGAGGCCTGCGTCGATCGTGCCGTCGGCGATCCGCGCCAGACGCAGCGCCAGCGAGGGAATCTTGTCGGCGGGCGTGAAGGCCTCCAGCCGGGCGAGCGCATCGAGCATCGGCTTGGGGCCGGCGATGCGCGCCTCGGCGAGCGCGTCGATCCGCGAGGCGAGGATCGGCTCGCCATTGCGCTGCGCGCCGCCGCCAGTGATCGCCGTATAGGTCGCATGGCAGGCCGGCGCATGGACGATGCCGAGGACCGGCTTCCCCTCGTCGAGCAGCGCGACGCAGACCGCCCAGTCCGGCGAGCCCGCCATATAGGCGCGCGTGCCGTCGATCGGATCGACCACCCAGACGAAGCGGCGCGAGAGCCGCAGCGCGTCGTCCACCGTCTCCTCCGAAAGCCACGCAGCGTCGGGCAGCAGCACCGAGAGCTGGATGCGCAGAAACGTGTCGACGCCGATATCGGCCTCGGTCACCGGCGAGCCGCCGCTCTTCGACCAGGTCTTCGCCGCGGTCTTCTCGCCGGGGCGGAACAGCGCGAGCGCGATCTCGCCGGCTGCGATGCAGCTTTCGCGGATCGCCGGCAGCAAATCGGACGCGATCGGCATCGGGGGCGTGCTCATGATGCTCTCCGTATCGGCGTAACCTGCTGGCGAGACAAGCGCCAAATGCCGCCCCGCACCGAAAGATTCCGTCAAGCATCATGCATGAAACAGGCCATGCCCGGCCGTTTAGGGCTGAAAATACGGTCTTTTAACCGAGCCCCTTAAGCGCTCGGGAAGGCGCGGCAGCCACTCTCACATGGCAAGCACGAGAGCCCCGGAACATACAGAGGGCTCCGTAGCGGCAGGGATAGAGAGAGGCGTTTAATCAGATGGCCAGCGTCACGCCGGCTGCCGGAGAGGTCATGTCTGGCCTCTCCGGCTGCCCGATCACCCCCAGCATCGTCGCGAAGAATCCGATGCCGGCGCAGGCCGAGCGCGCTTGCGTCGAGCGGATCGGCCCCGTGCGCATCCTGCGCGCCGGGGTAGGCTGGCGCGGCGTCGCGCTGCGCCTCACCACCGCCAGGAATGACGGCGAGCACACAGACGAGCGCTTCGAGCTGGCGCTGACGGCCGGCGACGGCCGCTCGATCACGGTCGCGGTCGCAGACAGCGACGACGCCGTGGCGCTCTGGCGCGATTGCGGCCGCACCAGCGGGCTAGCCCTGCTGCTGGAAACCGATGACGGTGTCATCTCCGAACCCTACCCGCAGGTCGGACGGCTGGCGCTCGGCCCGATCCGGATCAGGCGGCGCCATTCGGTCCTGAACGGCCGCCGGCCGCGGTTTTTGACGCGCCGCAAGACGGGGAAGTTGGGGGAGCGGCCGGTGGTGGTGTCGGGCGAGCGGTTTACGGATTGAGCGGTGGAGGGTCGGCTACGGGTCGGAAGCGGAAGTCAAAGATGCGGTTGCCGGACGGGTACAAACTGCCCGTCCTCATAGTCGATATTTGCCTTTTCCGGCGGCAACTGAGCGAATTTAGGTGAGATCACAAAGCCGATTTCCATGCTCTGAAAACTCCAAATGTCCGATGCGGGCAGTTCCGAGCGAGCGACATGATCGACCTGAAATCCAAGCGTGAAAACTACCCCACGCTCCGCCCAATGATCGTCATCCAGATGTTTGACTGCGCTTGGCCCCCAAAGAAGGATAGGCATCCAGTCGGCTTCCGGGCGTTTTCTCCGCGTCATTTCGAGCGCTTTGGAAATCACGCTCAGAGCTTGATCTGTAACTTCGAAAGAACGCTTCGCCATGCTGGCCTCCGTCCACGAACTTGCCCCCAAGAGGCAGAGCGGTAAGGTCTGCAGTGGGTCGTCAGCGGACCTGATTTCCCGCACGCCTACCCCCAAACCCGCCACACACAATCCGCCGCAAACCCCGCCGCCAGCAGCAGCCCCGCATCCCGGTTCGCCCGGAACAGCCTGAGCGCGACCTGCGGCGTCGCCCCGCCGAGCCTCGTCACCTGCCAGCCGAGATGCGCCGCAAACGCCGCGAGCCCGAGCCACGCCAGCGCCCCGCCGCCCGCGAGCCATGTCGCCAGCCCGGCCAGCAGCACGGCGAGCGCGAAGCACAAGCCCACGGCCTCCCTTGCGAACCGGCCGAAATAGCGCGCGCTCGATTTGATGCCGGCGATGACGTCGTCCTCGATGTCCTGCAGCGCGTAGATCGTGTCGTAGCCGATCGTCCAGGCGATCGCGGCGGCGTAGATCAGGTAGGCCGGCGCATCGAGCCGGCCGAAGGCCGCGCTCCAGCCGACCAGCCCGCCCCATGAGAAGGCGAGCCCCAGCACGAATTGCGGCATGTTGGTGATGCGCTTCATGAAGGGATAGACCGCAACGATCGCCAGCGAGGCGATGCCCAGCCACACCGTGAAGCGGTTGAACTGGAGAAGCACGACGAGGCCGACGAGCGACAGCGCCACCATGAACAGCGCGGCCTGCTTCGTCGTCACCTGGCCCGAGGGCAGGGGGCGTCCCCGCGTGCGCGCGACCTGGGCATCGAGCTTGCGGTCGACGATGTCGTTGAAGGTCGAGCCCGCCGCGCGCATCGTGATCGCGCCGATCAGGAAGAGCAGGCAGTGCCAGATGTCGGGGAAGGGTTTGCCGCCGGCGATGGCCGCCAGCCCCGCCGCCCACCAGCACGGCAGCAGCAGAAGCCACCAGCCGATCGGCCGCTCGATCCGCGCGAGCTTGAGATAAGGCCGGATACCGCGCGGCGCGCGCCTGTCGACCCAGTGGCCGCTCAGCGCGTCGGGCAGCGGCGCGTCCGTATTGGGCGCCTCATGGACCGGCGCGGCCGACACGGGCCGCGATCAGAGCGCGCCCTGGGGCACCCGCAGCGCCCCGCCGGTGATGGCGTCGGAGCCGCCGAAGGGGTTGGCGCCCTGCTGGTTCGCCTGCTGCTGCGCCCGGCGCTGCAGCGCCGCCTGCTGCTTCACGGCGTTGCAGGCCTGGTTGCGGATGCCGGCGGCCTTGTCGTTGTCGGTCTTCATGCCGTCGACGAAGGTCTGGGGAATCTGGCACCAGTCCATGTTCGCAGCGGCAAATTTCAGCGCGGCCGAGCCGTTGGTCACGAGCCGGCCGAGCGTGCTGCAGGCCTGCGCCGGCGTCAGCTTCTTCTTGGCCTTCTGCGTGGCGTTGAGCTGGCCGACGATGGCCTGCCGCTCCTGCAGCAGTTTCTGCATCTGCTCGCAGCCCGAGGCCTGCGCGCTGGCAGGGCTCGCGTCGATCAATGCCGCCGCCGCCAGTCCGAGCGTGGCGATGAAGCCAGTGGCCGTCTTGCGCCGCATGGTCGTCTTGCTCCCCTTGTGATCTTTTCGATCTGCGGCGGGCATGCCCGTTGCGCGATCGGTCGCGTTCATAACAGTTTGCCGAATTCGCGCCAAGTTGTGCGTTTCGGGACAAGCAGCTCCTGTCGAGGCCCGCTCGCCCGAGGTCCGCTCGACGGCTGGAGTCGCATGCTATGGAAATGTGGCGGTTTTCCTGCCGATCGCCTAATCGCGTGCAAAGACAAGCGCAAACCGTGGACGAAGCCGCCCCATGCCGCCGACCGATCTGCCAAGGCACAGGCTCTTCCTGGAGGCCGATCTCGCCGCGGGCGCAGCCGTGCCGCTGGCGCGCGAGCAGGCCAATTACCTGTTGAACGTGCTGCGCCTGAAGACCGACGACGCCGTCCTCGTCTTCAACGGGCGCGACGGCGAGTGGCTGGCCGCCATCGTCGCGGAGGGCCGCAAGCAGGCGAGCCTGAACCCCGTCCGCCAACTCCGCCCCCAGCCGGCCGCGCCCGATCTGCATTACCTGTTCGCGCCGTTGAAGCATGCGCGGCTCGACTACATGGCCCAGAAGGCGGTCGAGATGGGCGCAGGCGTGATCCAGCCGGTGCTGACGCGGCGCACGCAGGTCTCGCGGCTCAATCTCGACCGCCTGCGCGCGAACGCGATCGAGGCGGCCGAGCAATGCGGCATCCTCTCCTTGCCGGAGATCAGGCCGGAATGCGCGCTGGACGCAGCGCTGGCCGGGCTCGACCCGGCCCGCCTGCTGGTGTTCTGCGACGAGGCGGCGGAGCAGGAGAGCCCGCTCGCGGCGCTGGCCAGCATCGAGCCCGGTCCACTCGCCCTGCTGATCGGGCCCGAGGGCGGCTTCGACGAGGCCGAGCGCCGGGCCATCCTGGCGCGCCCCCATACGCTGCGGCTTTCGCTCGGCCCGCGCATCCTGCGCGCCGACACCGCCGCCGTGGCCGCGCTTGCGCTGGTGCAGGCTGCGCTCGGCGACTGGCCGCGCTGACGCTGCGGGAGACGCGGCCTGCGCTCGCGCGATCTTGCATGGATGCGATTGCCGCTGTGCCCCCAACGCGCATCGCGGGTCGTTGTGGAGCGCACGACTGTCGCCTATGTCTGGCTCCGTCCCGAGCCTGATCCGGCTGCGCGCTTAGCGCCTCCGGAAGCCTGGCCTCAAGTAGAAGCCTGCCGGAGCGCCCATGGCTCGCGATGTATCCGATTCAACCCCGGTCTCCGGCAAGGGCGAGCTGATCGCCTGGATCGCGGCCGGCGAGAAGCCGGCCTCGGCCTTCCGGCTCGGCACCGAGCACGAGAAGTTCCCGTTCTACCTGCACGACCTCTCGCCCGTGCCCTATGAGGGCGCCGGCGGGCGCGGCGGCATCCGCCATCTGCTGGAAGGCATGCAGGAGCGTCTCGGCTGGGAGCCGATCATGGACGCAGGCCGCGTCATCGGGCTTGCCGGGCCCGAGGGCGGCGGCGCGATCTCGCTGGAGCCCGGCGGGCAGTTCGAGCTATCGGGCGCGCCGGTTGCGACGCTGCACGAGACGGCGGCCGAACTCTCGGCCCATCTCACTGAGGCCAATGCGGTGGCGCAGGCTCACGGCATCGGCTTTGTCGCGCTCGGCCATTCGCCGCTCTGGACTAAGGGCGAGACGCCGATGATGCCCAAGAGCCGCTACGGCATCATGGCCAACTACATGCCGAAAGTCGGCACGCGCGGCCTCGACATGATGTTCCGGACCTGCACGGTGCAGGTGAACCTCGATTTTTCGACCGAAGCCGACATGGTCAGGAAGCTCAGGGTCTCGCTCGCTTTGCAGCCGCTGGCCACCGCGCTCTTCGCCGCCTCGCCCTTCACGGAAGGCGCGCTCAACGGCATGCAGTCGATGCGCTCGGAGATCTGGCGCGACACCGACAAGGCCCGCTCCGGCATGCTCGCCTTCGCTTTTGAGCCGGCCATGTCCTACGAGGCCTATGTCGACTGGGCGCTCGACGTGCCGCTCTATTTCGTCAAGCGGGCTGCGACCTATCACGACGTCGCGGGCGCCTCCTTCCGCGATCTGCTGGAGGGCAGGCTGCCGCAACTGCCGGGCGAGCACGCCACCATGTCGGACTGGGCGAACCATCTCGGCACGCTGTTTCCCGAGGTCAGGCTGAAGCGTTTCCTCGAGATGCGCGGGGCCGATGCGGGGCCGGAAGGGATGCTGAACGCGCTGCCGGCCTTCTGGGTGGGGCTGCTCTACGACCAGGCGGCGCTCGACGCCGCCTGGGACATCGTCAGGCCCTGGACCGCCGAGCAGCGGCAGGGCCTGCGCGACGCCGTCCCGGCTCAGGGTCTGAACGCGACGATCGCCGGCCGCAAGCTTGGCGAACTGGCGCGCGAGGTACTGGCTTTGTCCCGCGCCGGGCTGGCCCGGCGCGCACGCCGCGACGCCGCCGGCCGCGACGAGAGCATCTATCTCGATCCGGTCATGGCGATCGCCGACAGCGGGACGACGCTGGCGGACGATCTCGTCCGGCGCTTCCGGGAGGATTGGCAGGGCCAGATCGCGCCGGTGTTCGCGCAGGAGCGCATCTGATGGTCGCAGTCATGGCGGTGGATCGCCAAAAACGCGGATAGACCGCTGTTTTCGCAGCCGGATTAACGCTTTCTCCAAGGATGGGCGCGTAAAGCTTGCATCCATGGACAGCTTCGTCGCCCTCACCGCCCGCTATCTCCGCGACGAACGCGGCGCGACAGCGATCGAATACGGCCTGATCATCGGCTTCATCTCGCTCCTCGTCGTCACCGGCGGAACGCTGATCGGCCAGTCGGTGCTGGAGATGTTCCAGCGCGTCGAGGCCGGCATTCCGTAAGCTGGTCGCCGCGTCCTATTCCGCCGCCGTCTTGAAGCTGGCCAGATTGTCGAGGCTCTGGATGATGTGCTCGGCCAGCGCATTCGACAGCACCGACGGATCGAAGCGCGTGCGCAGAAGCCCGATCTTGCAGGAGGGCAGGGTGGCGTAGCCCTCCGACGGCCCGAGAATCCGCATGCCGGGCCGAACCGCGCTTTCCGGCAGCACCGAGACCGCAAGCCCCGCCACGACCGCCGCGCCGACCGCCGTCGAGTTCCAGCTCGCATAGAGCACGCGGAAGCGCCGTCCCTTCTTCTCCAGCGCCTCGACCGCCGCCTGCCGCCAGTTGCAGGTCGGCCGGCCGAGCGCGAGCGGCAACGGGTCCTCCTCATGCACGCCATGGCGCGCCGAAGTGACCCAGAGCAGCGGCTCGATGCGGATGATCTCGCCCTGGCCGCGGCCCTCGACATGGGTGATGATGGCGAGGTCGATGTCGCCGGTGGCGATGCGCTCGGCCAGCATCGGCGTCGGCTCGCAGACCACCGTCACCTCGGCCTTGGGGTTGGACCGGGCGAAGCGGGCGAGGATCTCCGGCAGGTAGCGGTCGGCGTAGTCGTCGGGCACGCCGAGCCTGATCCGGCCCTTGAGATCGGCGTCGGTGAAGCTCGCCACGCATTCGAGGTTCAGCCGCACGATCCGGCGGGCATAGTCGAGCAGGCGCTCGCCATCCTCGGTCAGCTTGGCGTGACGGCCGTCGCGGCCGAAAAGGGGGCGGCCGACGCGCTCCTCGAGCCGCTTCATCTGCATCGAGACGGCAGATTGCGTCTTGAACACGATCTCGGCGGCGCGGGTGAAGGAGCCGGTGTCGGCGATGGCGACGAAGGTCTTGAGCTGGTCGGCGTCGAGCACATGCGCCATGGCGGTCCCCGGTTCGGTTCATCAATATCCGTGCGATGAAGTATCATAAGCATTCGTTTGGCTTATGACCAGCGCAAAGCTATCCTTTGGTCACTGTCGGGGTCCTGCCACTGCCTGTCACGGCCGCGAGAGATGCTGCAAGCCGTCGTCACCGAGGAGGCCGTCATGCTGATCATGACCTTTGCCACGAAGTCGCTCTCGTCCGTTCCCGCCGGTCTCACGCGTTTCGTCACGCGCGGAGCCGTCCAGGTGATCTCCGGGGTGACGTCGCTCGTGAAAGCCCTCACGCACCGCCGCGCGGTGATGCGTCTCAGCGAACTCGACGAGCGTGGGCTCAAGGATATCGGGCTCGTCCGCTCCGATGTCGAAGGCGCCCTGGCCAGTTCCTGGCTGAACGACCCGTCGAGCATCCTCGCCGCCCGTTCGACCGCGACGACCCATGTCGCCTCGGCCCCCCGCGAGGAAGGTCTTCGACAGGCCTCGCTGAAGCCCGCCGCCGCACCGCGCGCGAGCGCCGTGGCCGTCAATCCGGTTCCGTGCAGCGCCTGACCCCTTGGGGCTGCACGTTCCTGCGGGCGGAGGCTTCGTGCCTCCGCCCTTTTTTGTCGAGAACTCCTGACTCGCATGCGTTTTCCGGCCTGTTCGCGTCAGGCCGGCAATGAAGTCGGCTGTTTCGGGCCGGACTCGCGGCAAATTCCGTGATGGTCGAAGCGGCCTTACCAAAAATTCACCAAAGCCGATGATTCTCGCGACGCAAGCGGGCGCAGGCCCGCCGAACCTGCGCCGGGGACCATGCCATGCGGATTTCGCTTCGCCTTCAAGACCTGTCTATCCGCACCAAGATCGCGATTCCGCTATTGCTGCTCGGCGGCATCAGCGTGGCGACGGCGATCTTCGCCGGCATCCAGAACCAGCGCATCCAGAAGACCTATTCCGATCTGATCAGTCAGCGCGCCGCGGCCATTCTCGATTCCGCACGCGCCACACGCTACATGGGCGAACTCGGTCGCGATCTCTACAAGGCCATCGCCTATCCCGAGTACATGAAGCAGAACGGCACCGCGATCGCTGCCGCCGAGGCCGGCTTCGCGAAGGTCCGCGCACAAATGGTCGAGGCCAAGATCAGCTTCCCTGCCCGCGGAGCCGATTTCGACGCGCTCGACCGCCGCTTCGTCATGCTCAAGGGCCAGATCGACGACGTGCTCAAGCAGGCCTCGCGGGACGAGGATCTGCCGGCGCTCTCGGTGATGTCACAGCTCGAGACGTCGATCGCCGGCATCGCCAACGACGCGGCAAAGCTCAACACCGAGATCAAGACCGACACCAACGCCGAATCCGGCAAGCTCGACGCCGAGGGGCGTGAGCTTGCCATGCTGATTATGGTCCTGACCGCGCTCGGCATGCTGCTCGGCCTCGGCGGCGCGATGGTTCTGGCGACCCGCGCCATCACGCGGCCGCTGGATATGCTGAAGCGCTGCATGGGCGAACTCGCCAGCGGCGACTATGGCGTCGCCATTCCCGGACAGGCGCGCCGGGACGAGATCGGCGAGATGGCCAAGGCCGTGCAGATCTTCAAGGACAACGGTCTGGCGGTCGAGCGGCTCGAGGCGGAGACCGCCGAGAGCCGCCAGATGTCGGACGCGCAGCGCCGCCAGATCGAGCAGGAGCGCGCCGCGCGCGCCCTCGAGCAGGAACGTCTCGCGCAGGAGCAGAGGGAGGTCATGGCGTTGCTGGCGAACGGGCTCGACCTACTCTCGAAGGGCGATCTCACTCACCGGATCGATCAGGCGGTCGCACCCGAATACGAGAAGCTGCGCGACGATTTCAACGCCGCCGTCGCCAACCTCTCCGAGACGATCAGGACGATCCAGGCGACCTCGGCCGATGTCGGCAACGCCGCCCGCGAGATCAACATGGGCGCCGACGATCTCTCCAAGCGCACCGAGGAGCAGGCCTCCTCGCTCGAAGAGACGGCCGCGACGACCGAAGAACTGGCGGCTTCCGTCAAGGCCTCGGCCAATGCCTCGCGGCAGGCCGTCGCGCTCGCCGACGAGGCGATGGACGTGGCGCGCAAGGGCGGGGCGATCGTTGGCGACGCGGTCGCGGCGATGGCCCGCATCGAGACGGCCTCTCGCAAGATATCCGACATCACCTCGGTGATCGACGAAATCGCCTTCCAGACCAACCTGCTGGCGCTGAACGCGGCGGTGGAAGCCGCGCGCGCCGGCGACGCCGGCAAGGGATTCGCCGTCGTCGCCTCCGAGGTGCGTTCGCTGGCGCAGCGTTCCAGCACGGCCGCCAAGGACATCACCGCCCTGATCGGCGAATCCGGCAGCGAGGTGTCGCAGGGAGTCGGCCTCGTCCGCTCGGCCGGCGAGGCGCTGGACAGCATCGTCAAGGCCTCGCAGAAGGTCTCCGCCACGGTCTCCGACATCTCGGCCGCTTCGGCCGAGCAGGCCAACGGCATCGACGAGATGAGCCAGACGGTGGCCCATATGGACGAGATGACCCAGCAGAACGCAGCTCTGGCCGAGGAAAGCGCGGCGTCGGCAACGGCTCTGAGCGACCAGATCGGCCGCCTCAACGCGCTCGTCGCGCGCTTCCGGACCGGGGAAGAACGCCATCAGGCGCGCATCGTCGATACCGCCGCGCCACGCCGAGCCGCCTGATCGCGAAAGCATGGCAGGGCGGCTGCGGAGGGGCCGCCCTGCCTCGTCAGCGTCGGCTGCCGCCGAACATGCTGTCGAAGATGTCCTTCATCGCGGTCTGGTGGCTGTCCTGCACCTGCCGGCCGGTCTCGAACATGCGGTTGAGGGCGTCGAGGCCGATCGAGCCCGGCCCCGTCTCCGTCGACGGCGGCGCCTCGTCCTGCGCCTCGGGCTCGCGCCGGCCGCGCGGGGCCGGAAGCGGCTCGGGCGCCGGCTGCGCCCCGCCGCCGAACATGCCGGTCAGGATCTGTCCGAGCATGCCGCCGCCCATCTGGTCCATGCCGGTCTGTCCGCCCGGCATCTGGCCGCCGCCGAACGGCCCGCCGCCCTGCGTCTCGCCGCGTCCGGCCGTCTGGCCATTGCCGAACATCTGTCCGAAGATCGCCTCCAGCGGGTTCGTCGGCGTCTGTTGCCGGGGCGTCGGCGCCGGCTGCATGCCTGGCATCTGGCCCTTCATCATCTCGGCGAACTGGCCCAGAATTCCGCCCATGCCGCTGCTGCCGGCGGATTTGAACAGCCCGCCCATCACCATCGAGGCGATGATCGGCAGCATCTGCTTCAGGATCGCCTGGCTGACGCCGCTGGTCGCAGCCGCCTGCGCCGCCACCGCCTGGCTGACCTCCTTCGAGCCGAAGAGCTGGCTCAGCACGTTGTTGCCCGCAACCTGCGCATTGTCGGGAATGCCGTCGCCGCCGGCGTCGTACATCCGTCCGAAGGGCGAGGCCGTCATCATCTGGGCGAGGCTGCCGAACGAATAGGGATCCTGCGTCTGGCGCTGCAGCCCCATCGAGAAGGCCGGCAGCAGCGCCTCGATCGCGCTTTGCGTCTGCTGCTGCGAGAGCCCGTATTGGCGGGCGAGGTTCTGCATCGCCTGGCCGTTCTGGGCCTGCATCATCATCTCGTAGAGATTGGTCATGGCGCGCCTCCGAGCGCGCTTTCCGCTCGGCCGGAACGGCCGAGCGAAGAGAATTCGCGCCAATGTCTAGTCGCGGTTTGCCGCCGCATGCTCGGGAACGATAGCAGCGCCCGGCTTCGAGGCAAGCGGGCCGGCGGCAAGCGCCTCCCGCTCCAGCCTGGCGATGCCGCGATAGGCGAAGACAAGCGCGACGATTCCGAACACGACTGCGCCCAGCGCCGCGCCGACGAGCGCGCCCTTGGGCCCGCCATAATGCGCCCCGATGAAGGCGAGCGGCATGGTGCCCAGCGTAGCGCGGCCCCAGCTGAACAGGGTCGAGAGCAACGGCATGCCGAGATTGTTGAAGGCGGCGTTGGCGACGAAGAGCAGCCCGACGAAGACCCACATCGGTCCGGCGATCAGGCAGAAGAACAGCACCAGCTCGGCCGTCAGCCCGGTCGCGCCGAAGGCCGCCACGATGCCGTCTCGCAGCAGCACGAGCACGAGCCAGGCGATCAGCACGCAACCGACGGCGAAGATCGCCGAATCGGTCAGCCCCTTGCGCATCCGGTCGAAGCGGCCCGCGCCCCAGTTCTGGCCGAGAATCGGCCCGACCGCCCCCGACAGCGCAAACAGCACGCCGAAGGCGACCGGCACCAGCCGGTCCATGATCGCCATGGCCGCGACCGCCGCATCGCCATAGCGCGCGATCACGCCGGCGAAGACCGAATTCGCGATCGGGTTCGAGAGGTTGGTCAGGATCGCCGGGCCGGCGATGGCGAAGGTGCGGGACGTGTCGCCGAGCATGGCGGCAAAGGACGGCCGCGCCACGATGCCATGCACCCTGACCGCACCATGGAAGCCGACGCTTGCGATGATGATCCGCGAGATCACGATGGCATAGGCCGCCCCGTCAGGCCCGAGGCCCAGCCCGAAGATGAAAAGCGGGTCGATCACGGCCGTCGCGAGCCCGCCGCCCAGCGTCACGAACATGGCGCGGCGTGCGTCGCCGACGGCGCGCAGCACGCCGGAAAAGCCCATGCCGAGCGCCATCAGCACGTTCGACGGCAGCACGATCCACAGGAAGGACAGCGCGACGCGATAGGACTCGTCATGCGCGCCCAGCGCCCGCAGCAGCCAAGGCAGGCAGGGCAGGGCGATGATCGAGAGCGCCAGCGCCGCCAGCGCCATCAGCGCCATGGTCGAGCCGGCGATGCGGCGCGCGCCCTCGCGGTCGCCCGCGCCAAGCGCGCGCGCCGTCATGGCGGAGACGGCGATCATCAGCCCAATGTTGATCGAGATGATCAGATAGAGGACGATCGTGGCGAAGCCGACGCCCGCCGTCGCCTCGGGCCGGCCGAGCCAGGAGACGTAGAGCAGCGAGAGCAGGTCGACGACGAAGATCGCCATCAGCCCGACCGAGGCGGTGGCGGTCATCACCGTGACGTGCCGCATCAGCGAGCCGGTGACGAAGACCGCCTCCGCGCGGCCGTCGGTCACGCTCATCGTTCCGGCTCGCCGACGCCGCCGACCGCGACCTCCGCCCCGCCATCCTCGATCACCTCGCGGGTTTCCTCGGTCAGCGCCTTCGACTTGCCCTTGGGCTTGACCAGCGGCTCGGGGGTGACGCGGGGCACCTTGTTGAGGGCCGCCGCGATGCCCTCGTGGTACTGGATCTCCATGCGCTGGGCGTCGCGGTCGCGCACGCTGTCGATGACGAAGCTCGCCTCCTCATAGTTCAGGCCTAAGCCCTCCAGCGTGACGCGGCCGAATTCCAGCGCCGACTCGAAGGTCTCGCGGAGCTGGTAGTCGACATTGGCCTTCATAAGGTCGATGGCGTGGATGCGGTCATAGGCGCGGGCATGCAGCCGCGCCTGCGGGAACTCGGCCTTGGCCATCTCGACGATGCGCAGCGCCGCCTCCTTGTCGTCGACGCAGATGCACAAGGTCCGCGCCTTGCCGACGCCCGCCGCGCGCAGCACGTCGAGCCGCGTGCCGTCGCCGTAATAGACCTTGAAGCCGAATTTGGCCGCCGAGCGGATGCGTTCGACGTCCAAATCGATCACCGTCACGTCGACATGCTGCAGCAGAAGCGCCTGCGTCACGATCTGGCCGAAGCGGCCGAAGCCGACGACGATGACCGACGCCGCGCCAGCCCCTTCGAAATCCTCCTCCATTGTCTCCGGCGTCACGCGCGCCAGCAGCCAGCCATCGATCAGCTTGGCCAGTACCGGGCCGATCAGCATGGAGAGCGCGGCGAGCGCGGTGACGATTGCGCTCTGCTGGCTGTTGAGCAGCCCGAGCGAGAGACCGAGCGGCAGCAGCACGAAGGCGAATTCGCCGGCCGGCGAGAGCAGCGCCCCGGCGCGGATCGCCTCCGTCGTCGAGGAGCAGGACGCCCGCAGGATCGAGGCCGCGACCGCGATCTTGAACAGCACCAGCAGCGGAGCGGCCAGCGCCAGCAGCAGCCAGTTGTCGAGCACCAGCCGCAGATCGAGAGACATGCCGACCGCCATGAAGAACAGGCCGAGCAGCACGCCGCGGAACGGCTCGATATCGGCTTCGAGCTCATGCCGGAAATGCGAATCGGCCAGCAGCACGCCGGCGAGGAACGCGCCCATCGCCATCGACAGGCCGACATGCTCCATCAGCAGCGCGCTGCCGAGCACGATCAGAAGGGCGGCTGCCGTCATCACCTCCTTGGCGCCCGACTTCGCCAGCATGTGGAAGAACGGGTTCAGCACATAGCGCCCGGCCAGCACGATAACGGCGACGGCCAGGAACGCGACGCCGAGCCCCGCCATCGCCGCACCGGCGCCGCCGCTGGCCGCGCCGGTCGTCGCGAGCAACGGCAGGATGGCGAGCGCGGGCGCGATCGTGATGTCCTGGAACAGCAGGATCGAGAACGTCCGCCTTCCGTAGTCCTCATGGCCATCGCCGCGCTCCTCCAGCAATTGCAGCGCGATCGAGGTGGCGGACAAGGCCAGCGCCAGCCCAACCGCGACCGCGCCGCCGACCGACAGCCCGAAGAACCAGCCGACCGCGCCGATGGCAAAGGCGCTCAGCGCCATTTGCGACAGGCCCGCGCCGAGGATGTCCTTGCGCATCGAATAGAGTCGCGCCGGCTGCAGTTCGAGCCCGACGAGGAACAGCAGCAGCACGACGCCGATCTCGGCCGTGCCGCGGATCGCATCCGGATCCTTGATAACAGCCAGCACCGAGGGGCCGATGACGATGCCGGCCGCGAGATAGCCCAGCACAGCCGACTGGCCGAGCTTGCGGAAGATCGGCACCGCCAGCACCGCGCCGGCGCAGAAGGTCAGGATCGGCGGCAGATAGCTGGTATGGGAGGCGTCTGCCATGGAGCGCTCAGGGGCTTGAGGGCCGGCTCCGGGGCCGACGCGCCCAATCTAGGCGGTCGCCATCAATCCTGCGAGGGGCGCGGGGGCACACGGCTATGCAAGGACGCGATTGCCTCAGGCTCCAGCGGGCGCATTCTCGCGAAAGAGCTTCATTTGCGCCTCGATCGCGCGCGCGAAAGCCGGCCGGGCCAGGCAGCGCTGGCGAAAACGCGCGACCGCGGGAAAATCCGCGAGGACGTCGTCGGGCGCGCCGCGCAGGACGGAGGCCATGATCAGGTCGCCGCCGCTGAAGGTGCCGTCGAGATACTCCTTGTCCCCGAGCCAGGTTTCGAGCTGGCTGAGGCGCTTGCGGATCGCCTCTACGACTTGCGGACGCCGCTGCTCCGTCCATGCTTCGCCCTTGTGGAAAAAATCGATGCTCGCCAGTTCCATCAGCGAGGGTCGAATTCAGGGCCGAAATGATCCAGGTCGCGACCCGGGCCTGGCCGGCCTCGTCGCGCGGGCCAAGCGCCGGCGATTTTCGCGACAGATGCAGGACTATGGCGCCTGATTCGAAGATTTCGACCTCACCGTCGCGATAGGCCGGAACCTGGCCGAAGGGCTGCCAGGCGCGGTAACCCTGCGAGGCCTGATCTTCACGGCCGAGCAGAGTCGCTTGATAGGGCAGGCCCGCTTCTTCCAGCGCCCAGCGGACGCGGAAATCCCTGACATGGCCCTGCGCGAAGGGAGGCACCCAGCGGAACGCGGAAACTTGTATCGTCATGGTGTGAACTCGCTCGATGACCGGGGGCAGCTTTTCCGTTCCTGTCGATCAGATACTTAACCAAGTGGTAATGTAATGTCAATTCCAGCTCGATGCGACGGGCATTCCTTGACATCGCCACCATCGCACCGAAAGAAGGCGGCTTGTTTCTGGAAGGTCTCGACCGCCTTGGGAAAGCCGCCGCTCGACATCCTGCTTTGCGCGCCGCGCGGCTTTTGCGCCGGTGTCGTGCGCGCCATCGACGCGGTCGAGAAGGCGCTGAAGCTGCACGGCGCGCCGGTCTATGTCCGCCACGAGATCGTCCACAACAAATACGTCGTCGAATCGCTGAAGCGGAAGGGCGCGGTCTTCGTCTCCGAGCTGTCGCAGGTGCCTGATGCCACCCGGCCGGTGATCTTCTCCGCCCATGGCGTGGCGAAATCGGTCCCGGCCGAGGCGAACCAGCGCGCACTCTTCGCCATAGACGCGACCTGCCCGCTGGTGACGAAGGTGCATCGCGAAGCCGAGGTCCATCACAAGCGCGGCCGCCATATCCTGCTCGTCGGCCATGCCGGCCATCCCGAGGTGATCGGCACCATGGGGCAGTTGCCGCAAGGCGCGATCACGCTGATCGAGACGCTGGACGATGTCGCGACCCTGAAGCCGCCGCCCGACAAGGCGCTTGCCTTCGTCACCCAGACCACGCTTTCCGTCGACGACACGCGCGAGATCGTCGAGGCGCTTAAAGCCCGTTTTCCCGCCCTGATCGCCCCCCACAAGGAAGACATCTGCTACGCCACGACCAACCGCCAGGAGGCGGTCAAGCATGTCGCGCCGCGCGTCGATGGGCTGATCGTCGTCGGCTCGCCCAACTCCTCCAATTCGCAGCGCCTGCGCGAGGTCGCCGAGCGCGCCGGCTGCCCGGCCGCGCGCCTCGTCCTGCGCACCGACGAAATCGACTGGTCGGTCTTCGGCAACATCCGCCGGCTGGGCCTGACGGCCGGTGCGAGTGCGCCGGAAGTGCTGGTCGAGGAGATCATCGACGCCTTCGCCGAGCGCTACGAGGTCACGGTCGAGACGGTCTCGACGGCCGACGAGAGCGTCTTCTTCCCGCTGCCGCGCGAATTGCGCGAGCCGGCCACGACCGCGGCCGAGTAAACATCCTTGGCCGTCTACACAGAAGTGCCCGATGACGAGATGGCGGCGTTTGTCGCGCGCTACGGCATCGGCGATCTGCTCTCGGCCAAGGGCATCGCCGAGGGCGTCTCGAACTCGAACTTCCTGGTCCACACCACCGCCGGCTTCTACATCCTGACGCTCTATGAGGAGCGCACGGACGCGGCCGATCTGCCGTTCTTCATCTCGTTGATGGAGCATCTGGCACGGCGCGGGCTGACCTGCCCGCAGCCGCTCAAGGCGACTGATGGGCAGGCCGTGGGACGATTGGCGGGCCGCCCCGCCGCGATCGTCACCTTCCTCGACGGGCTCTCGGTGCGCCGCCCCAATGCGATGCATTGCGCCGAACTCGGACGGGGCTTGGCCCTGCTGCACGAGGCCGGCTCGGACTTCGCGATGGAACGGGTCAACGATCTCTCTGTGCCGGGCTGGCGGCCGCTCGCCGAGCAGGCGGGGGCGCAGGCCGACACGGTCTCGCCGGGGCTTGCGCGCCGCGTGCTGGCCGAGATCGCCGGGCACGAGGCGCATTGGCCGGCCGGCCTGCCGCGCGGCGTCATCCATGCCGATCTCTTTCCCAACAACGTCTTCTTCATCCAGAACAGGCTCTCGGGGCTGATCGACTTCTATTTCGCCTGCACCGACGCGCTCGCCTATGATCTGGCCATCTGCCTCAACGCCTGGTGCTTCGAGGCCGACGCCTCCTTCAACCTGACCAAGGGCCAGGCGCTGCTCGCCGGCTACGAGAGCGTGCGCCGGCTGACGGAAGCCGAGGTCGCGGCGCTCCCGGTGCTGTGCCGGGGCTCGGCGCTGCGCTTCCTGCTGACGCGGCTGGTCGACTGGCTCAACGTGCCGCCGGGCGCGCTGGTCAAGCCGCTCGACCCGATGGAATACGACCGCAAGCTCGCCTTCCACCAGCGGGTGAGGGATGCGGGTGATTATGGATTGAGGCGATGATGTTTCCGGGCTGTCAGGACGTGGCGCCTCCCCTCCCCCTCGTGGGGAGGGGCTGGGGGTGGGGGGCGACCGACCGGGCGAACGGCGGGTCCG